>Ga0134123_10001447_pt1 | contig 15470 bp, 13 predicted proteins | sample KB303_FD_96460 | JGI IMG/M metagenome (GOLD analysis project Ga0134123, IMG submission 96460) | Terrestrial soil microbial communities without Nitrogen fertilizer from Kellogg Biological Station, Michigan, USA - KB3-0-3 | ecosystem: Environmental > Terrestrial > Soil > Unclassified ...
CCAGGAAGAATACATTGCGGCCCACGCTCGCCCACATTTGGCGGGAGAACAATTGCCTGCGCTTGTTTTTGATGAGATCGCCGGAGTTTTCGATTGGATACATGGATTAGGCTCTGGAAAAGCATACTATGATTCCATCGTCCCTTCAAGAGCACGTTCGGGGATGTGGGATCAAAAGCGAAGACGGATTGGTCTCCGCTACTTATTTTCGCGTTCCCAACGACTAATCGCATTTTACAGACAGGTCAAGCGCGTGGCATTGGGTTGTTGCTGATGTTCATATTCGATGAGACGCTCCCCCGCAGCTGGGTCACCGCCTACCTTGCGGAGCAGATCGTCAAACAATTCCTTCTGTTTCAATATTCCGGTAAACAACTCCTCAGCAGGATGTGGCTCCCCGCGTATCTTCCGCAGCAAGGATTCGAGGACAAGCGCGAATCTGCTCTTTGGGCGAAACCTGGGACGTGCCTCCTCAGGCTCGTTCGGTTCATCCAGATAGACCCCACAATTCGGACACTTCATCAGCCCGCGATAAATATATGCGCCGCAATTGCCGCATTCTACTTCGTCATCTTTGGGTGGAGGAGTGAGGCTGGTGGGCATGCGGTTGTGATCAAATCCGCTTGACGAAGATCAGCAGGTCATCACCGCGTGTGTAGAAATCCTTAATGGACGCCTCGTTTTCATATCCCATGCTGAAATAGAACTTGCGCGTTGCCTCATAATGCGGCGTTCCTGAAGTCTCTGCGATCAGCATGCGCCCGCCTCTTTCGCTCACCGCGTTCTCGCTGGCGGTTAACAAGGCGCGCCCCACGCCCTGGCAGCGGGCATTGGGGTCAACCGCGATCCAATATAAATCGAAAGCCCCATTTGTCAGATCACGTGGACCATAACAGGCAAAGCCAAGGACCCGATCCCCATGCCGATATACAATGAAGGAGTACCCGCAGCCTTCCGGTCCCAGAGATAAATATTCCTCCCAGAGTTCACTTACACATTCAATTTCCTCCGGGCTGAATACGCCGGCCTGCGCCGTGATGCTCTGGATCTGCGAACCGTCTGGTTCTATTGCTGTGGTGATCATGAATTCCGTTCTCGGTGCTTTGAGAGATGAAGAAGCCATAGGGTCCTTATTTTTCTTGTTTTCAGCAAGTCTGTTCAAGAATTGTTGGTGTGCGGGAATTGTATCTCAGCCTCCTTGTTTTTGTAAATTTGGCGATGAATTATCCGCGCAGTCTCCTGCCGCATGTCACTAATGAGTTGTTTTCCTTCCGGGTAAAATAATCTTATCCCACTGGGGAGAATATCCATGACCACCGCGCTCGATGGATAGGCCCGCAAAGAGCCCTCCGCTTGCAAGGAGAAAATTATTTATTGGCAAGCATCCTCAAAAAGGCGTTTACAACCTGAGGGTCGAAATATTTCCCGGATTGATCTTGAATATATTCCAATACCTGTTTTTCAGTCCACGCCAGACGATAGGGGCGATCGTTGATTAACGCATCCCACACATCTACAATTGCAAAGATGCGAGCCGCCAGAGGGATTTCCTCGCCCTTCAGGCCGCGCGGATAGCCTGTTCCATCCCATTTTTCATGGTGACAATACGGAATATCCAATGCAGGCTGGAGATATCGAATGGATGAGAGCATCTCGTAAGCGAATTCCGGATGCTTACGCATCTTCTCCCACTCCTCATCGGTCAATTGATCATTCTTCAACAAGATATCGTCAGGAACGCCCATCTTGCCCATATCATGCAGTAGTGCGCCGCGACGAATATGCGTCAGCTGGGATTCACTGATGTTCATGGCGCGCGCCAGTTTCAGGGTCAGATCAGTGACGCGTTGTGTATGTCCTTCGGTCTCTTTGTCACGCAAATCCATAGCCCGCGACCAACCTGCAATGGTTGCATCATATGCCTGGGCAAGCTCGATGTTCGATTGTTGCAGACCATCGAACAGTTGCGCATTATCGATGGCAATCGCCGCCTGACCAGCAAACGTTTCGAGTAAATTCAGCCATTCAGGTTCGGGCGTATGCGGCGAACGGTGATACGCTTCCAGTATGCCTTTGATCTGTCCCTTTGCAATCAGCGGCATGCCTGCATAAGCAAAAAAACCTTCCCTTTTATACATCTTCGAAAAATCACGATGTGCCTGAGCTGCTAGTTCGCCTGAAATGAGTACCCTCTTGCGTTCAAGAGCGGCGCGCCCAGCAAAGCTTGCGCCAAGGCGCACACTCGCGCGTTCTATGCTGTCCGTGTGGAAACCGCGCCCGGCAGAAAACGTGAACCGCTGCAGGTCAGGATTAAAAAGCAGGATGTCGGCCGCGTCCACGCCCAGCAGTGACTCGACGTGCTCGAGAAGGATATTGAGGATCATGCGCAAGTCCATGCTGGTGCTGATTGCAAGGTCGATCGAATGCAATGCTTCAACCTGTTTCAAGCGTCGTTGTGACTCGCCAAGCAAGCGGCTGATTTCCATTTCCGCCCGCTTGCGGTCTGTAATGTCGCGTGCCACCCAAAGGGTGCTGTCCACATCCATGGGTGAAATGGATGTCTCGAACCATACCTCCCGTTCATTAATGGTCAATTGGTATTCGATGTGGGCGGTCTGTTGCGTTTCAACAACCTGACGGATTGTGCTAATGAAGGTTTCGGCTTGCTCCGCCGCGAAAACGTCCTGCAATGTTCTACCAAGCAATTCTTCAGGCGGCTTGTACAGCAGACTGGGATTCGTTGGGGCGATCTGACGATATACTCCTTTGCGATCAATGACCAACACCACATCATCCATGGAGGCGAAGAGTGCACGCAGTTCAGTCTCCGAGGCAGCCAATGCCGCTTCCGCCCGCTTGCGGTCGGTGATATCGAGCGTGGTGCCAATGAAATATTTTTCACCAGCAAGCTCGATGATCTCGCGGAATAATAATGCGGTACCCATCTCACCCGATTTCGTCTGAAACCTGGCTTCAAAATCCCGTAAAGACCCCTGCTCATTTAAGATTTGGATCATATTAGGGCGCTGGCCCGGTTCTACCCACGCATTAAGCTCCAGCGCAGTTCTTCCGATCACTTCCTCGCGCCGATATCCCATCCGCTTTAAGAAGCTTTCATTGACCTCGATATAACGTCCATCTGACACGCGATTGATGCTCACCGGAACCGGGCTGGCGTAAAAGATTTTGGAGAACTTTTGCTCGCTCTCCCGTAGCGCTTCTTCTGCCCGCTTGTATTCTGTACGATCAAGAACTGCTCCATACATCCGCACAGGCTCGCCCGCTTCGTTATATATGAACTTTCCCCGACCTGCGATCCAATGAATACTACCATCGGGCCATATGACGCGATACTCATGGTTATATTCAGACCTTTCGTCACGGGCGCGGAGGGCAACCCCGATCAACTCATCCAGGTCTTCGGGATGAAGGCGCTTTTTAAAACTGGCGTAGGTTCCATCGAATTCACCATGTGGGAATCCAAATAATTGCTCATGATGCCCAAGCCATATGATTTGACTTGAGATCAAATTCCAATCCCAAAGACCAATCTCCGCTGCATCGACAGCAGCCTGGAGACGGGCTTCACTGGCTTGCAACGCTTCTTCGATCCGTTTGCGTTCGGTGATCTCTGTAAACAGAATGCAGAGCATTTCAGCTGATGGATATATCCGATTCTCGAACCAACGACCCCACGGGGCATAGTAATCTTCAATGACAATCGGAGTTTGTTCTTTCATTGCCTTTTCATAGGCAAGATGAAAAGGCTGACCCAGGCCCTCCGGATATTCAGTCCAGATGTGTTTGCCAATCAGATCAGAGGGCTTCTGCCGCTGAAGCATTTCAGCCGCTTTTTGATTGACATATATATAGCGCCAGTCTTTATCCAGTACAACAAAGCCATCTCGAATACGCTCGAGGAACTGCGCATTTTGTTCGGACACAATGGACTCAGCCTGCTGCGGCCTGACTTTGCGACCTTTGGAGCTACTCGTGCTGACTTTACGTGCCCCCGATTTGCCACGATTCAGTATTTCGATATCGTGTTTTGCTCTCATAGGTTCGCTCCTTCAAGTTTGATGAATAAAAGAAACGAACTCCGCCCTCAATAAAAAAGCAGTATAACATAACCACAAATCCGAACCGGGTTACAATAACTCTATTCTTTTCAAGGAGCCGCCCATGACCATCACTCTCAACGGATCATCCCTCACGATTGAAAAACTCGTTGCGGTTGCACACGATAATGAGAAAGTAGAACTTGCCCCCGAAGCATTTGAGCGCATCAAGGTCTGCCGCGCAATGTTGGAGGATAAACTCGCGAAGAAAGAAGTCATGTACGGCACGAACACCGGCATCGGCGAGTTTTCAGAGACCATGCTCAGCGATGAGCAGGTGAAAGAGTTCCAGAAATATCTTATTTATAATCATGCGGCAGGCACCGGCGATCCCGCGCCCATCGAACATGTCCGCGCGGCGCTGGCGGGGCGCATCAATGTCCATGCGCATGGGAACTCCGGCTGCAGACCCGAGATCACCTTAACACTGGTGGAGATGCTGAATAAAGGCGTCACACCAGTTGTTTGTCAGAAGGGGTCGGTGGGCGCGAGCGGCGACCTCGCTCCGATGGCGCAAGCCGCGCTGCTGCTCATGGGCGAAGGCGAAGCTTTCTTTAATGGCGAACAGCTACCAGGCGCGGAAGCGATGCGGCGGGCGGGAATCGGAGTCCCGGGCTTGCAGGCACGCGATGGTTTGGCTGCAATCAACGGGTCCAATTTGCTGACCGCCATGTCCGCGATCCACATTTACGATATGGAACGGTTGCTAAAGCAGGCTGAGATCGCGGCGGCGATGACGATTGAAGCGTTGCTCGGCAATCTCAAACCCTATAACACCAAACTGCATCAACTGCGCGGTTTCAATGGCGCGGTCGTCTCTGCGAAAAATATTATGAAAGTGCTCGCAGGTTCCGATCTCACCACTGGCAAAATGAAAACCAAAGTGCAGGACGCCTATTCGATGCGTTCCACGCCGCAGGTGATCGGCGCGGCACGGGATGCGATCGCATATGCCAGATCACAGGTGGAAATCGAACTCAATGGCGTGGGCGATAATCCGATTTTTATTCCCGAAGATAATTTGACATTGACCGGCGCAAACTTTCAAGGTTCGCCCGTTGCCCTGCCGATGGATATGGCGGGTGCGGCGATCACGATGGTCTGTGTATTATCCGAACGACGTTTGAATCGATTGACGAACCCGGCTCTTTCTCAAGGTCTGCCTGATTTCCTCGCCCACGAGCCTGGATTCTACTCTGGGATGATGCTCAGCCAATACACCGCCGATCATTTGATCGTCGAACAGCGGATTCTTTCCGCGCCTGCGAGTATTCAATCCATCCCTGCCGCGGCGGATCAGGAAGATTTCGTTTCGATGGGTATGAATACCGCCCTCAAGAACGGACAAATCCTCGATAACGCATTCGGTATATTGGGAATCGAATTTATGGCAGCGGCGCAAGCGCTCGACTTCCGTGAATTTACACCGGGCAAAGGTTCCCAAAAAGCCCATGAGGTGATTCGTAAATACGTGGACCATCTCGAAGTGGATCGTCCGTTGTATAACGATCACAATGCGATGAAGAAACTCGTGAAATCGGGCGAGATATTGCGTGAAGTTGAGAAAGTGGTGGGAGAATTGGGGTAGCAATGGTGAGCAGATGCAAAGCTGTCTCTCGTGCACCGAGCGGGCTCAATTGGACTTCTCTATGAGATTTTGGATTTTAGCTTGCAGCTTTTCAAATTCCTTCGGCTTTGCCCTTTGAAGAGGCTTCAATAACGGATCCATTAGCATATGGGCATCAACTTTCCAGTACTCGAGCTCGATTAACTTCTCCAAATCGGAAAGGGCTCCTTCATATTGTCCTAAAAGCGACTGGGCGAGCGACCGATTGAACCAAACCATGCCTACTCTTGGATACATGGACACCAACTGATTGTAGATTTTTTTGGCGCGTTCTATTTCTTTGGGTTTGTCGGTATTTAACAGAACCACACCCTTAAGATTTAGCACATTTAGTTCGTCCGGCGTCTTTTTCAAAAGCGCATCATAAATCTTGATCGCCTCATCATAAAGCCCCTTGCGGCCCAAAATATGGCCGACGCCTTTTAGTAATTCCGTGTCCTGTTCGTTTTTGGGTACTTCTGCCGCATACTGCAATGTAAATTTTGCCAACCTCCGTGCATTTTGATCTGAAATCATGGGATATAGTTGTTCCGCGGCATCGATGCTGGATAACAATTCCACAAAGATTTCGCTCAACATGGCATACGACTCAATGGTTGTTTTATTATCGCCAAGTTCAAAATGCGCGCCTGCAACATTAAAACTGGTAAGTGAACCCACCAGTGCTTTTACCTCCTTGCGAAAAACAAGGACGACCAGCAATGCCAGACCAAACCAGAAGATATAACCCAGTATTTGGAGTAGAACAACATCTGTCATGTAGCACCTCGTTTGTTATGCAGAAACAAAAGGTTGACCGGGAGTCTACCTTAATATAGCCGTGTTGAAAATGCCAATCCCTTGCTGTGGCGCAGTTCAGCCAATCTGAAAGGTAGCCTGATATGGAGATCACATGATCCTCAACGAAGTTAATTTCTTTTCCAAAGTGTTGGGTTTGCGCAGCACGATGTATGTCTTGTTGCCACAGCACAAGTTGCTGGTTGCAAGAAGCAAACGCAAGCCAAAATGTCGCACCCTGTATCTTTTGCACGGTCACTCCGATGACCATACCGCATGGTTGCGCTGGTCGTCCATCGAGAAATATGCTGAAGGGCTAAATCTTGTCGTTGTCATGCCAGCAGTACACCTCAGCTTTTACACGGATATGGTGCATGGCGGCAACTACTGGCAATTCATCAGCGAAGAAGTTCCCGCACGTGTGCGTGATATGTATTCGCTATCGGCAGAGCGCAAAGATAACTTTGTGGCGGGCTTATCCATGGGTGGTTATGGCGCGTTCAAAATGGCGCTCACACATCCTGATCGTTTTGCTGCTGCTGCTTCGCTTTCTGGTGCGTTGAATATTCGTGAAGTAGTGGGTGGACGCAATCGCGATAATGAAGTTTGGTTAAAAGGGATGCGAAATGTCTTTGGCGATCTGAGCAAAGTAGCAGGCAGTGACCATGACTTATTTACGCTCGCTAAAAAGGCGTCGAGGAGCAAGGTCAAGCCGCGGCTATATCAATGCTGTGGCACCGAAGATGAACTTCACCAAGATAATATTAGTTTTCGTGATGTCGTGAGCAAACTTCCATTGGATCTCACTTACACAGACGGTCCTGGCGAACATAATTGGGCATATTGGGATGCGAGGATTCAAGATGTTCTCAAATGGATGTTCCCTGACGGGAAAAATCTGGATGGGCTGATTGGAATATAGTGTGAAACGAGTTGTTCTTGTTCCTTTTCTGATTATTCTGATTACAGCCTTGGCATGTAGTCAATCCTATGTTCAAGCACCTACCCAAACAACTGCTTCTTTACCTCAACTGACTGAGACTTCCTTGCCGCCTACTTTCACCCCACAGTTGTCACCAACCCCCATTCCCATACCAACCGTCGGGCTTCAGCGCGGCGTGAACATGGGCAATATGCTCGAAGCGCCGAACGAAGGTGATTGGGGCTTGACTGTTCAAGAGGAATATTTTGATCTGATCAAAGACGCCGGTTTTGATTTTGTCCGCTTGCCGGTGAATTGGAAGGCGCATACAACACGCAGTGGTTATGACGATTTTGATGTTGGGTATACAATTGATCCAGCTTTCTTCGCTCGTGTTGATGAGATAGTTGGTTGGGTGTTGAAGCGAAATCTTGTCATTATTATTGATTTACATAATTATGAAAGCCTTATGTCTGAACCCAATAGTGAGCAATTTTGGTTTTTATGGAGACAAATTGCGGAACATTATAAGGATTATCCTCAACAAGTTGTCTTTGAGCTACTCAATGAACCTCACGACAAAATCAACGCAGCAATGTGGAACGTATATGTAGAATATGCGCTACAGGAAATCCGAGAGACCAATCCGACTCGTGATGTTGTTATAGGGCCTGTTGAATGGAATGCCTACAATTGGGTGAATACATTGGATGTGGCTGGCGATTCTCACGTCATTGTCACGTTCCACTATTATGAGCCGTTTCAATTTACTCATCAAGGTGCAGAATGGGTGGATGGGTCAGATGCATGGCTTGGAAAAATTTGGCCCGATAATGAAGAGCGCAAAAGAGAAATTATTCGTGATTTTGATCTTGTAGCTGATTGGTCGCAAAGACATAATGTCCGTATTTTGCTAGGCGAGTTCGGCGCGTATTCAAAAGCGCCGCAAGACTCGCGCGTCCGCTGGACGGAATTCGTCCGGGGCGAAGCAGAAGCTCACGGGTTCGCGTGGGCTTATTGGGAATTTGGAGCAGGCTTCGGGGTGTACGATCCGATTGTCAAAGTTTGGCGTGCAGATTTGTTGAAGGCGTTGATCCCTTGAGATGTGCAGTTGATCAGTCGCGCCGTAGAGCTAACGCATATGCGACGGACTCATCTCCGCTCATGGTTTGACCTCTTGCCCAGGCTGACTGAAAAGTTTCATCAGCCTGGATCGCACGAAGCGAGGCGATATCCCGCTTACATTCCGCATGATCCGTTAGCGACCAGGAAGTGGTATTGGTCGAATCCTCTCGCAACGATTGAGCCGCTCCAAACAGCAGGGCGGCTCTTTCCAACTCGCCATTAGACTGTGATAGCTTGCCGAGGTTGTGGAGCGCAAACCCAATCATGGACTTATCGCCAACGACCTGATTCAACGTCAATGATTTGACATAGTGTTTCCTGGCATGGTCCACGTTATTTTGGCGCTGTGCAATTTCTCCTAGTAGATAGAATACACTAGCTAGTGACCAGGGGTCATCCAGTTTCTGACTCAACTTCAAAGACTCTTCGAGATGTGAGCGGGCAGTGTCGTAATCGGACTGACGACCGGCGATACGTCCAAAGCCATACAATGCCACAGCTAAACCCCAAGGCTCATCCAATTTGCGAAATAATGCCAGGCTAGCCTGAAAATTCTCGCGTGCGACCATGAAATTATTTTCTGATTCGTGTACCAGTCCATGATTGTATAGCGCGAGCGCTAAATTCCACTTATCACCTAATTCTTGCAAAATATCGATACCTTCACCCAATGCCTTATGAGCATATTCCAGCTCGCCTTGATAGGTCGCGATGATACCCACTTCGCGCAAGCCAACTGCAAGTCCCAGTTTATTCGTAGGATTAAGCTGCCGCCAAAGTAATATACTCTCTTCTACGCGAGCACGAGCTGTGACATAATCTGACTGAATCCATGCCAGAGCGCCAGCAGCCCAGAGTGCTTTGGCGCGCACTACCATTTTTCCTGGTTCAGTATTGAAGTTGGGCGTCAATGCTTGTGATAATAACTTTTCTAATTGTGCACGCCCCTCGCTGATATAACCACGCGTCTGCCAAAACCAAAACAAGCCTCCACCCAGTTGCAAAGCTTTTTCGTGTTTCATATTGGCTTGGCAGTATGAAAACACCGCTCGCAAATTATCCTGTTCCTCCTCGAGCCGTTTTAGCCAATACGGACTTTGCGCTGTCATTAACCCCACTTGAGCTTGTTCCACTTCTTTGAGGAAGAAATCCATGTGACGGCTTTGAATGGTTTCCGCTTTTCCGAGCTTTGCCAAACGACCATAGCCATACTGCCGAACGACTCTCAATAAGCGATACCGCGCCTCGGCCTGTGCCTGCATATCCACTACAACGAGCGATTTATTCACCAGCTGTGAAAGCAGATCAAGAACTTTTTCTTCCTTGATCAGAGCTCCGTCGCTGGCAATGAACTCTGCCGCTTCCAATGTCCAGCCGCCTGAAAACACGGAAAGCCGTTGCAACAAAGCTCGTTCATCTTCCGAAAGCAGGTCATAGCTCCATTGGATGGTGGCTTCCAATGTTTGGTGATGCGGCAGGATCGTTCCAGCACCACCCAGTAATTGAAAATTATCATTCAATCGCGTCGCGATTTGTTGGACAGTTAATACGGTTATTCTTGCTGCAGCGAGTTCGATGGCTAGTGGCATTCCATCAACGAGATGGCAGATTTGCCTGATGGCTGGGATGGTTTCCTCGGTCAGCGTGAAAGATGGCGACACCGCCTGGGCGCGTTCAACAAATAGTTGTATTGCTTCTGATTGAGACGCAGAGTTATCGCTAGATAATTTACCATTCGATAGTGAAAGAGATGGGACGCGAAACTGTACTTCGCCCGCGATGTTGAGAATCTCGCGGCTCGTCCCCAGGATCTGGACATGCGGACAACTTCTCAAAATGTCTTTTGCAAGTTGAGCTGTCGCTGCAACAACCTGTTCACAATTATCGAGGACTAATAACGTTTCTTTTGCTCGCAGGTACTTCGTCAGTGTGCTGGCTGGCGTACTGTCACGCGACTCAGGTATCCCAAGGGCCGAAGCGATCGTCTGCAACACAAGGTTTGGGTCCGAAATTGGCGCGAGCTCGATCAACCAGACGCCGTCACGAAAAGTATCAACCAGCCGTTTCGCGGTCTCGAGCGCCAGCCGTGTTTTTCCACAACCTCCACTGCCGATCAGGGTGACCAGCCTGGCTTTCCCCATTTCCTGATCAAGCAAATGCGATATTTCCGCAATTTCAAGTTCACGACCGACAAAACTCGTCAATTGGATGGGGAGGTTGTTGAGTACATTCTCTTCGATGGTCCGGATATTTTCAAGCACCTCCTGTCGAACCGATTGCGAGAAGGTGATCACACGTTCATCAGTAGGACTCTCGCCGCGTGCCTGCGCGGCAAGTTCCATCAGGCGCGCTACAACTTCTGGTTCGTCTTCCACATACAGAGCTGGAATAAATAGGGCTGTCAATGCAGCAATGTCAGGCGGGCGTTGATTCTGCTCGAGGCGGCTGATTTGTGCCTCACTATATCCCACAGCGATACATAACTCGCGTTGAGTCAGGCGCGCGCGGCGGCGCAAATATTTCAGCAAATCACCAAAGGTCACGAACGAATCGAGTGGCAGGGTTGATTCGGATGCTGACATTCTGTTTCAAGTTTACCCTGAAGTTGGTAAGAAATGTCATATATGGTAATCCGCCGTCCGCTACACTGTCAGCATCAAACAAGGAGTGCTATGCGACGCATCATCGAACGCAAAGTGACCGTAGTAACAACCACCACCTGGACCATCTCCTGGCAGGACGCTCCGCCTCAACCCTCGTCCGAAGCTGACTCTGCCCAGGAGACCCTCCCCAACACTGATGCGTTACCCGCCGTACAAACCTCGTTGCCTATGAATGAAACAAAGGAGGTTGACTTGCCTGAAACAAAAACGTAACACCATGTTTTGCATGACATGGATTGATTGCATCGAATTTCAAGAATATATTTTCAAAAAGGAGATTTCCAATGTACGCAAGTCTGACCACAGTAAATATCAAACCTGAAAAGGCCCATGAAGCCACCCGCATCTGGCGGGACGAGATCCTGCCGATCACTCAAACTTTCCCTGGCTGGAAGGGCGCAGAGTTATTTACCAGCCGCAAACCGGTGAAGGAGTGGCGGTTAACTTCTATGAAACAGAGGCAAACATCAGTGCAGTGGAATCGAGCGGACAGTTTCAGCAGTTGATGGGCAAACTGGCGCCGCTGATGATCGCACCTCCCATCCGCAAGGTATTTGAAGTTGCCGGGCAGGTCGAAATTCAAACTTCGTAGCTGACCCTCATATTTTATTGGTTAAGAAAGGAAAAGAAAGCCATGAAAAAAAAATATTTACTCACCTTGTTTATTGCTCTTACCCTGCTCGTGGGCGCCTGTGGTCCCGCCACGCCTGTAAAGGATATGTCTGACCCGGTGACTGTTGTTCAAACCTTCTACGAGGCATTCAACGCCAAAGACCTTGATAGAGCCATGAGTCTGACCGCCGAAGATTATGTGATGAACGATCCGTTCGGCACCTATGATCGGGCGGCTGCCGCCACGCAGTGGAAGGCAGTAATGGATGGCGGCATCACTTTCAACCAAACCAATTTGGTGGATACTGGCGATGGTCGCGTCACCTCCTGCTACGAAGTGTTCGAGAATGGCAAATCCATTGATAAGGGCTGTGGCAATGTGACCCATGTCCGCGATGGCAAGATCATCTTCGATGGGCTTGAGCCCGCTGAGCAGATCTGGATTGTGCAGGAATTCTACGAGGCATTCAACGCGAATGAAATTGAGAGAGGTATGAGCCTCACTGCCGAGGACTATGTCATGAACGATCCCTTTGGGACGTATGATCGAGCTGCTGCGGCAGTTCAGTGGAAAGCTGTGCGGGATGGCGGAATTACTTTCAACCAGACGGACTTCGTCAATACTGGCAATGGACGTGTGACTTCTTGTTACGATGTGCTCGAGAATGGCAAATCAGTGGACAAGGGCTGCGGCAATGTAACACACGTCCGCGGTGGCAAGATCATTTATGATGGGCTTGAATCTGCCGAGCAGATCTGGGTCGTGCAAAAATATTACGAAGCGTTGAATGCTGGGAAGCTCGACCTTGCCATGTCCTTCATCGCCCCTGATGCACTCTTCATCAATCCCACTGGCTCCTACGAGGGTGCGGATGCGATCCGAGAATCGCTGGCAGGCTTGAATACCGATGGCATCACCTTTGACCTCCGCAACTTCCGCAACACGGATGGCAGGATTGTCTATGATTACAAGGTGATGCAGAGCACCAATCTGCTTGACCAGGGTACAAATGGGCTGACCATTGTCAAGGACGGCATGGTCATCTTTGACGGGACCGAAGACACAGCCTCTGCGCTGATCGGCGAGTCCGCCAGCCCGGCGGAAGTTGTCCAGGGATTTTGGGCTGCGGTCAATAGTGAGGATATCGAGACAGCCATGTCGCTGGTGGCGGATGACATCAAGTGCGTTGGCACATTGTCCATGACAGGCAAGGACCTTTTTAAGATATATATTGAGTCGACCTACAAAGGAACCGGCAAGAAGTATGTGATCAGCAACCTTGTTATTTCGGGGGAGACGGTCATGTATGACTGGCAAGCCTATAAGAATGATTTCTTCCAGGCAGGCGGATCAAAAGAATCCATGGTCGTCAAAGATGGCAAGATCGTCCAATTCAACGGGACATAGTTTCGACTGTTGCCAAGTCTTGATAAAGAGAAAACTCCTGACCTAAATCAGGAGTTTTCTCTTATGAGCATCTGATGAGAAAATAAATTACGCTAAACGGTTGGCGCTTCCACTGAGAGTCTCTTTTGCGCGGCGTTCCCAGCCATATACGCTAATATAGAACCTATTGAGAATAAAGTGATGTTCAGAATGAAAGGCAGGATTTTATCTCTATCAGACAGATTTCCAGCAATCCAGCCAAATGGGGAAGTAATTAGGATGATACCCACATACAAAATGGATTGGATGCGAGCACGTTCCTTGGGGTCAATGGTCAAGGCGATCATCTGGTCTACAAGTGGATTAACCGCTGCAAAGCAACAAGCCTCCAGAAATACACTCATGCCTAGAAAGAGATAACTCGCTTCAGGTGCTGTTATCAGAATCAATTGACTGATGACAAAACCAAAGAACCCGAGTGTCATGGGCATTTTGAAGTGCAACTTATTGAGACGCGGCATGATCATGAAGAAAAAGAATAGCATAACCGCTGATTTGACAAAGGGAAAGAGCGCCAAATGCTTGGCAGGGATATGTAATCTTTCAGTGACAATAATTCCCCAGAAACTGCCAGTGACGACGTTTGAAATGCTGATCACGAGCATAATTCCAGCCGTGAAAAGAGTTTGCGGCGTGCGGAGGATATGTTGAAAAACGCCACTATATTCGCGGAGCACGCTTAGCATACTTTGATGACGCGTCTCATGCATGCGAATCTTGCCTTGCCGGGTCTCGTCAGTCATTTGATAAGTAACCACAGCCTTTACTGTGAACATGATCGCCGCAAAGATGTACAAACCGCGCACGGTCGGTATAAGATCAAATATCCCAATTAATAAACCAGCTAAAGGGGCAACAAAGCCAACGATCTGATTGGCAATATGGATCCACGTATAAATGTCAACCAACTGCTCTTGATCGGCATCTTCCACCAGCAGGCAGGTCCATGAATTGTGGGTGATCTGCCACACGCTGTTAATGACGCCTGCGATCACAAAATACCAGAAATTTTGGGCGATGGCTGAGATCAACGCCGGGACGCTCCAGGCGAGGATATCGAAGATCAGGGTGGTTCGCCTGCGTCCCAATTTATCGGTAACCACGCCGCTCAACAGGGCCAGTACGATCTGAAAGCTCCAACTGATGCTGACGATCAGACCGATCTGTTTATCGGATAAGCCGATGGCAACCATGTAGATCGAAATGTATGGCGCGTACAGGTTAAAAGGGATGCCCCATAGAGGTTCAGTATATACGCAGCCACGCGGGTTGCCCGTGAGACTCTTCAGGGTCGTGATCAATGAGTGATTTTTCAAGATACATACTCCATGTTCAGGGTTGGTATAAGTGTTCGATGGGAAAATAAGAAGCGAACGTTATTTAGTTAGGCATATTTTTATAGTGGTTCGATATTGAGTAATTTTCTGCTATTTGAGACAAAATATACTCGGTAGTAGCCTTCAGCGATAATGTAGTCGTATATCAATGGCGATATGGAAAATGTTTGATCCCCGATACCAATACTGCAATATCCGATTTGACTTTTCCCTGCCGTGCCGCCAGATCTCAAAGTAAAGTGCTTGTAGATTTTTCCCGAGGCTGTGTTTGGCTTATCATCCTGTAAATCTTCCCAATGTGGTTTGGCATTTGCAAAAGACATATAAGCAGGAACGATGATGAAGCAGCTTCCAATAATTCCCGTGATGAAATTCCTTTGAAAAACCAACTGAAAATAAATGAACAGAGCTAAAATAATCATATCAATACCAGCCAGAATCAACCAAAAAGAAACATAAAAATAAAGCCTATGCTTTTGTCTTTGCGACAAATATCCGGATCGATTTATCTCTAAATCTTCCAAATCCAGTATTCCGACTTTTATTAATTCTTCAATATGCGATTTGTGATTTTCATTCATCTTTTTGTCATTATACTATTTACGAAGAATCATCCTGTTTCGCTGCCAGCCATAGCCTGTCTTTGCTCACAAATATGTACAGCCCAGCAATATGAGTTGCCCAAACAAAAAGCCCGACGCGTCATTTTCGCATCGGGCTAGGGGAGATGGGCATCTTCTTTCATGATTTCTTCTCGATACCCATGTTGCTCAACTCATCTGAATTGATGTCCGAGATGAGCAGGTTGGCGCCGGCCAGGGCGACAAACACGAGCAAGCAGA
>Ga0134123_10001452_pt1 | contig 15437 bp, 11 predicted proteins | sample KB303_FD_96460 | JGI IMG/M metagenome (GOLD analysis project Ga0134123, IMG submission 96460) | Terrestrial soil microbial communities without Nitrogen fertilizer from Kellogg Biological Station, Michigan, USA - KB3-0-3 | ecosystem: Environmental > Terrestrial > Soil > Unclassified ...
GCCGCCCTCGCCGCCGGTGAGCATGACGTTCTCGGGCTTGATGTCGCGGTGCACGACGCCGCGGGCGTGGCTGTAGTCGAGCGCCTCGGCGGTCTGGATGCCGATCTCGATCACCTCGTCGAGCGGCCGCGGGCCGTGGGCGAGGAGGGCGCGCAGCGAGCGCCCCTCGACCACCGGCATGACGAGGAACAGCGAGCCCTCGTGGTCGCCGAAGTCGTGGATGGCGATGATCGCCGGGTGATCGAGCCGCGCCACCAGCTGCGCCTCGCGCTGGAAGCGCTCCCGCGTGGCCGGGCCGATGAGCTGCGGCGGCACCAGCTTGACCGCCACGTCGCGCGACAGCACCGCGTCGCGGGCCCGGTAGACGACCCCCATGCCGCCGCGCCCGAGCTCGCTGACGATGGAGTAGCGGCCGGCCAGGCTGGTGCCGATCATCGGGACTGGAGGAGGCCGCGGTCATTGTAGGTCATCCGCACACCCCGGCTCGCCGGGATACGGAGCCGCGGCGGGTCGTGGATCGGCAGCGGTGCGCCCGCAGCGACTTGGCAGCAGCGAAGGCGGCGGTCAATCCGCGCGCGAGAGCGCGATCACCGCGTCGTGGCCGCCGAAGGCGAAGGACTGCGAGATCGCGTGATCCACCTTGGCGCGGGTGGGGCCGGTGGCGAAGGGGAGGTCGGCCACCGGGCGCTCGAGGTTGATCGACGGGTGGACGACCTGGTCGCGCAGGGTGAGCGCGGTGACCACTGCCTCCAGGGCGCCGCTCGCGCCGAGGGTGTGACCGAGCAGCGACTTGGTGGAGGAGACGAGGGCGTGGCGGCCGATCGTCGCCGCGATCGCCTCCGCCTCGACGCCATCGTTGCCGGGCGTGCCGGTGCCGTGGGCGTTGACGTAGCCGACGTCCTTGGCGTCGAGACCGGCGTCGGCGAGGCAGGCGGCGATGGCGCGGCGCACCTGGGCGCCGGAAGGCTCCACGGCCATCAGGTCGTGGGCGTCGCTCGCCTCGCCGAAGCCGCGCAGCTCGGCGAGCCGCGGCGCGCCGCGGGCGAGGGCGGCGCCCAGCTCCTCGAGCACCAGCACGGCGCAGCCACCCTCGCTGAAGAGGAAGCCGCTGCGCTTCTCGTCGAAGGGGCGGTTGATGTGCTCCTTGGCGAAGTCGCCGTGGGCGAGGGCGCCGACGGCGTCGAAGGCGCGGAAGGTGGCGCCCCAGGGATCGCGCAGGTACTCGCTGCCGCCGGCGAGCGCGGCGTCGCACTCGCCGTCGCGGATGGCGCGGAAGGCGCGGCCGATCGCCATCGTGCCGCCGGCACAGGCGCCGGCGAAGGTGGGCGTCGGGCCGTGGGCGCCGAGCTTGATGGAGAGGTTCGCGGAGAGGGCGTTGGCCATGGCGGTGGCGACGGCGAAGGGGTTGAAGAGGTCCGGCGCGCGGAGGTCCTCGGCGATGGCGGCGAGCTCGGCGGCCATTGCCGCGCGGGCGCGGGCGGCGCCCTCGCCGCGCGCGCCTGCGGTCGCGCCCAGCCGCTCGATCACCTCGGCGAGGCGGCGCCGTGCCGGCGACAGCGCCACGTTGGCGGCGTTGCCGAGCATGCTGTGCAATCCGGCTGCGCCGGTGCCCATGAAGACGCCGACGCGCTCGGCGTGCCAGTCGGCAACGCAGTAGGTGCGGCGTTTCTCGTCGACAGCTGCGAGCGGCAGCGAGGCGGCGCGTAGTGCTTCCTCGGCGGCGGCGATCGCCATCTGGCCGCTGGGGTCGAGGCGCTTGCCCTCGACGCGGCCGAGGAGTGCGCTCTGCGGCCGCGCCAGCTCGCCGAGCGGCGACCAGACCTGCGAGCGCAGGTCGGAGTAGCGGCGCCACTCGGGCGGGATCAGCTCGACGACGGTGCGTTTGCCGAGGCAGGCACGCCATAGCGACGTCGCGTCTGGGCCGAGCGCACTCACCGCGCCGACGCCGGTGATCACGACGCGACGCGCGGCGGGCCGTGGACGGCGAGCGGGCGATCGCGTCGCCGCTGCCGCGGGCCGGCCGGGCGCCGGCGACGCCACGTCAGCCGCCTCCGACCGGCGGCGCCGCCACCACCTGCTCGACGATGTCGGCGACGGTGGCGAGGCGCGACACCACCTCGTCGGGGATGCGGCGGCCCAGCCGCTCCTCGAACTCGAAGAGCAGCGAGATCACGTCCACCGATTCGGCGCCGAGGTCCTCGACGAGGCGCGCTTCGGGCGCCGGCGGCTTGTCGAGGTTGAGCACGTCGACGAGCACCTCCTGCACCTGCTGCAGCGCGTGGTCGCGGTCGAGGTCTGCCATGGCGAGCGTCGCGGCCGGGGATTCTAGCCGCTCTCGCCTGTCGGCGCGCACTGCAGCGGCTGTAGGATGCTTCCGTAGTCCCGAGCCGCGAGCGCGCAAGTGCCACCGCGCCGGCCGGGTATCCGTTGACGATTACGCTGCAACGCGTCGACTCGCTGCCGGTCGAGCGCCCGTCCGGCGCCCGCCGGCTCATCCTGCGCCTGCTCAGCCTCTACCCGCCGTTCCTCGGCGCCGGCATCCGCGTGCGCCGCCTCCCCGGCGACCCGCCCGGCTACGAAACGCGGCTACGCCTGCGCTTCTGGAACCGCAACTACCACGGCACCCACTTTGGCGGCGCCATCTACACCATGTGCGACCCGTTCTACGTCCTCATCCTCGCCGCCGAGCTGGGCCCCGGCTACGCGGTATGGGACAAGACGGCGACGGTCCGCTTCCGCCGCCCCGGCCGCGGCACGCTGCACGCCCGCTTCGAGATCCCGCGCGCGAAGATCGAGCTCATGCGCGTCGCCGCCGACGCCGGCGAAAGCCTCGAACCCACCTTCGTCGCCGAGGTCCGCAACGAAGAAGGCGAGCTCGTCGGCGAGGTCGAGAAGGTCCTCTCCGTGCGCCGAAGAGACCGCGACCGCGAGCGCCTCGAGGCGACCTCGAAAGGGTAGAGAAGTTGGTGCGCGGCCTCAGCGCCGGTCAGCGGGAATCAAGCGGAACGCCTCGCCGCGCGGCGCGCGCACCGTCCTGAAGTGTCGTTCGTCGAGCGTGAGCACATCGAAGCAGCGGTGTCGCTCCGCGAGAATCGCGATCGATGCATCGGCGAGGCCGATCTCCAACCTTGGGTACTTGGCGATCACATCGCGTGCGGCGGCGACCTCGGCGGAGGAGAACGGCTCGAGCGTAAACGCTCCGCGCGCGACCTCTTCCAGCACCGCGAGCTGCGCGTGCGCGCCGACGCGAGTCGCTAGCAGGTAGTCGAGCTCCGCTAGCACGAAGGGCGAGAGGTAGAACGGCGGCTCGACTTCGGCCATCGCCGCCACCACGTCCGCGTGGTGCCTCTGAGCGGCGTCGATCCAGGCGAGGACGCCGCTGGTGTCGAGCAGGATCACCGTTCGCCAAACCCGACGAGACACTCGGCAACCTGTTCGGCCATCGAGCTGTCGTCGGAGGTGAACAGCGGGATGCGTGGTCGCGCGCGGCGCTGCGCGTCGACGACGGTGCGCACGCCCTCACGGATCAGCTCCGCTTCGCTGCGGCCGCTTCTGCTGGCAGCGCGAGCTAGCTCCTCTTTCAGCTCCTCGGGCAGGTAGACCGTCGTGCGCACCATGACATACACCGTACCATACATGCGCTGCTTCGCAGAGCGGCTGTCGACCCGACGGTAGACTACGGCCGCGCGCTCAGCTATGGAGCTCATCCTCAGCGCCGCCGGCTACCGCTGGAACTCGTGGGCCGTGCCGACGCTGGTGACGGCGGCGGCGATGGTCTGGCTCGGGGCGCTGACGGTGGTGCGCGAGCGCGGGTCGCGCGAGGCGCGGGTGTTCGCGGCGCTGTCGGCCGCGGTCACCATTTGGCTGGGCTGCTTCTCGCTGATGTACCTGTCGCGGGACGCCGCCACCGCGCTCGTCTGGGCCCGCGCGGCGTACGTCGGCATCGCGCTCATCCCGGTGCTGGTCTGCCACTTCGCGCTGGCGGTGACGCGCAGCGCGCATGGGCGGCCGCTCTGGCTATGGATCGCGTGGGTGCTGTCCGCCGGGTTCCTGGTCGGGATGGTGGGCACCGATGCCCTCGTCGGCGACCTCTACCGCTACTCGTGGGGCTTCTACCCGCACTTCCGCTGGCTCGGCGCGCCCTACTTGGTGTTCTTCGCCGTGCTGCTGGTGCTGGCGCTGCGCATCTACCGGCGCGACCTGGCGACGGCGGCCACCGCGGAGCACCGCGAGCGCTCGCGCCGGCTGATGACCGCCTTCGCCGTCGCCTATCTCGCCGCCGCCGACTTCGTCGCCGCCTACGGCGTGCCGTTGTACCCCTTCGGCTACCTGTCGATCCTCGCCTTCATCGTGTTCTCGGCACGCACCATCCGCCACTACCGGCTGGTCGACTTCACGCCCGAGCTAGCGGCGCGCGAGGTGTTCTCCACCATCGCCGACCCGCTGCTGCTCTGCGATCTGTCGGGACGGGTGCGGCTGGTCAACCGCGCCGCGCGCGACGTGCTCGGCCGCGGCGAGGCGGAGCTGGTCGGCAAGCCGCTGGTCGAGCTCGCCGCCGGCGAGGACGGCAACGCCACGCTGTTGCGAGTGGCGCTCTCGCGCGGCACCGGCCGTGTCGACGAGGTGGCCCTGCGTGGCCCCGGCGGCGAGGCGGTGCCGTTCGAGGTCGACGTCTCGCCGGTGCTCGATCCCGGCGGCGTGGTCGTCGGCACGCTCGCTCTCGCGCACGACCTGCGCGCCCGCAAGCGCGCCGAGGCCGCCCTGCGCGCCAACGAGGAGCGCTTCCGTTCGCTGACCGAGAACGCGCCCGCTGCCATCTTCGTCGTCGACGGCGACCGCATCCAATACTCCAACCAGGCGGCGCGCTCGATCACCGGCTACAGCGCCGACGAGCTGCGCCAACTCCCGTTCTGGCAGCTCATCGAAGCGGAGTCGCGGGAGCGGCTGCGCGAGCAGGCGCACCCGGCCACGGGCTCGCCGGCGCCGGTGCGTCGCGAGGTGAAGCTCACCACCAACTACGGCGGCGGCTCCTCACGCTGGGTGGATCTCACGCTGTCGCCCCTGGTGCAGCCGGAGGGGACCGCGATCACCGCCACCGCCTTCGACATCCACGAGATGAAGGCGGCCGAGGACGCCGCGCTCACCTCCGAGCGCCGGCTGCGCGACCTGCTGGAGAGCGTGCAGCTCGTCGCCATCATGCTCGACCTCAATGGCAACGTCACCTTCTGCAACCGCTACGTCGAGGAGCTGCTCGGCTGCGGGGCGGAGGAGATCCTCGGCCGCAACTGGTTCGAGACCTTCGTGCCCACCGACCAGGCCGGCGAGGCCGAGCGCGCCTTCGCCGCCAAGATCCACCTGGACGCCGTCACGCCCTACGAAGAGGGCGACATCCAGACCCGAACCGGCGAGCGGCGCTGGATCGCCTGGTCCAACGCCGTGCTGCGCGACCGCCACGGCAAGGTGGTCGGCGCGGCGTCGATCGGCGCCGACATCAGCGAGCGCAAGCGCGCCGAGGAACGTCTCGTCCACGAGGCGCTGCACGACGCCCTCACCGGTCTGCCCAACCGCGGCCTCTTCCTCGACCGCCTGCACGGCGCCATCGCGCGCGGCCGCCGGCGCAGCAGCTATGGCTACGCCGTCCTCTTCCTCGACCTCGACCGCTTCAAGCTCGTCAACGACAGCCTCGGCCACCTGCTCGGCGACCAGCTGTTGATCCACGTCGCGCGCCGCTTGCAGAGTTGCCTGCGCCCCGGCGACACCATCGCCCGCCTCGGCGGCGACGAGTTCACCGTCCTGCTCGAGGACATGGAAGACCCGTCGGAGGCGAGCCGCGTCGCCGAGCGCATCCGCCTCGTCTTCGACGCTCCCTTCGACGTGCAGGGCCACGACGTCTTCACCACCGCCTCGATCGGCATTGCTCTCGGCGGCCCGCGCTACGACCGCCCCGAGGCCGTGCTGCGCGACGCCGACACCGCGCTGCACCGCGCCAAGGCAGAGGGCAAGGCGCGCCACCGCCTCTTCGACACTCCCATGCACGTGGCAGCGGTCGAGCACCTGCAGCTCGAGAACGACCTGCGGCGCGCGCTCGAGCGCGGCGAGTTCCGCCTCAACTACCAGCCCATCGTCGAGCTCGACACCGGCACCGTCATCGGCTTCGAGGCGCTGGTGCGCTGGCAGCACCCCGAGCGCGGCCTGCTGCAGCCCGACGCGTTCATCCCGCTCACCGAGGAAACCGGCCTGGTGATGGCGCTGGGCGACTGGGTGCTGCGCGACTCCTGCCGCCAGCTCGCGGCGTGGGACGCCACCATCCCGGGCGCCGAGGCGCTGTCGATCACCGTCAACCTCTCCAGCCGCCAGATCGACGACCGCGACCTCGTCGAGCGCGTCGCCGCCGCCGTGCGCGACGCCGGCATCGAGCCGCGGCGGCTCAAGCTCGAAGTCACCGAGAGCCTCATCGTCGGCAACCCCTCGGCGGCGGCCGAGCTGCTCAACCGCATCAAGGCCCTCGGCTGCGAGATCTGCCTCGACGACTTCGGCACCGGCTACTCGTCGCTCTCCTACCTGCTGCGGCTGCCCATCGACGTCATCAAGGTCGACCGCTCCTTCCTCGTCGATCTCGGGCGCGGCACGCGCAACGCCGAGATCGTCTGGGCGGTCCTCGAGCTGGCCCGGCGCCTCGGCATGCGCGTCATCGCCGAAGGCGTCGAGACCCACTCGCAGGTGCTGCACCTGCGCGAGCTCGACTGCGCCTACGCGCAGGGCTACTACTTCTCGCGGCCTCTCGATGCCGACGCGGCGGTGGACCTCGCCACCTCGCGCGTGGTCTCGATCGGGCCCTAACCCTCCGTGCTCAGAACCCCGCCCGTAGCGTCGCCAGCCCCTCGCCGATGTGGAGGTCGCCCTGCGGCGCCTTCATCTGGTTGTACGAGTACTCGAAGGTGAAGTCGATGCCGGGCACGACGCCCACCCGCACGCCGACGTCGTACTTGCGCCAGTCCCACGCCACCGCCGGGTTGGGGTAGGCGGCGGGCGCGTCGAAGCGGTTGTCGATGAAGGAGACGCGCACGGCAGGCTGCACCCAGCGGAAGACCGGCGCCTCGCCCACCAGCACGCCGGGGATCTCGACGCGCCAGCCGAGGTCGGCCTCGGCGCCGCGGCGCTTCAAGCCGGCGATGTCCTGGTCGACGACCTGTACGAAGGTGCCGAGGCCGCCATGCTTGGCTTCGAAGTTGAGCCCGAGCTCGCTCTTCTCGTCGCCGTGGATGGGGAGGCCGGCGTGGAAGACGGCCGGGAACGGCCCTTCGAGCAGCTTGATGTCGCCGGAGTAGAAGCTGCCGTTGATGCTGACGCGGTCGGCGAGACTGCGCTGGAAGTACCAGATCACCCCGTCACAAGCGTGGTCGTCGTCCTGCCGCGAGCGCCAGCCGAGGCCGCCGCCGATCTGCACCTCGCCGTCGAAGTCCACGTCGTTGGACTTACTGTCGTAGAGGATGGGGAAGCCCGACTCGAAGGTCGGGTGGACGTTGCTCGGGAACACGCGCGGGTCGCGCTCCGGCGTGCCGTTGTCCCCCGCCAGCGCGTTGGGGTCGCGCATGAAGAGCGGGTTGCCCGATGCCGCGTTGGCCCGCCAGTAGAAGTGAGGGCCGGCGCTGCCGCCGAATTCCAGCATCACCTCCTCGAAGCGGCCGACGGCGGTGCTCCACAGGCCGTAGCTCTCGAGGCGGCGCACCCGCTGCTTGGTGAAGCGCGGCGCCTTGCCGGAGAGCAGGTACCAGCTTTGCGGCTGGGGCTCGTCGTCGAGCGGCTCGAAGCGGCGGCCGAAGGAGAGCCACGCCTCGCGCACCTGCAGCTTGTCATCCGAGGAGGTGGGATTCCGGTTGTAGAGGTCCTCGTAGTGGACCTCGAAGCGACCCTCGATCCTGGGCTCGAGGTGCATCTCGCCGATGAGCGTCACGGTGGAGATCTCGCGCGAGAAGCCGGGCTCGGGCGTGCGCAGGAAGACCTGCGCCTGGCCGGGCGGGATGAAGGGGGGAGGGAAGGGGAACTCCGAGACCACCTCCAGCGAGTCGGTGTGGCGGCCGTGGATCTTGAGCTCGCCGCCGAGGCGGAAGCGCGGCTTGGGCTCGGGCGGCGCCTGCTCGTCCGTCTGCGCCAAGAGCGGCGGTCCCGACAACGCGCAGGCCAGCAACACCACGAATGCGCGGCTCCCTCTCATGAAAGCCCCTCCTTTGCGATCCAGGCGAACGCGGCGAGCCTACATCCGAACGCGCATCAACGCCTGCTCGAGCTCGGTGGCGCTGCCCGGGCGCTCGAGGCGGTTCTTCTGCAGGCAGAAGAGGATCACCTCGGAGAGGGTCGCCGGCAGCTCGGGCCGCAGCTCGCGCGGATCCGGCGGCGGGGCGTAGAGGTGCAGGCGCAGCAGGTCGGCGTACTCCTCGGCGTCGAACGGCGTGCGCCCGGTGAACAGCTCGAACATCAGCACGCCGACGGCGTAGAGGTCGCTGCGTTCGTCGAGCTCGGCGCCGCGCGCGTGCTCGGGGCTCATGTAGTCGGGAGTGCCGGCCACGGTGCCGCCCTGGCCCGACTCCAGGCCCGCGCGCCGCGCCAGGCCGAAGTCCATGAGCTTGACGATGCCGTTGGGGAGCACCATGACGTTCTCGGGCTTGACGTCGCCGTGCACCATGCCGCCGGCGTGCACGGCGGCGAGGCCGCGGCAGAGCTGCTTGGCCACCTGCAGGCCCGGCATCAGCTCGAGGTGGCCGCGCTGGTCGATGAGCCGGCGGAGGGTGGTGCCGGAGACGAACTCCATGGTGAGGAAGCGCAGGCCGACCGACTCGCCGAGGTCGTGCACGCGCACCACGTTGGGGTGGGTGATGGCGCGCGCCACCTTGATCTCCTTGCGCAGCAGCTGCAGCGTGCTCTCGCGCTTGGGCAGGTTGCTGAGCACCTTGATCGCCACCTCTTCGTCGAGGTCGAGGTCGTGGGCGCGGAAGACGCGCCCCATCCCGCCGCCGCCGAGCACCGCCTTGATGTGGTAGCGGTGGGCGAGCAGCTGGCCGGGGAGGATGAAGTCGGGGTCGGCTTCGGCGGCGTCGCCGACGATGATCTCGGCAGTGTCGGAGCGCCGCGTCTGCGCCAGCAAACGTTCGAGGGCGTGCTTCTCCTCGAGCTCGATGACGAGAGCGCCGAAGGCGCGGGCGAGCGTCTTCACCTCGGCGTCGCGCGCCTTGGGGAGCTCGACGTCGAGGCGCCCTTGGCGAAGCCCCTCAGCGGCTTCGGCGAGTTGCTCGATGGGGCGCGAAGTGCGGCGGGCGAAGGCGAACGAGAGCGGCAGCGACAGAGCGAGCGCCAGCAGGCCCACCGCCAGCACGCTGCCGCGCAGGGCGCGGAAAGCGGCAAGCTCGGCCGACTTGGGACGCGCCGCGAGCAGCGCCGCGATGGGCTCGCCGCCGCCGGTGGTGAGCGCCACGGCGGCGCCGGTGTAGCGCTCGCCGCCGGCGGTGAAGTCGAAACCGGCCACGTCCTTGCCCCGGGCGGCGAAGAGCGCCTCGCGCGTCGGCTCGTCGAGCAGTGCCGCGGGCGTAGCACCCCGCAACTGCGGCGAGCTCGCCAGCACGTCGAGGTCGAGCGGCTTGCCGCGGCGGGCGACGTTGGCGACCAGCACCGCCTCGCCGGAGATCAGGCGCCCGATCTCCGCCGCCTGCGCTTCGGAGAGCGGCGAAGCGACGGCGATGACGCCGTTGACGCGCGCCTCGTCGCCCTGCCCCTGGTATACCGGCGCCGAGGCGATCAGCGACAGCGACCGCCGCCGCTTGATCTCCAGGATGAAGGCCGACGCCGGGTGGCCGGTGTAGAGCGGCCCTGCGACCCACGAGACCCCCGAGAAGTCGCGTCCGGCCTCCTCGCCCGGCTCGCGGTCGCTGCGCGCGAGCAGCGTGCCTTGCGCATCGAAGAGGAAGACCGTGCCCGGGCCCAGCCGGCGGCCGAGGTCCACCGCCGAGTCGTGGAAGGTGGCCGCCGCGGCGTCGGTGCCGGCGAGCGACAGCAGCGCCTTGATGCCCACCGAGTCGGCGAGGCTGCGCACGTTGTCGACCAGCGCCCGCGACTGTGCGTCGACGTAGACGTGCAGGATGCGCGGCACCGGCGCGATCGCCTCGCGGATGCGGCGCTCGGCACGGCGGTTGGCGTCCCAGCTGGCGAAGGCGACGACGAGCGACAGCGTGAGCAGCAGGAAGAGCGCGTTGCCGGCGAAGAGGCGCGTCCCCAGGCGCCAGCTCCGCCGCGGCCGGCGCCCGTCGCCGACGACCCGCGAGAGGGTAGGCCCCTGGAGCTCGCCGCCGCGCGGCGCCGTGGGCCGCGACGGCCGCGACGGCCGTGAGGGGCGTTCAGTAGCGATCGTCATCCAGCGCCACCGGCGGGTAGACGTTACCGTGCTTGTTCTTGTGCGCCGTCGGCTTGTAGCGCGAGGCGTCGAGCACCACCTGCACGGTGGTGGTGGAGCCGGCGCGCACCACCACCGGGCGCTCGTCCTCGCCGCCGCGCTCGTGCCAGACCCGCAGCGGGAAGGCGCCGGCGGGGACGGCGCGCAGCTCGAAGCGGCCGTCGGCGCCGCTGGTGGTGAACGGGCCGTCACCCACCACCACCACGTTGGCCGCCATCTGCGCGTGGATGTTGCAGTAGACCTGCACGACACCCGCGCCGGCGAAGCGCTGCGACTTCGCGGTGCCGCGGTGGTAGAGCCCGAGGTCGAACTCGTGGCCGGGCGTGAGGCTGAAGACGTTGTGGTAGATGCGGTCGAGGTTGGGGAAGGCAACGGCCTCGCCGCTCCGTACCGCGATCACGTGCGGCACGAAGCGCTTCTCCTTCTGCGCCAGCTCGAGGCGGCCGCCGCCGGAGCCCGGCGGCCCGGCGCCCTGCAGCCAGAGCACCGCCTCGGCACCGGGGGCGGTGGTCTTGTCGGAGAGCAGCAGCAGCACCTCGCCGGCGACGGTACCGGTGGGTGCCGCGGCCGGCTCCTGCGCCACGACGAAGCGGGCGAGCGCGAGTAGCAGGACGGCGCCGAGCAGGCCTCGGCGCATCACAACCATCCGGAGCGCTTGAACCCGGCGAACAGCGCCACGCAGGCGATCACCATCGAGCCCAGCACCACCGGGTAGCCGAGCTCCCAGTGCAGCTCGGGCATCGACTCGAAGTTCATGCCGTAGACGCCGGCCACCATCGTCGGCACGGCGATGATCGCTGCCCACGCGGCGAGGCGTTTGGTCTGCACCGTGTGCTGCTCGGAGATCAGCGACGAGTTGGCTTCGAGCGCCGTGCCCAGCAGCTCGCGCAGGCCGTCGATCATCTCGTTGAGCCGCACCACGTGGTCGTGGACGTCGCGGAAGTAGGGGTGGATCTCGTGCGGGATGAGGTCGAGGTCGAACTTCATCAGCCGGTTGCACACCTCGACGAGCGGCATGATGGTGCGCTTGACCGCCACCAGGTCGCGCTTGAGGCTGTAGATCGAGCGCGTGGTCTCGCGCGTCGAGCACTCGGTGAAGATCTGCTCCTCGAGCTCCTCGAACGACTCCTCCAGCTGCTCGACTACCGGGAAGTACTGGTCGACGATGAAGTCCATCACCGCGTAGAGCACGAAACCGGGCCCTTTGGCGAGCAGCGCGGGCGTCGACTCGCAGCGCGTGCGCAGCCCCGCATGGGAACGCAGCGAGCCGTGCCGCACGGTCACCAGGTAGTTGCGGCCGACGAAGATGTGGGTCTCGCCGAACTCCAGCGGCGCGTTCTCGCCGGCCGCGCGGTGCACGGTGCGCAGCACGACGAACAGCGAGTCCTGGTATTGCTCCAGCTTGGGCCGCTGGTGGGCGGTGTGCGCGTCCTCGATGGCGAGGTCGTGGAGCTCGAGCGCGCGCTGCACCTGCTGCAGCAGCTCCTCGCTCGGCTCGTAGAGGCCCAGCCACACGAACTCGTCGGGCGGCGCGTTGACGATGCCGAGGTCGTCGATCTCGACCGTCGCCACGCGCTTGCCGCCGGCGTAAGCCGCGCAGTTGATGACGCCGCTGGGGGGCGCTTTGGCGGCGGGCGCCGCGCTCCCCTGGGCGAGGGCGTCGATCGGCATCCGCCTAATCTGCCACAGGTCGTGGCGTCCGGCGTCGGCGGCCGGCCCTGACAATTTACTTTCGTCGGATTCGCGCTTAGGATTCATCAACGACAACGCGCCAGATGGTCTCTACTTCGGCTCGGCAGCGCCGACGCCGTGTGTTGATGGGGGGTGAGAGTTGGCAGGATGGCCTCCTTTGATCACGACTTCTTCATCAGCTACGCCCACCTAGACGACCAGTCGCTGATCGAGGGCGAGCCCGGCTGGGTCGCCCGCCTCCATCGGCTGCTGGAGATCCGCGTCGGCCAGCTGCTCGGCGAGAAGCCGAGGATCTGGCGAGACCCGAAGCTCCAGGGCAACGACTACTTCGCCGACACCCTCCTCGAGGGCATGCCCAAGGTGGGCGCCCTGGTCTCGGTGCTGTCGCCGCGCTACGTCCATTCGGAGTGGTGCACGCGGGAGCTGGCGGAGTTCTGCCGCGCCGCGCAGCGGTCGGGTGGGATCCGGATCGCCGACAAGTCGCGAATCTTCAAGGTCGTCAAGACGCCGGTCCCGCCCGAGCTGCACCCGAACGAGGTCCAGCCGCTGCTCGGGTACGAGTTCTTCGTCGTCGACCCGCAGACCGGCAGGCCGCGTGAGCTGATCCAGGCTTATGGCCCCGATGCCGAGCGGGCCTTCCTCGCCAAGCTCGACGACCTCGCCTACGACATCGCCAAGCTGCTCGAGCTGCTGGAAAACGGCGGCAGGAGCGCCTCCCCGCCGGCGAGCAAGGGCACGGTCTACCTGGCGGAGACGAGCTTCGACCTGCGCGAGGAGCGGGAGGCGATCCGGCGCGACCTCCTCCGCCACGGCTACGAGGTCCTCCCCGATCAGCCCTTGCCCCTCGTCGCCCCCGAGTTCGCCAGCCTCGTCCGCGATCAGGTCGCCCGCTGCCGGCTGGCGATCCACCTCATCGGCAAGACCTACGGCGTCGTTCCGGACGGCGCCTCACGCTCGCTGGTGGTCTTGCAGGAGGAGCTGGCCGCGGAGCGCAGCGCCACGAGCGGGCTGTCCCGTCTGATCTGGATAGCACCGGGCGTCGAGGTCGAGGACGAGCGGCAGTGCGAATTCGTGCAGCACCTGCTGAGGTCTCCCGACGTCCACTCCCACGCCGAGCTGTTGAAGGTCCCCCTCGAGGTCCTGAAGACCACTATCCACTCGCAGCTGGCGCCGCCGGCGGCCGCGAAGGCAAGCAGGGAAGGAACAAGCCGGGAAGGGAAGGGCGCCGCCACGGAGCTCACGCGCCTCTACCTCGTCTGCGAAGAGCAGGACCGCGACGCCATCAAGCCGCTCGAGGACTTCTTGTTCGGCCAGGGCTTCGAGGTCACGCTGCCGCTCTTCGACGAGGACGAAGGCGAGGCGCGCAGCGATCACGAGGAGAGCCTCGCCACCTGCGACGCGGTCCTCGTCTTCGTCGGCGAGGCGGGCGAGCCGTGGCTGCGGCGCAAGCTGCGCGAGCTGCAGAAGAGCGCCGCGCTCCCTCGCGACAAGCCGCTGCTCGCCCGCGGCATCTATCTCGCCGCGCCGGAGACGCCGAGCAAGGCGCGGTTCCGCACCTTGGAGGCGACGGTGCTGCGCGAGCCTGACGCGGGCTTCTCCGCCGATGTGCTGGAGCCGTTCGTGACCGCCATCGAGAGGGCGCGAGGCTAGCGATGAGCGCGGGGCAGACGGCCCTCGCCACGCAAGAGAGATTCAACCCCTTCCCGGGCCTGCGCACCTTCGAGCCCGACGAGGACTACCTTTTCTTCGGCCGCGAGCAGCAGGTCGACGAGCTGCTGCGCCGCCTGCGCACCAACCGGTTCCTGGCGATCCTCGGCACTTCCGGCAGCGGCAAGTCCTCGCTGGTGCGCGCCGGGCTGATCCCTTCCCTCTACGGTGGCGCCATGCGGCGCGCCGGGTCGCGCTGGCGGGTGGCGATCCTCCGTCCCGGCGAGGATCCGATCGGCAACCTCGCCGCGGCGCTCGCCGCGCCCGAGGCGCTGGGCCGGGAGACGGACGAGGAGGAGCTGACCCGCTCGTTACTGGCCACCACACTGCGGGCCAGCAACCTGGGGCTCGTCGAGTGCATCCGCCAGGCACGGATCCCGGCGCGCAGCAACGTGCTGGTGCTGGTGGATCAGTTCGAGGAGATCTTCCGCTTCAAGAGCAGCCTCCGGGACGCCGGCCGCGACGAGGCGCTGGCCTTCGTCAAGCTCCTCCTGGCGGGGGCACGGGACCCGGACGTGCCCTGCTACGTCGCGCTGACCATGCGCTCGGACTTCATCGGCAACTGCATGGAGTTCGGCGACCTGCCGGAGACGGTCAACGCCGGCCTCTGCCTGGTGACGCGGATGACGCGCGACGAGCTGCGCTCCGCGGTGACCGGCCCGGTGGCGGTGGGCGGCGGCACCATCGCGCCGCGGCTGGTGTCGCGGCTGCTCAACGACGTCGGCGACGACCCCGACCAGCTGCCGATCCTGCAGCACGCGCTGCTGCGCACCTGGAGCAGCTGGGAAGAGGACCACGCGCCCGGCGAGCCGCTCGACCTGCGCCACTACGAAGCCATCGGCACCATGCAGGAGGCGCTCTCCCGACACGCCGAGGAGGCCTACGGCGAGCTCGACGCGGACGGCCAGCGGATCGCGCAGCAGATGTTCAAGGCCCTCTGCGACCGGGGCACCGACGACCGCGGCATCCGCCGGCCGGCGCCGGTGAGCGAGATCTGCGCCCTCACCGGAGCGAGCCAGGACGACGTCGCCGTCGTGGTGGAGAGCTTCCGCCGGCCTGGGCGCTCGTTCCTGATGCCGCCGGCCGGGGTGCCGCTCGAGCCGAGCTCTACGCTCGACCTCTCGCACGAGAGCCTGATGCGCATCTGGGGACGGCTCTCCACCTGGGTGGCAGAGGAGGCGCGGTCGGCTCAGCTCTACGTCGGCGTCGCTCGTGCCGCGGCCCGGCACGCGGACGGCAGGATGGCGCTGTGGCGCGATCCGGAGCTCCAGCTCGCCCTCACCTGGCGCGACAAGGAGCACCCCACGGCGCAGTGGGCCCATCGCTACGACCCCGGATTCGAGACCGCCATGGCGTTCCTCGACGCCAGCAAGGCGGAACGCGACCAGGAGATCCAGGAGCGGGACAGGCGCCGGCGCCGCACGCTCCGGCGGGCGCGGCTGCTGGCGCTGATCCTCGGCAGCGCCTTGCTCGTCGTGCTGGTGCTCGGCGGCTACTCGTTCCTGCAGGGAAGGGAAGCCGAGACGGCGTTGATGGAAGCGGAGACGCAGGGGGAGATCGCGAAACACGAAAGCGAGCTGGCGGAGAAGCAGAGGCA
>Ga0134123_10001453_pt1 | contig 15433 bp, 15 predicted proteins | sample KB303_FD_96460 | JGI IMG/M metagenome (GOLD analysis project Ga0134123, IMG submission 96460) | Terrestrial soil microbial communities without Nitrogen fertilizer from Kellogg Biological Station, Michigan, USA - KB3-0-3 | ecosystem: Environmental > Terrestrial > Soil > Unclassified ...
GACATCATCAAGGACTACGACCTGATCGTCGACGGCTCGGACAACTTCGAGACGCGCTATCTGGTGAACGACGCCTGCTTCCTCGCCGGCAAGACCAACGTTCACGGCTCGATCTTCCAGTTCGAGGGCATGGCGACGGTGTTCGCCCCCGACAAGGGGCCCTGCTACCGCTGCCTCTACCCGACACCGCCGCCTCCGGGGCTCGTCCCCTCCTGAAGCGAGGCTGGCGTCCTGGGCGTGCTCCCAGGAGTGGTGGGAACGATTCAGGCGACGGAGGCCGTCAAGCTGATGCTGGGCATCGGTGAGCCGCTGATCGGCCGGCTCCTTACCTACGACGCGCTCGGCATGCGCTTCCGCGAGGTCAGACTGCGCCGCGACCCCAAGTGCCCGCTGTGCGGGACCGCGCCGACCATCAAGGATCTCGCGATCCATCGAAACGGCGCGGGCGGGGCGTGCGACGTGTCGGCGGACGGCCACGGCGAGGCCGTGGCGGCCGCAGTGGCTCCCAAGGCCGGCGGCTAGCCGGCGCTTCACCGACCGCAGGGCATGACCCGCTCTCTCGGCGGCGCGCTCACGCCCGCCCTCGTTGAGCGCTTCTCTCAGCGCGACCTCGCCCGACACCTGGGCACCGCGCTGCCATTCGTCACCGTGGACCCGGACGGACGGCCCCATCCGATGCTGCTTTCCTATCTGGAGCTTCGCGCCTACGACACCGGCACCGTCGGCCTGGTGATCGGCGCACGGACGCGGAGCGCCAGCAATCTGGGGGAGCGTGGGACGGCCACGTTGCTGGCCGTCGAGCCCGACACGACCGTGTACGTGAAGCTCCGGGCGGTCGATGGACCGCTATCGGTCTCGGGCAGCGACGAATATGGCTTGGGCTATTTCCTGCTCGCGGTCGAGGAAGTGCTGGAGGACGCGCCGGCCGACTGGGAAGGCGGAATGCGAATCACGAGCGCCCTCCGGTACGCGCCCGCGCCGACGCTCGACGAGCCCTGGGCGCGCGCCACGCTGGCCGCGCTCGCGGAGCCCCGCGCGCGCGCCTGACTACTGGGGCGTGTCGGGGTCCCGGTAGAGCCCGATCGTCACCTCGACCTCGGTCTGCTGCCCCCCGCGCAGGAGCACCACGCGCACCTTCTTGCCCACCGGCGTCGACGAGACGACCCGCTGCAGATCGCGCGTGGTCTCGAGCCGGGCGCCGTCGATGCCGACGATGACGTCGTCGGCGCGCACGCCGCCCTTGTCGGCCGGGTCGCCTGGCATCACGCGGCGCACCCAGACGCCCCGGGCCTCGCGGAGCTTGAGACGCGCCAGATCCTCGTCGGTCACGTCCGAGATCGAGACGCCGAGCCAGCCCCAGTCGACCCGCCCCTTCTCGGCCAGCTGCGGCAGCAGGATCTTCACGAGGCTCGACGGAATCGCGAAACCGATCGAGCCGTTGCGGACGGCCATGCTGTTGACGCCGACCACCTCGCCCGCCATGTTCACCAGCGGCCCGCCGGAATTACCGGGATTGACGGCGGCGTCGGTCTGGATGAAGTCGAAGCCTGGGGTCGCGACCATCAAGGGGGCGCCTTTGCGGCTAACGATCCCGAACGACACGCTCTGCTCGAGCCCGAACGGGCTGCCGAGCGCCAGCACGAACTCGCCCACGCGGAGCCGGTTCGAGTCCCCGAGCGGCAGCGCGGTAAGGCCGGTCGCGCCCTCGATCTTCAGGAGCGCCAGGTCGACCCGATTGTCCCGCCCGACCACCTTGCCCGGAAACCGCTTGCCGCCGTTCAGGCGAACCTGGATGGACCCGGCGCCGTCCACCACGTGAGCGTTGGTGATGATGAGCCCGCTCGGATCGATGATGAAGCCCGAGCCGGTGCTGCGCCGGGGCTCCGGGCTGTCCTCACGGGGTGCATCCTCTTTCAGGGCCCGCTGCACGCTGACGTGGACCAGCCCGGTCTGGAGCCGCTCGGCGAGATCGGCGAGCGAGGTATTGAACCGCGCCAGATCGGGCGCCGCGCTCGCGCCCGGGTTCTCGCGCCACATCGTGCCGCCGGACGCGCCGGTACACCCCGCCAGACCCACCACCATCAGAGCCGCCAGCGCACGCTGACGCGAACCGCTCATCCCAACCCTCCGAAGAATGCTACGCAGAAGTATACCGCCCGCGGCGCAACGCATGGGTTGGCGATAGGCTAGAACGACGGGTGACGAGCTAGCAGGCTGCTCAAAAGGGTCCAGATGCGAGGCGGCGACGAGGACCCGACCGATGCGTATGCCGCATACGCCGCATGGAGGGGCCGAAGTCGCCAACAAAGCAGGTGGGCCCTTTTCAGCAGCCTGCCGCTAGCGGCTGACTTCGCGGACGAGGTGAGGGAGCTCGGGTATGAGGAGCTTTTCCAGAGCCAGACGGCATGCGTTGGGTGAGCCGGGTAGAGAGACGACGATGCGCCGGGCGTGAATGCCGAGCTGAGCGCGCGAGAGCATCGCGGCGGCGCCGATCTCCTGGTAGGACAGCATCCGGAACAGCTCGCCGAAGCCGGGCAGGCGCTTGTCGAGCATGGCGTCGATCGCCTCGTAGGTCGAGTCGCGCGAGGTGATGCCGGTTCCGCCCGTCGCGATCACCACCTTCACCGCGTCTCTGGCGCAGGCCTCACGGATCACCCGCTGCACGTCCTTCGGCTCGTCACGGACGATGCTGGAGCCGACGACGGGATGGCCGGCCTCGGTGAGCAGCTTGCGGATCAGCATGCCGCTCGTGTCCGTCTCGGGCGTCTTGGTGTCGGAGACCGTGAGCACCCAGCAGCCGACGGCGCGCGGCGCGGTGGCCTTGTGCTCGAGCGGCGTGCTGTCAGGTGTGCTCAACGTCCGACCCCTCCGTGACCGGGGCCGCCGTAGGCACGATCGAGGACCTCGACGAGATGGAGCACGTCGATCTTCGCGTCGTGAGCGCCGAGTCCGGCCTGGATCTGGAGAATGCACCCGGGATTGGCGGTCACGACGGCCTCGGCTTTCGTGGCCAGCACGTGGCCCACCTTGCGATGCAAGAGGCGCGTCGCCATCTCGGGCTCCGTGAGGTTGTAGAGGCCGGCCGAGCCACAGCACCAGTCCGACTCCGCCAGCTCGACCAGCCGCAGCCCGGGAATCTGCGCCAGGAGCTGACGCGGCTCGCTCTTGATCTTCTGGCCGTGCACGACGTGACACGGATCGTGGTACGTGCACGTCAGCGGCACGGGCGCGAGCGGGCCGCGCAGCGGCTCGCCGGCCAGGAACTCGGCGAGGTCCTTCACCGAGGCCGCGAAACGCTTGGCGCGCTCGCCATACGCGGGATCGTCGGCAAGCAGGTGCCCGTACGCCTTCATGTGCGCCCCGCAACCGGACGTGTTCACGATGACGGCCTCGACGCCGGCCGCCTCGAACGCGTCGATCGTGCTCCGGGCCATCGTGAGCGCCCGCGCGTGATCGCCGCCGTGGGCGTTCAGGGCGCCGCAGCATCCCTGGTCCGCCGGCACCACCACGTCGCAGCCGTTCTTCGCCAGCACGCGCACGGTCGCCCGGTTGTGGGCACCGAAGATGACGGACTGCACGCAGCCGGTCAAGAGCGCCACGCGCGCGCGCCGCGGTCCCTCGGCGGGCGTGAAGCGGGGCGGCGCCGCGCGCTCGGCCTTCGCCGGCACCATCGGCAAGAGCGCGTCCCAGGCCGCCAGCGTTCCGGGCAAGCGCCGGATCAGGCCCGATCGCCGCGCGAGCGCCTGCAGGCCGCTCGCCTGATAGAGGCGCGCTCCCGACGCGGCCAGCGCGAGCAGGCGCGGATGGCCGAGCAGCAGCCCGAAGTTCAGCCAGCGGAAGATCCGGCGAACCGGGCCCCCCGGGCGCTGGCGCTCGATCTCGGCCTTTGCGGCCTCGATGAGCCGGCCGTAGGGCACCCCGGCCGGACACACGGTCTCGCACGCGCGGCAGTCGAGGCAGAGCGAGAGATGGCGCACGGTCGAGTCGCTCATGGTCATGCGGCCTTCGGCCAGCGACTTGACGAGGAAGATGCGCCCGCGGGGCGAGTCCATCTCGGTGCCGAGCTCGGAGAACGTCGGGCAGTACGCGAGGCAGAGGCCGCAGTGAACGCACTGGTTCACGCCCTCCACCGAGAGCCCGTGGAGCGTGAGCGGCCCGCTGCTCATCGGCGGGGTCTCGTGAGACGACGCGTGCACGCGGTCCTCAGATGCCGGCAACGAAGCGCCCCGGATTCAGGATGTTGCGCGGATCGAGCTGGGCCTTGATCCGCTCCATGATGCGCCCGGCCGCGCCGGGATCGTCCCAGACCGGAACTTGAGACTTCACCGCCAGGGGCGCCCACTCGAGGGTCCCGTGGCCGCCACCCGCGCGCGCCAGGTTGCGCCACTCCTGTAACAGGGCGGCGATCGGCGCGGGCTGCTTCGCCCTGTCATCGGAAGCGAGCGCGGCGCGCACGACGCCGACACCTGCGTGAGCGGCCCATGCGCTCGCGAGGCCCCGGGCGCGGGCCACACCGGCTCCCTGCTCCATCAGGTCGGCGACCTGGCCCGGCAACACCGAGAACGCCATGACCGCCGCGGTCGCGGGAAACGCGGCGCGCGCCGCCGTTCCGAGGCGAGGCCAGGTGTCGTCCGGAAGCGGACGTCCCTCGCGTCCGCCGCACGCCGCAACCAGACGCGAAAGCTCGGCGCACTGCCAGTCGACTTGCTCCCGGAGGCCGTCGAAGCCGACCACGAGCGCGGGCCCTTCCGCCTCGAGCGCTGCGGCTGCGGCCGCGTCGAGGAGATCGATCGCGTTCGGGATCAAGTCGCCGGCCAGCAAGGTTTTGACGGCGGCGCCCGCGTCCTTCAGGCGATCGAACGGGACGCACACGAGCCGCTCATGCTCCGGCAGCGGACGGAGCTTCACGGTCGCCTCGACGATGACGCCGAGTGTACCGTACGAGCCGACGAAGAGCTTCGGCAGGTCGTAACCGGCGACGTTCTTCACGACCTTGCCACCACCGCGTACGATCGCGCCGTCGGCGGTGACGACGGTGACGCCGATCAAGAGATCGCGCGCGGTGCCGTAGAGATGGCGGCGCGGTCCGGACGCGTTCGCCGCCAGCACGCCGCCGAGCGTCGCCAGGCGCGCGTCGGCAGGGTCGAGCGATACCCACTGGCCGCGGCCGCGGAGCGCGGTCTGGAACGCCTCCACGGTCATGCCCGCCTCCGCGGACGCCGTCAGGTCACCGGGCTCATGCTCGAGGAGCCGGCTCAGCCGGCGAAGCCCCAGCACGAGCCCGCCGGGAGCGGCCGGCATGCCGACGCTCACGGCGGTGCCGCCGCCCCAGGGCGTCACCGGACGGGCGGCCTCGGCGGCCAGCCCGATCACCGCGGCGACCTCGTCGACCGATCCCGGAAAGACTGCGGCTTCGGGCGTGCGCCCCTCGACGACGTACGGTGAGAGCTCGACCCCGGTGAGGACGTTCGGGGCGCCGACGGCGGCGCGAAGCTTGTCGAGCAGCGCGTCCGGCAACGCGGCGTCAACCGCCCGCGCTAGAAGCGCTGGGCGAGGCCCTTTTCTTCGATCGGGTGCGGCCGGTAGGCGACGGGCCCCGCCTCGCCGCAGGACTTCTTGGTCGGAAAGATCTTCCCGGGGTTGCAGAGCCCCGTCGGGTTGAACGCGCTCTTCAGACGATGCATGAACGCGAGATCGGCGGTCGAGAAGATGAACGGCATGAAGTCGGATTTTTCGAGACCGATCCCGTGCTCGCCCGAGATCGATCCGCCGACCTCGGCGCACACCTTCATGATCTCGGCGCCGGCCGCCACCACCCGCGCCTCGTCGCCCGGCTTGCGCGGATCGTAGAGGAGATTCGGGTGCAGGTTGCCGTCGCCGGCGTGGAACACGTTGCCGACGCGCAGGCCGTGCGCCGCGACGATCTCGTTCACGCGGTGGAGCACGTAGGGGAGCTTCGTGCGCGGGATGACGCCGTCCATGACCATGTAGGCCGGCGAGACTCGGCCGTAGGCACCGAAGGCGGACTTGCGTCCCTTCCAGAGGAGCAGCCGCTCGGCCTCGGTCTTCGCCGTGCGGATCTCGCGCGCGCCGGCTTCGCGGCACGCCGCGACGATGCGCTCGGCCTGTGCCTCCATGCCGACGGCGAGCCCGTCGAGCTCGATCAGGAGCGCGGCGTCGGCGTCGCGCGGGTAGCCGCAGCCGAACGCGTCCTCGACCGCCTGGATCGTCAGGTGATCGATCATCTCCATGGCGGCCGGGACGAGCCCGCGCCCGATCACCGCCGAGACCGCCTCGGACGCGCGGTCGATCTCGTCGAAGACCGCCAGGACCGTCTTCACCGCCTGCGGCTTCTTGAGGATGCGGACGACGATCTTGGTGGCGATGCCGAACGTGCCCTCGGAGCCCACGAACACGCCGGCCAGGTCGTAGCCGTTCGCGTCGCGCGTCTTGCCGCCGAGCCAGACGATCTCGCCGTCGGGCATGACGACCTCGAGGCCGAGGACGTGGTTGGTGGTGACGCCATACTTGAGCGTGTGCGGGCCGCCGGAGTTGTTGGCGATGTTGCCGCCGATCGTGCACGCCTGCTGGCTCGACGGGTCGGGCGCGTAGTAGTAGCCGCGCGGGCCGACCTTCCAGGAGAGGTGCAGGTTCACGAGCCCGGGCTCGACCACGGCGATCTGGTTGTCGTAGTCGACCTCGAGCACACGGTTCATCCGCATGAGCGAGATGACGATACCGCCCTCGGCCGGCAGGCACCCGCCCGACAGCCCCGTGCCGGCGCCGCGGGCGACGAACGGGAGCTTGTCGCGGTTGGCGAGCTTCACGATCGCCGACACGTGCTCGGCCGAGGTCGGGAACAGGACGAAGTCGGCGAGCGCGCGGAACAACGTGAGCCCGTCGGACTCGTACACCAGGAGCTCGTCCGGGTCCGACAGCACCGCGCCGGGCCCGACGATTGCCTCGAGCTCTCGGCGGAGGTCGCGTTTGGCGGTAGCCGTCAGCGTCGCCATGGGTCGAGCAAATTATACCCCGCCGAGGAGAACCCGCGCCGCGCCGGCGATGGCGGCGGCGTCGATCCCGTAGTGCCGGTAAAGATCGGCACGCGCGCCCGACTGGCCGAAGTCGTCGACGCCGAGCGCCGTCTGGGGCACGCCGAGCGCGGCACCGATGAAGGCCAGCGCGTGGGAATGGCCGTCGAGCACGGACACGACGGGCACGCCCTCCTCGTCGGCGCTCACGAGCGTTTCCAGATATGGCCGCGGCTCGCGCAGTCCGCGGTAGAGGCGGTCGGGGCTGGTGACGGCGAAGACGCTCGCCAGCACGCCGCGCTCGCGCAGCGCCCGCGCCGCGTGAACAGCCTCGGGCACCGTGACGCCGGCAGCGAAGAGGCTGACGGCGTTCGTCTCAGGATCCCACCCCGGTTCCCCGCGCGCGTCGACGAGCCGGTAGGCGCCACGCAGGACACCCGAGCGATAGGCGGGGCTCGGCGGCGGCGCCAGCGACTGGTCCACGGCGCGGGTCGAGAGCCGCAAGTACGCCGCTTCGCCGCCGTCGCCGGCAAGGCCCCGCAGCGCGTCGAGCAGGATCCACTCGGTCTCCACGGCGAACGCCGGGTCCCAGTAGACGATGCCGGGCAGCGCGACGCCGATCCCGGGGGTGATGACGGACTGATGCGCCCCGCCCTCGGGTGAGAGGCTGACGCCCGACGGCGTCGCCGCCACGACGAAGCGAGAGCCGGAGTAGAGCGCGTGATAGAGGGCGTCGAGCCCGCGGGTGACGAACGGGTCGTAGAGCGTCCCGATCGGCAGCACGGGCTCGCCGTAGAGCTCGCGCGCCAGACCGAACGCGCCCAGCAGCAGGAACAGGTTGTGCTCCGCGATGCCGAGCTCGATGTGCTGGCCGGCCGGCGATTCCTTCCACTGCATGGCCTGGGGCTCCCCGGCGAACGGGTTCGTTTTGACCACCGGGAAATAGACGCCCTTGCGATTGATCCAGCCCGCGAGGTGCGTGGTCACCGCGACGTCGGCCGACACCGTCACGATGCGCTCGGCCACGGGAAGCCGGCTCAGCGCGCCCAGGACGCGGCCGAACGCTTCCTGCGTCGAGCATTCGGCCGGATAGTTCTCCTCGAGCTCGGCGGGCACCTCGACCGTCGCGACGCGTGGCGCGGGCGCCGCGAAGAGCGGTGGAAGCTTGCGCACGAGCGCGGCCTCCTCGCTCTCCGGCGCGAAGCCGTCCCACTCCGCGCCCGCGCCGACGCCCGCCGAGGCGCGGAGCTGGTCGACCTGGCTCGCGGTGAGCAGCGCCGTGTGATTGAGCGGATCGCCCGCGAACGGTAGCCCCCAGCCCTTGATCGTGTGGGCAAAGATGACGACGGGTTTGTCGGCGACGCGCCCGGCCTCCTCGAACGCGTCGAGGATCATCTGAATGTCGTGGCCGCCGCGATCGGCGACGAGCTCCGCGAGCGCCGCGTCACCGATGTTGCCGAGCAGGCGATCGAGCATCCGGTCGGCCCGGCCTTCGCGGCTGGTGACGAGCGCCTTGCGGAGCCCGCCCGCCGGGAGCCGGAGCAGCCGCTGGTAGTCGAGATTCGACGTCGCGTCGAGCTGCGCGCGAAGCCGCTCGCCGCCGGGCTCCGCGAAGAGCTTCTGAAGCTTGCGTCCCCACGCGAGCTCGATGACGTGCCAGCCGGCCGCCTCGAACATGGCGCGCATCTGGCGCAGGCGTCCGTCGGGAACGATGCGGTCGAGCGACTGGCGATTGACGTCGACGATCCAGAGCACGTTCGTGAGCCGCTCCACGATTTCTTCCGCGAGCGCCTCGCCGACGTTGCCCTCGTCGAGCTCAGCGTCGCCCACCATGACGATGACCCGGCCCGGCGGCGCGCTGCCGAAATGGTCGACGATGTACCGGGACGCCAGCGCCCCGAAGGTGGCCTGCACGGCGCCGAGCCCCATCGAGCCGGTCGACAGGTCGACGACGTCGGGGTTCTTGCGGCGGCTCGGATAGGCCTGGAGCCCGCCGAAGCTTCGCAGCTCGCGAAGCGCCTGGGCGGAGAGCCGGCCGCGCAGATACTGGGCCGCGTAGAACGCGGGCGAGCCGTGCGCCTTGACCGCTACCAGGTCGTCGCTCCGGAGCGCGTCGAAGTAGAGCGCGGTCAGCAGGCTGACGACCGACGAGGACGACGCCTGGTGGCCGCCGATCTTCACGTTCTCCGGATTTGGCCGGAGGTTGTTGGCGTGGTGGACCATGTAGGTGCTGAGCCACAGCACCTTCCGCTGGATGCGCTCGAGGATCTCGAGTCGGCTCACGGCGAGTCGAAGCGTAACACGGTGGGGCCCGTTGAACAGACGGCCCTTCGCGTGTACATTGCGCTGCATGTCGGAACGCACCCGCGACCTGCGCGTCGAAAGTTTCCGCCCACTCCTGCCGCCTCTCATCTTGCTCGAGGAGCAGCCGCTCTCCGAGCGAGGCTCGGAGACCGTCACCCGGGCCCGGCAGGAGATCGGCCGCATCCTTCGAGGTGAGGATGACCGGCTCGTCGTCATCGTCGGGCCGTGCTCGATCCACGATCCGGCGGCGGCGATCGAATACGCGCGGCGGCTCAAGGCGGTCGCGGACGAGCACGCGCGCGACCTCCGCATCGTCATGCGCGTCTACTTCGAGAAGCCGCGGACCACCGTGGGCTGGAAGGGGCTCATCAACGACCCCCGTCTCGATGGGAGCTTCGCCATCAACGAGGGGCTCCGGAAGGCGCGCCGGCTCTTGCTCGATCTCGCCGAGCTCGGGCTGCCGGCCGGGTGCGAGTTCCTCGATCCTATCTCGCCGCAGTTCACCTCGGACCTCGTCGCCTGGGGCGCCATCGGCGCGCGCACGACCGAGAGCCAGGTGCACCGCGAGCTGGCCTCGGGCCTCTCGATGCCCGTCGGCTTCAAGAACGGCACGGACGGCGGCGTGCAGATCGCCATCGACGCCGTGCGCGCCGCCCGGCATCCGCATCAGTTCCTCGGCGTCACCGAGCAGGGGCTCTGCGCGATCGTGGCCACGAGCGGCAACCCCGACTGTCACGTCATCCTGCGCGGCGGCGCGAGCGGCACCAACTACGACGCGGTGAGCGTGCAGAAGACGACCGCGGCGCTCGTGGACGCCAAGCTTCCGCCCCGGCTCATGATCGACACGAGCCACGGCAACAGCGACAAGGACCACCGGCGCCAGCCGGTCGCCTCGCACGACATCGCCGAGCAGGTGGCGCACGGCGACACGGCCATCTTCGGCGTCATGATGGAAAGTTTCCTCGTCGACGGTCGCCAGGACCTGAAAGATCCGGCCGCGCTGCGCTACGGCCAGAGCATCACCGACGCCTGCATGAGCTGGGAGATGACCGTCCCGGTCCTCGCCGAGCTCGCGGGCGCCGTGCAGGCCCGCCGCAAGACGCGCTAGCAGCCGATCACGCGGCGCGTTCTGGAGTCAGACAATGCCCGAGGGTAACCCTATCCTGTCGGTGAACGTCGCCGACCTCCCCTGGCGGCCGTCGACCGTGGCGTCCGCGCGCTTTCCGTTGCACCGGCACGAGCGCCCGGAGTTCCTGTTCGTCCTCGAGGGGGAGCTCGTGCAGGCGGGACGGCGGATGGGCCCGGGATGGGCGAGCGTGGCCGGCGCGGGAACTATCGATGAGGACGTGCACTCGGAGACGGGCTGTGTCTTCGTTCTCGTCGACCACGCCTGAGATCGACCCGCTCGAGATTCGCCGCGCGGCGCCCGAGGACGCCGCGCGTCTGACCGTCATCGCCCGCGCCGCGAAGGCTCACTGGGGATACCCCGCCGCCTGGCTCACGACCTGGGAGCCGGCGCTGACGATCACGCCGGAATATGTCGGGCGCGCGATCGTGTTCGTCGGCACGCGCGGTGGAGCTCCGATCGGATTCTATGCGCTCGAGCCGCGCGAGGACCGCTGGTCGCTCGAGCACATGTGGATCGAGCCGGGCGAGCACGGCCGCGGGGCGGGGCGGCGCCTCTTCACTCACGCGCTCGACACGATTCGCGAGCTGCGGCCGGGAGTCCTGATCATCGAGGCCGACCCGTTCGCGGCCGGCTTCTACGTCCGCATGGGAGCGCGACAGACGGGTACCGTGGCCGCCCCGGCGGAAGGCGCCCCGAACCGTTTGCTCCCGGTATTCGAGATCGACGTCAGCACCCTTCGCCTCGAGCGCCCTGGCTGATGCAGGCCGAGACCATCCAGCTCATCCAGCGCGACGCCTGGAGGATGGAATGCCTGGAGGCCGTCGAGTCTCTCGGTCCTCCGGACTGGTACACACTGGCCGAGGCTTCAGGTCTGCTGGCCGTCCGGGACCGGCCCGTGACCGAGGTTGGGGAAACGCTCCCTCACTCGCCGCGGAACGCGGGCTTCCTGTGCTCGAGCATCGCGCGCACTCCTTCCCGGGCGTCGGCGCTGGCGCGGGCGCGGCGGGCGACCTCGTCCAGGTCCTTGTGCTCGAGGCGCTCGCGCAGTGAGAGCGCGCGGCGGATGATCGACTTCATCCCCGCGAGCGAGAGCGGCGCGTTGCCGGCGATCGTGCGGGCCAGGTCGTAGGTCGCCTTCTCCAGCTCGGCGGCGGGCACGACCGTGTGCACCATGCCCATCTCGTACGCGCGGGTGGCATCGACCGGCTGACCGGTGAGGAGGATCTGCCGCGTGAACGCCGGCCCGATGATCTCCACGAGCTTCTGGCCGAGCGCGAACGGCACCACGAGCCCAATCTTCGCCAGCGGCATCGCGAAGCGCGCTGCGTCGGCGGCGACGCGAAAATCGCAATGTAGCGCCAGCTCGCAGCCGCCCGCGTAGGCCGCCCCGTGCACCATCGCGATGGTCGGATGGCGCGAGGCCTCCATTTGCTGGAACAGGCTGATCACGTCGGCCTCGGGCTCGAGCCCGTCGTCCTGCCTCCGGCTCATCTCCTCGAGGTCGCGGCCGGAGCAGAACGCCGTGCCGGCGCCGCGGATCACGACGGCGCGCACGCTCGTGTCGCGCTCGAGCGCGTCGAAGCGCCGCCCCAGCGCTTCCATGAGCACCGTGTTGAGCGCGTTTCGCCGCTCCGGGCGGTTCAGCGTGATGGTCGCGATGCCGTCGGCGGCCGCGTACAGGATCTCGTCGGCCATGGAGTCCCTCCGGGTCAGCGGAAGAGCGAGCGCGCGATCACCATGCGGTGGACCTCCGACGGCCCCTCGCCGATGCGGCGCACACGCGCCTCGCGATACCAGCGCTCGAGCGGAAATTCCTTCGACACGCCGTAGGCGCCGTGGATCTGCACGGCGGCGTCGATGACACGCCCCAGCACCTCGCTCGAGTAGAGCTTGGCCATCGAGGCCTCGACCCGCGCGTCCTCCCCGCGATCGGCCTTCCAGGCCCCGTCCCAGATGAGATAGCGGCAGGCCCGGATCTCCACCTCGGCGTCCGCCACCATCCACTGGATCGCCTGGCGCTGGCTGAGCGGGGCGCCGAACGTGGAGCGCTGCTTGGCGTGTGCGATCGCCATGCGGTGCGCGGCGACGGCCACGCCCAGATTGCACGCCGAGTACGGGAAGCGATTCTTCACCAGGAGGCCGAAGGCCAGGTCGAGCCCCTGCCCCTCGGCGCCGACGAGATTCTCGGCGGGCACCTCGCAGTCCTCCAGCGTGACGTCGTTCGGGATCTCGGAGGTCCGGATGACCTTGATGGGATTCGCGGTGAACCCCGGCGTGCCCTTCTCGAGGATGAAGCACGAAATGCCGCCGCGGCCCTTGGCCTTGTCGGTGCGCGCCCACACGAGCCCCCACGGCGCCTCGTGGGCGCGCGAGGTGAAGACCTTGCGGCCGTTCAGCACCCACCGATCGCCGCGCTTCTCGGCCCGGGTCTGGATGGCGCCTGCGGGATCGGAGCCTCCGGAGGGCTCGGTGATGGCGAAGAACGTCTTGAGCCCGTCGCGAATGGTCGGGACGGCGTACTTCTCGATCTGCGCCTTGTTGCCGGCCCAGATCGCCGGCGGTGGATAGCGGCCGAAGACGCCGCAGCCGGGGTTGTAGAGACCCATCCGGTGCTGCGACATCTCCTCGAGGGCCACGCACATCGAGAAGGTGTCGAGGCCGCCGCCGCCGTACTGCTCAGGGGCCCCCAGCGCCCACAGGCCTGCGGCTTTCGTCTTGGCCGCAATGCGCTGGCGATCGTCATCGGGCAGCTCCGGTGCGTCGGGGTCGATGCGCTGCTCGACGGGAATGATCTCGTCGCGCACGACTCGACGGATCTGCTCGCGCAGCGCCAGGAGCTCGTCCGGCAGCCTGAAGCCGGGAAACTTCATCGATTCAGTAGCCGCGCCTCGGCCGGCGGGGCCCCAGCCCCGCGACGGCCTGCGGCGCGGACTTCCACGCTAGACCCTGACCGGGCGATAGGTCGGCGTGCGCCACTCCGGGAACCGCGAGTCGACGCCGCGGACGATGTCCATGTAGGCGCGGGTCAGGCGCTGCGTGATGGGGCCGACCTTGCCGTCGCCGAGCGGGAACTTGTCGATCGACACGATCGGCGTGATCTCGTAGCCGCTGCCGCAGAAGAACGCTTCGTCGGCGACGTAGAGCTTGGTGCGATCGATCTCGCGCTCCACGACGCCCATGCCGAGGAGCTCGGGGCAGATCGCGTCCATCAGCGTCGTGCGCGTGATCGACTCCAGAATGTCGGCGGTGACCGGCGGCGTCACCAGGCGGCCCTTCCTGACCATGAAGAACGTCGCGCCCGTGCCCTCGGCGACGTGCCCTTCCCGGTTGAGGAGGATCGGCTGATCGTAGCCGTCGGCCCGCGCCTGCAAGGTCGCCATCCGACCGTTCTGATAGTTGGCGCCGCACTTCAGGCGGATCGGGATCGCATTGTCCGCGGTGCGCTGCCAGGAGCTGACGCAGCACTTGATGCCGGAACCCTCGGCCACGCGCGGCCGCCGGCGCGGGTTGATGTAGATCCCGGTCGGCGTCGTCGCGTCGAGCCCGGTGCCGGTCACGTACGCGCACATGTGCATGTGCACGTCTTCTTTGATCTCGTTTCCGGATATCACCGTGCGAACGGCCTCGTAGAGGTCCACGTCGCTATAGGGGATCGTGAAGCGCATCATCTTCATCGATTCCCGGAAGCGCTGGAAATGCTCGAGCAGCCGGAAGGAGTAGACCTCGTCATCCGCCGCGTTCCAGTAGGCTCGAAGCCCCTCGAACACGTTGGTCGCGTAGAACACCGCGGCGCTGTTGACGGGCAGGACGGCCTGCGCCGGCGGGACGAGCTTGCCGTTCATCCAGATGTTGAGCTCATTCATTGGCCCGGCTCCTTTGTGATCTGCACCCTGCAGGCCGTCGCGGGGCTCGCGCTCCGTTCGGCCGAAGCGTGACTATAGCATCGGATGACAGCGAGAATACAGGATCGGAAGCGCCGGCGAAACTGGCCCGGGATGGCGGGACGGGAGCGGGATGGACGGGCTCACCTACTCCGGTCGCGAGCGGACTTCGAGCGTGCTGACGACGCGCTTGACGCCTGGAACGCCCCTGGCGACCGACTCCGCCGCATCCTTTTGATCGCCCGATTCCACGATGCCGGTGAGATAGACAGTTTGCTCCCGACTCACGACGCCCAGGCGCGTCAGGTTCGCGTCGTGCTGGGCAACCAGACGCGCCTTCACCTCGGACTCGATCCGGGCGTCCGTCCACGGATCGACGGTCGCGCATCCGGCGGCAAGCGTGGCGGCGAAGACCATGACCAGGAGACTCCGGAGCACCACGTGTCGGCCCGTCATCTGGCGGATGGCGGGCTCGCGTCGCTCAATCGGCGCGGCAGCTCGGTCTTTTTCCCGGGACGGCCGGAATTCTCGGTTTCCACGAGCTCGAATCTGACCTGCGGCGCCTCGTCCTGAGAGACCTCAGGGGGACGCTTGTCCTCGAGCAATCGCGCCGCGTCGATCTTGGCCTTCTTGATGGTCGCCCGCACGGCTTCCAGGCGCTTGTCGGCGAGCGCGGACACCGCGTCCGCGGGCGGTACCTCGTTTTCCCCGAGAGCAGCGCGGACGGCGTCGGCCGATTCGGGAAGCGGCCGCCCGGGGAAGCGCTCCTGAAACAGACGGGCGGCGGCCTCCTCGGGAGGTATACGCGCCTCACGCGCCGTCTTGCTGATGACCGCGTCGACGTCGGGTCGCTTCAGCGCGGCGACGTCGCGCCGAGAAACGACTGCCGTGGCTGTGAGCCGCGTCTCCTGTGTCTGGTCGAGAAACGCCACGAGCCGCGCGAGCTGCTCCTGCCCTTCGGGCGTGGGTCTCGACGTGCCCGGCACGAAGTGGACCGGGTCGATCTCGATCCGCTCGATCCGTGAATCGGCGCCGGTCTTGACCCGGCCGACCAGGCTGACCGGCGCCGTGACCGCTTTCAGCGCCAC
>Ga0134123_10001456_pt1 | contig 15415 bp, 14 predicted proteins | sample KB303_FD_96460 | JGI IMG/M metagenome (GOLD analysis project Ga0134123, IMG submission 96460) | Terrestrial soil microbial communities without Nitrogen fertilizer from Kellogg Biological Station, Michigan, USA - KB3-0-3 | ecosystem: Environmental > Terrestrial > Soil > Unclassified ...
ACGCTCTACGATCAGAATGGCGTGGTGCGCTCCGATTCCTGGCAGCGGCTGCCCGGCATTTTTCATGGCTCCGGATGCACCCTCGCCTCGGCAATCGCGGCCACGATCGCCAACGGGCTCGCCGTTCCCGAGGCAGTACGCGATGCCCAGGAATACACCTGGCAAACGCTCAAGTCCGCCTATCGAACCGGCATGGGACAGCTGATCCCGGACCGGTTGTTCTGGGCGCGAGAGGAAGAGCCGGAGGATGCGCAAGACAGTTAGCGGGTTGTATGCAATAACACCCGGGCTGGCCGACTCCTCCCTGTTGTTCAGCAAGGTCGCGGCCGCGTTGCGAGGTGGCGCGCGCGTGGTGCAGTACCGGAACAAGTCCGCCAGCGGCCGCCTGCAACACGAACAGGCAGCGGGCATTGCGCGTTTGTGCCGTGAGGCTGGCGCCTGTTTCATCGTTAACGACGTTATCGAGCTTGCCCGCGACGTGGCTGCAGACGGGGTACACCTCGGTGAGCACGACGAAGATGTCGCCGCGGCGCGTGCTCGGCTCGGACCCGGCAAGTTGATTGGCGTGTCGTGCTACAACCGGTTGGGACGTGCACGCGACGCGGTTACGCAGGGGGCCGATTATGTCGCTTTCGGCAGTTTTTTCGACTCGCCGACCAAGCCCGGCACGGCAACCGCGACGCCGAACTTGTTGCGCGCGGCCAAGGAGTTTTCACGCCCGATTGTTGCTATCGGCGGTATCACGCCGGACAACGCTGCCGGACTGATCGAAGCGGGGGCCGACGCCCTCGCAGTAGTCAGCGCGGTATTCGATGCGCCCGATGTCGAGATCGCGGCACGGCGTCTCGCCGGCCTGTTCGTTGAACATAGTGAGTTCTGAGACTACAAGCATGAAAACCAGAAACGAGACCCTGTTCGAGAAATCACAGCTGGTCATTCCCGGCGGAGTCAACTCGCCGGTGCGCGCCTTCCGCTCGGTGGGCGGCACGCCGTTGTTCCTCAGCCGCGGGGAGGGCGCGTTCGTGTGGGACGCCGACGGCAGGCGCTACGTCGACTACGTGGGTTCGTGGGGACCTCTGGTGCTTGGCCATGCCCATCCGCAAGTGGTGGGCGCTGTGCGCGAGGCCGCCGAGAGAGGGTTGAGCTTCGGCGCACCGACGGAAGCCGAACTGGAAATGGCTGAACTGCTCACCCGGTTGCTGCCGTCGATGCAGCAGGTGCGTCTGGTAAGCTCAGGGACCGAAGCGACCATGAGTGCGATCCGTCTGGCGCGCGGGTTCACGGGGCGCTCAAAGATCGTCAAATTCGAGGGCTGCTACCATGGCCACGCTGATTCATTGCTGGTAAAGGCGGGCTCCGGCGCATTGACTTTCGGGCAGCCCAGTTCCGCCGGTGTCCCGGCAGAAACCACGGCGCATACGCTGGTTCTCGATTACAACGACGCCGACATGCTCCAGCGCACGTTCCTGGCGCAAGGCGATGAAATTGCGGCGGCGATTGTCGAACCGGTGGCGGGTAACATGAATCTGGTCAAGCCCAAGCCGGAGTTCCTGCGTGCGCTTCGCGACCTGTGTACCAAACACGGCGCGGTGTTGATTTTCGACGAAGTGATGACTGGATTCCGCGTCGGCCTGCAGGGTGCGCAGGGTCTTTATCGCATCACGCCCGACCTCACGACGTTGGGCAAGGTCATCGGCGGCGGCATGCCGGTAGGTGCGTTCGGCGGAAGGCGCGACATCATGCAGTGTATCGCGCCGCTCGGACCGGTATACCAGGCCGGAACGCTATCGGGAAATCCGGTGGCGGTCGCCGCCGGATTGGCCACGCTCAGGCTGGTTCGGGCGCCCGGATTTTTCGAGCGCCTTGACAATGCGGCTGCAAATCTGGCGCGGGCCCTGCAGAAGGCCGGGCGGGATGCCGGACTCGCGTTTTCCGCACAATCGGTAGGCGGGATGTTCGGTGTGTATTTTCGCCCCGCCGCGCCGGAAACTTACGCTCAGGTCATGGAGTGCGACAGGATTGCCTTCAACCGCTTTTTCCACGCGATGCTGGCCCAAGGCGTGTACCTGGCGCCATCGGCTTTCGAAGCAGGGTTTGTCTCAGCCGCTCACGGCGATGCCGAAATCAACACAACAATCTCGGCGGCAACGGCGGCATTCGCGAAAGCGGCCGGCGCATGAACGGCGGCCAGATCATTGCAGGCCGGACAGATACTCGGCGACTGCGGCAATTTCCCTGTCGGTGAGCCGCGCCGCGACCACGCGCATCGCGTTGTTGGCGTCGTTGGCGCGCTCACCGCTGCGGAAGGCCCGCAATTGCGCAACAACGTATTCGGAATGTTGACCGGCGATCCGGGGAAACTGGGACGGAATTCCGGCGCCGTTCGGCGAATGGCAGCCCGCGCATGCCGCTATGCCAGCGGCAATATTGCCGCCGCGAAACAACTTGCGTCCCTCGCCGATAAGATCCTTGTCTTTCGCCGCCGATTCGGCAGGCTTCTGCGCGGCGTAGTAAGCGGCAAGATTGCGCATATCCTCGGAAGTCAGGCCGGCTACCATGCCCGTCATCACGGCGTTGTTCCGGGTGCCCGATTTGAATTCGTTCAACTGTTTGAACAAATACTCGGGATGCTGTCCGGCGAGGCTCGGATTCATCGGCAGCAGGCTGTTGCCATCTGCGCCATGACAAGCGGAACAGATTTGGTTGGCAATGGATTGGGCCTTGGCAGGATCGCCAAATTCCGCCGCGAATGCCGAAGCGACGGAAATGAAAGCTGCAACGCTCGCCGCGATGAAACGGTTCATGAACACTCCCTGCATTTTTGTATCGGGTTCCGGCGCCCGTTGGTCCCCGCGAGAGGCGCATTTTAGCGTAAGTAATGAGCCGCACCCGCCTGTTCAACGACATCGCTTTCTTCGCCACGGCCGCGCACGAGCGCGATCTGCCGGCTTCGTCTGGAGTCGAGATAGCGTTCGCCGGGCGCTCGAATTCGGGCAAGTCAAGCGCACTCAATGCGCTTGCGAGACGTCACCGCCTGGCCTTCGTCAGCAAGACACCCGGCCGAACGCAACAGATCAATTTCTTCAGTCTGGGTGCGGGGCGCTTCCTGGTGGATTTGCCGGGGTACGGGTACGCTCAAGTACCGGGAACGATGAAGCAGCACTGGCAGGAACTGCTTTCCGGCTACCTGCAGACGCGCGGCCAACTGCGTGGTCTCGTGCTGCTAATGGATGCGCGCCATCCTCTGACGCCTCTGGACCGGCAGTTGCTCGACTGGTTCGCCCCCACGGGCCGGCCCGTCCACGTTCTCCTTACCAAGACAGACAAGTTGTCGAAGCAGGAAGCCAACCGGCAATTGCGCAGCGTCAGCGCGAGCCTGGCAGCCAGATACCAAGGCTGCAGCGTTCAGCTTTTTTCCGCGACTACCCAACAAGGTGTCGACGAAGCCGAGACTCTTTTGGCCAGATGGTTTGATGCCGGAAGGGCAGAAATGGAAACTGCAAATACAGAATAAAAAACCCCCGGTTAAAGGGGACTAAAACCGGGGGTCAAACAAAGCCTCAATTGGATTAAGGCACCCGCTCAGGGAGGTGAAGCGGGAGACATCACTGTCTGATGATTCAGAGTGCGGAATGCGCAAAAAAGTTCCGCAGGCGGTGTGCCGAACCTTTATCATTGAATTCAACAGGATAGTTTCTCGCTTGCCCAGGTGGCCGGGAGGCGGGAACCGGGGATCGACCATGCATGTACTTGGAAAGTTTCCAGGTCGCAGGATGCGCAGGCTGCGCCGCGACGATTTTTCGAGACGGATGGTGCGCGAGCATCGACTGTCTGCAGACGATTTTATCTTTCCAGCGTTCGTCATTGATGGGCACAACCGAAGGGAGCCGGTTCCATCGATGCCTGGGGTGGAACGGCTGACGATCGATGCACTGCTCGCCCAGGCTGAGCGGTGCGTAGAACTGGGAGTGCCGGCAATCGCCTTGTTTCCGGTGGTAGACAACAACCTCAGAACGGCAGATGCCAGCGAAGCGTTCAACTCCGATGGACTCGCTCCGCGTGCCATCCGGGCGCTGAAAGGCAGGTTCCCCCAACTGGGAGTCATCACCGACGTCGCGCTCGATCCTTATACCAGCCACGGCCAAGACGGTTTGATTGACCCCACCGGTTACGTTCTCAATGACGAGACGATCGAGGCGCTGGTAAGACAGGCGCTGGCGCATGCCGAGGCCGGGGTGGATATCGTCGCGCCTTCCGACATGATGGACGGACGGATCGGGGCGCTCCGCCAGGCGCTCGATCATGACGGACATGTTTATACGCGGATACTCGCCTATGCGGCCAAGTACGCGTCCAGCTTCTATGGCCCGTTCCGCGATGCAGTCGGCTCTGCTGCAAATCTTGGCAAGGCTGACAAGTACACTTACCAGATTGATCCGGCGAACAGCGACGAGGCACTCTGGGAGGTTGGATTGGACCTCGAGGAGGGGGCAGACATGGTTATGGTTAAACCCGGAATGCCCTACCTTGACATCGTGCGCAGAGTGAAGGACGAGTTCGGCGCGCCGACCTTCGTCTATCAAGTCAGCGGCGAGTACGCGATGCTGCAGGCGGCGGGCCTGAACGGTTGGATCGACCGCCGCAAATGCATCATGGAATCGTTGCTGGCGTTCAAGCGCGCAGGTGCCGATGGCATTCTTACGTATTTTGCGCTGGAAGCGGCGGTCTGGCTCCGGGACGGTTAGCCGCCCGGCGCGTTGCTTGGTGCCGTCTTGCCGACATCGAGCACCGAGTTCAGCCATTCGATCCGGGCTCGTTCGAAGGGTTTGCCTTCCGTGGTGGTGCGCAGCTGAGAGCGCAGATCGCGCGGTGCGAACACGGTGATGTCGAAATCAGCGTGGTCGGTACTGACGCTGAAACTGGGAACACTGCGCGCTTCGCCGCCGATGTATACGCGGCGCTCGCGACTACGGTAAGGGATCTGGCGGTTGATCAGGAACAATTCCACGTCCTTCACGCTGTCGGTGAAAAGGTGGAGGTTGATGTCGGAATACTTGCCGGCGCTTCCGGACAGCACCGAACCGGACAAATGCGGATCGAATTGCGCGAGCAGTTGCATCATCTCGCGGGCGTTCTGACGCAAGTGGCGCAGGCGCGCCTGCTGCTCATCGGCCTGGTAGAGCTGCTGGTAGGCGCGCAGCGCCTGCTCCACTTCCTCATTATTGGGCAGATTACGCGTATCCGGCGCCCCGGCCTGGCGTGCAGCCTTGCGCTTTGCCAACGCAAAATCATCGATCCCGTCCACAGCCATCAGGCGCGCTGCCAGTTGGGCGATGCGCTCGCGCATCTGTCTATTGTTGCCGTTGTCTCTCGACATCGGCGTTCAGTATAGCTGGTCCCTGACCTCCTCCGGCGGCTTGGCAGAGTCGCCAAGCTCTTCCTCAGGGCTGCTTTCCTGCTCCGGCGGAACGTTCTCATGATAGAAATACTCGATCATCGGCGCGGGTGCGTGCCGATCACGCAGTCCGGTTTGAGGATTGATCGCCACTGCTACAACGCCCTGCGGCGCCACCCAGAGTTCTTCCGGCTGACCCTTCAAAACCGTTCCCATGTACGACATCCACACCGGCAGCGCGGCTACCGCGCCGGTTTCATGATCGCCCAGAGTGCGCGGGATGTCGTACCCCATCCAGACAACTGTAGCCAGGTTGCGCTGGAATCCGGCAAACCATGCGTCCATCTGTTCGTTGGTTGTTCCGGTCTTGCCGGCCAGGTCCACGCGTCCCAGCGCCATGGCGCGCGCGCCAGTGCCCCCCCGAATTACGTCCTGCATCATGTTCGCCATGATGAACGCGTTACGAGAATCGATGACGCGCTCCGCGCCCTTGCCGACCTGGATCGGATTGGCTTTGCCGAGGATTTCACCCTGCGTGTCCTCGATGCGCTCTATGAAGTACGGCGTTACGCGGAATCCGCCGTTCGCGAAAACCGAATAGCCCATCACCATTTCCAGTGGCGTGGTCGACCCCGCGCCCAACGCCATGGTTAGATAGGGCGGATGCTGCTTCGGATCGAATCCGAAGCGGGAGATGTAGTCCTGCGCATACTGTGGGGTGATGGCCTGCAGGATTCGGATGGACACCAGGTTCTTGGACCGGGTGAGCGCCGTGCGCATTCGGATCGGGCCATCGAAAGTGCCATCGAAGTTTCTGGGCTCCCAGTTCACCGAACCCGTCTCGCTGGCATCTATGGTCAGCGGTGCGTCGTTGATAATCGTCGCCGGCGTAAAGCCCTTCTCGAGCGCCGCGGAGTAGATGAACGGCTTGAAGCTCGAACCGGGCTGGCGGCGCGCCTGGGTGACGTGGTTGTACTTGTTGCGGTAATAGTCAAACCCTCCGACCATGGCGCGGATCGCGCCGTCATTGGTGCTTACGGACACCAGTGCGGCCTCTACTTGGGGCAACTGCACGATCTTCCAGCCGCTTTTGCCGTCGGGCTGCACCCGGATCAGTGCGCCGCGGCGCAGCCTCACTTTGGCGGGGGCGCGGTTGCCGATCATGCGGCTTGCGAACTTCAGGCCGTCGCCGGCAATAGCGACGAATTCGCCGCCCTTGCGATAGGCCTTTACCGTTTTGGCGTCGAGTTCCAGCACGATCGCCGGATAGATGTCGTCGCTTTCCAGTTCTTCCTGCAGGGCATCCTCAAGTGCTTCCTCTCCAACTTCTTCCTTGGGAAGATCGAAGTAGCCCTCCGCACCGCGGTAATTCTGACGTTCATCGTATTCCAGCACGCCCTGGCGCAGGGCGCGGTAGGCGGCGTCTTGATGCACCTTGGAAAGCGTGGTGTAGACTCGGAATCCGCGGGTATATGCCTCTTCCTTGTAGGCGTCGTAGATCGCCTGACGCACCATCTCGGCAAAATGGTCCGCTCGCGTGGCGAACTCCTGAATCTGGCGCGTCACGATGATCGGCTGGGCCTCGGCCTGCTTGAACTTCTCGGCGTCGATATGATTAAGCTCGAGCATGCGGCGTAAAACGTAACGCTGCCGCTGCTTCGCGCGGTTCATATTTATCACAGGGTTGTAACGCGAAGGCGCCTTCGGCAGACCGGCAAGCATCGCGATCTCGCCGAGGTTCAATTGATCGAGCGGTTTACCGAAGTATACGAGTGCGGCGGCACCGAAGCCGTAGGCGCGCTGGCCGAGGTAGATCTGGTTGATATATAGCTGCAGGATCTCGTCTTTTGTGAGGCTGTGCTCGATCTTGAACGCGAGCAACGCTTCATTGAACTTGCGGCTGAAGGTCTTCTCGGTGGACAGGAAGAAGTTTCGTGCCACCTGCATGGTAATCGTGCTGGCACCCTGGCGCGCGCTGGCGGCGGCGAAATTGGACAGTGCGGCGCGAACCACCCCGATGTAGTCGACGCCGCCATGTTCGTAGAAACGCTCGTCTTCGGCGGCAATGATTGCCTTGCGCAATATATCGGGCGTCTGCTCGATCTTGACGAACGCCCGTTTCTCTTCGCCGAATTCGCCGATCAAGTCGCCTTCAATGCTGAAGATTTGCAGAGGAATCTTGGGCTGGTAGGAGGTTAACGCCTCCAGCGAGGGGAGGTTCGGGTAAGCCACAACCATGGCATAGCCGACCACCAGCACGACAGATGCCGCGATCGCGGCCAGACCGAAGAGGCCGTACAGCCACCACCGCGAGGACAACATGGAATAGGTAGGAGGAATACCGGCAGGGGGAACGGCGGGCATTATATAGTTGTTGTCCAGCCCCGACAGAAGGGGGCGTTAAATCGCTTTACTTGCAAAATAGTTGTTGCTAGCATTTAATGTAGATTATACGTATCGCGCCTAAAGGGCCAATGCTCAAAGGAAAATTCGAGTTCAACGCGGACTTTCTCAGCGCTCTGCTGAAGGCCAAGTCACCCCCGCTCGTGGGGGTTGATATCAGTTCCTCGTCGGTGAAAATGGTCGAGTTGACCGGCCCCGGCAGGGGCCGCTACCGGCTGGAGCGTTATTCCATCGAGCCGCTGCCGAAGGACGCGGTGGTGGACGGCAATATCATGAACCTCGAAGAGGTCGGCGATGCGCTGAGACGCGGTTGGAAGCGCATGGGTACTCGCGTGAAAAACCTGGCCATGGCCCTGCCTTCCGCGGCGGTCATAACCAAGAAAATTGTCGTTGCTGCAGGCCAGACCGAAGACCAGCTTGAAGCCCAGGTCGAGACGGAAGCCAACCAATACATTCCATTTGCTCTGGAGGAGGTCAACCTCGACTTCCAGATTCTCGGCCCGGCGCCCAATAGTACCGAGGACGTGGAAGTCCTGATCGCCGCCTCGCGCAAGGAGAAAGTCGACGACCGCGTGGCCGTGGCAGAGTCGGTGGGCCTCAAGGCCGTGGTGATGGATATCGACTCCTTTGCCTCACAGAACGCATTCGAATTGATGCAGGGCCAGCTACCCGAGGGCGGCCGCGATCAGACCATCGCCTTGGTGGACATTGGCGCCTCGATGATGAACATCAACGTGTTGCGCAACAATCAGTCGGTCTATATGCGTGAGCAGCCGTTCGGCGGCAACCAGCTCACCCAGGAAATCATGCGCCACTACAATCTGTCGCCCGAGGAAGCGGAGGCCGCGAAACGCAATGGCGGGCTGCCGGATACTTATGACTCAGAAGTCCTGGCTCCGTTCATGGATACCCTGGCGCTTGAAGTGGCCAGGGCGCTACAGTTCTTTTTCACTTCCACCCAGTACAACCAGGTTCATCACATCTTCATCTCCGGCGGGTCTGCGACAATTCCAGGTCTGCCGGAAGTGGTTGGAGAGCGCACCCAGGTCAATACCCTGGTGGCCAATCCGTTCGCAGGCATGGAGGTTTCCTCGAAAGTTCGACAGGCACAGCTGGCGGTGGACTCGCCCGCGCTACTGGTGGCCTGCGGACTTGCGCTGAGGAGATTCGACGAATGATCCCAATCAACCTACTGCCGCACCGCGCGGAGCGGCGCAAGGCGCAGACCCGCCAGTTCGCCGTCCTGGCGATCATGACCGTGGTCCTGGGGGCCGCGATAGTCGGCGCAGTTCACACGCTGTTCGCGAGCCGAATCGAAAACCAGCAAGCCCGGAACAGGTATCTGCAAACCGAGATCGCGGCGCTCGACAAGCAGATCGACGAGATCAAGAAGCTCAAGGAACAGACGCAGGCCCTGCTGGCACGCAAGCGCGTTGTGGAAACCCTGCAGACCAACCGGACTGAAACCGTGCGGCTGCTCGATCAGATGGTGCGGCAATTGCCCGACGGCGTGCATCTGAAGTCGGTGAAGCAGACTGGCCAAAAGGTCAGCGTGGTCGGTTATGCGACTTCCAACGCGAGGGTATCGACGCTGATGCGCAATCTGGAAGCGTCCCCGTGGCTGGAAGGCCCGTCGCTGGTTGAGGTAAAGGCCACCAAACTCGGCAAGGACAACATCATTCTCAACGAGTTCATTCTCAACGTGAACATCTCGCGGCCCAAGGAGGAGGCGGCAGGAGCCAAACCGGCCTCCCCGGCCCCGCGCGCAGCGGCCGCACCGAAGACCTGACAATCATGACTTTCGACGACCTGAGGCGACTGGACCCGAGGGACATCGGCAATTGGCCGGTGGCGCCCAAGCTGGGAGCGTTGCTTGTCCTGCTCCTGCTGATCGTGTTCGCCGGTTACTGGTTTGACTGGAGAAATCAACTGGAGGAGCTGGCTCAGGCGCGCAACAAGGAACAAGAGTTGCGTACGGCTTTCCTCGACAAGCAGAAGCAGGCTGTCAATCTCGAGGCTTATCGCAAGCAACTTGCGGAGATCGAGGAATCCTTCGGTGAAATGCTCAAGCAGCTGCCCAACAAGTCGGAGATGGAGGCGTTGCTCACCGACATCAACCAGGCAGGACTTGGCCGCGGACTCCAGTTCGAGCTGTTCCGTCCCGCCCAGAGGGAGAGCACCTCGGAGTTCTATGCGGAACTGCCGATCACCATCAAGCTCACCGGGAAATACCACGACATTGGCGCCTTCGCGAGCGATGTTTCCCAGTTGTCGCGAATTGTCACGCTGAACGACATCGCGCTGGTGCCCAACAAGGACGGCGATCTGGTGCTGGATGCGGTGGCCAAGACCTTCCGTTATCTGGACGAGGGCGAAATTGCGGCCCAGCGCAAGTCGGCCCGCGACGCCGCCGCTGCGAAGAAAGGCGCAAGGTAATGCGCTCACTGATTGGCGTGGCGATTACGGCATTGCTGGTGAGCGGCTGCGGCAGGGACGAGGTCTCCGATCTCAAACAGTTCGTGAAGGAGTCCGGCGAAGGTTTGCGCGGCCGTGTAGAGCCGATCCCTGAAGTCAAGCAATTCGAACCTTTCGCGTACAACGCATTCGATCTTCCCGATCCGTTCAAGCCGCGCACGACAGTGGTGGATGCCCGCCTCCCGGGCGGGGGGCCACAGCCGGATCTGAACCGACGCAAGGAAGCGCTCGAGGCATTCCCCCTCGAGAGCCTGCAGATGGTCGGAACTCTGGAGCAGAAGAGGGTCCATTATGCTTTGATCAAGACTCCGGACAAGAATCTCTACCGGGTCAAGATTGGCAATTACGTCGGGCAGAACTTCGGTGTCATCACCGCCATCAACGATTCCGCCGTGACTCTCAAGGAAGTCATCCAGGATCCGTCATCGGGTTCCTGGACAGAACGCACCAGCAGTTTGCAGCTGCTCGAGCAATAAACAAGGAGCACGCGTATATGAAACGCTTCGGTCGTTTGATCAACAGGGTCGCCTCGATAGGTTTGTTACTGGCGCTGAGCAGTTTGGTGACGCACAGCGAGGAGACCAAAACGGGTAACGGCGCTCCCGGCAACGCCATCCAGTCGATCGACGTTTCCACCCAGGCTGGAACCGTTACCGTCCGGCTCGGCCTCAAAGAGGCCCTGCCGAATCCTCCGGCCGCTTTCACAGTGAATAACCCGCCTAGGGTGGCGCTGGATTTCCCCAACACGGCGAACGGTCTGGGCAAGAGCACGCAGGATGTCAATCAGGGTGAACTGCGCACGATACGATTCGGCCAATCGGGCGGACGTACCCGAGTGGTATTCAATCTGGCCAAACTGGTCAAGTACGATACCAAGGTGGAAGGCAACACCGTGGTGGTGACCTTGCAGGGCTCCGGCGCGACCGCTGCCACGGCGACCACCACACAGTTTGCCGAGCCCAAGGCCGAGGGTGACCAGCATAACGTTCAGGACGTCAGTTTCCGCCGCGGCAAGAACGGCGAGGCGCAGATCATCGTTGACCTTTCCGATACGGCGACTGGGATTGATCTCAGACAGCAGGGGCGCACCGTACTGGTGGACTTTCTGCAGACAATGTTGCCGCCGGCGCTCGAGCGGCGCTTCGACGTCACGGACTTCGGTACGCAGGTCGACTTCTTCGAGGTCACCCGGCAGGGCAATAATACCCGCATCACCGTCACCCCCAAGGGACGCTGGGAACAGTCGGCGTATCAGACCGACAAGCGCTTCATCATAGAAATCAAGCCCGTGGTTGAGGAAGCCGGCCGCCCGAAGGAAGGCAAAGGGTATGCGGGAGAGAAACTCTCGTTGAACTTCCAGAACATCGAAGTGCGTGCGGTGCTTCAGGTGATCGCCGATTTCACCAACCTCAACATTATTACCAGCGATACGGTGAGCGGGAATCTGACGTTGCGGTTGAAGGACGTGCCGTGGGACCAGGCGCTGGACATCATTCTCCAGGCAAAGGGACTGGACATGCGCAAGACCGGCAACGTTGTCTGGATCGCTCCACGCGACGAACTGGCAACCAAGGAGAAGCTCGCCTTGGAGGCGCAACAGCAGATCGCAGACCTTGAGCCGATGCGCACGGAGTCGTTTCAACTCAACTATCAAAAGGCCGAGGACTTCAAGAATATTCTTACCGATTCGGCACAGAAAATCCTGTCGAAACGCGGGAGCGCGGTTATAGACCCTCGCACGAACATGCTTTTCATTCAGGACATCCCCTCCAAGCTGGAGGAAATCCGGCACCTCATCAAGCTGACCGACATACCCTCACGGCAGGTATTGATCGAGGCGCGCATCGTCGAGGCCAGTGATACCTTCAGCCGGAACTTGGGCGCCCGTCTCGGCTTTCACGATCTCACCGGCAGAGGCGGCCGGCTTCCCGGAGGCGACTACCGGGCGCTGGTGGGTGGCGGACTAAGTGACACGGGCGCACACTCCGGGCAGTCGGCTACCGCTCCGGCCTTCATTCCTGATTCGCTCATGACCAACATGCCGGCGCCAGGGCTGGGTGGTGTGAACCCGGGGCAGTTTTCGCTGATCCTCATGAACGACGCGATGTCGAAGTTCCTCAACCTGGAGATCACTGCGCTCCAGGCCGATGGCAAGGGCAAGATCATTTCCAGCCCGCGTGTGATCACGGCGGACAACGTTGAAGCCATCATCGAGCAGGGCACCGAAATTCCGTACCAGCAGGCTACCAGCAGCGGCGCGACTAGCGTGTCGTTCCGCAAGGCCACACTGAGCCTCAAAGTGAAGCCGCAGATCACGCCCAACGACAACATCATCATGAAGTTGAACGTGAACAAGGACAGTGTCGGTGCCAATACCAGCGCTGGTCCTTCAATCGACACCAAGCAGATTTCCACCGAAGTACTGGTGGAAAGCGGCGGCACGGTGGGCATCGGCGGCATCTTCGAGCAGGAAGAATCCAGTACCAGGACGAAGGTGCCGATGCTTGGCGACCTCCCGGTCATCGGCATCCTCTTCCGGCAGGACCTGCGGCGCAACGATAAGCGCGAGCTGCTTATCTTTGTGACTCCGAGGGTGGTCAAGGACTCGCTGTCCGTTCGTTGAGTCCATGGTTTCCCGGAACGGCCGCATTCAATGCGGCCGTTTTGTTTTTCCCCGATCTGACCCCGCGCTACAGGTTTAGCTAGAATGCGGGTATGCACGAGACAAACTTGGAGAACTTACCTCAAGCACGGATCGACCTGCCCGGGAATATCTTCCTTGTCGGAATGATGGGTGCCGGCAAGACCTCGGTCGGCAGAATCCTCGCCAAACGCCTTCAAAAAACCTTCTACGACTCCGATCACGTTATCGAAGATCGCACCGGTGTGAAGATCGCGGTGATTTTCGAAATCGAAGGGGAAGCGGGTTTCCGCGTACGCGAATCCGCGGTTATCGACGAGTTCACAGCGCTGAATGACATAGTGCTCGCAACCGGCGGCGGAGCGGTACTAAGCGAGAAGAATCGTGGCATGCTAAATGCCCGGGGCACGGTGGTATATCTGCGCGCCACTGTGAGAGACTTGCTCAACCGCACCCGACACGACAAGAACCGGCCACTGCTGCAAGCCGCCGATCCGCGCGCACGCCTTACCGAACTGTTCGAAAAGCGCGATCCGCTCTACCGTGAAGTTGCGCATCTCACCGTTGACACCGGCAACCAGAGTCTCACGTCTCTCGTCAATCGCTTGTCTCAACTGCTCCTGCAGGCACACTGCGAGCGACAAACCCGGGCGCCGCAGGTCTAGCAGCCATGCGAAACATCACGGTCGGACTGGGCAAACGTTCATACCCGGTATACATAGACAGGGGGTTGCTGGCGCGCCCTGACCTGCTGCTGCCGGCGCTTGAGCTGCGCAAAGTAGCAATCGTTACCAACACAACTGTGGCCCCGCTTTATCTGGGAGCACTGACGGCGGCGCTTCGCGATGCAGCAGTCGAAGCGGTGCCGATAATCATTGATGACGGCGAAGACCACAAGAACTGGCAGACGCTCAACTCGATTTTCGATTTTCTGCTGGCGCACCGCTGCGAACGCAAGACCACCATCATCGCTCTCGGGGGCGGCGTGATCGGTGACCTGGCCGGCTTCGCTGCGGCAACTTACCAGCGTGGCGTGCCACTCATCCAGATGCCGACCACCTTGCTCGCACAGGTCGATTCTTCCGTCGGCGGCAAGACTGCGATCAATCATCCGCGCGGCAAGAACATGGTGGGTGCCTTCCATCAGCCGCGGCTTGTGGTCGCCGATATTGCGACTCTGGATACACTGCCGCAACGTGAACTCTCGGCGGGCCTTGCCGAAGTGATCAAGTACGGGCTGATCATGGACGCGCCCTTCATCGCCTGGCTCGAGGCCAACATGGAGAAGCTGCGTGCTCGGGATGCCGAAGCGCTCGCGTATGCGATCGGCCGGTCCTGCGAGAACAAGGCACGGATCGTGGAAGCAGACGAGCGCGAGGCCGGTCAGCGCGCGTTGCTCAACCTTGGTCACACCTTCGGCCACGCCATAGAGGCCGGCCTCGGGTTCGGAACCTGGTTGCATGGCGAGGCGGTGGCTGCGGGCACTATGCTCGCCCTGCGGCTTTCCGAGCGCATGGGCCTGCTCAATGCTGCTGAGGTCGGACGGGTGGCCCTTTTGATGAGCCGCGCCGGCTTGCCCACCGAGGCGCCTGACCTGGGCGAGACCCGGTACCTGGAACTGATGGGCCACGACAAGAAGGTAGAGGACGGCAAGCTGCGTCTGGTATTGCTCAAGGGTATTGGCCAGGCATTTGTTACGTCAGAATTCCGCCCCGGAGACCTGCGCCATGTTCTCGCGGGAGCCGCGGCGCATGCCTGAGTTGGCGGTCTACGCTGCCGACCCCGCAGCCTCGCGAGGCCGGCGCATTGCGGAAGCCGCGCCGACCGGGCGAACAGAGTTTCAACGCGATCGCGACCGCATCATCCATTCCGCCGCCTTCCGGCGGCTTGAGTACAAGACCCAGGTTTTCGTAAACCATGAAGGCGACTTGTTTCGCACCCGGCTGACTCACAGCATCGAGGTGGCGCAGATCGGTCGCTCGGTCGCCCGCAACCTTGGGCTGAACGAGGATTTGGTCGAAGCAGTTTCGCTCGCTCACGATCTTGGCCATACGCCGTTCGGGCACGCGGGCCAGGACGCGCTGAATGAATGTATGAAGGAACACGGCGGCTTCGAGCACAACCTGCAATCGCTAAGGGTGGTCGATCTGCTTGAACAGCGTTACGGAGCGTTCGAAGGTCTGAATCTGTGCTTCGAGACCCGAGAAGGCATTCTCAAACACTGCTCGCTGAAAAATGCCGAGAAGCTGGGCGCGGTCGGCGAGCGATTTTTGCAGAACAAGCGGCCGACGATGGAGGCACAACTAGCCAATCTGGCCGACGAGATCGCTTACAACAATCACGATGTCGACGACGGCCTGCGCTCGGCGCTGATATCGGTCGAACAGTTGTCTTCGGTGCCCATCTTTGTCCGCCATTTGAAAGCCGCGCAGGGCCAGTACCCGGATCTTGTGGACCGGCGGCTGATCCACGAAACCGTTCGACGCATGATCAATACCCTG
>Ga0134123_10001459_pt1 | contig 15396 bp, 7 predicted proteins | sample KB303_FD_96460 | JGI IMG/M metagenome (GOLD analysis project Ga0134123, IMG submission 96460) | Terrestrial soil microbial communities without Nitrogen fertilizer from Kellogg Biological Station, Michigan, USA - KB3-0-3 | ecosystem: Environmental > Terrestrial > Soil > Unclassified ...
GGGCCGCGGCCACCTCTTGCATCGTCGAGGGGCGGTGGTTGGGATCCTTGGCCAGCATGGCCATCAGCAGATCCTCGAGCTCGACGGGGAGATCGACGCCGAGGGCGCGGGGGCTGGGCGGCGGCTGGCTGGCGTGGGCGATGAGCAGGTCGGCGACCCCCTGCCCCTGGAAGGGCGGGCGGCCGCACAGCACCTCGAAGGCGATGCAGCCGAGCGAGTAGATGTCGGTGCGCCGATCGACGGTCGCGGCGCTGCGACACTGCTCGGGCGACATGTAAAGGGGCGTGCCGAGCAGGTTGCCGGTGCGAGTGCGGGACATGGCGTCCCCGTCGGCGGCCAGGAGCTTGGCGATGCCGAAGTCGAGGATCTTCACCGGCACCCGCCCCCGGTCCAGGCTGGCGAGGAGGAAAATGTTGTCGGGCTTGAGGTCGCGGTGGACGATGGACTTGTCGTGCGCGGCCCCCACGGCCTCGGCGGCCTGGGCCAGGATGTCGGTCGCCGTGGGCAGATCTTGGGTCAGGGGACCGACCCGGGCCAGCGCCGCCCGCAGGCTCTCGCCGTGCAGGTACTCCATGATGATGAAGGCGCGCCCGCTGGGGTGGACGCCGTCGTCGAAGATCTGGACGATGCCGGGGTGCTCGATGGCGGCGGTGGCGCGCGCCTCGTTCACGAAGCGATCGAGGATGTGCTTCTGGCTGCAGTACTCGGTCAGGAGCAGCTTGACCGCCACCCGCCGGCCGATGCGCCGGTGCGTGCCGAGGTAGACCTCGCCCATGCCCCCCGACCCCAGCGGCTGCTCCACGACGTAGCTGCCCAGGGTTTCACCGATCATGGACGACGCCGAAGACACTGTGGGGACTCTAACACAGCGTGGTCATTCTGCCCGTCCCCCTCAGGGGTGGGTCAACCCCAGCACCCAGATGGCCACCTGCACGTAGATCCCTATGCCCAGCACGTCGACCAGCGACGCGATGAACGGCCCCGAGGAGACGGCCGGGTCGTAGCCCATCCTTTTGATGACGAGCGGCAAGCCCGAGCCGACCACCGCGCCAAAGCAGGCGTTGGCGATGAGCGCCAGGCCTACGGCCACGGCCAGCCCCCCTCCCCCGCTGTGGCCCACGAAGAGGACCCGGAAGAAGCCCATCACCCCCAGCACGCTGCCCAGCACCAGCCCCATGCGCAGCTCGCGCCAGAGGATCTTGACCGCGTCCCCCACCCCGAACTCGCCCAGCGCCATGCCGCGGATGACCAGCGAGGACGACTGGCTGCCGGTGTTCCCGCCGGTCGACAGGATGAGGGGCACGAACACCTCGATGGCCTGGTTGGCGGCCCGGGCCCAGCTATAGCGCTCGAGGATGGTGGCGGTGAAGATCTCGCCCGCGAACATGGCCAGCAGCCAGGGGGCGCGCTTCCTGACGAAGGTCCAAAAATCGGTCTCGAAGTAAGGCGTCTCGGTGGGCTGGACGGCGCCCAGCTTCTGGATGGCCTCGACCTGCTCCTCCTTCATCACGTCGACGACGTCGTCGACGGTGACGATGCCCAGCATCTTGCGGGCGGCGTCCACCACCGGCAGGGCCAGGAGGCCATAGCGCTGGAAGATGCGGGCCACGTCCTCCTGGTTCATGTCGGGAGGCACCGAGATGGTGTCGGCGTTCATCACCGTCGAGATCGGCTGCCCCACCCGGGCCAGCACCAGGTCGCGCAGCGACACCGAGCCGAGCAACGTGCCGTTGGGATCGACCGCGTAGACCTCGTAGATGGTCTCCTTGCCCTCGGCGGTGCGGCGGACCTCGTCGATGGCGCGCTCGGCGGTGATGTCGGGCTTGAGCGCCACGTAGTCGGTGGTCATCAGACCGCCGGCCGAGTGCTCGGGGTAGCGGAGCAGCTCGCGGACGTCGCGCTGCTCCTCCTTGGTCATGCGCCCGAGCAGATCGGTGCGCACCTCGGCGGGCAGCGACTGGAAGAGGTCGGCCCGCTCGTCGGCCGACATCAGCTCGGTCAGCTGCACGGCGAAGGGGCGCTCGAGCCGCTGGAACAGCTCGGCCCGCTTGGCGTGGTTCATGGCGTCCAGCGCGGCGGCGGAGACCGCCGGCGGGAGCGCGTGCAGCATGGTCACCGCGGTCGCATCGGTGAGCCCTTCGATGACGTCGGCCAGATCGGCGGCGTGCAGCTCCTCGGCCAGCTCGGCCGCCTGGAGCGGATTGGTCTTGAGGGTCTCCTCCAGATCGGGAGCTAGAAGGCTGGCCAGCCTCACGGCCCGTGGATCCTCGACGGTTTCATCTGATCGTGCAACTTGCCACAACACCGTGGCCATGTGCCACGTCGCACAAGCGAAACGGTGCTTGTCGTTCGACGGCGCCGCACGCTGTTGTACCGCCCGCGGACCTGGAGGAGACTCGGTCCTGGCGGTCGGGAGGGGGGCACCATCATGGCGGCTGGTGACGGTTCTGATTACCGGGTCATCGAAGCGCTGGGTGAGACCCGCGGGGAGAAGCTCTACCGGGCGCACGATCGCAGCGGCCGCTCGGTGGTGCTGAAGGTCCTGGGGAGCGACGGTCCGGGCGACGGTCGGGGCCCGGGCCGCATCGAGCGCCTCGAGCACGAGCTGCGCATCGCCGCCAAGGTGGGCACCGGCGCGGTGGTGCGCCCGCTGGGCCTCGATCGCTTCCAGGGCGACCCGGCCCTGGTGCTCGAGGACGTGGCCGGCGCGACCATGGATCGGGTGGTGCACGGCCCGGTCGAGCTGGGCCGCTTCCTGCGGCTGGCGGTGGCGGCGGCGACGGCCGTCGAGGACGTGCACCGGCACGGGGTCATCCACAAGGATCTCAAGCCCCCCAACCTGATGGTGGACGAGGACGCCGGGCAGGTGCGCATCAGCGGCTTCGGCAGCGCCTCGCTGATGCCGCGCGAGCTGCAGACGGCCCGCAACCCCACCCGCATCCAGGGGACGCTCGCGTACATGTCGCCCGAGCAGACCGGGCGCGTGCACCGGGCGCTGGACTCGCGCACCGATCTGTACTCGCTGGGGGTGACCTTCTACGAGATGCTGACCGGGCGGCTCCCCTTTCAGGCCAGCGATCCCCTGGGCTGGGTCCACTGCCACATCGCCCGCGCCCCGGCGCCTCCCCGCGAGCTGTTGCCGGCGCTGCCCGAGCCGGTCTCGCAGATCGTGATGAAGCTGCTGGCCAAGCCGGCGGAGGACCGCTACCAGAGCGCGTCCGGCCTGCGCTACGACCTGGAGCTGTGCCAGCGCCACTTCGACGAGGAGGGGCGCATCCCCAGCTTCCCGCTGGCCACCCGCGACGTCTGGGACCGCCTGCAGATCCCCCAGCGCCTCTACGGCCGGCAGACCGAGCGCGCGGCCCTGCTCGGCGCCTTCGAGCGGGTGGTGCGCGAGGGCCGGCCGCGGCTGTTGCTGGTGACGGGCCCGGGCGGCATCGGCAAGTCGGTGCTGGGGCACGAGCTGGAGGCGGCGGTGGTGGGCGAGCGCGGGCTCTTCCTCTCGGCCACCTTCGATCCCTACCAGCGCAACGTCCCCTACGCCGCGCTCATCGAGGCCCTGCGCGATCTGCTGGCCGACGTGCTGACCGAGAGCGATCGCCAGATCGCCGAGTGGCGAGCCCGGCTGGGCGAGGCGCTGGGCAGCAACGGCCAGCTGCTGGTCGAGCTCTTGCCGGCGCTCGAGCTGGTGCTGGGCAAGCAGCCGCCCGTGGTCGAGCTGCCCGCGCCCGAGGCCCAGCTGCGCTTCAGCGCCACCCTCGAGCGCTTCCTGGCCGCCCTCCCCCACGCCGAGCAGCCGGTGGTGCTGTTCCTCGACGATCTGCAGTGGGCGGATCCGTCGAGCATCGAGCTTCTGCAGCGGACCGCGCTCCACGCCCAGGTGGGGCCGCTCTTGCTCGTGGGCACCTACCGCAACGACGAGCCGGTGCCGCGCGAGGTGCTGCGCCTGGTGACCGAGCTGCGCGAGCGGGCCAACACCGTCGAGGAGCTGGCGCTGGCTCCACTTGGCCCGGGCGAGCTGGGCGAGCTGGTCGCCGACACCCTGCGCGTCTCGGCCGAGGAGGCGGCCCCGCTGGCGGCGATGGTGCACGAGAAGACCGGCGGCAACCCCTTCTTCGCCACCCAGTTCCTGATGGAGCTGTGGCAGGAGGGCCTGCTCATCCTCGATCGCGACGGACAGGGCTGGCGCTGGGAGCTGGGCGAGATCGCGGCCAAGGGCTTCACCAGCAACGTGGTGGACTTCATGGTGGCCAAGGTGCGGCGCATGCCGGCCCAGGCCCAGGCCACCCTGCGCCTGGCCGCCTGCCTGGGCCGCCCCTTCGACGCCCGCACCCTGGCGGCGCTGTCTGAAAAGAGCGAGGAGCAGATCGACCGCGACCTCTTGCCGGCGGTGGACGAGGGCCTCCTCGTCTACAGCGCCGGCCACCACCGCTTCGCCCACGACCGCATCCGCGAGGCGGCCTACCAGCTCCTCGACAGCGAGGAGCGGATGGCGGTGCACCGGCGCATCGGCCGGTGGCTCTTGGGCGGGCGGCCCGCCGAGCACCTGGACGAGGAGCTGTTCGACGCCGCCAATCAGCTCAACCGGGCCGGGCCCGCCGGCGACGAGGATCGCCTGGAGGTGGCCGAGGTCAACCTGCTGGCGGGGCGCCGGGCCCTGGCCGCGCACGGACCGGCGGCGGCGATCGATCACCTGGACGCCGGGCTGGCCGCGCTTGGCGCCGAGCCCTGGTCGACGAGCGCCTCGCTGTGCCACCAGCTGCTGCTGGCCCGGGCCCAGTGCCTGAGCCTGTGCGGCAGCCCGGAGGCGGTGCTGCGCGACTGCGAGGCGCTCCTGGAGCACGCCGACACGTCCATCGATCGCGCCGCCGCCTACCGCCTGAAGCAGGACGCCCACCTGGCCAACGGCGAGTTCCTGGAGGCGGCCCAGGCCGGCCTGGATCGGCTGGGACTGTTTGGCATCCGCCTGCCCCTGCGGCCGAGCTGGGAGGACGCCTTGGCCGAGCGCGAGCGGGTGCGCCGCCTCCTGCACGCGCGGCCGATCGAGGCGCTGGTCGAGCTGCCGCCGATGGACGACCCCGAGCTCGAGACGGCGCTCGGGGGCACGCCGCCGGTGGCCTATCTGGATCCCAACCTGTTCGCGGTGATCACCGGGCGCCTGGTGGCGCTGACGCTCGAGCACGGCTTCGCGCCGGCCTCGGTGCAGTGGCTGTCCAGCCACGCCTTCGCCCTGGTCTCGTCCTTCGACGAGCCCGAGGAGGCGCGGCGCCTGGCCGGTCTGGCCCTGGCGCTGGTGGAGCGGCGCGGGGTGCACGCCTACCGGCCGCTGGTGCTGGTGGCCTCGACGCTGGTGCGCTTCTGGACCGATCCGCCCGACGAGCTCGGCACCCACGCCCGCGCCGCGCTGGAGGCCAGCCAGCAGATCGGGGCCCTGCGCGAGCAGAACTTCGCGGCGGTGCTGGTGGCCCGCGCCGGGCTGGTGCAGGGGCTGCCGCTCGAGCAGGTGGCCCGCGAGGCGGACCGCTGCCTGCCGCTCACCACCTTCCGGGACGCGCGCGACAACGTCCTTTTGGTGCGGCAGTTCGCCCGGGCGCTGCAGGGCCGCACCGCCGATCTCGCCAGCTTCGCCGACGGCGACTTCGACGAGTCCGCCCTGCGCGCCTCGGGGCCGCGGCCGGCCTCGCGGGTCAGCTACTACTGGGCCTGGAAGATGCGCGCGGCCTTCCTGGCCGCCGACCTGCCCCTGGCCCTGGCCAGCGCCGAGCAGGCGCGTCTGTTCAGCCGCGAGCTGGCCGGCCAGGTGGCCGGGCGCGACTACCACCTCTTTCGCGCCCTCACCCTGGCGGCGCTGTGGCCGGAGCAGCCCGCGGTCGAGCGCGAGACCTGGCTGCCCCAGATCCGCGAGCACGAGCTGCGGCTGCGGCGCTGGTCGGCGTTCAACCCGCGCGGCTTCCGCTCGGCCCTCGAGCTGGTCTCGGCCGAGATCGCCCGGCTCACCGGGCGGACCGAGCAGGCGGAGCGCCTCTACGACCAGGCCGCGCGCTGGGCCCGGGACGGCGGCCTCCTCCCCGACGAGGCCCTGGCCCACGAGCGGGCGGCCGACCTGCTGCGCGCCTCGGGGCGCGACGAGCTGGCCGCGGCCCGGCTGCGCCTCGGCCGCGACGCCTACGCGCGCTGGGGCGCCGACGGCAAGGTGGCCCAGCTCGACGCGGTACTCACGCCACCGCAGGCGCGACCGTCGCAATCTGGCACCGGCTTCACCGGCGCCGAGGAGCTGGACGTCCTGTCGGTGGTGAAGGCCTCGCAGGCGATCTCGGGCGAGGTGGAGACGGGCCGGCTGCTGGAGCGGCTGATGGAGGTGATGCTGGAGCAGACCGGGGCCGCGCGCGCCTGCGTGCTCCTGTCCCACGACGGAACCCTGCACATCGAGGCCGAGGCGCGGGCGCAGGGCGGGCGCATCGAGGTCGAGACCCTGCAGCGCAAGCCGCTGGTGCCGGGCCTGCCCGTCAGCCTGATCCAGTACGTCTCGCGCACGGGCGAGCGCGTGGTCCTCGACGACGCGGCCACGCAGGGGCGCTTCTGCCGCGACGAGTACGTGCTGCGGACGCGGCCCCGCTCGGTGCTGTGCCTGCCCGTGCGCCGCACCGCCGAGGTGGTGGGGCTGGTCTACCTCGAGAACGGCGCCCTGCCCGGCCTGTTCACGCCGGCGCGCCTCACCGTGCTCGAGCTGCTGGCGGCCCAGGCGGCCATCTCCCTCGAGCAGGCGCGCCTGATCGAGCGGGAGCGCGCCGCCCGCGCGTCGGCCGAGGAGGCGCGCCAGAAGGTCGAGCAGGCGGTGCGGGCGCGCGACGAGTTCATGCACATCGCCTCGCACGAGCTGAACACGCCGCTGGCGGCGCTGCTCCTCAACCTCGACGCGCTCAAGAACCTGGAGCCGCAGCACCAATCCAACTACCAGCTCCTGGCGGGGATGGCGGCGGTGGCCCACCGCCAGGGCCAGCGCCTCTCCCGCCTGGTGCGCGAGCTGCTCGACGCCACCCGCATCGATCGCGGCACGTTGCCGCTCGCCCCCGAGCGGGTCGAGCTGGGGGCGCTGGTGCGCGACGTGCTGACCACCTACGCCGCCGAGCTGGCCCAGGCCCAGTGCCCGGTGACGGTGGAGCAGGCGGCGCCGGTGGTGGGCTGGTGGGACGTCGGGCGCCTGCACCAGCTCCTGCTCAACCTGCTCTCCAACGCCGCCAAGTTCGGCCGCGGCAAGCCGATCGAGATCCGCATCGACGCCACCTCCGAGCTGGCCCGCCTGTCGGTCGTCGATCATGGCATCGGCATCGCGCCCGAGGGGCGGGCCCGGCTGTTCGAGCGCTACCAGCGCGGCGTCTCGTCCGATCACTACGGCGGCCTGGGGTTGGGCCTGCACATCTGCTCGCACATCGTGCAGGCGCACGCCGGATCGATCTCCGTCGACAGCGAGCCGGGCCACGGCGCCACCTTCACCGTCGAGCTCCCCTACCTGGCTCGCTGAGGCCCGCTCGGTTATCGTTGCCGCATGGGCTACCAGTTTGACGAAGTGGCCGTGCTGGGATCCGGGGTCATGGGAGCCGCCATCGCCGCGCATCTGGCCAACGCCGGCGTGAAGGTGCTGCTCCTCGACGTGGTGCCGAAGGACGCGCCCGCCGGGGATCGTCGCGCGCGCAACGCCGTGGCGCAGGCGGGCCTGGACAAGGCCCGCAAGGCCAGGCCGGCGGCCTTCTTCTCGCCGCGCTTCGAGACCCTGGTCCGGATCGGGAACCTCGAGGACGATCTCGAGACCGCGGCGAAGTGCGACGTCATCATCGAGGCCATCATCGAAAACCTGGCCATCAAGCGGCAGCTCTACGCGCGCCTCGAGGCGCTGGGCGGCGACGCGCTGGTGGCGTCCAACACCTCGGGGCTGCGCCTGGGCGACCTGATGGCCGATCGCGCGCCGCAGTTTCGCCGGCGCTTCTGCATCACCCACTTCTTCAACCCGCCCCGCTACCTGAAGCTGGTGGAGATCGTGGCCGGGCCCGACACCGCCCCCGAGACCATCGCCCGGGCCGAGGCGCTGTGCGGGGGCCTGCTGGGCAAGGGGCTGGTGCGGGCCAAGGACACGCCCAACTTCATCGCCAACCGCATCGGCACCTTCGCCATCCAGCGCGCCCTCGACATCGCCGTGAAGGAGGGCTACACGGTCGAGGAGGTGGACATGGTGCTGGGGCCCGCCACGGGGCGACCCAAGAGCGCCGTCTTCCGCACCGCCGACGTGGTCGGCCTCGACACCCTGGTCCATGTGGCCAAGGGGAGCTACGAGAACCTGGTCGACGACGAGCGCCGCGAGGCCTTCCAGCTCTCGCCCGTGCTCACCGAGCTCATCAACCGCAAGTGGCTGGGGGCGAAGACCGGCCAGGGCTTCTACAAGAAGCAAGGCGCCGACATCCTCCAGCTCGACTTCAAGACCATGGAGTACGTGCCCCAGAAGAAGCCGCGCTTCCCGTCGATCGGCGCGACCAAGGGAGTGGACGACGTGGACGAGCGCCTGCGGCGCATGGTGGCCGGCGACGATCGCGCGGCGGCGCTGGCGCGGGCCGTGCTGTACGAGACGCTGGTCTACTCGGCCGCCCGCCTGGGCGAGATCGCCGATGACGTCGTCGACATCGATCGCGCGCTCCGCTGGGGCTTCGGCTGGGAGCGTGGCCCCTTCGAGACCTGGGACGCCCTGGGGGTGAAGGAGACGGCGGCCAAGATGGAGGCGATGGGCCTCAAGGTGCCGGCCTGGGTGCAGGCGCGCCTCACCGCCGGCGAGGACCGCTTCTACAAGAAGGACAAGGCGGGCAAGGCCCTGCAGCTGCGGCGGGGCGGCGGCTACAGCGAGATCGCCGGCGATCCGCGGGTGGTCTCCCTGGACGCCCTGCGCGCGGCGGGCAAGGAGGTCGAGCGCAACGCCAGCGCGTCGATCCTCGACCTGGGCGACGGCGTCTTCTGTCTCGAGTTCCACTCGAAGATGAACGCGCTGGATCCGGACATCGTCTCGTTCATGTTCAAGGCGGTGGAGCGGGCCGAGAAGGAGGGGTCGGGTCTGGTCATCGGCAACGACGCGCCCGAGGCCTTCTGCGCCGGCGCCAACCTGTTCGGCCTCCTGGTGGCGCTGGGGCAGAACAACTACCAGGCGGTCGGCGACATGGTGGCCAACTTCCAGGCCGCCTGCCTGCGCACCCGCTACGCGCGCGTTCCGGTGGTGGCGGCCCCCTTCGGGCTGGCCCTGGGCGGCGGGGCCGAGGTGATCCTGGGCTGCCAGCAGGTGCGGGCGGCGGCCGAGCTTTACACCGGCTGCGTCGAGGTCGGCGTGGGCCTGATCCCGGCGGGCGGCGGCTGCATGGAGATGGCGGCCCGGGCCTCGGAGCGGGCCGCCGATGATCCGGCGTTCGATCTGCTCTCGCTCTTGAAGGGCCCCTTCCAGATGGTGGCGATGGCCAGGGTGTCGACCAGCGCCGAGGAGGCGCGCGACCTCGGCTACCTGCGCACGGCGGACACGGTGTCGATGGCCCGCGAGACGGTGATCGCCGACGCCAAGGAGCTGGCGCTGGGGCTGGCCCGGGCCGGCTGGCGGCCCCCTCCCCCGCGGCGGATCCGGGTGGCGGGCGAGTCGGCCCAGGCCACCTTGCGCTCGACCCTGCGCAGCCTGGCCCAGGTGCACCAGATCAGCGAGCACGACGAGAAGATCAGCGATCACCTGGCCCGCATCATGACCGGCGGCGCCGTGCCGGCCGGCGCCACCGTCAGCGAGCAGCACCTCCTCGATCTCGAGCGCGAGGCCTTCCTCTCGCTGTGCGGCGAGGAGAAGACGCGGGCCCGCATTCAACAGATGCTCTCCACCGGCAAGCCCCTGCGGAACTGAGGACCAACATGCGTGACGTGGCGATTCTCTCGGCGGTACGGACGCCCATCGGGCGCGCCGTCAAAGGCAACCTGCGCTTCACCCGCCCCGACGATCTGGGGGCCCTGGTGGTGAAGGAGGCGTTGAAGAGGGCCCAGGTCGATGGAGGGGCCATCGAGGACCTGGTGCTCGGCTGCGCCCAGCCCGAGGGCGAGCAGGGGCTGAACGTGGCGCGGCTGATCGGCCTCCTGGCCGGGCTGCCCGACGCCACCGCGGCCATGACCATCAACCGCTTCTGCTCGTCGGGCCTGCAGGCGGCGTCGATCGTCGCCGACCGCATCGCCGTGGGCGGCATCGACGCGGGCCTGGCCGGCGGCGTCGAGTCGATGTCGATGATCCCCATGGGCGGCGGCAAGCCCGCCTTCAACCCCCGCCTGGTCGACTCGGTCCCCGACGCCTACATCCCCATGGGCAACACCGCCGAGAACGTGGCCCGCCAGTTCGAGGTCAGCCGCGAGCAGCAGGACCAGTTCGCCCTGCGCAGCCACCAGAAGGCGGTGGCCGCCTGGACCGAGGGCCGCATGGGCGCCGAGGTGATCCCGGTCGAGACCCGCGTCTTCGAGGAGGACGCCTGGAAGCCGGTGAAGGTCGACCGCGACGAGGGGCCCCGCGCCGACACGACCATCGAAAAGCTGGCCACCCTGAAACCGGTCTTCGACCCGACCGGGACGGTGACCGCGGGCAACTCCTCGCCGCTGAATGATGGGGCGGCAGCCCTGGTGCTGATGGCGGCCGACAAGGCCAAGGCCGAGGGCAAGAAGGTCCGCGCCTATTTCCGCGCCTTCGCCGTGGCCGGGGTGCCACCGGCGATCATGGGCACCGGGCCCGTGCCGGCCGTGCGCAAGCTGCTGGGCAAGGCCGGGCTGAAGGCCGACCAGATCGATCTGTTCGAGCTGAACGAGGCCTTCGCGTCGCAGGCGGTGTACTGCGTGAGGGAACTGGGGCTGCCGCTCGATCGGGTGAACGTGAATGGCGGGGCGATCGCGCTCGGGCACCCGCTGGGTGCGACCGGGGCGCGGCAGATCGCGACGGCGCTGCACGAGCTGGAGCGGCGCAAGGGGAAGTATGCGGTGATCACGATGTGCGTGGGCGGCGGGATGGGGGCGGCGGGGTTGATCGAACGGGCGGGCTGACGGGCGATCTCTTGGGGATGGGCGCCCCCTCCACACCTCCCCCGCCCGCGGACGCAGAGCGATCGGTTAGGTACAACGACCCCCACCCGACCTCCCCCGCGGCGGACCGCGGGGGAGGAGATCCGGCCGGCTCCTCCCCCGACCGTCTGCGGACCGTCTGCGGGCGGGGGAGGTCGGGAGGGGGTGTCCCGAGCAAAGGGATCGGTCGCCCGCTACCCCGCCGCCGCGCGGAGCGCGCGCGAGATCTCGTCGGCCAGCTCCCTGCGCCGCGCCGCCAGCTTGCGCACCTGCCCGGGCTGCGCGGCCCGCAGCCACAGGTGGCGGAGCGACTCGACCATCTCGGCGGTCAGCTCCTCGAAGCGCAGCGCCACGTAGCCCGAGGCGATGGCCACGGGGAACGTCAGCAGGCCCCACCCCGCCCCGAGCTTCCAACCCACGATCAGCGACTCCGCCAGCCAGAACACGAACAGGAAGGCGGCCCCGGCCAAGAGCTTCACGGTGCCGAGCACGTCCTCCTCCTTGGCCACCCGCTTCGCCACCTGCCCGGCCAGCCGGTAGGGAATCCACCCCAGGATCGCGCCCAGCAGCGCCACCGGCGCCGCCACCATCAAGCGCAGCACCGCGGCCAGCGCCCTCCCCGGATGCACCGGCTCGAGCTCGAGGGCCCAGGGATCGCGCACCCCGAGGTGCCGCAGCACCCGCTGGTAGGCGCGGGCGGCGCTGACGATGGGCTCGACGGTCTCGGGGGCCTTGTCGTTGAGCGCCTTGTAGGCGCCCAGGAGCTCGCGGGCGCGCCGGTGCTGCTCGGCCAGGTCCTGCGAGTCACCGCTCTCGGGTGCGGTCCAGGCCGCCACCCGGGCCACGCCCTCGAGCAGATCGCGCGACTCCGCCTGCAGCACCACCTCGTCCAGCGCCGCCTTCACGTCGTCGGTGAGGCGGTCGACCGCGCCGCGCTCGTCGCGGCGATACTCCGCGAGCCGCTCCGCCACCGGGATGGGCTGGCCGACCACCACCAGCACCCGCGAGCGGAAGATGGCCTTGGCCTCGAAGCCCAGCCCCACCGGCACCACCAGCAGGCCCAGCGGCTGGCCGGTGCGCTCGGTGTGCTCCCGCTCCGCCGACAGGGCGATGCGGGCGGCGCCGGTCTTGAGGGGCTTGAGCTGCGGATCCGAGTGCGAGACCCCCTCCGGAAACAGCGCCAGCGCCGCCCCCTTCGACAGCCGCTCCCGGCAGACGGCGAAGGTGCGCTCGTTGGCGGCCGCGCGATCCTGGTCGCTCGCCTGCTTGTCGTGCGCCCGGTAGACAGGCACGCAGCCGAAGGCGCTCATGGCCAGCCGGCTCGCTGGATTGCCGAAGAGGCCGCTCTTGGCCAGGAACTGCACCGGCCGCCCCGAGGCCACCCGCAGCACCAGCGGATCGAGGAGGCCATTGGGATGATTGGCCACCATCAGCGCCGGCGCCGCCGCCGGCAGCCGCTCAGCGTTCTCGACGACGCGATCGGGGTAGTAGAGGCGCACCAGCGCCTGGGCCAGGGAACGAACGACCGCCTCGAGCACGGGCGGATATTACGCCGTGCGCAGCCCCTCCAGCCAGGGCGTCAGATCGGCCGGCCAGGGACTGAGAAAATCCAGCGCCGCCCCGGTGCGCGGATGGGCGAAGGCCAGCCTGGTCGCGTGCAGCGCCATCCGCGGCGGATCGAAGTCGGTGCGGCGGCCGTAGGTGGCGTCGCCCAGCACCGGGTGCCCCTCGGCCTGCAGGTGCAGGCGGATCTGGTGGGTGCGGCCGGTCTCGAGCCGCGCCCGCAACAGGGTGGCGCGCTCGCCGAACCGCTCGACGACGCTCAGATGCGTGACCGCGCGCTTGCCGCCCACCGGCCGCTCGACCAGCGCCAGCGCCTGGGGCACGGCGCCCGCCGCCACGGCCAGGTACTCGCGCACGAGATCGTGCCGGCGGAACATCTCGGACAGCACCTTGTTGGTGTCGTCATTGCGCGCGAACACCAGGAGGCCGCTGGTGTCGAGGTCGATCCGGTGCACGACGAAGACGGGGCGCTTGTGCCCGCCCACGCGCGAGAGCAGGCTGACCAGGTTGTTGCGATCGCTCTCCGGCGTCGGCGCCGTCAAGAGGCCTGCGGGCTTCTCGACGACGATGAGGTCCTCGTCCTCGTGGACCAGGGCGTGGCGGGGCAGCCCCTCTTCATCGCGCGCGCGCGCCGAGGTGCCCACCGCCTTGGTGGCGCGATCCAGCGCGCCGCCCAGGTTCGCCACGACGCCCTGGCCGGCCTTCATCAGCCGGCCGGCCATCTTGGTGCGGGCGCCGTCGACGAACACGCCGCCCAGGTCCAAGAGCACCCGGGCGCGACGGCGCGACAGCTCCGGGACCCGGGCGGCCAGCACCTGGTCGAGCCGCCGCCCGTCGTCCTCGGGAGGAACCGTGAAGCTGAAACGCTGGATTTAGAGGCCCTTGCCCGCCATGTAGCGGACCAGGTCGACCACGCGGTTCGAGTAGCCCCACTCGTTGTCGTACCAGCTCACCAGCTTGAAGAAGTTGGCGTTGAGCTCGATCGAGCTGCCGGCGTCATAGATGCTGGAGCGGGCGTCGTGCACGAAGTCGCTGGAGACGACCTCTTCGTCGGTCACCCCGAGGATGCCCTTCAAGTAGGACTCGCTGGCGCCCTTCATGGCGGCGGTGATGTCGGCCAGCTTGGTGGCCTTCTCGGTGCGGAAGGTGAGATCCACCACCGACACCGTCGGCACCGGCACGCGGAAGGACATGCCGGTCAGCTTCCCCTTCACCTCGGGCAGCACCAGGCCGACCGCCTTGGCCGCGCCCGTCGAGGAGGGGATGATGTTGATGGCAGCCGAGCGCCCGCCCTTCCAGTCCTTCTTCGAGGGACCGTCGACCGTCTTCTGGGTCGCGGTGTAGGCGTGGATGGTGGTCATGAGGCCGTCGGCCAGGCCGAACCCTTCCTTCAACACCACGTGCACGACCGGCGCCAGGCAGTTGGTGGTGCAGCTGGCGTTCGAGACGATGTGGTGCTTGGCGGCGTCGTACTTCTCGTGGTTGACGCCCATGACGATGGTGATGTCCTCGTTCTTGCCCGGCGCCGAGATGATCACCTTCTTCGCCCCGGCGGCGATGTGGCCCTGGCACTTCTCCTTGTCGACGAAGAGGCCCGTCGACTCGACGACGACCTGCACGCCCAGCGAGGCCCAGGGCAGCTCGGCCGGGGTCTTGGCGCTGACGACCTTGATCTCCTTGCCGTCCACGACCAGCACGTCGTCCTCGGCCTTGTCGGGCGAGGACTTCTTCGAAGCGACGGTCCCCTCGAACTTCCCCTGGATCGAGTCGTACTTCAGGAGGTAAGCGAGGTTGTCAGCCGGCACGATGTCGCCCACCGCCACCACCTCGATCTCCTTGCCGAACAGGCCCTGGGTGTAAAGGGCGCGGAAGACGAGCCGACCGATCCGACCGAAACCGTTGATTGCGATGCGCGTGGCCATGTGTTCTTTGACTCCCTTTTCAAATGACGGGGCGTTGTCTGACGCGCGCGGTTCTAGCACACAATGGATGAAAGAATATGCCGGCGGTGGACAGCGACCAGCCCGTCTTATCGGCTGACGACGTGCGCGCCGCGGCGGGCGCCTGTGGCTTCCCGCTCGTCGGGATCGCTCCCGCGCAGGCGCTCGATCCGGCGCCGCTCGCGCGCTGGCTGGCGGCCGGCCACGCCGCGGGCATGAGCTGGATGGAGCGAAACGTCGCCGAACGTCTCGATCCCACACGCGTCCTGCCGGGCGCCCGCTCGGTGCTGGCGCTGGCCATCCCCTACCACCGCGCCGGCGCCGAGCGCTCGCCCATCGCCCGCTACGCGCGCGGCCGTGACTATCACTACGCCCACCGCGATCGCATGAAGGCCCTGCGCAAGCGGTTGTTGAAGCTGGACCCGGCCATCGAGACCTACGCCTGCGTCGACACTGGCCTGGCCATGGAGAAGGCCTGGGCCGAGCGCGCCGGCCTCGGCTGGATCGGCAAGAACGGCTGCCTCATCAACCCGGCGCTGGGATCGTCGCTGACCTTGTCGGTGATGTTCCTCGACCGCGCGGTCGACGCCTACGACCGCCCGCACCCCAACCGCTGCGGTGATTGTGCGCTGTGCCTGCGCGCCTGTCCCACCCAGGCCTTCCCCGAGCCGGGGGTGGTCGATGCGCGCCGCTGCGTCTCGTACCAGAGCATCGAGAACCGCGGCGCCGTCCCCGAGGAGCTGCGCCGGGCCTTCCGCGGCCGCGTCTTCGGCTGCGACGTCTGCCAGGA
>Ga0134123_10001461_pt1 | contig 15384 bp, 18 predicted proteins | sample KB303_FD_96460 | JGI IMG/M metagenome (GOLD analysis project Ga0134123, IMG submission 96460) | Terrestrial soil microbial communities without Nitrogen fertilizer from Kellogg Biological Station, Michigan, USA - KB3-0-3 | ecosystem: Environmental > Terrestrial > Soil > Unclassified ...
CCGTCGTCGTCCGAGGTGGACCAGGTGCACAAGGGGAACGTGCCGCGCTCCCAGGCCGAGGGCGGACCGCTCGACGAGCGCCAGGTCGGCTGGCTCGCGGCGCTCGAGAAGTCCGGCGACCTGCGGCTGCGCTGGAATAGCACCTTCTTCACCAGCGGCGACTCGCGCGACCCGCAGCAGGCGGGGATCCTCGCCGCGCTGCTCGGCTCCTTCTACGCCATCCTGGTGACTCTCGTGATCTCCTTCCCGCTCGGCGTCGCGGCGGCGGTCTACCTCGAGGAGCTGGCGCCGAAGAACCGTCGCTGGCTCGACGCCATCGAGGTCAACATCAACAACCTTGCGGCGGTGCCGTCCATCGTCTTCGGCCTGCTCGGGCTCGCCGTCTTCCTCAACGTATTCGGTTTGCCGCGCTCCTCGCCGCTCGTCGGCGGCATGATCCTCAGTCTGATGACGCTGCCGGTGATCATCATCGCCGGCCGTGCTGCGCTGCAGGCCGTGCCGCCGTCGATCCGCCACGCGGCATACGCGCTGGGCGCTACGCCGCTGCAGGTCATCCAGCACCACGTGCTGCCGATGGCGATGCCGGGGATCCTGACCGGCACCATCATCGGCCTCGCCCGCGCGGTGGGGGAGAGCGCGCCGCTCTTGATGGTCGGCATGGTGGCCTTCGTGGTCGACCCGCCGAAGACGCCGCTCGACCCGGCTAGCGCGCTGCCGGTGCAGGTCTACTTGTGGGCGGACAGCCCCGAGCGCGGGTTCGTCGAGAAGACGTCTGCGGCGATCCTCGTGCTGCTGGCGTTCCTCATCGCCATGAACTCGGTGGCGGTGATCCTGCGGCGGCGGTGGGAGCGGCGGCTCTAGCGAAGTGGCGGCCTAGCCGGCGGTTGCATCTCGGCAGCGGCGCTGGCGGGTCCCCGCTGCCGGGGGGTATCCCGTCCGTGCTCGGCGAGGACGCCTGCGCGCGGGCGGGAGCCCTCCCCCCGGCGCGCCCGCTTGCGCCGCTGCCGAGCAACCGCCGGGGTTGGTGGCTCAATCGTCGGGCGGCGCCTCGCGGAGTAAGGCCGGCAGGTAGCTGGCGCCGGGGCCGGCGGTGGCGGCGCGATCGAGCGGGTTGGAGAGCGCGCAGACGCGCAGCGACAGGCAGCCGCAGCCGATGCAGGAGTCGAGTCCGTCGCGCAGGGCGACGAGGGCGTCGATGCGGCGGTCGAGGCGCTTACGCCAGCCGCGTGAGAGGCGGGTCCAGTCGGCGCGGGTGGGGGCGCGGCCGCCGGGCAGGGCGGCGAGCTCGGCGGAAGTTTCGTCGAGGGTGAGGCCGACGTTGCGGGCGGCGCGGATGAAGGCGATGCGGCGCAGCACGTCGCGGGCGAACCGGCGCTGGCCGCCTCCGGTGCGGGTGGCGCGGATGAGGCCCTGGCGTTCGTAGTAGCGGACCGCTGAGGGTGCGAGGCCGCTGCGGGAGGCGACTTCGCCGACGGTGAGGAGATCCGTAGGGCGTGGGGCAGTTGCGTTCATGGGGCTTGACTTGAAGTTTACTTCAACTTGTACCTTAGCTCGCGGAACCGAGATGAGCAACCCCATCGCACCGCGAAGAAGGAGTCCCCCATGCCCGTAGCCATAGTCACCGGCGCCTCGCGCGGCTTCGGCCGCGCCTTGGCGCATGCCCTTGCTGACCGCGGCTGGTCGCTGGTCCTCGACGCCCGCGGCGAGGCGGCGCTGCGCGCGGCCGTTGCCGCGTTGCCCGCTTCCCGCACGGTCGGCCTCGCCGGCGACATCGCCGACAACGACCATCGCGCGGCGCTGCTCGGCGCCGTCGAACGCTTCGGTGGCCTCGACCTGCTGGTCAACAACGCCAGCGAGCTGGGCCCCAGTCCGCTGCCCGAGCTCGCGACGTATCCGGTGGAGGAGCTGGCGGGGCTCTACGCCACCAACGTGTTCGCGCCGCTGGCCCTCGTCCAGGCCGCCTTGCCGCTCCTCGCGTGTAGCGGAGCCGTCATCAACGTCAGCTCCGATGCCGGCGTCGAGGCCTACGCCGGCTGGGGCGGCTACGGCTCGTCGAAGGCCGCGCTCGACCAGGTTTCGAGAGTGCTGGCGGTCGAGCAGCCGTCGCTGCGCGTCTACGCCTTCGACCCCGGCGACATGCGCACCGAGATGCACCAGCGGGCGTTTCCCGGGCAGGACATCTCAGACCGGCCGGAGCCCGAGACCGTGGTCCCGGCGCTGCTGCGGCTGCTCGACGAGCGCCCGGCGAGCGGCCGCTATCGCGCCGCCGAGTTACTCGTGGCGGAGGTGGCGCGATGAGCGCCGTGGGTCTCGCGACTACGGATCGTCCGAGAGGGTTTCCGGTGGCCACGGACGGTGCGGCTACCGTCGCGGAGACCGCGCGCGCCGACGCCACGACCGCGGCTCGCAAGGGCGAGCGCGACGGCGTCGGCCGCCCGGCCACCAAACCACCCGAAGCGCGCGGCCTCGCTCGCGACGAGGTGCGCCTGCTGGTTGCCGGCGACGGTGTCCTCCACCACGCGCGCTTCCGCGACCTGCCGCGCTTCCTCCGTCGCGGCGATCTGCTGGTGGTGAACACCTCGGCAACGCTGCCCGCCGCGATCGGCGCCCGCCGCATGGACGGTCGCGAGGCCGTCGTCCACTTCTCGACCGCGCTCGACGACGGCCGGTGGGTGATCGAGGTGCGGCCCCCCAGTCGCGCCACCGGCCCAGTGGAGGATGCTGCACGCAACGAGGAGCTCGTGCTGAGCGGCGGAGCGGCGTTGCGCTTGGTCGAGCCGTACCCGGATGCCTCGGCTGCGAGCACGCGCCTCTGGCTCGCGAGTGTTCCAGGAGCCGGCGTTGCGACTGGTCATCGCGAGGAGCGCAGCGACGAAGCGATCTCGACGCCGCGGAATCGAGATCGCTTCGCTGCGCTCGCGATGACGCCAGGCGAGCCCTCTACAACCTCTTCCGACGTCGTCGCCATGCTCAACCGCCACGGGCGCCCCATCGCTTACGCCTACGTCGACGGCCGCTGGCCGCTTGCCTCGTATCAGACGGTCTTCGCCCGCCACCCCGGCAGCGCCGAGATGCCCAGCGCCGGCCGCCCGTTCAGCCGCCGGCTGGTCGCCCAGCTGCTCACCGCCGGGGTCGAGATCGCGCCCGTGCTCCTCCACACCGGTGTTTCCTCACTCGAGCATGGCGAGGCTCCGCTCCCCGAACGCTTCGAGGTGAGCGCCGCGACCGCGGCACGCATCGAGAGCGCCAACCGCGAAGGCTGCCGAGTCATCGCCGTCGGCACGACGGCGGCGCGCGCCGTCGAGACCGTCGCCGTCGCCGACGGCACCGTACACGCCGGTGCCGGCTGGACCGACCTCCTCCTCGGCCCCGACCGCCCGGCACGCATCGTCGACGGCATCGTCACCGGCTGGCACGAGCCCGGCAGTTCCCACCTGCGCCTTCTCGAATCCATCGCCGCCCCCGAAACCGTGCGCCGCGCCTACCGCGAGGCTCTTGCGGCCGGCTACCTCTGGCACGAGTTCGGCGACAGCGCGTTGCTCATGAGGAGCGAAAGCCGGTCCCGATAGCGAACTCAGACAGGCCGTGTCGCACAACAAATCCGTTGTACAACAAAGCTGTTGTGCTGCCCCTACTGCCCGAGGATCTTGGCGAAGAAGTCGATCGCCCGTGGGTCGCTACTCTGGCCGAGCCAGAACAACGCTTCGCGGCGGATCTCGGGGTCGCGACGTTCGCGGGCGATGCGCATGAGAAGCAGGACGTCTTGCCCGCCTTCGAGTTGGGTGATGGCGAAGATGGCTTTCTTGCGCACTTCGGGTGAGGGGTCTTCGTCGAGGCGAGCGAGGATCACTCGGGGGGCCTGCTCGGCGCCGGATTGGGCGAGCCAGAAGAGGGCCTGGCCGCGGACGTCGGGGTCGCGGTCGGTCTTCGCGACGTCGATGATGGCGGGGATGGCGCTCGGGCCGTCGTTCTGCGACAGCGAGAAGATCGCCTTCTCGCGGATGTCGGGCGACGCATCGTTGCGCGCCACACCAGCGAGGAAGCGGGCGCCCTCCTCGCCGCGCGCCTGACCGATCCAGAAGAGGGCCTGCTCGCGGTCGTCGCTAGACCGATCGACAGCGGCGAGGCGGTGCAGCGCTTCCGCGGCGGCCGGACCGGCGTGGTAAGCGAGCGCGGCCAGGGGCTCGGCACCCTCGTGGCGCCGCTGCGCCGGCCGGCGCGCGAGGCCTTCGAGCAGCGCGACGCTCTCGGCGGGCGCCACGCCAGCGAGGTGCACGAGCGGCAGCCCGCCGGTGTCGAGCTCGCAGCTCGTGCTCAGCCCGCGGGCGCGCTCGACCTCACCCTTCGCCCAGCGTACCAACACGCGCTCGTGCCCCGTGCCCGGGTCGCCGTCGCCACGCGTGCCCCAGCTCTGGTTCTTCCCTTCGAGACGGCAGACGCAGCCGCGGAACTTGTCGTCGAAGCAGCAAGCGTTGCCGAGCGACGGCATCGCCGCCACCTCCCAGGCGAACCACAGCGCGCCGCGCTCGCGCGAGCCGATCTGCTTCAGCGTCTCGGCGAGCGAGCCAGCGACCGCGACCTCGCGAAGCTCGCCGCCGCCGCGGAGCTGCGGCGCAGCGCCAGCAGCCGACGCTGCGGCCACTGCCGTGCCCGTCGAAGCCGCTGCACAAAACAGCGCGGCGATGGCAGGAGCCGTCACTCCACGGAGCCCGAACCACCCGCGACGAAGCGTCCTCCCAGCGGGAGCTGACATCGACATCTTCTTGGTGTTCATCGCGTCGTTCCTTTCACGGCTACTGGTCGAGCATCTTCATCATCAGCTCGGTGGCTTCCGGCGAGTCCATCAGCGACAGCTTCTGGATGATCTCGCGCCGCATGCCGGCGTCCTTCTCGGCGCGGAACAGCTCGATGAGCGCCTTGGCGTTGTCCTGGATGAACAGCGCCTCGATCACGGCGTGCCGCGTTCCCGGATCCGTGTAGGCCCCGTAGAGCTGCTTGAGCGCGTTGCTGGAGGCGGCGGAGTCGCTGATGCCGAGCCCGTGGATGGCGGTCCGCCGCAGCCCGGCGTCGGCCTCGCCGCGCGCCGCCTGCGCCAGGGCCTCGACGTCGCCGGCGACGCCCATCGCCTCGAGGATCGCCCGCCGCACTTCCACCGAGGTCTCGCGCGAGTAGAGCTGGCGCAGCTGGTCGCTGGCGTCCATGGCGCCGAGCTGCTGGATGGCGCGGCGGCGCACCTGCACGTCCTTGTCGTTCTGCGCGATGGCGAGCACCTCGGCCTCGGCGTCGGCGACGAGGTAGGCGCGCAGCACCGCTTCGCGCACGCGCGGGTCCTGGCTCTCGCGGTAGATCTGCGTCAGCGTCGCCACCGATTCCTTGCCGCCGGCGACGCCGAGCATCTCGATCGCCTCGCCCTGCAGGCCGGGCGTCTCGCGACCATGGGCGATCGCGGCGAGCAGCGCGCGCGCCTCGGCCGAGTCGCTCTGCCCGAGCACGAAGAGCGCCTGCTTCTTGAGCCGCGGCGAGGAGTTGCCCTGGATGAACTTGCGCAGCACCGGGATGGCGCGCGCCGAGTCGGCCTGCATGAGGCTGTTGAGGGCGTAGAGCTTGAGCTCCTCGCTCTCCTCGGCGCTGCCGGGCACCACGGCCTCGTGCGGGCCGCGCATCTCGACCTCCAGCGCCTCGCCGTCGTCGAGCCAGCTGCTCTGTGGGTAGCGGCTGCGCAGGTCGCGCAGGGCGGCGAGCGCGTCGCCCTGCTTGCCGTCCTTGGCGAGCGCGTAGGCAAGCCAGTAGAGCGCGGCGTCGGCCTCGGCGCCCTTCTCGCCGGCGACGCGGCGGAACACCTCGGCGGCGTGCTTCCAGTTCTCGGCGTCGAGTGCCTGCTGCCCCTCGCGATAGGCGGCACTGCGCGCGCTGCTGCCGCCGCCGGCGCCGTCGGCGGCGAGCCAGGCGACGACGCCCCAGGGGCCGGTCAGGGAGACGCCGGCGCCGGCTGCTGCTGCTGCCGTCGGCAGCAGCAGCGCGGCGGCGGCGAGCGAGGCGACGAAAGGACGGTTGCGGAAGCTGCGGACCTTCATGGTGTCTATCTCCACGGTCAGACGGTCGAACGGGTCGGTGGTGCGTCGTCGGGCTCCAGCGAGCGGGTGAGCAGCTCGGAAGCGACGCGGGTCTTGAACAGCAGGCCGCGCGCGTCGATGCGGCGGCGCAGGAACTCGAGGTCGGCCGCCTCCGGCTCGGCGGGAAGGTGCGCGAGCTCGAGCAGCACCGGCTCCATCTCGGCGAGAAGCGCGGCCACGCCCTCGCGACCGCCGTGCTCGGCGGCCGTGCGGTAGAGGCGGTTGGCGGAGAGCAGCTCCTCGGCGGTGCGCTGTTCGGCGGCGAGGGTGGCGCTCTCCTCGGGCGCGCCGTTGGCGAGCTCGGTGAAGAGACGCTGCGAGCGCTCGAGGTGCTCGGCGAGGGTCTCGGCGAGCAGGCGCTGGCGGGCGTCGGCGGAGAGCACCTGCGGCGCCGCGGGCGCGTTGGTGGCGAAGCGACCGGCGAGGTAGCCGACGGCGAGGAGGAGCGTGGCGGCCGCGGCGGCGGGGAGGACGCGGCGCACGCGGGCGCGGAAGCGGTGGGCGGCGGGGATGACGCGTCGCGAAGCGGGGTCCGCGGCTGCCGCGGCGTTGAGATCGCTTTGGCGTCCGTCATCGCGAGGCGTCGGCGTCAAAGGCGCCCCGTCGCGCTCGGCGGCGAGCCGTGGCTGTAGGCGCTGCCACAAGCCCTCCTCGAAGTTTGCTGGCAGCTCAGGCGTCCACTCGTCGGCAGCGGCGAGGAGCGCGCGCAGCTCGGCATAGCGCGCCTGCGCCTCGGCCGAGCGCGCGAGACAAGCAGTGATCGCCTCGGCGTCGGGCGACTCGCCGTAGTGGTAGAGGACGAGGTCCTCGTCAGTGGGGAAGTCGTGCTGTGTAGTCATGGTGCTCCCAGTTCGGCGGCGCGCTCTCGCACGAACGGCGAGAGCGCTAACCGCAGCTTGCGCACGGCGCGGAAGACGGCCTGGCGGGTGGCATTGGATTGCAGCCCCAAGCGCTCGCCGATCTCGACTGTGCTGCGACCTTCGTAGTGGCGCAGCACGAAAGCGACGCGCTCGACCTCGGTCAAAGTGGCCATGGCGCGCCCGAGGGCACGCCGTAGGTCGCCGCTCGCCGCCACCCGCTCCGGGCTCGGCTCGGGCGAGGGTGCCGGCTCGACGGCGCCCTCTTCGGTCTCGTAGGCGACTTCGCGGCGGGTGCGCGACTGGCGCAGGGTGTCGAGCGATGCGTTCATGGCGATGCGGTGGATCCAGGTCCCGAAGCTGGCGCGACCGTCGAAGCGATGCAGGGCGCGATAGGCACGGAGGAAGGTCTCCTGCACGACGTCCTCGGCGGCGGCGCGGTCGGTGGTGATGCGGTAAGCGAGGTTGAAGACCATGCGTCCATGGCGGTCCACCAGCGTTCGGAAGGCGTCCTCGTCCCCCGCAGCGGCGCGGCCCACCAGCTCCAGCTCCAGGTCGCCCTCCTCCATCCGCTCCATTAGACGACGGGTGGCAGACTCTGTTAGCTCGTGCGAGGCGAATCGATGCGGCTCGCGAAGGTGATCAGCGGCGGCCAGACGGGGGTCGACCAGGCGGCGCTGCGGGCGGCTGAGGCGTGCGGGCTCTCGATCGGCGGCTGGTGCCCGCCGGGGCGAGAGAGCGAGGCGGGGCCGATCCCTGCCCGCTTTCCGCTGCGCGAGACGCCAGCCGAGCGCAGCGCCGACGCGCCCGAGGTGCCGCGCTCGCTGCGCACGGAGTGGAACGTGCGCGACGCCGACGCGGTGCTGGTGCTGATGGCGCCGCGCGATGCCGCGGAGGACCCGGGCAGCGCGTGGGCCGTGGAGTGCGCGCGCCGCTTCGGCAAGCCGCTGCTCGTCTGCGATCCCGCCGATCCGGACGCCACGACGCGCATCGTCACCTGGCTCCGCGACTCACCCGTCGCCATCGCCACGCTCAGCGTCGGCGGCCCCAGCGAGCGTACTCAGCCCGGCGTCGGCGAGGCGGCCTACGCGCTACTCGTCGAGGTCTTCAGCGAGCTCGCCGCCGGTTGATCGACGCGGATCGTGGCGATGATCAGGCGGCGGGGCGGCTCGCTGATGGCACTCCTCGGCAATCGGGAGTTCCGTGCCTCGGCCGCGGTACCCTGCCGGCGAGGACCTTCATGCTCGGCGCGACCACCCGAAAACGCGTTGCCATTGCGTTCCTGATCGCCGCAGGTTGTGTCCTCGGCTGGTACGGACAATCTCGCCTGTTTGCTCGGCAGCGATGCGTCAGGGTCCTCGAGATGGCTCCGCGACCAGCATCGCAGGCGACCGCCTCACCGCGATCGCCGGCAGCCATTCGCGTCGCGACCTTCAACATTGCCCACGCCAGGGGTGGCGAGTTCGGCGCCAGCAACTGGACCGGCGCTTCGAAGGAGCAAGTGCGATCTCGCCTCGCGAAGATTGCGCGACAGGTGTCCGACGCCGGCGCCGACATCCTGATCCTCAACGAAGTCGATTTCGACGCGTCGTGGAGCCGGTCGATCGACCAGGCGGCGGAGATCGCTCGCCGGGCTGGGTTCGGCTACGTGGCGGAACAGCGGAACATCGACGTCACGCTTCCCTTTCGCACCTTTCGCTTCGGCAACGCCATCTCGAGCCGCTACCCGATCGCGAACGCACGCGCTATCCACTTGCCTCCGTTCTCACGATGGGAAGCCGCGCTGGCCGGAAACCACGATGGGCTCGTTGCCGACGTCCTGACTCCCATCGGCCGCGTCAGAGTGGTTGCCGTTCATCTCGAGTACCGCAGTGAGGACGTGCGACTGCGGTGTGCGCGAATCCTGAAGGCCCTCGCCCATGAAAGCGCCCTTCCGATGATCGCGGTAGGGGACTTCAACTCCATACCCGGCTTCGCGAGGAAGCATCCCGAGTACGTGCTTCCCCCCGACACTGCCGTGGCCTTCCTCCTGCGCTCCGGCCCGCTCGCGGTCAGCAAGGCGCCGATCGACTGGAACCAGTACGTGACGTTTCCATCCGCGAGCCCCGACCGGGCCATCGATTGGATCCTGACGTCTTCGGGCCTCACTCAAGGAGTGCCGACGGTGGTGCCGTCAGATCTTTCGGACCACCTCATGGTGGTTGTGCCGATCAGCGCGACACGGATCTGACGAACCACACGATCGAGCCCACGAGCAGGAGCGCGTAAGAGGCAGCGTTGGCGAGCCAGCTGGCGAGTCTCGCCTCGCCGGGGCTGAGGGCGTGACGTGATCGACGGAGCACCCACCGCTCGGAGTACACCGAGGCCAGGAAGTAGAAGGGCAGGAGCACGAGATTGGCCGCGGGGATGAGCCACTCGAGGCCTTGCGGATGCGGGAGGAGCCACGGCGCCTGGACAACGGCCGAATACAGGCGTCCCGGGAGCGTCGACAAGCTGTACCCCTCGGCACCGCTGATCACGATCTGGAGGCCGAAGAGCACACCCCACGTCAATGGGATGCCGACGAGAGTCGAGACGACGTTGGCAACCGCGGAAAGCCGCAAGCCTTGACGCCACGTCCGCTGCAACCACTTGGCGATCACCACGGCTTCGAGCACGATGATCGGAACGAGCAACGCGGCGAGGATGGGCAGCTGAAGCGCCAGCATCGGCACGCCGGCGTTCGCCAAGAGAAACGGTGCTGTGGTCACGGTGAAGCGGTATACGCACAGACGCCTGGCGGCGTCTGAGCCGAGCGTTCACGGCCGCAGCTCGAACGCCGCGAACATGTCGAGCACCGTGTCCTCCGACGGCGGAGTCAGGATGCTCTGCGCCGCGAACTGCTCGGCCTGCGGGTAGCCGGTGGCGCACACCCGCTCGGCGGCTCGATCCAGATCGTAGGCCGTCCGGCGCAGCTCGACGTCGGGTCCGAGGAGCAGCCAGTAGGCGCCCGGCGCTCCGAACGGCATGCCCACGCTGCCGGCGTTGACCACGCGTGTCTTGCCGACGCGGCGGTCGAACTGCATGTGCGTGTGTCCGCACACGACGACGTCGACGCCGAGCGGCTCGAAGAGCGGCAGCAGCACCTCGTCGGCCGTGCGCCGGGTGAACCCTTCGGTCTCGCTGCGCGGCGTGCTGTGGCAGAAGAGCACCTTGCCCAGGCCGTCGATCTCGAGCTCCACCGTCATCGGCCAGCCCGCGAGCACCGGCTCGAGCTCCGGCGGGAGCTGTGCCGCCGTCCAGCGAAACAACTCGACGATCGCCTCCGGCGGGCGCTCGCCGGAGCTGGTGCCCCAATAACTGACCGATCCCGACCGCGCGCCCTCCAACTGGGCGAGCACGGCCCGCTCGCCGTTGCCGTAGATCCAATGCGTGGGCAGGTCGAGGTCCTGCAGCAGCCGCAGCGTCTCGCCGGGCATCGGGCCCGGAAGGACGTCGCCGCCGACGACGATCTCGTCGACTCGCTCCTGGCGAACGTCCTCGAGGACGGCCTCCAGCGCCGGGAGGTTCCCATGGACGTCGTAGAGCGCCGCGACACGCTTCGGAGTTACCATCAGCGGGATCGCGCGCGCCCGGTGGACTCCGCGCCGGCTGTCACGGTTGGGTGAGCCGTACGTGTCACGAACGGGAAGATCGCGGCGTGTTGTGAAAGGCCGCGATCTGCCATCTGTCGCCAGCTTGAACCAGGACGAGCGACGGAATCGCGTGGATCTCACCTGCGAGCGGCCCTGCTGGGACCTGGAGGTGTGCATCGAGGTGGACGATGAGCACGCCCGGCACCAGTTGACGGCACCGAGAAACCGAGTAGCGGATCGTGCTGCCCGCGTAGATGGTGCTCCAGATGTGCGCATGAGCAGCTTCGATGGCGCCGCGGCCCGACCCGTAATCGCCACGAACATTGACGAAGTCGGCGTCGGGAGTGAACTCGGCTGCGAAGCCAGCGGCGTCGGCTGAATTCCAGGTTGCTTCGAGTCGAGCGGCGATAGCGGCGGCTACTACTTGGAGGCTCTCGGATGTCTGCGGCATGTCGGCTTTCATGTGCTTCCTCAGGTGAGTCACTAGCTCGGCCACAGTGAGCCGTGCTGCGCGATCAGCTTCTTCGGCGCCGAGTTGCGCCAAGCCATGACGAGCGCGTCGTGGACCGTGGCCTCGTCGGCCGCGGCGAGGGTCACGTAGGTAGCTCCGCGCCGGCCCCAGCCTCCCGGGACCGGCGCGAAGACCTCGGGCCGCGCGCGCGTCAGCGCGTCCTGCTGCTCGTGGAGCAGCTTGACCATCGCGTGGCCATCGTCGGGGTGGCCGAGGGTCGCGAAGATCTTGCCGCGCACGCGGAAGTCCGGGTGCCCCATGTGACCGACCTCCGTCGCCTCGGGCAGCGAGAGCGCGAGGCGCCGGAAGTCGTCGGCGGTCATCGCGGCCGGTAGGTGTTGAGGACTTCGCCGGTGGAGTACTCGGTCGAGCTGATGAGCTGCAGGGGCTGGCGGCCGGAGAACACCTGCAGGCCGCTGCCGATCGCCACTGGGTTGACGACGAAGTTGAGCTCGTCGATGACGCCGCCCTCGATGAGCGAGCGCACGAAGGTGGCGCCGCCGTAGACGATGATGTCCTTGCCGGGCTGGCTCTTGAGCTGCTTGACCGCCTCGATCGCGGGGCCGTTCTCGACACGGACGTTCTTGCCCTCCATCGTCGAGACGGTGCGGCTGAACACCACCTTGGGCATGTCCACCATCTTCCGGGCGAACTCGTACTCCGGCGAGTCCGGCTTGGTGAGGACCGACTCCCAGTACTGGACGAAGCCGGGCGTCATCTTGCGGCCCATGAGGATGGTGTCGCTGCTATCGGTGAGTTCGTTGATGCGGGCGATGATCTTCTTGTCATCGGCGTCCCAGACCATCCAGTCGAGCTGGCCTTCGGGACCGGCGACGAAACCGTCGACGGTGATCTGCATCTGGAGTTTGAGCTTTCTCACGGTGCCTCCTTGCTGGCGAGTCGGTCGAACGTCAGGTGGCGCAGGATAACCGGCCGCCGCTACGGGCGGCAGTCGGATTCCGGCCCATCGAGCTGGCGCAGCTCGCACTCGATGTCCCACTCCTCGCCGTGGAGGGCCAGGAAGCGCTTGGTGTGCTCGAGCGCCTCCTCCTTGGTCTTGGCCTCGAGGATCGCGTAACCGCCGATCACTTCCTTGGCCTCGGTGAACGGCCCGTCGGTGGTGGTGAGCTTGCCGCCGCGCAGGCGCACGCGGACGCCCTCGGACGTCGGCCGCAGGCCGGCGGTGTCGACGAGCACACCGGACTTGGTCATCTCCTCGATCAGCTTGCCCATGTCGGCCATCAGCTGGTCGGTGGGCGGCTTGATCGTCTTCTCGTCGATCCGGATCATGGAGAGGAATCGCATCGCTCGGAGCCTCCTAGGTCTTGGTTGTGGAGCGGGCCGCCGGAATCCGGCGCTCATCACCCGCTCCTGACCGTACGACGAACGAGGATCGGCGAGATCGACAGGTCAGCTGTGGTGAGACAAGACGAGCGAGAGAAGGTGCAGCGGCAAGCCGGTGTATGTATCGTGCTCGAGACCCTCGTGCTGGACGTCGAGGAACCGATAGACGAGGCCGGCCGACCAGCGCGAGCTTGCCGGACGCCACTCCCAGCCGAGCTTGGCGCCCACCGCCGGCTCCGACTCTCGGGGAGGCAGCCCCTCCAGGCCGATGTCGTAACGGACCCAGCCAACCTGCGGCCCAACGTAGAGGTCGCTTCGGGATGTCCGCAGTGGATGGAACAGCAACGTCACGGCCAACGGTTGCAGCGAGAAGTCGCCCGAGTCGGAGCCGACGAGGACTGCGACCCCCCTCGGGGGGTTGCCTATGCCCCGAATCTCGAAATGTCGCGATTCGGCGTCGAGCGCGATTCGGGACAGCGACAGCTCGATACCCAACCTCGGGTTGGGCCGGTACTCGCCCGCGATCGACAGCGCATAGCCGCCGTCGAGCGTCAGCTGGGTGTGGCTCAGGGAGCCCCCACTGAAGCTCTCCCTGGAGTAGTCGGTGGCACCGCCTTCCGCTCGCACCGTCCAATCGGCGGCTGCTGCGCGGCTGCTGCTCACGGTGACAAGGATGGCGAGGACGAGAAGTACCCGGTGTGCCACTTGTGCCTCCTTGCGATGATCGAGGAGGCGATGTTAGCAAGCGACGGTCGCCCGCCTCAGCCGAAGCGGCCGGTGATGTAGTCCTCGGTCTGCTGCTTCTCGGGCTTGATGAAGAGCTTCTCGGTCTCGCCGAACTCGATGAGCTCGCCCAGGTAGAGGAAGGCGGTGTAGTCGGAGACGCGCGAGGCCTGCTGCATGTTGTGGGTGACGATGACCTGCGTGTACTCGTCCTTCAGGTTCTGCATCAGCTCCTCGACCTTGGCGGTGGCGATGGGGTCGAGGGCGGAGCAGGGCTCGTCGAGGAGGATGACCTCGGGCTCGACGGCGATGGCGCGGGCGATGCACAGGCGTTGTTGCTGGCCGCCGGAGAGGCCGAGGGCGCTCTCGTGCAGGCGGTCGTGCACCTCGTCCCACAGCGCCGCGTTGCGCAGGCTCTTCTCGACGATGTCGTCGAGCTCGCGGCGCTTGGTGATGCCCTGCAGCTTGCAGCCGTAGGCGACGTTCTCCCAGATCGACTTGGGGAAGGGGTTGGACTTCTGGAAGACCATGCCGATGCGCTTGCGCAGCAGGTTCACGTCCAGGCGCGGGTCGAAGATGCTATCGCCTTCGAACAGCACGTCGCCGTCGATGCGCACGCCCTCGACGAGGTCGTTGAGGCGGTTGAGGCAGCGGATGAGCGTCGACTTGCCGCAGCCCGAGGGGCCGATGAAGGCGGTGATGCGGCGTTGAGGGATCTTGAGCGAGATCTTCTTGAGCGCCTGCTTCTCGCCGTACCAGAGCGAGAGGTCGCGGACGTCGAAGATGGGGTCGGCGAAGAGGTGCGCCTCGACGGCGCGCGCCTGGGCGGCCGCGGCGGCGATCACTTCGGGGCTCGGGGCGGCGACCTGCGGCTCGGTCATCGTGGACTCCACGCGCTGCCTCCTTGCCCGCCTCAGGGCGCCGGTGGCGCCGCGCTGACGTTGGGCGCCAGCGATGCCGCCGTCTGCCGCGCCTTCTCGAGCTCGGCCGCGGGCAACGGGATGAGGCCGATCTGGCCCAGGTAGCCGTCCTCGCCCACCGCCTCGGCGCCGACGAAGGCGGCGACGAACTCTCGGATGCCAGGCACCACGTCGACGTGAGCGCCCTTGACGTAGATGAACAGCTCGCGCGACACCGGGTATTGGCGCGCCGCGATCGCCTCGAAGCTGGGCTCGATTCCTTCGACGAGCGAGCCCTGCAGGCGGTCGCGGTTCTGGTCGAGGAAGCTGTAGCCGAAGATGCCGAGCGCGGTCGGGTTGGCCTCGAGCTTCTGCACGATGAGGTTGTCGTTCTCGCCGGCGTCGACGTAGCCGCCGTCCTCGCGCAGGGCGTCGCAGATGCCCTTGAAGCGCTTCTCGTCGCTCTCCTTGAGCGCCTTGACCCAGGGGAAGGTCGAGCAGCCTTCCTCCATCACCAGCTCGGTGAAGGCGTCGCGCGTACCCGAGGTGGGCGGCGGGCCGAGCACCTCGATCATCTGGTCGGGCAGCGACTTGTCGACCTGGCGCCAGCTGGTGTTGGGGTTGTCGCGCAGCTGGCCGTCCTCGCCGGGCACCTGCTTGGCGAGGGCGAGGAAGAGCTGGCGGCGGGTGAGGCTGAAGCGCGGCGCAGTCTTGGTGTTGGCGACGACGATGCCGTCATAACCGACGGGCACCTCGACGATGGCGTCGACGCCGTTGCTGCCGCAGAGCTCGACCTCGGAGCTCTTGATCTTGCGCGAGGCGTTGGCGATGTCGGGGGTGTCGATGCCGGCGCCGGCGCAGAAGAGCTTGAGGCCGCCACCGGTGCCGGTGCTCTCGATCACCGGCGCCTTGTTGCCGCTGCGGGCGAAACGCTCGGCGACGGCGGTGGCGAATGGGTAGACGGTGGAGGAGCCGACGATGCGCAGGGAGGCGCGACCACCGGCGCCGCTGCTCGTCGCCGGCGCCTCGTTCCCGCCCGCAGCGATCGGCTCGCGCTTGCAGCCGGCGAGGCCGAAGGCCAGCCCCAGCAAGGCGAAGGTGAGCAGTAGATGACGCCGTTCGGTAGCCTTGGTGTTCATCGGGCGGGATTCTAGTGAGCCGTTTCGTGGGCGCGCGACCCGGCCGGTGACAGGGTTGTGACACCGACCGCCGCGCGGCAGCGACGCTGCCCGATCGTCAACGTCCCGGTGCGGCCGGCGCTGCGAGCCGCTGCCAGGGCGTCGGGCGCGCGGAATAGAACCGCTCGGCGTACTGGGCATGTGC
>Ga0134123_10001465_pt1 | contig 15347 bp, 17 predicted proteins | sample KB303_FD_96460 | JGI IMG/M metagenome (GOLD analysis project Ga0134123, IMG submission 96460) | Terrestrial soil microbial communities without Nitrogen fertilizer from Kellogg Biological Station, Michigan, USA - KB3-0-3 | ecosystem: Environmental > Terrestrial > Soil > Unclassified ...
ATCGTCCTCGAGCTGGCCCTTCTTCACCAGGAACGCGGGCACGATGCAGTTGAAGGCGACGATCTCGCCGTCCACGGTGCGCCGCATCGGCACGCCGACCGCATACACCTCGCGGCGCAGCTCCCCGGTCGAGGCGCAGAAGCCGCGCAGGCGGATGTCGTCGAGCGACTTGTCGATCGACGGCCGGTACTTGCGGTGGCTCTCCGGCTCCTTGACCTTCATGTGGTTCAGCACCGCCTCGCGCTCGGGCGGCGTGCAGGCGGCGAGGAAGGCGCGGCCGATCACCGAGTGCGAGATGGGGACCGACGTGCCGATGTCCGGCAGGGTGGTGATGCCGTTGCCGCTGCGGCAGGACTCGACGTAGACCATGCTCAGGCGGTCGCGGATGCCCATCGAGACGGAGCCGTTGCAGTAGTCGGCGAGCTCCTTCATCACCGGCCGCGCCACCTGGCGCACGTTCATCGATGCGAGCAGCGGGTAACCGATGGACAGCACCGCCGAGCCGAGCTGGTACTTGCCGAGGCGCATGTTGTGCCGCAGGTAGCCGAGCTTGGTGAGCGTGTAAGTGAGGCGCGACACGGTCGGCTTGGGCAGGCCGGTGCGCACCGAAATCTCCTTGTTGCCGAGCAACGGCTCGAGCGGCGTGAAACAGCGCAAGACTTCCAGGCCGCGCGCGAGCGTGGTCGCGAACTGGCGGTCACCCTCGTGCTCGTAGCTGAAGCCTGCAGGCTGGGAAAGGGGTGCCGCGGGTTCGGGTGCGCCCATGAAAGCTTCTCCTCCGGGATTTTGTGTCGATGCGGGTGTTTCGCTATTCTGTCTGCCTAGGCTCGCATGTCAATATAGTCATATTAGATTTCGCTAAGTGAAATCCTCACTGTTCGATCTGAGCGGCAAGGTCGCGCTCGTCACGGGCTCGACGCGGGGCATCGGCCGCTCCATCGCCGAGGAGCTGGCGCGCGCGGGCGCAAAGGTCGCCATCTCGAGCCGCAAGGCGGATGCCTGCGAGCAGGTCAAGGCGGAATTCGAGAAGCAGAAGTTCGAGGTGCTGGCCAAGGCCTGCAACGTATCCCGCAAGGAGGAGCTGAAGGCGCTGGTCGATGCGACGCGGGCGAAGTGGGGCCGGATCGACATCGTGGTCGCAAACGCTGCCAGCAACCCCTACTACGGGCCGTTGACCGGCATCGACGACGAGGCGTTCGACAAAATCTTCACCAACAACCTGAAAAGCGTGCTCTGGCTGGCGGGCATGACGCTGCCGGACATGAAGAGCGGCGGCAGCTTCACCCTGGTCGGCTCGATCGGCGGCCTGATCGCCAATACTGTGATCGGCGCCTACGGCATGTCGAAGGCCGCGGGCCACCACCTGGTGCGCAACCTCGCCGCCGAGTGGGGGCCGAAGAACGTGCGCGTCAACGCCATCGCCCCGGGCCTGATCAAGACCGAGTTCGCCCGCGCTCTCTGGGAGGATCCCAAGCGCGCCGAGGAGCGCGTTGCCAACACGCCGCTGCGCCGGCTGGGGGAGCCGCGGGACATCGGCGGCATCGCCGTCTTCCTCGCCTCCGATGCGTCGGCGTTCATCACCGGCCAGGTGATCGTCGCCGACGGCGGCGTGACCATCCTTTGAACCGGCGATGAACGCCTTTCGCGTGCGCGAGCACGTGCGCTGGAGCGACGTCGACGTGAGCGGCCTGATCCGCTGGGACGCGTATACGCGTTTCGTCGAGCTCGCCGAGACCGAAATGTTCCGCGCGTCAGGATTTCCTTACGCAACGTTATGGCAGGCGCTGGATATCTGGCTGCCGCGGGTGCAATTCCACATCGACCTTCGTACTCCGGCGCGGCTGGACGAGGAGCTGGAAACCACAATCAGTGTCGGGCGTATCGGCCGGAGCTCGATTCAACTCGACTTCACCGTCAGGGCGGCGGGCGGGGAGGTGAAAGCAGAAGGATCCCTGACCATCGTCGCCCTCAGCCGGGCGGACGGCAAGGCGATCCCGGTCCCCGAGCGGCTCGCGCGCGCTCTCGACGCGTATCGCGTCGAGCGACAGAGCGTTTGAAACACGCAACTGGTTTAGACTTTTAACGCCCCATGGACCTCAACTACTCCCCCGAAGAGCTGGGCTTCCGCGACGAAGCGCGCGCCTGGCTCGCGGCGAACCTGCCGCGCGCGCTGAAGGAGAAGGTCGAGCGCTACGAGCACCTTTCCAAGGACGACCTGCTGAGCTGGCACCGCATCCTCGCCGCCAAGGGCTGGGTCGCGCCGGCGTGGCCGAAGGAGTGGGGCGGCACGGGCTGGAACGTGGTGCAGCGCTACCTCTTCGAGGAAGAACTCGGCTACGCCGGCGGGCCGCCGCTGATTCCGTTCGGGTTGTCGATGTGCGCGCCTGTGCTGCTCCAGTTCGGAACGGACGCGCAAAAGAAACGGTTCCTGCCGAGGATTTTCAAGGGAGAGGATTTCTGGTGCCAGGGCTATTCCGAGCCAGGCTCGGGGAGCGACCTCGCATCGCTGAAGACGAAAGCCGTCCGCCAGGGCGATCACTACGTGGTGAACGGGCAGAAGATCTGGACCACGCTCGCCCACTACGCCGACTGGATTTTCTGCCTGGTGCGTACCGACAGCAGCGACAAGCGCCAGGAAGGCATCTCCTTCGTGCTGATCGACATGAAGACGCCGGGCATCACCATCCGGCCGCTGATCCTGATGGATGGCGCGCACGAGGTGAACGAGGTGTTCTTCGACGACGTGAAGGTGCCGGTCGAGAACCGCGTGCACGACGAAGGCAAGGGCTGGACGGTGGCGAAATACCTGCTCGGCTACGAGCGCATGAACACCGGCCGCATCGGCGCCTCGAAGCGCGAGCTGGAGAAGGTCAAGGACTTTTCGAAAAATATCTCGGATATCCGGTTTCGCGACCGCCTCGCCCGGCTCGAGGTCGAGCTGATGGCGCTCGAGATCACCAACCTGCGCTTCCTCGACCGCATGCGCCGCACCGGCCAGCCGCCGGGCGCCGACGTGTCGATGCTGAAGATCAAGGGCACCGAGATCCAGCAGGGCCTCACCGAACTCGCGCTCGACGCGATGGATCCGGCCGCGAATGACGAATTCTCGGTGGCGCTGCGCAACCGCTATCTCTCGATGCGCAAGACGACCATCTATGCCGGCTCCAACGAGATTCAACGCAACATCATCTCGAAGATGACGCTGGGCCTATGAATTTCGACTACAACGAAGAGCAGCAGCTTCTCGCCGATTCGCTGCGCCGCTACCTGCAGGCGCAATACTCGTTCGAGCAGAGGAAGAAGCTTCTCGACGGCGGTCCCGAGGTCTGGGCGAAGTTCGCCGAGATGGGACTCCTCGCGCTGCCGCTCTCGCCCGACTACGGCGGCTTCGGCGGCGGCGCGGTCGACCTGATGGCGATCATGGAAGCGTTCGGCGAGGCGCTGGTCGTCGAGCCCTATCTCGCCACGGTGATGGCGAGCCGCCTCGTCGCGCGCGCCGGCAGCGCGGCGCAGAAGAGCACGGTTCTGCCCGCGGTCGCCGAAGGCCGGCTGAAAATGGCGTTCGCGCACCTGGAGAGCGGTGCCCGCTACGACCTCGCCGCCGTGAAGTGCGCCGCAACGAAATCCGGTGACCACTGGATCATCGAGGGCGAGAAGAAGTCGGTGCAGCTCGCGCCCAGGCTGGTTGTCTCCGCGCGCACGTCGAAGGGAGTCGCATTGTTCCTGGCAGACGCGCCGAAGGCGACGCCGCGCCGCGCTCTCGACGGCTTCGCCGAAGCCGACCTCGTGTTCTCCGGCGTGAAGGCCGAAGCGCTCGAGGGCGGGCTTGCAGAGATCGAGGAAACGGTCGATTTCGCCACCGCGCTGATCTGCGCCGAGGCGGTCGGCGCGATGAAGTTTTCCTGCGACACCACGCTCGAATACCTGAAGACGCGCAAGCAGTTCGGCGTGCCGATCGGCACCTTCCAGGCGCTGCAGCACCGCATCGTCGACATGTACATCGCCCACGAGCAGGCGAAATCGATGGCCTGCCTAGCCTGCTCGAAAATCGACACTGCCGAGAATGCGAAAGATCGCGCGCGCGCGATCTCGGCGGCGAAGATCAAGATCGCCGATGCCGCGCGCCACGTCAGCCACGAGGCGGTGCAGCTGCACGGCGGCATGGGCATGAGCGAGGAGATGAAGGTCAGCCACGCCTTCCGCCGCCTCGCGGTGCTGGCGCGCCAGTTCGGCGACGCGGACCACCACCTCGCGCGCTTCGCCTCGCTTTGAAAAACCGCCGCGTGGTTCTCGCCAGCCGGCCCGCGGGCTGGGTGAGCGAAGCGAACTTCAGGATTGAGGAAGCGCCCGTGCCCGCGCCGGCCGACGGCCAGGTGCTGGTGAAGAACCTCTGGCTCTCGCTCGACCCCTACATGCGCGGCCGCATGAACGAGGGCAGGTCCTACGCCGCGAAGCAGGAGCTCGGCGAAGTCATGATCGGCGGTACGGTCGGCGAGGTCGTCGAATCGAAGCATCCGAAATTCGCGAAGGGCGACCAGGTGCTGGGAATGCTGGGCTGGCAGCAGTACGGCCTTTCCGACGGCAAGGGCCTGAACAAGGTCGACGCGAGCCGCGTGCCGCCGTCGGCCTATCTCGGCGTGCTCGGCATGCCCGGCGTCACCGCCTGGGTCGGCCTGCTCGATATCTGCCAGCCGAAGCCCGGCGAGACGGTGGTGGTGTCTGCGGCCTCCGGCGCGGTCGGCAGCGTGGTCGGGCAGATCGCGAAGATCAAGGGCTGCCGAGCGGTGGGCATCGCCGGCGGCAGGCAGAAATGCGATTACGTGGTGAAGGAGCTCGGCTTCGACGCCTGCGTCGACTACAAGGCCGGCATGCTCAACGACGATCTGAAAGTCGCGGTACCCGACGGCATCGACTGCTACTTCGAGAACGTCGGCGGCGAGATCCTCGACGCCGCACTGCGCCGCATGAACGCTTTCTCGCGTATCGCCGTGTGCGGCCTGATCTCGCAGTACAACGCCACCGAGCCCTACGGCGTCAAGACCGTACAGTCGATCCTGACCAACCGCATCAAGGTGCAGGGTTTCATCGTCTCCGACCGCATGGAGCTCTGGCCGAAGGCGCTCGCCGACCTGGCGGGCTGGGTGGCCGCCGGCCGGATCAAGTACCGCGAGACTGTCACCGAGGGGTTGGAGAACGCTCCCCGGGCGTTCATCGGCCTGCTCAAGGGTGAAAACTTCGGCAAGCAGCTTGTCCGGCTTGGCTGACGGGGTCGGCTTCGGACAGCGTCTGGGCGCATTCGCGCTCGACGCAATGCTGGTCTTCGTCACGGCGGGACCGCTGGTGGCGGTGACCGGCCGCTCCGGCGCGGCCTTCTTCTTCGTCGTCGCGCCGGCCGTCGTCACGATCTTTTGCTGGCACCGCTACGGCGCCACGCCGGGCAAGATCACGTTCTCGGCGAGAATTGTCGACGCGCGCTCCGGCGGCAAGCCGTCCCTGGCGCGCCTGGTGGTGCGCTACATCGCGTATCTTGCGTCCGCGCTTCCGCTCTTTCTCGGCTTCGCCTGGATCGCGATCGACCGGCGCAAGCAGGCACTGCACGACAAGATCGCGGGAACACGAGTTATCTACGAAGAGTGATCGACAACGATGATTGACCTGTACACCTGGCCGACGCCGAACGGCCACAAAGTCCACATCATGCTCGAGGAGACCGGGCTCGCGTACCGCGTGCACGCGATCGACATCGGCGCCGGCGACCAGTTCAAGCCGGACTTCCTCGCCATCTCGCCGAACAACAAGATCCCGGCGATGGTCGACCAGGAGGGGCCGGGCGGGAAGCCGTTCGCGCTCGCCGAATCGGGCGCGATGCTCTTCTACCTCGCCTCCAAGACGGGCCGGTTCCTGCCGAAGGATCTGAAGAAGCGCTGGCAGGTGATGCAGTGGATGATGACGCAGATGGGCCACGTCGGGCCGATGCTCGGCCAGGCGCACCACTTCCTGCAGTACGCGCCGGAAAAGATCGAGTACGCGATGAATCGCTATCGGAACGAGGCGAGCCGCCTGTACGGCGTGATCGAAGCGCAGCTGAAGAAGTCCGAGTGGCTGGCGTGCGACGAGTACACCATCGCCGACATGGCGACCTTTCCCTGGCTGCGCGCGCCCGAGCGCCAGGGCGTCGACATCGAGAAGTTCCCGACGCTGAAGAAATGGCGCGAGCGCATTGCCGCGCGCCCGGCGGTGAAGCGGGGCGTCGAGGTGCTCGCCGAGCGACGCCGCCAGACGCCGGGATTCACGAAAGAGCAAGCCGAAGTACTATTCGGCGCAACCCAGTATGCCAAGCGATAACAAAAACCTTGCGGGCAAGGTTGCCTGGATCACCGGCGGCGGCTCCGGCATCGGCCTCGCGGCGGGCCTGGAGTTGGCCCGGGCCGGAGCGCACGTCGTGCTCTCCGGCCGCAGCGCAGAGACGCTGAAGAAGGCGCAGAAGGAAGTCAAAGCGGAAACCCTTGTTCTCGACGTCGCCGACAAGAAGCAGGTCGCCGCCGCGGCGCGGAAGATCCTCAAGCAGCACGGCCAGATCGACATCCTGGTGAACAGCGCCGGCATCAATGTGCCGCAGCGCAACTTCAGGAACGTCTCGGTCGAGGGCTGGGACGAGATCGTCGCGATCAACCTCTCCGGCACGTTCTATCCCTGCCACGCGGTGCTGCCGGCGATGCGCGAGAAGAAGCAGGGCCTGATCATCAACATCGCGTCGTGGTTCGGCCGCTACCCCAACGAGCTCGGCGGGCCGGGCTACAACGCCACCAAGCGCGCCGTGATCGCGCTCACCGAGACCATCAACATCGAGGAGGCGGCGAACGGCATCCGCGCCAGCTCGATCCTGCCGGGCGAGGTGGCGACGCCGATCCTCGAGAAGCGGCCGGTGCCGCCGCCGCAGGCCGAGCGCGTGCGCATGCTGCAGGCCGAGGACCTCGGCAGGGCGGTGCTGTTCATCGCCACGTTGCCGCCGCGCGCCTGCGTCAACGAGCTCATCATCAGCCCGACCTGGAACCGCTTCATCCTCGGCGGCCTGGAAACGCCGCCGAAGCGCTAAGAAGCGGCTCGCGGTGCTGCGGGTCGTCCTGCCGTTCCTCTGCGGTTACTACTTCTCCTATGTGTTTCGCTCCGTCAACGCCGTCCTCGGGCCCGGGCTTGCCGCTGAATTCGGCCTGAGCGCGGCGCAGCTCGGGCTCCTGACCGGCGTCTACTTCCTTTCGTTCGGCCTGGTGCAGATCCCGCTCGGCGTGGTGCTGGACCGGTTCGGGCCGCGCCGCACCAACGGCACGCTGCTGGTGCTCGCGGCGCTCGGCGGCTTCGCTTTCGCCAATGCGCATTCCTTCGAAGCGCTGGTCCTGTCGCGCGCGCTGATCGGTCTCGGCGTGTCGGTGTGCCTGATGGCGTCGATCCAGGCTTTCGTCCTCTGGTTTCCGGCGGAACGCACCGCGACCATGATCGCGCTCGCCTATTCGATGGGCGGACTCGGCGCGCTGACGGCGTCGGCGCCGCTCGAGTTTGCGTTGCGTTACTACGACTGGCGCCAGATCTTCGACGCCGTGGCCGCCGCCACGCTGGCGCTCGCGGTGGTCTTCGCGTTCGTGGTGCCCGAGCATCCGGGCCCCCGGCGCGCGGCTCGCGTGCGCGAGCTCTTCGCGGGCCTCGGCGAGATCGTCCGCGATGCGGCGTTCTGGCGCATCGCCCTGTGCGTGGGCGCGAACCAATGCGCGGTGCTGGCGCTCTTTACGCTATGGATCACGACCTGGTTGCGCGACGTCGCCGGCTACGACCGCGTCGCCGCCGCGGCGGCGTTGGGCTGGGTGGCGGTGGCGTTGAGCGTGGGGTTCCTGTTTTTCGGCCGGCTCGCCGACCGGCGCACGCGCGCAGGGCGCGCGAACCTGCCGCTCCTCGCCGCCGGGATGGCGGGATCGAGCATCTGCCTGGCGCTGCTCACGCTCGGCGTCACCACGGGCGCCGCGTTGCTGTGGGCGGCTTGCATCTTCCTCGGCACCGGCTCGACGCTCGCGCACTCGATCGTGACGCGCCGTTTCCCGCGCGAAATGGCCGGCCGCATCAACACGATGCTCAACACGTTCACCTTCATGGGCGCATTCCTCGGCCAATGGGGGTGCGGCGCCATCCTCGGCATGTGGCCGCCGACGGCGACGGGCTACGAGCCGGCGGCGTACTTCTACGCCTTCGGCTCGCTCTGGATCGTGCAGGCGGCCGGGCTCGTCTGGCTGTGGTCCGGGCGGCGCCACTTCGCGGCGCCTGCCGGTCAACCTTTGGCTCAGCGCAGGTAGACGTCCCGGTAGCTCGTGTAGACCGACGCGAGCAGGATCGGCACGGCGACCAGCAGGCCGAGCAGCAACGGCAGCATCGCGACGAAGAGCAGCACCATGGCGACGATGCCGTAGAGCAGGAACGGCACGACGTTGCGCAGGCAGCCGGTGAAGCTCGCCTTCATCGCCTCGACCGCGTCCAGTTCGTGGAACACCACCAGCGGCGGCGCGAACCACACCGCCATCAGCAGCGGCACGGAGAGCGCAACCGCGATCAGCACCGCGAGCAGAATCCCGAGTACCGCGCCGGTGGTCGCCACATCCTGCGCGCCTCCCGCCATGACCGCGAAGACGCCCACACCGGTGATGAGCATGACGACGACCATGATCGCGACGAAGCCCGCCAGGTAGAGCCCGCCGACCGCCGCCAGTGTTCCGAACCTGGTCTGGAAGCCGGCGAACAGGTGGTTGAACTCGAGGCTCTTCCCCTCGTCGATGGCGCGACAGCCCAGGACGATGCCGGCCATGAACACCGGCATGAGCAGGTACTGCGCGATCATGCCGGCGAAGGGCACCAGCGCCATCGCGAAGAAAATGGCGATGAAGACGACCGTGATGCCGATCCACAGGCCGGGCGCCGCCTTGAACAGCGTCCAGCCTTCGGTGAGCCAGCTCCAGCCGCGCGACGCGGGCACCCCCTTGCCGCCGGGGACGTACTCCCCCTGCGGGACCGGCTCGTCGGCGACCGCTGCTCTCGGCGTTGCATACGGATTGGTAGTCATGCCCCCTCCTTCCTATGACGCACCCTCACGGTGGCAATGGCCTTCGCCACCAATGAACCATCCTCGTTCTTCGCCTCGGCTTCGACGAAGCTCATGCTACGCCCATCGCGCAGCACCCGCGCGTCGGCGTAGAGCTTGCCGCCGCTCGCGCCGCCGATGAACGAGGTGCTGAGATCGATGGTGATGACGCCGACCGATTCCGGATGCAGGGTGCGCGCCGCGGTGCAGAGCGCGACATCGAGCAGCGACACGATCACGCCGCCGTGCGCGGTGCCGAGGCTGTTGGTCAGGTGCGGCTCGATCGGCATCGAAAGCCGCGCGCTGCCTTCGCCGAGCGTCTCGGTGAGGATCTTGAGGTGCGAGACGAACGGAATCTTCTTCTGGTACTCGCGGGCGAATTCGACTTTCATACGATTCCCGCGCCGCCGTCGACCGCGATCGCCTGGCCGTTGATGTGGCGCGAAGCGTCGGAGGCGAGCAGCACCGCCAGTCCCTTGAGATCCTCGTCGTTGCCCAGGCGCCGCGTCGGCGTCCATTCCTTCACCAGCTCGCCCGCGGTGGCGAGCGTCGCCCGGGTCATCTTCGAGGGGAAAAAACCGGGGCAGATGGCGTTGACCGTGATGCCGTGGATTCCCCACTCGGCGGCGAGCTGGCGCGTGAGCCCCACCACGCCGTGCTTGGTCGCGGTGTAGGCCGCGGTCGGCGCGAAACGCGGATCCTGGCCGAGCAGCCCGGCGATCGAGGCGACGTTGACGATGCGGCCCCACTTCGCCGGGATCATGCAGCGCTTCGCCACCAGCTGCGAGAGCACGAACAGGCCGGTGAGGTTGACGCTCATCAGCTTGTCCCAGGCGTCGAGCGGATGATCTTCCGCCGGCGAGCCCCAGGTGGCGCCGGCGTTGTTGACCAGGATGTCGATTCCGCCGCACTGCTTGATCACATCGTCGACCAGCGGTGCGATGCCTTCCCGTTTGCCGATGTCGGAAACAAACGCTTTCCCTGAAGTGCCCAGACGTGAAAGAGCGGAATCCAGTTCATCCTTCTTGCGCGCGGTGATCGCGACTTTCGCGCCCATCTCGATCAGGGCCTCGGCGATCTGCAGGCCGAGGCCGCGGGATCCCCCGGTGACGAGCGCGTTACGGCCCGAAAGGTCGAGAAGCTTTTTTACCCCCATGCCGGACTATTATTGCCGCAATGACTACGCTCGTCATGTTCTCCGGCGGCCTCGACAGCACCGCCATGCTGGTCGAGCTGCTGACGCGCTCGCAGGACGCGCTGCGCGTGCACCACATCCGCATGGTGAACCGCGAGGGGCGCGCCGAGGCCGAGCAGGCCGCGGTGGAGGCGATCGTCGCGTGGTGCGCTCGCCGCTACCGCGCGTTTCAATACTCGGAGTCGGGGCTCGATTTCGCCTCGCTCGAGGCGATCCCGATCGACTACCTTTCCATCGCCTATGTCGCCTGCCAGGTGGCGATCGACACGCCGGGATGCAACCGGATCGCCGTCGCCTCGCTGTCGCGCGACACCGACATCGTCAATCGCTCGGCGCGCCAGCGCCAGGTGTTCGACGCGATGTACGCCTGCTACCGCGCGCGCAAGCTCGGCGAGCCGCGGGTCGAGTGGCTCTACCCCGTGTACGAATGCACGAAAGCCGAGATCGCCGCCATGCTGCCTGCCGAGCTCGCGAGCCTGACCTGGTCCTGCCGCCGGCCGGTGGCCCGCCCGGGCGGCTGGGACCCCTGCGGCCGCTGCAAGGCGTGCCTTGCCCGGGACGGCGTTTCCACCGAGAATTTGGCACCATAAGCGGGCCGGCAATCCGGGCCTGAGGAATAAAGGGGAGAGGGCGCTATGAGGGGCAGGCGGACTGATGGCCGCATACTCATCTACAGCCATGACACCTTCGGCCTCGGCCACCTGAGGCGCTGCCGTGCCTTGGCGCACGCGCTGGTCGACCGCTTCAAGCAGCTCTCGGTCCTGATCCTGTCCGGCTCGCCGATCATCGGCAGCTTCGATTTCCGCGCGCGCGTCGACTTCGTGCGCATCCCCGGCGTGATCAAGCTGCGCAACGGGGAGTACACGCCGCTCAACCTGCACCTCGACATCGCCGAGACGCTCTTGCTGCGCGCCTCGATCATCAAGCACACCGCCGAGATCTTCGCCCCCGACCTGTTCATCGTCGACAAGGAGCCGGTCGGGCTGCGCGGCGAAGTGCTCGACACGCTGAAGATGCTGAAGCGCCAGGGCACGCGCCTGGTGCTCGGGCTGCGCGACGTGATGGACGAGCCGGCCGCGCTCGAGCCCGAATGGGAGCGCAAGAACGTGCTGCCGGCGCTGCGCGACCTGTACGACGACATCTGGGTCTACGGCCTGCCGCAAGTCTGCGACCCGCTGGAAGGCGTGGCGCTGCCGGCGAAGGTGAAGCAGAAGATGACCTACACGGGGTACCTGCACCGCGAGGTACCGAGCCACGGCGCGCCGGCGCGCCTGCCGGAGATCGCGAACAAGCCGTTCCTGCTCGTCACCACCGGCGGCGGCGGCGACGGCGACGGGCTGATCGAGTGGGTGCTGCGCGCCTACGAGCACGACCCGCTTCTGCCGTACCCGGCGCTGCTCGTGCTGGGGCCCTTCATGCAGGCCGAGCGGCAGCGCGAGTTCATGGAGCGCGCCGCGAGGCTGAAGCGCGTCGACGCGATCACCTTCCATGGCCAGCTCGAGCACCTGCTCTCGCGCGCGACGGCGGTGGTGGCGATGGGCGGCTACAACACCTTCTGCGAGGTGCTGTCGCTCGACAAGCGAGCGCTCATCGTGCCGCGCACCGAGCCGCGCCTCGAGCAGCACATCCGCGCCGAGCGCGCCGCCGAGCTTGGCCTGGTGTCGATGCTCTCCGACGACGGCAGCTACGACCCTGCGGTGATGGCGGCGGCCCTGCGCGCGCTGCCGCGCCGGAACCGGCCCTCGGAAGTCGTGGTGCCCGGGCTGCTGGAAGGACTGACGAACGTGTCCCGCCTCGTCGCTCCCTGGATCGAACCGGCGGAAGAGACCAGGCCCGCGGCCGTAACGCGCATCCGATAGATTGCGCGTCGCGTTTGTCCTGAAGGGGTATCCGCGTCTCTCCGAGACGTTCATCGCCCAGGAGATCGCCGCGCTCGAGAAGCGCGGCCTCGAGATCCTGATCGTCTCGCTGCGCCGTCCGACCGACGGCAAGCTGCATCCGGTGCACCGCGAGATCAAGGCCGAGGTCCTCTACCTGCCGGAGTACCTGCTGCTCGAGCCGCTGCGGGTTCTGCGTGCATGGTGGAAAACGAAATGCCGAGCGGTTTTTTCCGTCTGGTGGAAGGACTTCCTGCGCGACCCGACGCCGAACCGCATCCGCCGCTTCGGCCAGGCGCTGGTGCTCGCCGCCGAGGCGCCGCGCGACGTCACCTGGCTGCACGCGCATTTCCTGCACACGCCGGCCTCGGTCGCGCGCTATGCCGCGATGCTGCGCGGCCTGCCGTGGAGCGGCTCGGCGCACGCCAAGGACATCTGGACCACGCCCGAGTGGGAGAAGCGCGAGAAGCTCGCCGCCTGCGAGTGGCTCGTGACCTGCACCGCGACGAACCGCGACCACCTTGCGGCGCTCGCGCCGGCCGGGCGCGTCGAGCTGGTCTATCACGGACTCGATCTGCGGCGGTTTCCGCCAGCGCCGAGGCGAGTGCCGGTCGGTCCGGTCACGATCCTGTCGGTGTGTCGCCTCGTCGAGAAGAAGGGCGTCGATGTCCTGCTCGATGCGCTCGCGCGCCTGCCGCAGCGCCTCGACTGGCGCTTCGTGCACGTCGGCGGCGGGCCGCTCGCCGAAAGGATGAAGCGAAGCGCCCAGGCGCTCGGCATCGCCGAACGGGTCACCTGGCGCGGCGCCCTGACGCAGGAGCGCGTGCTCGAGGAATACCGCGCCGCGGACATCTTCGCGCTGGCGAGCCGCATCGCGCGGGACGGCGATCGCGACGGGCTGCCCAACGTGCTCGCCGAGGCGCAGAGCCAGGGATTGCCGTGCATCGCAACCCGCGTGTCGGCGATCCCGGAGCTGCTGCGCGACGGCGTCAGCGCGCATCTCGTCGAGGCGGGCGACTGCGCAGCGCTCGCCGCGGCGCTCGAGGCGCTGATCACCCAGCCGGCGCGGCGCCGGGCGCTCGGCGTCGCCGGCGAAGCGCGCGTGCGGGCGGAGTTCGCCCTGGAAGCGAACCTCGACCGGCTGGCGGCGAGATTTGGTCTCACGACCGCCGACGCAGGAGTCGCCGAGGACCGTGCGCATCGCGTTCTACGCACCGCTTAAGGCGCCGGGGCAGGGCTTCGCACCTTCCGGCGACCGGCGTGTCGCCGGGTTGCTCATGGCGGCGCTGGCGCACGGCGGCGAGCGGGTCGAGCTGGTGTCCACCTTCCGCAGCTACGACGCCGACGGCGATCGCGAGCGCCAGCAGGCGCTGCGCGCGCAGGGCGAGACGCTCGGCCGCGCGCTGGCGTCGCAATGGCGCGACCTGCCGCCTGGCGAGCGCCCCGACCTGTGGTTCACCTACCACCTCTACTACAAGGCGCCCGACTGGCTCGGCCCGATCGTCGCCGCGGCGCTCGGCATTCCCTATGTGATCGCCGAGGCCTCGTACGCCGCGAAGCGCGCCGGCGGCCCCTGGGTCCTCGGTCACGAATCGAGCGCGGCGGCGATCCGGCAGGCGGCGCTGCTCATCTGCCCCACGCGCGACGACATCGCCGGCCTGCGCGAGCTCGTGCCGCAGGAGCGCATCCTGCACCTGCCGCCGTTCGTCGACCTCGAGCCCTATCGCAGCGCCGGCGCGGCCCGCGAGGCAAACCGCGCCCGCCTCGCACGCGAGCACAGGCTCGATGCCGGCGTGCCGTGGATCGCGGTGGTCGCGATGATGCGCCACGGCGACAAGCTCGCCTCCTACCGCGCGCTGGCGGCGACGCTGGCGCGCGTCGCCGACCTGCCGTGGCGGCTGGTGGTCGTCGGCGACGGTCCCGCGCGCGCCGACGTGCGCACCGCGCTGGAGAGCGCGGTGCCAGGCAGGGCGCTCTTCCTCGGCGAGGTGAAGACGCGCGACATCGCCCAGGTATACGCGGCGTGTGACCTTACCGTCTGGCCGGCAATCAACGAGGCCTACGGCATGGCGCTGCTCGAAGCGCAGGCGGCCGGGCTGCCGGTCGTCTCGTGCGCATCTCGCGGCGTGCCCGATGTCGTGACCGACGGCGAGACCGGCATCCTGGTGAAGGACGGCGACTTCGATGCGCTGGCGCGTGCCGTGCGTGACCTGCTCGCCGACCGCGAGCGGCGCGGCGCGCTCGGCAAGGGCGCGGCGGCGTGCGTGCTGCGCGAGCGCAGCCTGGAGATGGCTGCGGGCCGGCTGTCGCGAGCGCTCGCCGGGCTCGTGTAGATGACCTTGCTCGCGTTGCTGCGCCATGGCGAGACTGCGTGGAGCGCGGCGGGCCGCATCCAGGGGCGATCCGACCAGCACCTGAGCGACGCCGGTCGCGCCGCGCTTGCCGGCCGCGCGCTTCCGCCCGCCTGCCGCGGCATGCGCGTCGTCACCAGCCCGCTCGCCCGCTGCGTGGAAACGGCTGCGCTCCTCGGATCTCCGCAAGCCGCGCGCGAGCCGCTCATTGCCGAAATGTCCTGGGGCGAATGGGAAGGGCGCCGCCTCGTGGAGCTGCGCGCCGAGCTCGGCGAGGCGATGCGCGAGAACGAAGCGCGCGGGCTCGACTTCCGGCCCGCGGGCGGCGAAAGCCCGAGAGAAGTGCTGGCGCGGGTTTCCCAGTGGCTTTCGCTCCTGACCGAACCGACCCTCGCCGTCACCCACCGCGGCGTGATTCGCGCGGTGCTGGCGGCGGCCACCGGCTGGGACATGCGCGGCGCGCCGCCCGCGAAGCTCGACTGGAGCGCATTCCACCTCTTCCGGCTTGCGGCCGGCGGCGCTCCGAGCGTCGAGAAGCTGAACGTGAGATGAAGGTTTTCTTCTACGTCCAGCATCTGCTCGGCGTCGGCCACCTGAAGCGGGCGGCGGCGCTGGCGGACGCGCTCGCCGGCAACGGCTTCGAGGTGACCCTCGCGAGCGGCGGCATGCCCGTGGCGGGAATCGAAGTGGTGCAGCTGCCGCCGGCGTCGAGCGACGCGGCCTTCAAGCAGCTCCTCGATGAGCACGGCAATCCGGTCGACGACGCCTGGAAGGCGAGGCGGCGCGACGCGCTGCTCAAGGCCTGG
>Ga0134123_10001466_pt1 | contig 15341 bp, 12 predicted proteins | sample KB303_FD_96460 | JGI IMG/M metagenome (GOLD analysis project Ga0134123, IMG submission 96460) | Terrestrial soil microbial communities without Nitrogen fertilizer from Kellogg Biological Station, Michigan, USA - KB3-0-3 | ecosystem: Environmental > Terrestrial > Soil > Unclassified ...
ATCCCCGGCGCCCGTGGTCTTTGCCAACCACGAGATCTCCCATCGCGTGGCCGACATGCTCTTCGGCGCCCTCGCCCAGCTCTGCCCCGAGCGAGTCATGGCCTGCTCCCAGGGCACCTCCGCCATCCTGACCGTGGGTGGCGTGGACTATCGCAACGGCGCCCGCTACGTCTCCTACGAGACCATCAAGGGCGGCTTCGGCGCCCGGCCCACCAAGGATGGCGTCAATGGCATGTCCAGCGGTATCTCCAACACCATGAACACACCCATCGAGATCCTCGAGATGTCCTTCCCCGTGCGTGTGGAGCGCTACGCGGTGATCCCGGACTCGGGCGGGGTGGGAAAGTACCGGGGCGGCTGCGGCGTGGAGCGCGTGTGGCGCATCCTCGGGGATCCCGCCCAGATCAGCGTGTGCATGGAGCGCAGCGTGGCCCCGCCCTTCGGGCTGGCGGGCGGCGGTCCCGGCGCCGGATCCCGCGTCACGCTCATATATCCCGACGGCCGCGAGCGGCGGCTCAATACCAAGGGCACGCTCACCGCGCCTGCCGACGCGCAGGTGGTGATGCACGCGCCGGGGTCGGGGGGCTACGGCGCGGCCGGCGAGCGTGATCCGGCGCAGGCGCGCGAGGATTCGGTCAATGGGTACGTCACGGGCGGAGACGCGGTGTCCGCCTGCCCTGCCTGTATCTGAACGAAGCCGATCAGGGACGCCAGACCCGAAGCCCGCGGGCACGCGCTGCCGCGCGCAGACGCTCGTCGATACTGGCCAGCGGCGCGCCGCGTTCTTCCGCGAGTACGAGATAGACGCAGTCGTAGACAGGATGGCTGATCTCGAACGCCAGCCGCACGGCACGCTCGAGCAGGTTCAGGGTCGGAATCAGCGTGATGTCAGAGGCAAGGATGCGAGTCACCGCCGGTTGCAAGTCACCCGCCGGCACATCACCGCGGCGAAACTTCTTCCAAAGGGCGTTCGCGACTTCCAGCGGCATGATGTCCGGCGCGACGAGGGGCTGGTTGCCTTCCACGAGGGCAGCGGAGGCTTCCGAGCCGGGCTCGCGAGCGAACCACTGCACGGCGACCGATGCATCCACCACGACCGGACCGAAGCCGGCCGGTCGCTCACGAACGACGCGACGCCGGCTCAGCGGGTCCGGTCCTCTCGGATGAGATCAATACCTCGTGTCTTGTTTGGACGCTGGCGCGCTCGCATCGCCGCCGCCTCCGCCGCGAATTGCTGCCGGGTGAGCCGAGTGCCTTCCGCGAGGAGGCGGCGAGCCTCTTCCTCGATCGAGATGCCCTTGAGCTTCGCCTGGAGACGTAGGCGCTCGGCGACCTGGTCCTCCAGGTTTCGAATGAGCAGGGTGGCCATGGCGATATCATAACCTGATATCGATGACATCGTCCAGCGCTAGCGCGGGAGCATCTCGGTTACGATGTCGCTCATGACGCAAGGGTTCGACACCCTGATCACCGGCGGCCATCTCCTCACCATGGCCGGCCCCGGCGTCGGCTTCGTGGAGGGGGGCGCCGTCGGGATCCGCGGCCGCCACATCGTGGCGATCGGCAGGCGGCAAGACGTGGAGGCGCAGGGCCCCGCCGCCACCACCATCGACGCGCGCGATCGCCTCGTCATGCCGGGGCTCATTGACGCCCACATGCATTCGGCGGCGGTGCTGGGGCGGGGCTGGGCGCAGGAGGTGGAGCAGTGGATGGACGCGGCCTATGGGCCGCTGCTTCGCAACGCCGATCCCGCCGACGCGCCGCTGGGCACGCTCTGGGCGCTCATGGAAGGCGTGGCCAACGGCACCACCACCTTTGCCGACTACACGCGGCCCATGGGCGAGCTGGTCCGGAGCCACGCGCGTCTTGGGAGCCGCGGCGTGGTCTGCGACAGCATCAGCGAGCGAAACTTCGCCAACCGCGAGCAGTGGATCGCCCAGGGCTGGAAGCCGGGCGATCCCACGCCGCTGGACGCGGAGGCGGGGCGCGCGTCGCTGGAGCGCTCGCTGCGGCTCTTCGACGAGTGGGACGGGCACGACGAGGGGCGCATCCGGGTGATCTTCGGGCCGCACGCCGCCGATTTCCTCTCCAGGGAGATGCTGCTGCGCGTGCAGGCGGAGGCGCGCAAGCGCGGGCGCCGGCTGCATCTGCACGTGGCTCAGGACCCGCGCGAGAACAACGCCACCCTGCAGCGCTTCGGGCTGCGCGCCATCCCGTATCTCGAGTCCATTGGCCTGCTGGCGCCGGATCTCATCGCGGTGCACCTCTCCACCGCCACCGAGGCCGAGGTGGAGACCGTCGCGCGCAGCGGCGCCGGCATGGTCTGCTGCGCCAACTCCATCGGCATCATCGACGGCGTGATGCCGCCGGCGGCCGCCTTCAAGCGATTCGGCGGGCGCGTGGCGCTGGGCTCGGACCAGGCCCCCGGCAATAACTCGCACAATATCTTCAGCGAGATGCGCGCCACCGCGATGTACGCCAAGATCCGGGCGGAGAGCCCGCTGGCCATTCCCTCCTGGCAGGTGCTGCGTAGCGCCACCATCGAGGGCGCGGAGGTGCTGGGCGTGGCCGACCGCGTGGGCTCGCTCGAGGTGGGCAAGGAGGCGGACCTGATCCTGCTTGACCTCACCCGCCCGCCGCTGGCCCCCGTGCTCCTCCGCCCGGCCCGGAACCTCGTGGCCAATCTCGTCTACGCGGAAACCGGCAGAAATATCGTGCTGTCCATGGTAGCCGGCAAGGTGATCTATCGGGATGGACGCTTCGCGAATGTGGACGCCGACGAGGTGTGGCGCGATGTGCAGGCCGCCGCCGACCGGCTCCAGCAGGCCACCGCCGCCGACGAGCGGACGCGCGAGCTGCCCATCGTGGACCTGACCCGGCGTGGCCTGGCCTGAGGTTTCCGGAGCCGGCTTTCACGGGAGGCCCCGATCGGGGTTTAATCTCCGGAGATCATCTTCCTCGGGAGGACATCCATGAGCGTTGACCGCAGCTATATCGCCGAGAACAAGACCCAGCTCACCCGGATCCAGGCCCTCCTCGCGGGCCGGAGCGACGCGGAGCTGGCGCGCGCGACGACGGCGGGCTGGACCGTGGCGTCGGTGCTGGGGCATCTCGCCTTCTGGGACCAGCGCGCCTTCCTCCTGCTCGAGCAGTGGGAGAAGACGGGCGCGGCGCCGCCCGCCAACAACGCGGAAGACGTCGACTGGATCAATGACGCCGCCAAGCCCATGCTCCTGGCGGTGCCCCCGCGCCGCGCCGCCGAGCTCTGGCTGTCCATCGCGCAGGCGGTGGACGCGAAGGCGGCGGGATTCAGCGACGACCTGGTGACGCGGAACGCGGCCGCGGGGACGCCGGTGAGCCTCAACCGGGGCGCCCACCGGCTGGACCATCTCGCGGATCTCGAGCGCGCGCTGCACGGACGCTAGGGGGCGTGTCCCGGCGGGTCCACATCCTCGGAGCGTCGGGGTCGGGGACGACCACGCTGGCGCAGGCGCTGGCGGCGCGGCTGGGCTGTCCCCACCACGACGTCGATAACTACTACTGGCTGCCGTCGGACCCGCCGTTCCAGCACGTCCGGGACCGCGAGCCGCGCTGCGCGATGCTGGGCGTCGAGCTCGAAAAGCCCGGCAACTGGGTGCTGTCGGGCTCGCTTTGCGGCTGGGGCGACGTCTATATCCCGCTCTTCGACCTGGTGGTATTTCTCCGGATCCCGCACGATCTCCGCATGGAGCGGCTGGCGGCGCGCGAGGTGGCGCGCTATGGCGCCGCGATCGAGCCCGGCGGGGCCATGCATGCCGCCTCCGCCGCGTTCATGATGTGGGCAGCCGGCTATGACGAGGGCGGGCTCGAGATCCGCAGCCTCCGCCTCCACAACGACTGGCTGGCCGCCCTGCCGGGCCCGGTGCTCCGCCTGGAGGGCGAGGCCACGATGGAGTCGAACCTGGCCGCCGTGCTTCGCGCGCTGCCCGCGGGCTGAGCCCGCGCCCGCGGCTCACGCGGGCGCGGGTCAGCCGGTGGGCGGCGGGGCGATCACGTCCTCGTAGCGGTGGCGCTTGGTGATGAGCCCCGCGTGCTGGAAGACGTCCAGCGCCGTCTCGAAGGCGGGCCGCGTGATCTCCACGTGCGGCGTCCAGCAGCCGAGCTTCTGGTAATAGCCGATGGTGGAGGTCAGCACCGCCCGGTCGATCTCCGGGAAGAACGAGGCTTCCGCCTCGGCCACGCGCCGGGCCGGGGTGTCGATGAGCCACGCGCGCGCGTTGCGATAGGCCCGCATGAAGCGCCGCGCCGCCTCGGTCTCGAGCCATTCGCGCGTGGCGGCCAGGCTCGAGAAGGCGACGGGCCCGATGGCCTCCCCCACCGACGCCACCACGCGGCCCACCTTGTCGTGCTCGAGCTGCTGCGGGGCCGGCCCCTGCTGGTGGATGTAGTCACCCTCGCCTTTGCGGAAGGCCGCGTCCATGCGCCCGCTCGGCACATCTCGCGCCTTGATCGCGCTGAAATCGACCCCTTGCTTGTGACAGGCGAACTTGAACATGGCCAGCGGCTGGCCGCCGTGATCCACCAGCACCGACTTGCCGGCCAGCTTCTTCCACGTGAAGGTCTGATCGGGGGCGCGGCCGGTGAGGAAGAAGCCGTCCTTCTCGTTGATCTGCGCGAAGTGCACCGCGGGCGGCGGCTGGCCCTTCTCCAGGGCGCCGAATCCCTGGGAGGGCGCGGACTGGCAGACGTGCACCGTTCCCGCCACCACTCCCTCGATGGCGGACTTGCCCGCGGGGGCGATGGAATGCTTCGGCGCGAAGCCCTCTTCTCTCAGAAAGCCGCCCGCGATGGTGGCGATCAGCGGCGAGTAGAAGGCGGAGAAGCGCGTGAACTGGATGTGGATCTCGTCCCTCATGGACGCTCCTTGGGCTCGGATGGATCGGGCAGGCCCAGCTCGCGGGCCAGGGCGGACGACTGCGCCACGTAGACGGGGGCGCCCAGCTCGACGAACACGCGGTGGGCATCGGCCAGGCGCCGCGCCGCCGCCGCCGGATCACCCGCGGCCTGCTCGACGCGGACCAGCGGCAGCCGGGTGCGGGCGGCCTCGAAGCGCGCCCCCGCCGCCTCCACGGTGGCCAGCGCGCGCTCGAGGTGCGCGCGCGCCTTGTCCGGGATGCCCGCGGCCAGCGCCATGCGGCCCAGCGCGCGCTCCGACCAGCCGATCCCCCACCAGAAGCCCACCTTGGCCGAGGTTCCCGCCGCTTCCTCCAGCAGCGCCCGCGCGGTGCCGAGCTCGCCGGCGGCGAAATGGGCCTCCCCCAGCACGCTGGACATCCAGGCCTGCATCTCGAGCGAGCGAAACGCGCCGAGCTGCGCCACCGCTTTCTCGAGCAGGGGAATGGCCTCCCCCATGTCGCCCCTCTCGAAGTAGATGGCGCCCAGGAAGCCCATGGCGAGCGCGGTATTGACCGGGTTCGGCGAGCGGTCGAGCCCGCGGCGCGCCACCGCGACGCCGCGGTCCCAGTCGCCGCGAAGCGCGAGAACGGAGCCGGCCGTCCAGTCCGCCGCGCTCTGGAGCTTCGGGTCCTGGGTGGCGTCGGCGATCTCCATCAGTCGCGCGATGGCCTCCAGCGCGGCGTCGAACTCGCCGATGGGCCCGTGGTTGAGCGCCTGGACCCAGTACGCGGAGGCGAGCCAGTAGCGATCGCGGCGATCGCGGAGGTGCGCCATCGCCTCCTGCGCGTGCCGGACGCCGGCGGGAAGCGCGCCCGAGAAATAGCACTCGTAGCCCAGGACATAGTGGGCCTTGCCGATGAGGGCGCGGTCCGCGGCCCGCCGCGCGTCCGCCAGCGCCCGCTCGCCGCTCGCCATTGCGCGCTCGCGGAAGCCGGTGACGCTGAAGGTGCGGCCCAGCCAGAAGTGATACTCCGCCGAGAGCGCGAGATCGCCGAGGCGCGCCACGCGCGGCGCCGCGGCGGCGAGGCGCTCCAGCACGGGCTGGAACTGACCGAGCAGGCCCAGCGAGTGTGCCTGGGCGAAGAGCAAGGCCATGATCTCGCGGTCGCGCCGCTCCTCGCCGTCCAGCCGCTCGGCATGGGCCAGCGCCTGGTCGAGGAGCGCCACCGCCTCCACGTTGGCATACCGCTCGGCGGATCGCCGGGCCGCGCGCGCCAGGTAGCGGGTGGCCGGCTCGTGGAGATCGCTGGCGCCATAGTGGAACGCGATCTGGTCGAGGGCGTCGTCGATGCGGTCCGCGAAGCGGGCCTCCAGCGCGCCCGCCGCCGCGGCATGGAGCGCGTGCCGCCGCGCCCGCGTGAGGCTCTCGTAGGCGACGTCGTGAGTGAGCGCGTGCTTGAACGCGTAGAGCGGATCGCCGGCCCCCACCGCCTCGTAGAGGAACTCCGCCTGGACCAGTGCGGCGAGGCGCGCGTCGAGATTCTGCTCGCCGCCCGTCATGGCGCGCAGGAGGGCGGGCGAGAAATCGCGCCCGATCACCGAGGCGGCCTGGAGCAGCGCGCGCTCCGCCTCGGGGAGGCGCTCGATGCGGGCCAGCAGCACCTCGTGCACCGTGCCCGGCACCGCGGCGACGCCCGTCTGGTCGGCGCGCGCCAGCGTATGCGTGAGCTCCTCCAGGAAGAACGGATTCCCCTCCGCGCGGGCGAGAATCATGGCCTCCGCGCCGGGCGGCAGCGCGTCCGGCGGAAGCAGCGAGAACAGCGCGCGGCGGCTGTCGTCGGACGAGAGGGGGGCCAGCCCCATCTGGGTGACATAGGAGCGCCGGAGCCAGGCGGGCTGATAGCCCTCGCGATACGTGACCACCACCATGATGGGCGCGCCGGCCAGGCTCTCCACCAGAGAGGCGAGGTAGGCGGCGGACGCATGGTCGATCCAGTGGAGATCCTCCACGATCATGACGAGGGGCCGGAGCGCCCGGCTGGAGCGCAGGCTCACCGCGCGAAGCATCTCGAGCGTGCGCGCGTGCACGGCCTCGGGGCTGTGCGCGGCCAGCGCTTCCCCCTCGGTGGGATGGCCGAGGAAATGTAGCAGATAGGGGGCCATCTCCTCGGTGGGAAGCCCCAGGCGGTCGAGCACGCCGCGAACCTTCTCCCGGAGCTGCTCGGGCCCATCCGCCTCGGTGATCCGGAACGCGTGCCGCACGATCTCGATCACGGGCAGGAAGGGCAGGCTCGCGCCGTGCGGGTGGCAGCGGCCTTCGAGCAGCAAGGTGTCCGCCGGCGCCAGCCCGCGCTGCCACTCGAAGACGAGCCGGGACTTGCCGATCCCCGCCTCCCCCACGATGGCGACGACCTGGCCGCGCCCGCCCAGCGCGCTGGCGAGCCGGCTGCGCAGGAGCTCGAGCTCCTCACGCCGGCCCACGAAAGCGGTGCGGTGAGCGGAGGTGGCCGCGCCCGTCTCGGGCCCGCGCAGAGCATGCACCACCGATCCCGCCGGCCCCGGCGCCGGCACGCGCGTGAGCTCGAAGTGACGGGCGAGCAGAGCGGCCGCGGCCTCGCTCACCGCGATGGCGCCGTCGCCGGCGGCGGCGGACAGCCCGTCGAGCCACTCCAGCGCGCGCCGCTGGGCGTCGGAGTCGATCTCGATGCCCTCGCGCGTCTCGGCCAGATCGACCTGATCGGAATGCAGCGCCAGGCGCACCGGCGGCACCTCGGGGCTCTCGCGGCGGGCCCGCTCCGCCGCGGACGCCATGACGACGGCCGCATGCGCGGCGCGCCGGCTCACGTCCTCCATGGGCTCGGCGCCGAACACGGCCAGCAATCCCGTCGGGCTCAGCCCGGCCAGGCGCCCGCCGAAGGCGTCGAGCTTGTCCACGAAGGACTCGGCGAGGCGGCTCCAGCCGTAGCTATCGTCGCGTCGCTGGCCCACCGCTCGAACGCGCAGGAACGTGACGCGCCGGGAGACCCAGCGCAGCGGGCGCACCGGGCGCCGCGGCCCCGTCGCCGCGGCCTCGCCCGTGGCCTGGCGGTCCGGCGCGGCGGGCCCCGGCTCGGCGGCGAGCGCCGGCTCCGCCGGCCCCGGCTCGGGCGGGTCGGGGTGAGGCGGCAGGCCGGGGGAGCGCAGGTCGAAGCGCGCGATGCGCGCGCGCACGGTGTTTCGCGTGATCCCGAGGCGCCGAGCGGTGACGGAGATGTTCCAGCCCGTCTCCTCGAGCGCGGCCACGAGCTGCTCGCGGGCCACTTCATCCGAGGTGAGGAGCGCGGAGACGCCGGTCGCCGGCGCGCCGCCCCCCGCCCGACCGGGGCCCAGCTCGAGCATCCGCGCGCTCACCACGGCGGCGTCGGTGAGGAGCGCGACGCGCTCCATCACGTTTGCCAGCTCGCGCACATTGCCGGGCCAGGCATAGGCGCGGAGGCGCGCGCGCGCGTCGGCGTCCAGGGTCTTGGGGGGCAGGCCGTACTCGCGGCAGGCGCGCTCGAGGAAGGCCGCCGCCAGCACCAGGATGTCGCCGCCGCGTTCCCGCAGCGGCGGCAGCGTGAGCTTCACCACCGCGAGGCGATGGTAGAGATCCTCGCGGAAGCGCCGGTCGCGGGCGGCCGCCTCCAGATCGAGATTGCTGGCGGCGATGATGCTCACGTCCACCGCCTCCCCGCGCGTGGCGCCGAGCCGGCGCACCACCCGCTCCTCGATGGCGGTCAAGAGCTTGGCCTGCGCGGCCTCGTGCAGGAGGCCGATCTCGTCGAGGAACAGCGTGCCCCCGTGGGCGGTCTGGAAGAGCCCGGGCTTGGCGCGCCGCGCATCCGTGAGGGCGCCGGGCTCGAAGCCGAAGAGCTCCGCCTCCACGAGATGCTCGGGCAGCGCCGCGCAGTTGATGGCCTGGAATGCGCCCGCGGCGCGGGGCCCCGCGCGGTGAATGGCCCGCGCGAGCAGGCCCTTGCCGGTGCCCGTCTCCCCCACGAGCAGGATGGCGGGCAGGCGCCGCGCGCCGAACTGCATCTGGACGAGGCGGCGGACCTGGGCCCGCAGCGCCACCATGGCCGCGCTCTCGCCCATGAGCTCGGCGAGGGGGTCGCCGGCGCGCTCCGAGGGGACCATTTCCTTCCTTCTACGCCGGGGCGACGGCCTCTTCAAGAGCGCGTGTCCCGCGGCGATGACGCGTCACGGGCGCTTGAGCCGGAGATCCTCGTAGGGCGCCGAATACGCATGGCCGGGAATGAGCGAGAGCCCTGACTCCTCCACGCGCGGGCCCACCGCCCACAGAAAGGCCGACTCCATCAAGGGGGCGTGGGTGACCCGGTCGTGGATGAGGCGCTGGATCTGATGCAGCATCGCCTCGCGCTTCTTCCGGTCCAGCTCGCGCGACTGCCGCGCGTACAGGTCCTCGGCCTCGGGGATGGCGCTGTAGGAGTAGAAGCCGTCGCGCGTGACGAAGGGCTCGAGCCGCGTGGCGGCATTGCCCGACGGCGCCACCAGCGCCATGATCACGCCGGGAATCTTCTTCTCGCGCCACGCGGTGAGAAAGGCCGCGCGCTCCATGTTCTTGATGCGGGTGCGGATGCCGGCCGCGCGCAGGAAGTTGGCGATGGCCTCGCCCATGGAGTTGTAGGGCGGGAAGGGCGTGAAGTCGCCGCCGTCGAAGCCGCCCGGATACCCGGCCTCGGCGAGGAGCGCCTTCGCGCGCGCGGGATCGTAGGGGTGCGGCGGCAGCTCCAGCGCGAACTCCAGCGCCTTGGGCACGATATTGCCGCTGGGGCGCGCGAAGCCGAGCCACTCCGCGTCGCTCACCGCCTTGCGGTCCACCGCGAGGCTCGCCGCCAGCCGCACCCGCCGGTCGTGCCATGGCGACTTCGGGTCACCCTGCTCGGGGAAGTCGAGCCAGAACTGGCCCACCGACGGCAGCGGCGAGGCCACCTTGAAGCCCGGCGTGCGCTTGAGCTCCTCGGCCACCGGGCCCGACACGAGATAGATGAGATCCACCTCGCCACGCTTGACCGCCGCCGCGCGCGTGGTCTCGTCGGTGATGGTGCGCAGGACGAGGCGCTTCACCGCGGGAACCTTGCGCCAGTAGCCCTCGAAGGCCTCGAGCACCAGCTCGATGCCGGGATTGAAGGAGACCAGCTTGTAGGGCCCGGCGCCGATGGGCGCCTTCTTGAAGCCCTCCTCCCCCACACGCTCGACGTATTTCCGCGGCACCACCCACGCCGCGCCCGAGGCGGTGGTCCCATAGAAGGTCATGAAGTCGGGCCACGGCTCCTTCAACACGATGCGCACGCGCCCCGGATCGGGAGTCTGGATCTCCTTGACGCGGTCCTTGAGGAGCTTGGAGGCCGCCCCCTTGTAGCGCTCGAAGGAGAACTTCACGTCGTCGGCGGTGACGGGCGAGCCGTCGTGGAAGCGCGCGTTCTTTCGCAGGATGAACTCGTAGACGAGCCCATCGCGCGACACCGTCCACGACTCGGCGAGGCTGGGCCCGGACAGGGCGCCGGTCATGGGCTTCACCACCGCGTCGTGAATCGCGTAGAGCACCATGAAGGGCGTGACCAGCGCCTCCGTCTCCGCCGGGTCCAGCCAGCGGGAGGCGAGCGTCACGTGGACGCCCCAGGTCATGGTGCCCTCCGGCGCCGCCGCGGCGGGGCGAGCCAGGGACGCGGTGAGGGACAGCGCCAGCAGCAGCGCGAGGATGATCCGGGATGAGGGCCGGGATGGGGGCATGATGTCTCCTTGGCGGTGCCTGAGCGGGAGAGTACGCGGACCCGTGCGGCCCTGTCCAGGTGTAGCATCGGGCGGTGCGCAGCCGGCGCCACGCCCTCGCGGTCGGACTCGCCCTCGCGTACTCCTTCGCGCTGCTCGGCGATCAGATGCTCTATGTGTTCCTGCCGTCGAATCCCGCCGCGGCGGGCATCGCGGCGGCGAGCCTGGGTCTGGTGCTCTCGGCCAATCGCCTCGTGCGGCTCGCCGCCAACTCGCTGGGCGGTCTCCTGTCGGACCGGCTGGGCCGCCGCCGCCCGTATCTGCTCGGCATGGTGCTGGCGCTCGCCTCCACCGCCGGCTATCTCGTCTCGGACAGCCTCTGGTCGCTGCTCGTCTCCCGCGTCCTCTGGGGCATCGCCTTCGCGCTGCTCTATGTGGGCGGCATCGCCATCATGCTCGACCACAGCACCGACGCCGATCGCGGGCGTACGGTGGGCTTCTATCAGTCCCTGCTCCAGCTCGGCACGCTGGTGGGGCTGGTGCTCTCGGGCTTTCTCACCGATCTCCTCGGCTACCGCGGCACGCTGGCGATCTACGTGCCGCTCACCGCGCTGGGGCTCGGCATGGCCCTCTGGGTGCTGCGCGAGGGCGACCCGGCCCCGGCGCATTCCGCGCCGTCACCGGCGGCCGGCAGCCCGCCGCTCGGCACGCTCGCCACGCTGCGCCGGCTGGACCCGCGCCTGCTCGCGCCCGCCTATGTATGCTTCGCCACGCATTTCGCGGGCAGCGGCGTGCTGGCGGCGACCCTGGGCATGTATCTCAAGCAGCTGGCCGCGGAGCCGGGCGGGAGCGGCTGGCTGGTGCCGGTGGCGTCGCTGACCGGCATGCTCCTCGCGACGCGCCGGCTCGCGGGGATGGTGGAGGCGCCCATCGCCGGCCACCTGCTCGATCGCTTCGGCGACCGGCGCATCGTGGCGGCGGCGGGCGTGCTGGCGATCCTGGCGGGCTTCGTGACCCTCGCGGGTGGCCGCAGCGTCGCCCTCGTCATCGCGGGGGTGGTGCTGGTCTCGGTGGGCGAGGGATTCTCCCAGCCCGCGGTGGTGGTGTGGACCGGCGATGGCGCGCCGCCGCATCTTCGCGGCGTGGTGATGGGCGGGCTTTCCACCGCGGGCGACCTCGGCGCGGCGCTGGGCCCGCTGGTGGCCTATGCGCTGCTCGAGACGGCGGGCCTTCGCTCGGCCTACGCGCTGGGCGCGGCGCTGGCGCTGTCCGCGCTGCTGGCGCTGGCGCTCGTGCGCGGCGCCGCGCCGCTGACCCAGCGCGCCTGATCTCCCCGCTTGCCCGCCTCGCGCCGCGCCCGCAGGCGGCTATTCGGGTTCCACTCCGAGCCCCTCGCCGACGCGGTTGGTGTAGTTGAAGTAGCCGGTGAGCAGCGCCACCTCGAACACTTCCGCCTCGGAGAGCCCCGCCGCGCGGAGCGAGTCCACGTCGCCCGCGCTCATGGCGCGCGGCGTGCGCGTGAGCTTGAGCGCGTAGCGGAGAATGGCGGCGTCGGGGCCCGTGACCGCGCCCGCCTCCAGCGCGGCGCCGGGGTCGGCGGCGAGCGCCGACACCACGCGCGCCTCCACCTGGTGGGCGCGCAGAAAGCCTGCGTGGAGCGCGGTGCAGTGGGCGCAGCCGTTCTCCGCGGAGACGGCGACCGCAATCAGCTCCTTCCGTTTCTTCGAGAGGGCGCCGATGCGCCCCAGCCGCTCGTAGAAGTCCAGGTGCGCGTCGAGGTGCGCGGGGCTCACGCTGTAGGCCCGGTAGAAGGGGATCACGCGGCCCAGCGCGCGCACGATGCGCGCGTACGCGTCCTTGAGCGGCCCCTCCGCGGCGTCCTCGTGCGTCTCCCTGATCCAGGTCATGGGCGGGCTCCTCCGTGGGGAAGCAGTATATAGTGATCGTCGATGAAGGTCGTGCTCATCCCCGGCGACGGCATCGGGCCGGAGGTGGCGACGGCGGCGCGCGAGGTCGTGGCGGCGACCGGCGTCACCATCGACTGGGTCATCGCGCATGCCGGCGCCGCCGCCGCCGAGCGCTTCGGCGATCCGCTGCCCGAGGCGACCCTGGCCCTCGTGCGCGAGCATCGCGTGGCGCTGAAGGGCCCCTGCACCACGCCCATCGGGGAGGGCTTCCGCTCCATCAACGTGCGCATGCGCCAGGCCCTCGACCTCTTCGCCAGCGTGCGGCCGGTGCGGACCTTGCCCGGCGTCAAGGTGCCGTTCGAGCGCGTGGACCTCGTGGTGGTGCGCGAGAACACGGAAGGGCTCTACTCCGGTCTCGAGCACGTGGTGGTGCCCGGCGTCATCGAGGGTCTCCGGATCGTGACCCGCGCCGCCGCCGAGCGCATCGTGCGCTTCGCCTTCGAGCTGGCGCGCCGCGAGGGCCGGCGGCGGGTCACCTTCTGCCACAAGGTGGACGTGCTCCGCCTCTCCGACGGGCTGTTTCTCGACTGCGCGCGCACGGTGGCCGAGGAGTATCCCTTCATCGGCTTCGAGGAGCGGCGGATCGACAATCTCTGCATGGAGCTGGCCCTGGACCCGTCGCGCTTCGACGTGCTGGTGATGGAGAACCTGTTCGGCGACGTCATCAGCGATCTCTGCGCAGGACTGGTGGGCGGGCTGGGCCTGGTGCCGGGGGCCAATATCGGCGTGCGCTACGCCGTCTTCGAGGCCGTGCACGGGAGCGCGCCCGACATCGCCGGCAAGGGGCTGGCGAATCCCATCGCGGTGATCCGCTCCGCCGCGCTCCTGCTCGACCACATGGGCCAGCGCGAGGCGAGCCGGCGCATCGAGGCCGCGGTGATGCGCGCGCTCGAGCGCGGGCGCGGGCTCACCCGCGACCTGGGCGGCGACGGGACCACCCGCACGCTCACCGACGCCATCATCGCCGGCTTGCCCGCGGCGGGCGCGGCATGAGCACGGCCCGCTCATGATCCGCCGGATGATCCTCATCCAGGGCGGCGGGGTGGGTCTCGACGAGGAGGCGGCCGCGCGCCTGGTGGTGGCCGCCGCCGGCGTGGAGGCGGAGTGGCAGGTGTTCGCGGCCGGCCTCGCCGCGATGGAGCGCGGGCTGCCGCCGCTGCCCCCGGCCATGCTGGAGGCGGTGCGCGGAGCGGGCGCCGCGCTGAAGACCAAGCTCCTCAATCCGCCCGCGGGGCAGGAGACCAACTTCAACGTGGAGCTGCGGCGCGCGCTGGGCCTCTTCGCCTCCGTGCGGCCCCTTCGCAATCTGCCCGGCATTCCCGCGCGCTTCCGCGACGTGGACATCCTCCTCGTGCGCGAGATCACCGAGGATCTCTACGCGGCGGGGGAGCACGAGATCGTGCCCGGAGTGGTCCAGAGCATCAAGGTGGTCACCGAGACCGCCTGCCGCCGCATCTGCGGCTTCGCCTTCGACCTCGCCCGCGCGCGGGGCCGGCGCACCATCCACTGCGTGCACAAGGCGAACATCCTCAAGCTGGCGGACGGGCTCTTCCTCGACTGCTTCCGGCAGACCGCGCGCGATTTCCCCGGCATAGAGACGCGCGAGATGATCGTGGATAATTGCTGCATGCAGCTGGTGTCCAATCCGGCGCAGTTCGACGTGATGGTGACCGGCAACCTCTACGGCGACCTGCTCAGCGACCTGGGCGCCGGGCTGGTGGGCGGGATCTCCGCCACCGTGGGCACCAATCACGGCGCGGGCGTCCGCGTCTACGAGTCCATCCACGGCGCCCCGCGCGAGGTGGTGGGCGCGGACCGGGGCAATCCGCTGCCCATCATCTTCGCCGCCGCCGCGCTGCTGGAGGATCAGGGCGAGGCAGCGGCGGCGGGGCGCATCCGCGCCGGCGCCGAGCGGGTGCTCACCGAGGGCCGGGTGCGCACCGCGGATCTCGGCGGGTCGGCGGGCACGGTCGAGATGGCGACGGCCATCGCGGCGGCGATGCGGTGACGGCGTGAGCCTCCCCGAGGCCGCAGTGGTGATCGGCGCCTTCGCCGACGCGGAGCGCGCGGTGGCGGCGCTGGGCGCCGGCGGGGGCGCGCGGCGCGCCGCGGTGCTGCCCCGCGCGGCGGTGTCCGACGGTGCGCGGCTGGCGCTCCGCGACGCCGGCATCGAGTGCCTCACCACGCTGGAGGGGGGCGGGCTGGCCGAGGCGCGCGGGCTCGCGCGCGAGCTGGCCGAGGTGCAAGGCTGGCGGCTGGCGGAGGGCGGCGCGGACGGCGCGGTCACGGCGGCATCCGGAGACCTGGTGGGCTGGTACGAGCTGCGCATCGCCCGCGCGCTCACCACCGATCGGCCCATCACGCGGCTCCACGGCGCGCGCCAGTACATCGCGTCGTTCAACCTGCTCGGGCAGGGGCGGCTCAACCAGCGCTGCGGCGAGCTCCTCTACGAGCGGCTCATGGACGAGGGCATCGCCACCGAGGCGGTGTTCGACACCGTGGTGTGCTCGGAGTCCAAGGCGGTGGGCATGGTGCAGGTGCTGGTGGAATCGTTCGGCGGCGACCGTTACGTGGTGCTGCGCAAGGGGCTCAAGAACTACATGCCGCGGGCGCCGCGGGGCCCGCTGGTGGAGGAGGCCTCGAGCGTGACGACCGCGGGCGCGCAGTCGCTTGTGCTCGATCCGCTGGACTGGGCGCTCATCGAGGGCCGCCGGGTGCTCCTCGTGGACGACGTGATCGCCACCGGCG
>Ga0134123_10001467_pt1 | contig 15338 bp, 14 predicted proteins | sample KB303_FD_96460 | JGI IMG/M metagenome (GOLD analysis project Ga0134123, IMG submission 96460) | Terrestrial soil microbial communities without Nitrogen fertilizer from Kellogg Biological Station, Michigan, USA - KB3-0-3 | ecosystem: Environmental > Terrestrial > Soil > Unclassified ...
CGCCGTCGCCGGGAAGGTCGGCGCCGCCGCGACTGCAGCGGGTGCGTAGCGGACATCACGGCGCAGAGGGCAGCAGGCGGCGGGTGCGTATGTCACTCGCGCCTGCCGCCATCTGCCACTGGAGAACATGACATGGTGCCCAGTCCAGCAGTGGTGACAACGGTGGCGGTTTCGATCTGCAGCCTCACGGCCGCGGCGATCGATTTCCGCACGCGCACGGTGCCGAACGCCCTCACGGGCGCGGCGGCGGCGGCCGGTGTGGCCATGGCGCTGACGGGAACCGGCCAGGTGGGGATCGCAGGTGCGATCCTCGGCGGCGTCATCGGCCTGACGCTGATGCTGCCTGGCTACCTGTTCGGCGCCACCGGCGGCGGCGACGTGAAGCTGCTCGCCGCGGTCGGCACGTTCCTCGGACCCGACCGCGTGCTCCTCGCGTTCTTCGGCATGGCGATCGGCGGCGGCCTGCTCGCGCTCGCGACCGCGGTCGCACGCCGCAGTTTCTTCAACCAGACGTTCGCGTATGCGCCGGCCATTGCGATCGGCGCGCTGTTCGCGGTGTTCAAGTGAGGGAGACGCCCATGACCCGCACCTTTTTCTTCCGGCTGCGCCGTGACACCAGGGGCGCGGCGCTGCTCGAGATGGCGCTCACGCTGCCGATGATGCTGCTCGTCGCCGCCGGCATCTTCGAGTTCGGGCGCGCCTACCAGACGTGGCAGATCATCACCAACGCCGCGCGCGAAGGCGCGCGCATCGCGGTGCTGCCGGGCACGACCGACACGATGGTGAGCGACCGCGTCAAGACCTACATGTCCGACGGCCAGCTGTCGGATTCCGCGGCGGCGACGGTGGCGATCCAGCGGGACGCCACGATTGCGATGGGCGCGGGCACGGCGACGGCGTCGAAAATCACGGTGAACTACCCGTTCACGTTCGTGGTGCTGCAGCCCATCTCGAAACTGATCAACCCGAGTTCAACGCTCGGCGCCCCGCTCACGATGAGTGTCTCCGCGCTGATGCGCAACGAAACGTAACAGTCAGCCTGAACGGATCAACCCATGGCACGTATTCGACTTTTCGCCGTCTTCGCCATCGCGATCGTCGCCGGCGGCACTTTCGCCTTCGCCACGTATCGCTATATCCAGGATCGCCCGGCGGCGGTCGCCCAGATGCAGACGCGTCCGGTCGTCGTGGCCGCGGCCAACCTCGACCTCGCCGCCGAGCTGCGCCGCGAGGACATGAAGGTGATCGACTGGCCGGCGGGCTCGGTGCCGGCGGGCTCCTTCTCGAACCCGCAGGAGCTGGTCGGTCGCGGCCTGATTCAGCCGGTCGTGCAGAACGCGCCGATTCTCGAGGGCGCGATGCCGCCGAAAGACGCGGGCGCCGGCCTTCCGCCGGTCATCCCCGAGGGGATGCGCGCGGTCTCCGTTCGCGTCAACGACGTGATCGGCGTCGCCGGCTACGTGCTGCCCGGCACGCGCGTCGACGTCGTCGTGACGATCAGCCCGACGGACCAGCACCCCGATACGACGTCAAAGGTCATCCTCACCAACGTGCAGGTGCTCACCGCGGGCACGAAGATCGAGCGCGACACTGTGGACCATAAGCCGGTCACCGTCAACGTGGTGACGCTGATCGTGGATCCGCAGCAGGCCGAACGGCTGACGCTCGCCGGCACCGAAGGCAAGATTCAGCTCGCCCTGCGCAATCCGCTCGACAAGACCGCGCCGGAGACGCCTGGCATCAGGGCCGCCGCGCTGCTCGGCTACGCGCCGTCGGTCCGCGGGCGGACGGCGGTCATCACCCGGCGTGTCGTCGTGGACGCCGGGCCGAGGCTGGATCCGCCGCCCACCGTTGAAATCATTCGCGGCGACAAGCGCGCGCAGGAAGTCGTCCGCTAGGAGTAGCCATGAAGGGTCCCAAGACGTTTTTGTTCATCCTGCTGATCGCCGTCTTCCACCCGGGGTGGCTGATGGCGCAGTCCCCGGAGCTGACCGCCGTCGCGCTAAGTGCGAAGGCGGACGCCTCGGCGCCCATGGCCGTGCGGATTCTCGCCGGCCGCTCCGCGATCGTCGATACGGGCACGCCGATTACGCGCGTGTCGCTGACGAGCGCGGACATCGCGGACGCCCTCGTCACCTCGTCGCAGCAGCTGCTGGTGCACGGCAAGACGCCGGGGACCATCTCGATGTTCGTCTGGAGCCGCGCCGGCGGGGTGCAGCGCTACGAGGTCTCCGTCCAGCGTGACGTCGCGCGCGTGTCCGAGCAGATTCACACCCTCTTCCCGAAGGAAACGATTGCCGTCGAGAGCAACGGCCGCAACATCGTTCTCGCGGGGACGGTGCCGACGAAGGAAATCGCCGACCGCGCCGTCGACGTGGCCGCCGGCTTCGTGGACAAGCGCGACGAAGTCGTCTCGCTGCTGCAGGTCGCGCCGGTGGCCGGAGTCACCAACCAGGTGATGCTCCGCGTGCGGTTCGCCGAAGTGAGCCGCAGCGCGCTGACCGAAGCGGGCGTCTCGTTCTTCACGAGCCCGACCGGCGTGCGGAACACGATCGGCCGCGTGACGACGCAGCAGTTTCCTGCGCCGGGGTTCGAGGATCTGAAGTACGGGAAGGACAGCGCCGATTTCGGCGCGCCGGTGAAGAGCGCTGATGGGAAGTTCTCCTTCAGCGACTTCCTCAACCTGTTCCTGTTCAGCGAGAAGTACGACCTCGGCCTGATGATCAAGGCGCTGCAGGCGCGGGGACTCTTTCAAAGCCTCGCGGAACCGAACCTGGTCGCCGAGAGCGGCAAGGAAGCCAGCTTCCTCGCCGGCGGTGAATTTCCGGTCCCGATCTGGCAGGGAGGGAACACCGGCGGGATTTCGGTGACGTTCAAGGAGTTCGGCATCCGCCTGAACTTCACGCCGACGGTCGTCGAGGGTGACCGCGTGCACCTGAAGGTACGGCCAGAGGTCAGCACCCTCGACTTCACCAACGCTGTCGTTCTCCAGGGCTTCCGCATTCCGGCGCTCTCGACGCGGCGGACGGAAACGGAGCTCGAGCTGCGCAACGGCCAGACGTTCGCGATTGCCGGGCTGCTCAACAACACGCTGAACTCCACGCTGCAGAAGATCCCGGGCATCGGCGACATCCCGATCCTGGGGCAGTTGTTCCGCAGCAAGGCGGCGCAGAAGGACCGCACCGAGCTGGTCGTGATGATTACGCCGGAGATCCTGCGCACCGAATCGCCGGGCGTCACCGACGCGCTGCCCAGGATGAACGAGCCGTACCTGTCGCCGACGCCGCAGAACCAGTCGATCGCGCCTCCCCCGCCCGCGTTCCAGACGCCGTCGAGGTGAGCCATGTGGAAGAGATTCACGAACCTCCGCCGGGACGAACGCGGCATGTCGTTCGTCTTCATCGGGCTCGGTTTCATGGCGTTCGTCGCCGCGTCGACGCTCGCCATCGACGTCGGCATGTTCATGACGGCGCGGTCGCAGGCGCAGAACGCCGCTGACGCGGGCGCGCTCGCGGGCGCGACCGCGCTGGCGTTCAACAGCTTCGACGATCGCACGACGGGCGGGCCCGCGGTGCAGAGCGCGGTCAACACCGCGCTCGCCAACAGCGTGATCGGCGCGTCGCCGTCGACGACGCCCGCCGACGTGACGTTCCCGGCCGGGCCGACGGGGAACAACCGCGTCAAGGTCAACGTGTTCCGCACCGGCGCGCGCAGCAACCCGATCCCGACGCTGATCGGTCCGCTCTTCGGCGTGCCCACGGTGAACATCGATGCCACCGCGACGGCCGAAGCGTCGCCGGCCAACGCGATGACGTGCGTGAAGCCCTTCACGATTCCCGACAAGTGGCAGGAAAACAAGACTCCGCCGTGGAACTCCGACACGAGCACGTTCGACCGCTACGACAACAAGGGAAACGTCGTTGCGAACGCGGACGTGTACATCCCGGCCGGCCAGGCCGGTTACACCGGTTACAACCCGACGCGCGACAAGGGAACGCGGCTGGCGATTCGCGCGGGCAACGGGCAGAACGTCGCGCCCAGCATGTACTTCTCGTGGGCGATGCCGAGCAACACGGGCGGCGACGACTACCGCGGCAACATCGCCAACTGCAACACGACGCTGGTGCACTTTGGCGATCCCGAGGTGCAGGAGCCGGGCAACATGGAGGGCCCGACGACCCAGGGCATCGACGACCTGATCGCGAAGGATCCGAACGCGTACTGGGACACGGCGAAGAACGAGGTGCACACCTCGATGAGCCCGAGCCCACGCGTGTTCCCGATCCCGCTCTACGACCCCGACTACTACCAGTTCCAGAAGACCAACGGTCGCAATGCGACGCTGCGCGTGGCCAACTGGATCGGCTTCTTCGTCGAGAACCGGAACGGCAACGAAGTCGTCGGGCGCATCACGCCGATTCTCGGCGTCATCGACAACAACGCAGGGCCGGCGCCTACCGGCGTTTTCCCCGTCGCAATCCGGTTGGTGCAGTAACCATGGCCACGGCAAGACTCACTGGAACGATCCTCACGGACGACGACACCTTCCGCGCGGAACTCACGGAACTGCTGCGCGCCGGCACCGTCCGCGTCAGCATCATCGATGAACGGCTGGCGCGCGGGACCTCGGCGCCCGACGTCGCCATCGTCGACGGCCGGCGCGACGCCGCCGAGGCGATGCGGGCCATCGAGCGGCTGCGCGCGGCCAACGCCGGCGCGGCCATCTTCATGGTCGCCGCGGAAGCGAGCCCGGACCTGATCCTGCAGTCGATGCGCGCGGGCGCGAACGAATTCTTCGCCTGGCCGCCGCAGGCATCTGCCTTCCACGAGGCGCTTTCGCGTACCGCGGCGCGCGTGCAATCCACGTCCTCGACGCGCGCCCAGGCCTACGTCCTGATGTTCCTCGGTGCGAAGGGCGGCGTCGGCACGACGACCCTTGCGGTCAACACCGCCGTGGACCTGGCGCGGCTGAGCGGCCGGTCGACCGTCATCGTCGACCTCAAGCCAGGGATTGGCGAGGTGGGCCTCTTCCTCGGCGTCCGCTCGCGCTACACGCTGCTCGACGCGCTCGATAACCTGCAACGGCTCGACACGGAGTTCCTCCGCGAGCTCGTCGGCAAGCACAAGTCGGGTGTGGACATCCTCGGCGGCTCGGATCAATTCGATCGGCCCGGGCCGAGCGACGGTCCCGGGGTCGAAGAAGTCATCCGCATGCTGTCGTCGCAGTACGACTTCGTCATCATCGACGCCGGCACGCAGCTCACCGCGGCGAACACCGCGCCGCTGTATGCCGCCGATACGATCTGCCTGGTCGCGAACCCCGACGTGGCGTCGGTTCGCAATACACAACGCGTCTTGGAGCGGATCCGCCAGCTTGGCCCGTCGGCCGACCGCATCCGCCTGCTGCTGAACCGCGCGGCCGAGCCGTACCCGATTCCGCCGGCGCAGATCGAGGCCGCGCTCGGCCATCCGATTCACCAGCGTTTCCCCAGCGACTACCGCACGGTCGCGATGGCGCTCAATTCCGGGGTGCCGTTGACGCTGGCGGGCAACAGCGACCTCGCCACGCAGTTCGAGCGCCTCACGCGCGCGTTCCTGCCGGGCGCAACCGAACCCGAGGCCGCGCCGGCGCGCCGGCCCGCTTCCATGCTGGGCTTTGATCGCCTCGCGTCCCTCTGGTGAGCCCCATGAGCACTGCTGCCGTCCCGACCCGCCCGCAGCCGCAGTCGCAACCGCTTCGCGCGCAGTACCTCGACCTGCGGGCGAACGTGCATCGCAAGCTGCTGAACCGGCTCAACCTCGAAGCGCTCGCGCAGACCGACCGCGCGCGCGCCGAATCCGAGATTCGCGCCCTGCTCACGCACCTGCTGGCGGAAGAAGTGACGCCGCTCAGCCTGGCGGAGCGTGAGGGCCTCTTCGCCGAAGTGCTCGACGATGTGTTCGGGCTGGGGCCGCTCGAGCCGCTGCTCCGCGATCCGGCAGTCAGCGACATCCTCGTCAACACCTACAAACACGTGTTCGTCGAGCGCAAGGGACGGCTCGAACGGGTGACCGCCACGTTCCAGGACGATCGGCACCTGCTGCGGGTCATCGATCGCATCGTCAGCCGCGTCGGCCGCCGTGTGGACGACAGCTCGCCTATGGTCGACGCCCGGCTCGAAGACGGCTCGCGCGTCAACGCGATCATTCCCCCGCTCGCGGTCGACGGCCCGCTGCTGTCGATTCGCCGTTTTCCGGCGGAGCGGCTCAAGGCGGAAGACCTCGTCACGCTGCAGGCCCTGACGGCGCCGATGCTCGAGTTCCTCTCGCACTGCGTCAAGGCGCGGATGAACTGCCTCATCAGCGGCGGCACCGGCGCCGGCAAGACGACGCTGCTCAACGTGCTGTCGTCGTTCATCTCCGACCACGAGCGCGTCGTCACGATTGAAGACGCCGCCGAATTGCAGCTCCGCCAGGAGCACGTGGCGCGGCTCGAGACGCGCCCGCCCAACGTGGAAGGCAAGGGCGCCGTCCGCCAGCGCGAGCTCGTCATCAACGCCCTCCGTATGCGTCCCGACCGCATCGTCGTCGGCGAGGTGCGCGGCGCCGAGGCGCTCGACATGCTGCAGGCGATGAACACGGGCCACGACGGCTCGCTGACGACCGTCCACGCCAACACGCCGCGCGACGCGCTGGCGCGTATCGAAACGATGATCGCCATGGGCGCGGTCAACCTGCCGGAGCGCGCCATGCGCCAGCAGATTACGTCGGCGATTCAGCTCGTCCTCCAGCAGACGCGCCTCAGCGACGGCACGCGCAAGGTGACGAGCATCTCGGAGATCGTCGGCATGGAGGGCGACACGATCACGATGCAGGAAATCTTCGTGTTCGAAAAGCTCGGCATCAACCACGAGGGCAAAGTGATCGGCCGCTTCCGCGCGACGGGCGTGCGCCCGAAGGTCTGCGAGCGGCTGAAGTCCGCCGGCATCGTGCTGCCCGGCACCATGTTCGAAGGCGTTGTGGAGATCCGCTGATGATTGCCGCCCTGATGGTCTTCGTGCTGGTGATGGGCATCGTGCTCGGCGTCTACTATGCCGCGCGCGCGATTCCCAAGGCGATGGAGGAGCGGCGTCTCGAGCTGAGACTGCACGACATCACGCCGATGCTCTCGGACACCGACGAGAGCAGCGTGCTGAAACACGAGCCGAGCGGGCCGGTCCCCGCGGTCGATCGGCTGATCGCGCGTTCGCCGGGAACCGCATCGCTCGGGCGCCTCATCGCGCAGTCGGGCGTGCAGACGACGCCCGGGACGGTCGTGCTGGGGAGCCTCGCCGCGGCCTTCCTGACCTTCATGGCCATGTCGATCTTCGTGCGCATGCCAATGGTCGCGCCGGTCGCCGCGGTCGCGGGGCTGGCCGCGCCGTTCGTGTGGCTCATGCGCCGCCGATCGACGCGCGTCGCCAAGTTCGAGGAGCAGTTCCCGGACGCGCTCGACCTGATGGCGCGCGCGATTCGCGCCGGCCACGCATTCCAGAGCTCGCTCGGCATGGTGGCCGAGGAACTGGTCGCGCCCGTCGGCCCCGAGTTCAAGAAGACGTTCGACCAGCAGAACTTCGGCCTGCCGCTGCGTGAAGCGCTGAACGGCCTGGCCGATCGCATACCGCTGCTCGACGTCCGCTTCTTCGTCACGGCGGTGACGATCCAGCGGGAAAGCGGCGGCAACCTGTCCGAGATTCTGGAGAACCTGGCGCACGTCGTGCGCGAGCGGTTCAAGATCCGCCGCCAGGTCCGCACCCATACGGCGCACGGACGATTCACGGGCTACGTGCTGCTGGCACTCCCCGCGGCGCTGGCGGTGATGCTGTCGCGCATCAGCCCGGACCAGATGCAGCTGCTCTTCCGCGAGCCCATGGGACGCATGATGCTCGGCGGCGCCATCGTGCTGCAGACGATCGGCTACTTCTGGATCCGGCAAGTCATCAAGATCGAGGTGTGATGTGACCCTGCTCCTGCCCCTGCTCGCGTTCGTGTTCGTCTCGCTGCTGGTCGCGGGCGCCGCGATGGCGTTTTCGCCTCGCGCCTCGGCGGTCGTCGAGCAGCGTCTCATCGAGATTGCCAGCGGCACAGCCGCCGCGGATCGTCCGCGGTACCGCGATGCGCTGATCGGACGGCTCAAGCGGCTCGGCGAGATGGCGCCGAAGTCGGCAACCGAGATGAGCAAGCTGCAGCGCAAGCTGCTGGCTGCCGGCTACCGGCGTCACGAGGCGATCTGGATCTTCTTCGGCCTCCGCATCGGCGTCGCGTTCGCGTTCTTCACGATCACGACGATGCCGCTGTTCTTCCGGCCGAACCTCGCGGCATCGCTCGGCGCGGCCGGCCTCGGCTTCCTGCTGCCGAACATGGTCCTCGGGCGCACGGCCAGGCGCCGCCAGCACCGGATTCGGCTCGCGCTGCCCGACGCGCTCGATTTGCTGGTGGTGAGCGTGGAGGCGGGCCTCGGCCTCGACCAGGCGATTCAGCGCGTCGGCGACGAGCTGACCTTCGCGCATCCCGACCTCTCGGAGGAGCTGCGGCTGATCAACCTGGAGCTGCGCGCCGGCAGCGCGCGTTCGGCCGCGCTGCACAACCTCGCGCACCGCACCGGCGTCGACGACGTCTCGTCGCTCGTGGCGATGCTCGTCCAGACGGACAAGTTCGGCACCAGCGTGGCGCAGTCGCTGCGCGTCCACTCGGAGACGCTGCGCACCAAGCGCCGGCAGCGCGCCGAGGAAGCCGCCGCGAAGACCGGCGTCAAGATGGTGTTCCCGCTGGTCTTCTGCATCTTCCCCGCGATCTGGGTCGTGACCATCGGCCCGGCCGCGATCAAGTTCGTGAAGGTCCTCTTTCCCCTGGCGCAGCAGATATGAGCACTACGGTCGCAATCACCGTCGCCCCGTTTCCGGCACCCGCAACGCTCGAGCAGACGGGCCTGGCGCCCGATCAGATCGAGATGCTGATGGTGAAGATTCTCTACAGCGGCGAGGCCACCGGCCTCGCGGTCGCGGATCGCATGCGGCTGCCGTTTCAAGTCATCGAGCCGCTGCTCGAGCGCGCGCGCGCCGAGCGGCTGATCGAGGTGCGCGGCATGGCCGGGTCGGGCACCGCGTCGTATCGCTTCGCGCTCACGGACCTCGGCCGCGACCGCGCGCAGCAGTACCTCGCGACGAGCCACTACTGCGGCCCGGCGCCCGTGCCGCTGGCGTCCTACGTCTCCTACATGCGCCAGCTCAACGAGGCGCGCGGCTTTCTCGATCGCGAGCGGCTGCAGTCGGCCTTCGGCCACCTCATCGTCGCCGACGAGATGCTGCAGCAGCTCGGGCCCGCGGCCAACGCGGGGAAAGGCGTATTTCTCTACGGCCCTCCTGGCAACGGGAAGACGGTGCTCGCGGAAGGCATGGGGCACGCACTCGGCGGCGAGATGTACGTGCCCCACGCCATCGACGTCGATGGTCACACCATCACGATGTTCGACCCGACCTGCCATCAGCCGCTCGAGGAGATGACGGATCGCTCGAGCCTCGTGGCGCTCGTGCTCGACGACCGGCGGTGGGTCCGCGTGCGCCGTCCCGTGGTCGTCGTCGGCGGCGAGCTGACGCTCGACATGCTGGACCTGCGGTTCAACTCGCTCTCGCGCTTCTACGAGGCGCCGATTCAGCTCAAGGCCAACGGCGGCGTCTTCCTCGTGGACGACTTCGGCCGCCAGCGGATGCGCCCGGAGGACCTGCTCAACCGCTGGATCGTGCCGCTCGAGAGCCGCGTCGACTATCTCACGCTGCACACCGGCAAGAAGTTCCAGGTGCCGTTCGACGTGCTGACGATGTTCGCGACGAACCTGGACCCGCTGCAGCTCGCCGACGAGGCATTCCTGCGCCGCATCCCCTACAAGATTGCGGTCGGCGATCCGACACTCGATCAGTTCTCGCGCATCTTCGAGATGTGCTGCCGCGCGCGGCGGATGCGGTTCCATCGCGTGATGGTCGCGTACCTCTACCGCCGGCACTACCGGCCGGTCGGCCGCGCGCTGCGCGCCTGCCACCCGCGCGACCTGCTCGACCAGATCATCGCGCTCTGCCGCTACCGCGGCATGGAGCCGGCGGTGACGCGCGAGCTCCTCGACGCGGCGTGTGCGTCGTACTTCGTCGACGGCTGCGGCACCGCGGACCAGGCCGTCGCGGACGCGAAAGCTCCGCGCCGCCCGAGTCCTGCACACATGGAGGTGCACTGATGCGAACGAGGGTTGCCGACTGGGTCGCGCGCATCATCGTGTGCCTGATGTTCGGCGCGCTGTGCGTGAACATCCTGCAGGAGTTCCTGCGCACGGGCCACATCACCGGCCTGATGCTGCTGGCGAGCGAATCGCTCGTCATCGTGCTGACGCTGGCGCGCCGGCGGGCGACGATCGTCGATCGCTCCGTCCCGGCCGGTATCGTCACGCTCGTGTCCGTCGCGGGACCGCCGCTGATGCGCGCCGACCACGATATCGTGGCGCTCGCCGCGCCCGACATGCTGACGGGCATCATTTCACTTCTCGCGCTGATGCTCATCGTGTCGGGCAAGCTGACGCTCGGCCGCAGCTTCGGCCTCGTGCCCGCCAACCGCGGCGTCGTCGTGCAGGGTCCCTATTCGGCGGTGCGGCATCCGATCTACTCGGGCTACCTCGTGGCGCACGTCGCGTTCCTCGCGGCGCACCCCTCGACGTGGAACGTCGTCGTGTTCGCGATTGCCGACGGCGCGCTCATCGTCCGCGCGCTCATGGAGGAGCGCGTGCTCACCAACGATGAGGGCTATCGTGACTACTGCGCGCGTGTGTCGTGGCACCTGATTCCCGGAGTGTTCTGACGTGCAATTGATCAACGAACGGACGCGCAAGTCCGTTGCCGACCTGGTGGAAGTGGCGGACACGCGCGCGGCGCGCCGCCGGGGACTGCTCGGCCGCACGGGCCTCGACGAGGGCGCCGCGCTGATGCTGCTTCCCTGCTTTTCGGTGCACACGGCGTTCATGCGCTTTCCCATCGACGTCATCTTTCTCGACGGCGACGGCTGCGTCGTGCGCACGGTGTCGCGCCTGGCGCCCTGGCGGATCGCCGTCTGCCCGCGCGCGCGTGCCGTCGTCGAGCTGCGCGCCGGCGGCCTCGAGTCGCTCGCGGTGGAAGCCGGCGACGCGCTCTATCTGGTGCCAACGCGGGAGCAGCGAAGGGCGTCGTGAGCATCAGGCGGCGATCAGGGATCAGGAGCAAGGGATTCGATCCCATGAGGATCCTTTCGCACTGGCGCAAGCTGTTCTGGCTCGGCGTGACCGTCGTCGCGGTGATGGCGGGCGACGTGCTGCTCACGAAGTACGGTCCCGCGATGCGCGCCGCGTCGGTCGAGACGGGCGCGAGCTTCAGCGTCTCGGCGGGTTCGTTCGCCACCGAGGCGAAGGCGGCGACGTTTGCCGCCGCCCTCGACGCGTCAGGACTTCCGATCCTCGTGCGCGTGCGCCCGGATGACGGGCGCTATCAGGTGCTCGTTGGCCCCTACGTCTCGACGGAAGAAGCGGAACGCGCCCAGCGCCGGATGGCGGCGTGGGGCCTCGGCGAGGCGCGCCTCGTCGTGGACGACACGATGCGCTCGAACCCGCAGCAAGCCGCGGTGTTCGGCTTCGGCGACTCCTCGAGCACCAGCGTCGTCATGGTCGCGGCCGCGGGCATGTCGTCGATCGTGTTCGAGATGAACCACGTGCCGAAGCAGGTCGAGACACGCCGTACTGGCTCGACGTCGATGGACGTGGAGATCGGTCAGGGGGCAGGGGGAAGGGGGCAGCGGTTAGACGGACGCAGTCCGCACATTCCGGCGTCGGGCAGTCCGCAGGTTGCGGGAGGGGGCAGTCAGCAGGCGGCCGCGGGGGTCAGTCAGCAGGACGCGTTCGAGTCGCTGCGTCTGCCCGACGGCGTGTCGCTCGTGCGCGGGCTGGCGGTCCAGACCGGCGACGGCGACACGACGCGCGCGCGCGTCGTCGTTCCAGAAGGCGTCGAGAGCCGTCTCCGCCTCGAAGGTCGCCGCGTCTATATCGACCTCGCGTTTCCGAAGGCCCCGTGGAGGATTGAGAAGCCGGCTCCGAAAGGACCCGGCCTACCCGCGAACGAGTCTGAACGGGTGGCACGGCGCGTGTCGGACGCGCCAGAACGGGTAGGTCGGGTCGTTTCGGAGCCGCCGAGCGCCTATCGCGAGCAGGCCGAAGCGATCGTCATGCGATTCACCGAGGTCGAGCCGTTCCTGCTCTCCGCCGTGCAGGCGCCGGAACCGGACGTGCTCGCGGCGCTGGCACATTCGCTCGAGGACGTGCGCCGATCGCTCGAGCGCACGACCGCGCCGGCCGACAGCCAGGCAGATCGTCAAACGCTGCTGCTCGCCATCGCCAGGGCCCAGGCCGCGCTGGCGCCGACATTTGCCAGCGACCGCAAGGCGGCGATCGAGGAAGCCATCGCGCTGTTTCACTCGCACTGACGCGGCGAGTGTCGGCCGGGATCCGGGGTCCGGGATCCGGGATGCGGGATGCCCAAACAAGAAAGGCCGGCGATCCTAAGACCGCCGGCCCGAACCTGAACCCGGCACCGAACCTGAACACGAACGGAGAACCGAGAACCCCGCAGCGTGAACGGGCGCCGCCGCTAGACCACGTCCTTGTGGACGACCTCGGCGACTTCCTGCTTCCTCTTCCCGCCGCCGAGTCCCTGGATCTGCAGCACCGGCTCCGCGTTCTCCTTGAGCACTTCCTTGCGATAGAGCCGCTCCATTTCCTGGTTGTGGCGGATTTCCTCGGGCGTCAGCTGCTTCTTGCGGGCCGCGAGCTTCTCTTCGCGCGCGTTCTTTGCGATGCCGAGCTCGTCGAGGTCGGTCTGCTTGCCTTTGGCCACCGCTTCAGCGTTGAGGATGAGCGTGTGGTCCTTGCTCGCGAGGTTGACTTCCTTGCCGCCCGCGAAGATCTCGTGGCGGCCGTGCTCTTCGTACCACTTGGTGAGCGTCGCCGTCATGTGCATCTTCTCGATGATATTCCGCCAGCCGATCCCCGTGTTGTAGGCGCAGAAGGAGATCTCGCCCTGCTGCGTCGCATACGGGATGATGCACATCTCGGTGCGCCGGAAGTCGTAGTTAAAGAGGTCCTGGAACCACATGCCCGCGATGAACAGGAAGTTCCAGCGGTCCGCGCGCCGCTTCTCGATGTCGGCCAGCGTGCGGTCGCCTGAGACCTTGCCGTAGTCCTTGCCGGTGGCGCCGAACGTCTTGTCGAACTTCTTCATCAGGTCGACGAGCCGGAAGTGCGTAGGCGCCTTGAACGGATCGTAGTTGCGCATCAGCGCCAGCGCCATGCCGGCGACCGACAGCGCACGGCCGCGCGCCGCGTCGTTCACCTTGGCGACGTCCCGGGCGAGCCGATCGGCCTTGAGGAACGCGGTCACGGGCACCGCTTCCTTCGTTTCCTTGTCGATCATCACCGCCATGCCGATGCCGCAGTTCGGGTGACAGCCGCAGGTGAGCTGCCCCCACTCGCGATCCGGACCGTGCACCACGTCCGCCCAGTCGGTGAAGGTGGACATGAACGAGATGGGGAACCAGTCGCGCGTCGGCTCGCCGATCCCGGTCTGCGACTTCACGTCGTGCGCGAGGTGCGACAGCGTGTAGCGCTGCGCCGCGCGCCGTTCCGGCGTGATCTCCTCGTCGCGGCCGGTGAACGACACCGGCTGGAACGACAGGAAGTTGATCCGCTTCGGGTTGTCGAGCGCGAACTCGATGACGCGGCCGACCTGCTCGTTGTTGACGCCGTTGACGATGGTGATGACCGGGACGATGTCGACGCCCGCCTGATAGAGGTTCTCGATCGCGCGCAGCTTCACGTCGAAGAGGTTGCCGACGCGGCGGTGCGAGTTGGCGGCGTTGCCGATGCCGTCGAACTGCAGGTACGCGTAGCGCAGGCCCGCCTCGGCCGCGGCCTTCGCGAACTCGGGGCTCTTGGCGAACTCGATGCCGTTGGTCGCCGCCTGCACGCTGTTGTAGCCGACCCTGCGCGCGTAGCGCACCGCGTCGAGGAAGTACGGCGACATCGTCGGCTCGCCGCCGGAGAACTGCACCGACATCTGACGCCGCGGCTTGATGGTGATCGCGTTGTCGAGGACCTGCTTGATGTCCTCCCACGACAGCTCGTGGACGAAGCCGACCTGGTTCGCGTCCATGAAGCACGGGTCGCACATCATGTTGCAGCGGTTGGTGAGATCGACGGTCAGCACCGATCCGCGACCGTGCAGCACGGTCGAGCTGCCGTGGTTGTGCAGCTTCTGGTCGTTGTGCGCGCGGATGTCGCGGCCGGGGAACACCTCTTCGAGATGCTTGAAGAAGGCGGTGTCGATCGCCATCACGTCCTCGAAGTGGCCGTGGATGGGGCAGTCCTTCTCCATGACGATCTTCCCGTTCTTCTCGCGGATCGTCGCCTTGATTTCGCCGACCTTCTCGTTGAGCAGGATGGAGACGTCCTTCCGGCCGTCGAGGATGTCCTGCCGTGCTTCCCGGACGCAGGTCGGACAGAGCGAGTCGGTCTGGCGCGGCCAGCCGAGCGGCGGCTTGGTCTTCTGATACGACTTGAGGAGCGGCTTATCGGACCACCGGGGCGTGAACGAGGGGTTCTGCTTGATCTTGTTGGCGGCGGAAAAAACGTGCCAGATGCCGTTGGCGGCAACCGAAAGCCCCTTTTCCACGTACTTCATCGGTGCGTGCATCTCTGCTCCTTCGCTGGCAGATGTCAGGTGGCAGGCATCGGGTGTCAGGGGAGGCCCCGAAACCTGTGAGATCCGGGAGATTTTAGGAGTGTGAGCGGCGAAATCGACTCAAATTCCAGCGGATTGGCAATAGACAGGTCCCAGGTGTCCCGAAACAGGCCTCAATGGCGGCCAAGGACGAGCCTGGAACCTGGACCACGCCAAAACGTGACACGTCACGGGCGCACCCATGCGCGTAGCGCATGACCATCCGCAGATCATTGTATTTCCCTCATAACGCGCGGCTCGTCAGAATGTGCGCACCATGCGCGCCCCTGACGACTTCCCGCCCCAGGCTCAAGGTCTGTATCACCCACAAGATGAACGCGATGCCTGCGGCGTGGGCTTCGTCGTCGACATCAAGGGACGCCGGTCGAACGCGATCGTGCGCAAGGCGCTGGAAGTCCTCATCAACCTCGAGCATCGCGGCGCGTGCGGCTGCGAGGCGAACACGGGTGACGGCGCCGGCATCCTGATTCAGACGCCGGACAGGTTCTTCCGCGGGGTCGTCCCCTTCACGCTGCCCGAGGC
>Ga0134123_10001472_pt1 | contig 15314 bp, 15 predicted proteins | sample KB303_FD_96460 | JGI IMG/M metagenome (GOLD analysis project Ga0134123, IMG submission 96460) | Terrestrial soil microbial communities without Nitrogen fertilizer from Kellogg Biological Station, Michigan, USA - KB3-0-3 | ecosystem: Environmental > Terrestrial > Soil > Unclassified ...
CGCACCGGTCAGCCGACGCCTTCGTTCCTGGTGGGCGCGGCGGTCATGCTCTGCGCCGGATTCATGGCGCTGGCGGTAGTCGACCGGTTCGCGGTCGCGTTCGCGGTGCTGGCGCTCCTGGGGTGCTCGCAGATCCTCTTCACGACCGGGTGCAACACCATGCTGCAGCTCGCCGCGCCCAACAACCTGCGCGGGCGGGTGATGGGCCTCTACACGGTCACCTTTGCCGGGATGACGCCGTTCGGCTCGCTGATCGTCGGCATGATCGCCGAGCACCAGGGCGTGCGCGCGGCGTGCGCCGCCGGCGGCGCCGTCGGTCTAGTGGGGGTCGCGGTGCTCGTGGCGGTCGCGCACCGCGCCGGCATCGTCTGGAGACCCGCGCGCTCGGCCTGACCGGAGGCCCCGGCCTATTCCTCGTCGAGGAACTCCCGCACGCGGTCCATCGTCTCGTCCTTGGGATAGATGGCGCTGAGCGCGCGGGCGCGCGTGAGCGGATCGCTGGCGAAGAAGCGCTCATAGAGCACCTGGCGGCTGCCGAAGGCGCTGCCGGCGACGTCCCACGCGAGCCGAAAGAGCTTGACGCGGTCGCGCGCCGTCGCCGTGTCGGTCGCCAGGTATTGCTCGATGTGCGAGGCGAGGGGACCGCTGAAGTCCGCCTCGGTCGGCGTGAGCATGAAGCTGCTGGAGCCGAGGAGCTGTAGGATCTCCACCATACGGGGATAGGCCGTCATGAAGAGGTTGCGCGTGCTCTCGGCCGGCAGCGCGGCCGGGCACATGACGCCCCATTCGTCGAGCTTCGCGTCGGCCTCGGCGGCCCGCATGCAGGCCTTCATCAGCTCGGTGTAGAGCATCAGCTCACCCAGCCGCTCCTCGGAATGCGGCAATTGCGCGTTGCCCAGGGTCTTCGTCATGAGGAGCGCCAGGCCCAGGACGAACTCGCACTTGGCGATGTTCTTGGCGGCGCCCTGGTGCGCGGTGTGCGTCATCGAGTTGGTGGTGGTGGCCGTGCCGTTCAGCAGATCGACGTCGCCCAGCAAGAACACGCGCTCCCACGGCACCAGCACGTTGTCGAAGAAGACCATGCAGTCCATCTCCTCGAAGCGCGAGCCGAGGGGATGCTCGAAGTGCGATCGTCCGAGGTCGAAGCTTTCGCGGCACAGGAACCTGAGGCCCGGAGTACCGCAGGGAATCGCGAAGTTGAGTGCGAACGGGCTGTGGGTCTCGGTGTGGCGCGCCACGCGCGGCGAGTAGACGGCGATCTCGTCGGCCAGGGGACCGAGCGTCGCCAGGATGCGTGCTCCGTGCACGACGATGCCGGCGTCGGTCTCCCGCACCACCTGCAGCGCCGTACCCTCCTGGAGATTGAATACCCCGGTGAGCGTCCGGCTGCGCTGCAGGTTGATCAGGGAGTGTGTCAGCGTCAGGTCATGCTCGCTGATGTACTCGTGGTAGCGCTCGATGTTTCGCGCGAACTCGGGCCGGCCCCGGCCGAAGTAGCTCGATGCGGCGGCCCAGGCGGCGAACGTCACGTTCATGAAGTCCGGTGAGCGGCCCATCATGCCGCAGGTCGTGCGGGCCCAGCGCAGCATCATCGCGCCGCGCCGCTGGAGCTCGGCCTGGGTGCGCGGGATGATGAACGAGAGCCCCAGCCGCTCGCCGCTGGTCGGCGAGACGTACGTCATCTCGTCGCGCAGCTTGGGGTCGTGCTGCTGATCGTAGAGCGAGGCGATGGCCCGCACCCCGTTGGCGAGACCGGGGTGCGTGGTGACGTCCTTGACGCGCTCGCCGCGTAGCCAGACCTCGCGCTCCTGCGCCTGCAGGCCCTTGATGTACTCGGCGCCCGTCCGTGCTGCCATCGCTACAGCTCCTTGATTCATCCATCGGCGCCTCGGCCGGCGGGGCCCGGCCCCGCGACGGCCTGCAGCGCGCACACCCTTGAGAGATTACTTGAGCTTCAAATCCTCGCAGGGCGCGGCGTACGGGTACCCCTGGATCAGTCCCGCGCCCGGGGCCTCGACGCGCGAGCCCACGCCCCAGATGAACCCCTGTTGGAAGATCGGGGCTACCAGCACCTGGTCGGTGACGATCTTCTGGATCTGATGCAGCTGCGTCTCGCGCTGCTTGCGATCGAGCTCCTTCGCCTGGCGCTGGAACAGGTCGTCGACCTCGGGCAGCGAGCCGTACGCGTAGAGGCCGCCCTTGGTGAAGAACGGCTCGAGCCGCGCCGCCGCGTTGCCGGCCGCTCCGGTCGCGCCGATGAGGAGCCCCTTCAGCTTCTTCTCATGCCACGTGGTCATGAACGTGGCCCGCTCCATCGTCCGCACGCGCGTGCGGATGCCGACGCCCTGCAGGTAGCCGCCGACGGTCTCGGCCAGCGACGTGTACGGCGGCAGTGGCGTCAGGTCACCCGCGTCGAAGCCGTTGGGATAGCCGGCCTCGACCAGGAGCTGCTTGGCTCGCTTGGGATCGAGCGCCGGCGGCTCGACCTTCAGCGCGAAGTCGAACTCCGGCGGCACGAACGAGCCGGTCGGCTTGCCGAAGCCCAGCATCTCGGCCTGGTTGATCGCGTTGCGGTCGATGACGAGGCTCGCCGCCAGGCGGACGCGGCGATCGTGCCACGGCGACTTCGCGTCCCACTGATCGAGGAAGTCGAGCCAGTACATGCCGTAGAGCAGGGGCGCGGTGATCCGGACGCCGGGCGTGCGGCGCAGCTCCTCGGCGAGCGGGCCGACGAAGAGGAACGCGATGTCCACCTCGCCCGTCTTCACGGCGGCGGCTCGCGTGCTCTCGTCGGGAATGCTCTTCATGACGATGCGCTTCACCGAGGGCGCCTTGCGCCAGTACTCGGGGAACGCCTCCAGCACGAGCTCGATGCCCGGCTGGAACGACACGAACTTGAACGGCCCGGCGCCCACCGGCGCCTTCTTGAAGCCTTCCTCGCCCACCTTCTCGATGTACTTCTTCGGCACGATCCAGGCGGCGCCGGTGGCCGAGGTGCCGTAGAAGGCCATGAAGTCCGGCCACGCCTCCTTGAGCACGAACCGCACGCGGTTCGGCGCGACGACCTGAACCTCCTTCACCTTGTCCTTGAGGAGCCGGGCCGACGCGCCCTTGTAGCGCTCGAACGTGAACTTCACGTCCTCGGCGGTCACCGGATCGCCGTTGTGGAATTTCGCGTTCTTCCGCAGCACGAACTCGTAGTTGATCCCATCCTTCGAGACGGCCCACGATTCGGCCAGGCTCGGCGTGTTGATGTTGCCGGGCATCGGCTTGGAGAGCGCGTCGTGAAGGGCGTAGAGCACCATGAACGGGGTGATGAGCGCCTCCGTGTCTCCGGGGTCGAGCCAGCGCGACACGAGCGTCACATGCAGGCCCCAGACCATCGTGCCCGGCTCCGTCGCCGCGTGCGCTGGAGGAGCAGCCGCGACGACGACGAAGACGAGCAGGAGAGCGCCGAGCCAGGAGCGAAGGAGCATCAAGAGACCTCCAGGGGTGTCGGGTGATGAGCGTTGGCGCGCTCGCGGGCGGGCGTGGCCGGGTCGGGAAACGCGATGCCGACGGGCGCGTTGGCTTCGAAGGGACTCCACAGCCCGAGCTCCTTGCCGATCTCACGGAGCGCGGGCAGCACTTCCTCGCCGAGGAGGCGGATGCATGTCTGGGCATCCGCGCTCGAGACGAAGCCGTCGGCCGCCCAGAATCCAAGAATTGACGGTCGCGTCTCCTCGAGCAGACGCCGCAGCTTGGGAATCACGGTCTTCGGTGTTCCAGCCACGATCATCTGGCTGTTGATCTGGTCCTCGAACGACGCGCCGCGCGGGTTCGACCGGCGGCCCACCGCGTACTCGACGAAGGCGGTGCGGACCGTCGGCGAGAAGTAGCCCGAGGGCGTCGACCACACCGGATGCGCGAGGCCCGTGAACTCACCCTGCATCCACATGAACTGCCGGGCGTTGGCCAGCGCCTTTTCCTCGGTCTCGGCGACGTGACAGCGCTGGAGATAGCCGCGGTACTCCGGGCCGCCGGCGTAGCCGGTCTCCTGAGCGACCCGATCGTAAAGCTCCCAGATCTTCTTGGTCGCGTCGATGGCGGTGCTGAGCGCGATGTACGGGTAGCGCTTCTGCGCCGCCCAGATGATCGTCTCCTTGCTGAGCACGCCCGGGATCCAGATTCGCGGGTGAGGCTTCTGGAGCGGCACCGCCCACGGGTTCACCACGCGGTGCTGGTAATGAGTGCCCTCCCAGCGGAAGGGGCCGGGCTGAGTCCACGCCTTGACGATCAGGTCGTGCGCCTCCTGGAAGCGCTCGCGGTTGAAGGCCGGATTGACGCCGGTGGCGAGCTGCTCCTGGCCGCCGCCGCGCACGAACCCGGACACGAGACGTCCGCGGGAGACCATGTCGATCATCGCCAGCTCTTCGGCGAGCCGAACGGGGTTGTCGGCGAGCGGCAGGGGATTGCCGAGCAGCACGATCTTCACGCGCTTCGTCGTGGCGGCCAGGATCGATGCGAAGACGTTGCACTTGGCCTGCATGCAGAAGGGCGCGTTGTGGTGCTCGTTCAGCATGATGCCGTCGAAGCCCACGTTCTCGGCGAGCCGGTAGTGGTCGAGGTACTCGTTGTAGAGCCGGCTGCCGGCCGCCGGGTCGAAGTGCTGGTTCGAGAACATGAGGGCAGTGGCGCCGAACTTTCGTCCCTCTTCCTCGGGGTAGGCGGACATCGGCTGCTCGGTGAAGTACATGAGGTGCATCAGGAATCTCCTTGGCTCACGAAATCGATGACGAGTCTGGCCAGCTCGTCCGGCTTTTCGAGGTCGACGAGGTGCCCGGCGCCCGCGACGATCTCCAGGCGCGCGCGGGGGAGCGCCTTCGCGTAGCGCTCGCCGCACTCGAGGGGAACGATGCGATCGTCACGGCCCCACACGATCAGCGCGGGCGCCGCGACGCCGCCGAGCAGATGCGGGAGCGTCGCGCTGTACATGTACGGCTTCCACGCGATGCGGAAGGTCATCTCGCGGTTCAGGTCCCATTTCTCGAGCTGGGGGGTGGTGGGGTCGGCGCCGAAGACGCGGTCGAACGCGCGCGCGTCGGAAAAGCCCAGACGCACGTAGTCGATGTAGGACACCAGCGCCTGATCGGCGATCTCGCCGCGCTCGGGCTTGAGGCCCATGGCGCCCACCAGCACGAGCTTGCGGAAGGCGCGCGGCGCCAGCGACGCCATCTCGGCCGCGATCCAGCCGCCGAATCCGAGCCCCACCACCGACACCGCACCGGGGGCACGCGTCTCGGCGATCTCGCTCAGGAGCCACTGCTGCATGGCCGCGGCATCGCGCACGTGACGCATCCACTCCGGGCGTTGAGAGCCGTCGTAGCCGGCCATCGTGGGCACCAGCACCGTGAAGCGTCGGGCCAGCGCGTCGTAGAAGGGCAGGCGATCGAGCGTCCCGATGTCGTGATGCAGGATCAGGAGCGGCGGACCCGAACCGGCCCGGGACACCTGGATCGAGACCCCGGCGACGGGGATGGTTTCAGACGTCCAGCTTACGGAGGTTGTGCTCACGGTAGTCCAGACTCCTCCCGTCGCTCGCATCGAGCCCGCGAGCGACGTCGGCCCAGACTACCCGCTTCTCTCCGTGCCTGGCAAGGATGAAGCCCTCAGCCCTGCGCGCCCGCTGGCGCAGAGCAAGCTCTCGGTCGTCTTGTCCATCGTCCGCAGCCTAGCCTAACCGTCCTGTCATTAATGTGACGTTCACGAGTTTACGGCTGTTGCATCTCGACAAGCGCTTATGCCTTCGTGTTCTGGCGCACGAATGCCTGGACGCGCTTCCAGGCGTCGGCCGAGGCCTCCGCGAACTCCGTCTGCTTGCGGTCGAAGAAGCTATGCGGCGCACCGGGATAGACGGTGGAGTCGTGCTTGACATTCGCTTTGCGGCACGCAGCGTCGAACTCGTCGACCGCGCTCTGCGGAATGCCCGCGTCGGCGCCGCCGAAGAGCGAGAGCACCGAGCACTTGTAGCGCGACACCGCGTCAATGGGCTTGGGGCGGTCGGGCCAGCGGCTCAGGCCGAGCGGCCAGCCGTAGAAGCCGATGACGCCCGCATAGCCGAGCCCGCTCGCCGCCTGCAAGTACGAGAGCGCGCCGCCGAAGCAGAAGCCAACGGAGAAGACCGACCGGACCTCACCGCCGTCCTTGCCGCGCAGGTAGGCCACTGCCGCCGCGATGTCGGCCTGAAGCGCATCGGGCTTTGTCTGCGGCACATGCGACATGAAGTCGAAGGTTTCGCCGCGGTCGTCCGACGGCGCGGTCCGCGCGAAGAAGTCGATGGCGACCGCGTCCACGCCGACCTCGGCGAACCGGTCCGCGAGCTCCTTGTAATACGGGTGAAGCCCGCGCACGTCGGGGATGACGACCATCCCGGCGCCCGTCGGCCGGCTCGCGCGGGCCGCATGCGCCATGAAGCGGGTGCCGTCCGGGGAGGCAAGGCGGAAGTCGCGTGATCCGGCGGAGCCGCCGGCGATCGGACGAATCGGCGGTCGAGAGTCATTATCGACGCACATAGGGCCTCCTTTGTTCATAGGCGCGCCTCGGCCGGCGGGGCCCCAGCCCCGCGACGGTCTGCAGCGCGCACGTCCGCATTCGGGCGAAGTGCTTCACGTGGATTCGGCAGGCTATCGCGGAAGACGCCGGCCCGTCAACCGGTTGAGCTTGGAGGGTTGGAAAGCTTGACTCTCCCTCCCGGCAGGATATAGTCGCGCCAGCCGGTACCGGATGCTCAGCGGCGACATCGCCACGCCGGGGAGGACGTCATGAAAGACGGGCTTCGCTTCGTTGACTGCGACATGCACATCATGGAGCCGGTCGATCTGTTCGACCGCTATCTGGACAAGCGGTTCAAGGACCGCGTCACCAGCGTGGTCGGGCCTGACGGCAAGCCCCGGCGGGGCACGATCGTCATCGACGGTCTGCCCACCACGATGGACGCCGAGATGCAGCAATACCGGAAACGCGGCCGCCCGGGCACCACGCACAGCACCCAGCCCCTGTCCGGTTCGCGTCTGGCCGATACCGGCCGCCTCGACTTCGCGATCGAGCGCAAGTACAACGCCGAGGCCCAGGTGATCGGCATGAAGATGGAGGGGGTCGACATTGCGGTGCTTTACCCGACGACCGGCCTCTCTCTGATCGCCCGCGACAACCTCGATCCCCAGCTCTCGCTCGGCCTGTGTCAGGCCTACAACAACTGGATCCACGAGTTCTGCCAGTTCAGCCCGGAGCGGCTGAAGTTCGTGGCGATGCTGCCGGTCCACGACGTACACCTGGCCTCGCGCGAGCTTGTCCGCTGCGTGCGAGAGCTGGGCGCGGTCGGCTCGTTCATCCGGCCCAATCTAGTCAACGGGCACTACTGGCACTCGAACTACTGGGATCCGCTCTACACCCTGCACGAAGAGCTCAACGTCACCTGGGGATTCCACGAGGGCACCGGCGCCTGGTACTCGTACTTCAACACCCTGTACGGTGAGAACCGCTTCTACCGGCACGTCGCGAGCCACTGGATCGAGATGCAGCAGGCGCTGATCGCGATGATCATCGGCGGCGTGTTCGAGTTCCATCCCAAGCTCCGGGTCGGCTTCCTGGAGGCTCAGAATTCCTGGGCGCCCGGTCTCCTGTCCCGCATCGAGTGGGATTATCCGCAGTACCGCGACTCGCACGCCCCGTACCTCTCGCTCACGCCCCGGGAGTATTTCCGGCGCAACTGCTGGGCGGCGGTCGAGGGGAGCGAGCCGGAGATCGAGGCGACGGCCGGTCTGCTCGGCGCCGACCGGATGTGCATCTCGACCGACTATCCGCACTTCGACTCCAACTTCCCGTACGTCTCGACCAATCTCCTGAAGAACGTGCCGCGGGAAGTCGCGGCCCAGATCTTCATGGGCGGGGCGCATCTCTACGGGTTCACCGAGAGCGATTTCCAGAAAGCTGCCAAGGCGGCGGGAGACTCGGCGACCGGCTAACTGCATCGTCCGGAAATTTCGCCCGAAACCGGCGGTCTCCGCGTGCGCGCTCTTGTCGCGCGGAGGTATGCTGGCTTCTGATGACCCCGACCCGCTACGCCCTCGCGTCGATCTGGCTCGGGGTCGTCGTCTTTCTGGGCACAGCGTACTTCGCGGCCACCAACACCGCGCCGTTCATCCTTCCACTGCTCAAGAAGCTGGCGCCGGGTGGGTCGAACGCGCAATTCCACGCGATTCACTTGGTTCTGCGCAAGCTCACGCACATGGCGGAGTACGCGGTGCTCGCGCTGCTCTGGTTCTGGGCGATCGTCGTGCATACGGGACGCCCGGTGCGCGCCGTGTGGATCGCGCTTATGGTGTGTCTGGCGTGCGCGGTGGCCGACGAGACTCACCAGGTGATCGTCCCCACCCGGAGCGGCAGCCTGCAAGACGTCGCCATCGACGTGGCGGGCGCCGCGGGCGCCCTACTGATTGCCCTCGGGGGGACGGCGAGAGCGCGCGATCAGATGCGAGGAGGCGTGGCTGTCGAGCCCGCCGATTGACGGCGGCTTACATGCCGCCGCTGCCGCCGTTGCACGCCCAGTCGAACGACAGCACCTGCACGCGGTAGCTCGCCGCTTCGCCGACCGACGCGCCGAAGTACGCCCGGTTGTTCTTGGGGACCTCGCCGAGCACCCACACGGTCGAGGTGCCAACGATGCCGCCGGCGTTGTCGAGCCGCTGGATCTGAAGCCGCAGATGCTCCGCGTTCTGCGCGCCGTTCAGGTTGTAGACGTATCCCTCGATCCTGGGACCGTTGCGCGCCCGCGCGACCTCCCACTCGAGCCGGAAATAGCGCTCGAGAGTCTCGGGAGCGTAGAGCTGCGCCGAGGCCGCGACCCAGCCGGTGAGCACGAGGGCGAGCGTGAGCGTGGAGACCATGCGTCGCATGCCGGTCACCTCAGGGTGACGCTTGTGACAGATGGCAATCCCTTGGCGCGCATCTCCCAACGCGCTCCGCCGTCGAGCGACTGGAAGACGCGGCCGTCCTCGGTGCCGAAGACGACGATGGACCCCGCGGCGGTCAGGCAGGCCGTGTCGATGTTCGCGTCGAACCAGGTCGGGAGCCCGTCGCGGCAGCGCTCGAACGCCTCGTCACCGTTCAGCCGCTTGCGGTAGAGCGCCGAGCGGCGACCGCCTGGTCCCGTCGAGGCCGATACGAGCACGGTGTCGTCGGAGACCGCGACGGCACGCAGGTAGTGAGCGTGAAGACCCTCGGCGACGATCTGCCAGGTGTTCCCGCCGTCCCGGCTCACACCGAACCCTTCGGCCGCGGCGACCAGCACGACGTCGCCGCGCGTGGGATGGGCCAGCACCTGGTGCACGTCCTCCTCGATGTCGAGGGTCGGCGCCCAGGATCGCCCGCGATCGCGCGAGCGCGCGACGCCGCCGACGTGGACGTTCACGTGGATGGTGCCGTCGACCGCGCTCGCGATCGAGCGAACGTCGGCGGGATCCCCCCACGGCGTGTACCACGTGTCCCGGCCCTCGGTGACGTCGAAGGCCGAGACCGGCTCGAGCGCGTTGCCTGCGAGCTTCAGAAGGTGAGCCTGCTCGGTGCCGACCAGGAGCCCGGCCGACGTCGGCGCCAGGCACGTCGCCGGCAGCCCTTCGATCGCGGCGCGTTCCTCCCAGCCGCGCTCCGATTCCCGCCAGAGGGCTCGACCATCGACGATGGCCCAGCTCCATCCGGCATCCTCGGCGACCGCGGTGAGCGGCCGGCCGGAGAGCGCCGCGACGGCGGCCACCCGGTCTCCTTCGATCTCCCAGAGCCCTTCGCTCGTGCCGACACGAATTCGGGTGTCCATGGCCGGATCATACGCCCGATTGCTATACTCCCGTGCCATGACGACCGAGGAGTGGTTCGACACGCTGACCGGCGAGCTTCTGGCACGAAACCCGTTCCGGACCTCGGAGTACTTCAAGCGCTTCGCCGCCGGCACCCTCACTCGCGAGCAGGTGTGGGCGCACATCGCCCAGCACTATCTCCTCATCGCCTGGTTTCCGCGGATCTTCAGCGGCATTCACACGCGCTGCGACGACTTCGAGGTGCGAAAGGACTGCGCCCGCCACCTGCTGGTCGAGGATCTCGGCTTCCTGAACGGCCGCGTGGGCGCCACGCCCGATCACGACGAGCTCTTCCGCCGCATCGGCGACGACCTGGGCTACGCGCGCGACGCGTACGACCGCATCGTGCCAGTCCCGGAGATGGCGGCAATCGTCTCCTTCTTCGAAGACCTGGCCCACGCGCGGCCGTGGAGCGCGGCGCTCTGCGCGACGGCGCTCCTGGAGGAAGAGGTGGTCGAGATCGCGCGCACGGTGGGCCGCGCCCTCGTCGAGCACTACGGCGTGCGGCCGGAGTGGGGCGGCCAGAACTACGCCGTCCACGAGGCGGTCGAGCAGGAGGAGTCGGGCGAGACGAAGAAGACGATCCTCAAGCACCTCGTCACGCCGGACGATCGCTTTGCCGCCGAGGACGCGATGCGCGAGATGCACCGGCTCCTCACGTCGTACGCGGAAGGTCTCGCGCGGCGCCACCTCGGCTGAGTCTCGCCCGCCTAGCGCCGCTGGCGATCGATCGCCGGCCCCGCCAGGAGCGTGGCGGTCGTCCCCAGGGTGGCCAGCGCCGCGAAGACCACCCAGGGCACGGCATACGAGTCCCAGTGCTCGAGCAAGAGCCCGAAGACGGCGGGCCCGATCAGGAGCCCCACGACGATCGACGCGAACGCCATCCCGCTCAGTAGACCCGCCCGCCGGACACCGCCAAGCTCCGCGCTGATGACGAAGAACACGCCCACCCAGCCGTAGGCGCCGACCCCGGTTGCGAAGGCCAGCACGCCCGCGCCGAGCGGCGCGGTGACGGACCGGAACGCGTAGCCGGCGAACGTCGCGGCGCCGATGCCGCCGGTGAGCGCGAGCCACACCGAGCGCCGGTCGGTGAGCCAGCGATCGCTCGCGGCCCCGAGGGCCAGGCGTGACACCGCGCCGCCGGCCTGAGAGCACGCGACGAGATATCCGGCGCCGATCGTGTCGAAGCCGAGCGCCTGGACCGTGTAGAGCGGCAGATAGCTCAGCACCGCCGCCTGCACCATCCCGAGGATGAGGCCGCACGCGAAAAAGGTGAGGATCGGCAGGCGCCGCGCCCACGACCAGTCGCTCGGCGCCGCGGTCGTCGTGGCGGACGCAGGCGTGCCGCGATCGAGGACGCCCAGCGGACGCCAGATCAGCGAGACGGTAAGCGCGACGACGGTGGCCGACACCGCGACCGCGATGCGCCAGCCAAAGGTCGCGGCGATGCGCGGCAGGACCAGCGCCGAGGCGATGCCGCCCAGCGTGAGACCCATCTGCTTGATGCCCATCGCGATGCCTCGCTCCGGCGCGGGGAACAGATCCATGATGGCCTTGCCAAGCGCCGGATTGACGAGGCTCCATCCCGAGCCCGCGACGAACAGACAGAAGAGGAACGCGGGAAATGCGGGCGCCGCGGCGCCGACCGCGAGGCCGGCGGCTCCGACGATCAGCCCTCCGAGCAGGCTCGGCCGCACGCCCACCCGATCGGCGAGCCGGCCCGCCGGCAGCGAGAAGAGCAGCCCGCCCAGATAGATCGCCGGAACCATCAGCGCCACCTGCAGGCGGGCGAGGCCGAAGCCCTCGACCAGGCTCGGCGACAGCGGCGAGATTCCCAGCATTCCGAAGGCGCCGGCTCCATAGGAGCCGGTGAGGATCGTGAGGAGGAACCAGCGCGCGGCCACGCCGCCCGATGGTAGCAGACCAATCCGAAGACCGAACCGGCCCGTAGATCGGGTGAAGGAGGGACGACGGTGAAGACACGAGACATCCTGAGCGGTGCCGGGCTTCTGGTAGCAATTCTCGCAGGTTCCGGCATCGCCACGGCGACGCCCACCGAGACTCAAGTAGCCGTGCAGGTCTTCCAGTTCCGGCCGGCGCGGCTCGAGGTCAAGGCCGGCACGCGCGTGACGTGGACCAACGGCGACGAGATCACGCACACCGTGACCTCCGGTACTCCGGCAGAGCGCGCCGGCCGCTTCGCCCAGCGCCTCGAGGGCAGGGGAGCGGCCGCGACCGTGGAGCTCAAAACACCCGGGGTGTACCCGTACTTCTGCGAGCGTCACCCCTCGATGCGCGGCGAGATCCGCGTGAACTGATTCGAGCCAACCCAGGAGGACAAGAACAATGCTGACGTCAACGATGGTGAAGTCTGTCTGTACGCTGACGGGCGTCGTGGTGCTCGCCACCGGCTGCGCGCAGTCGATGGCCGGCCAGATGTCGGGCAGCGACAAGTCCATGGTGGCCGCATCCGCGACACCGGCGGCCAGCCTGCGCGTGGCGCTCAACTCGCTGCTCGGCGAGCACGTCATCCTCGCCGCGGCGGCGACCGGCGCCGCGCTCGACGGCCGTGAGGCCGAGTTCAAGGCGGCGGCCGGCGCGCTCGATGCCAACTCGGTGGAGATCTCGAAGGCCATCGGCTCGGTCTACGGCGAGGGCGCCGAGCAAGCGTTCCTGCCGCTGTGGCGCCGCCACATCGGCTTCGCGGTCGACTACACGGTGGGCGTGGCGACGAAGGACCAGGCCAAGCAGCAGAAGGCGGTCAACGATCTGATCGCGTACACGCAGGACTTCGGCGCGTTTCTCGCGTCGGCCAACCCGAACCTGCCCAAGAGCGTGGTCGCCGATCTGGTCAAGCATCACGTCGTGACCCTCAAGGAGGTCATCGACGCGCAGGCAGCGAAGGACTACACGCGGGCGTACGCGGCCGAGCGCGCGGCGGTCGCGCACATGCAGATGATCGCCGATCCGCTCGCCAGCGCGATCGTCAAGCAGTACCCGGACAAGTTCACCGGCAAAGCTGACGCGGCGGCCGCCGGCCTGCGCACCACGCTCAACCTCGGGCTCCGCGAGCACGCATACCTGGCCGGCGCCGCGACCAACGCCGCCCTCGGCGGCCGCGACGGAGAGTTCAAGGCCGCGGCGGGCGCGCTCGACGCCAACTCGGTCGACATCGCGAAGGCCATCGGCTCGGTGTACGGCAAGGACGCCGAGCAGGCCTTCCTGCCCCTGTGGCGGCGGCACATCGGCTTCTTCGTGGACTACACGGTGGGCGTCGCGACGAAGGACAAAGCCAAGCAGGACAAGGCCGTCAGCGACCTCATCGGCTACACGCAGGACCTCGGGGCATTCTTACAATCGGCCAACCCGAACCTGCCCAAGCAGGTCGTGGCCGACCTGGTGAAACATCACGTGATCACGCTCAAGAGCGTCGTGGACGCCCAGGCCGCGAAGGATCAGGCCGGCGCGTACACGGCCATGCGGGCGGCCGCCGGCCACATGCAGATGATCGCCGATCCGCTCGCCGTCGCCATCGTCACGCAGTTCCCCGATCGCTATACCGCCAGCGCGAAGTAGCCGCGCCGCGGTCGCCCTTGTCCGGCGCCCCGGAACACACCGGGGCGCCGGATTCTCGTGCCTTACCGGAAATGGAATCGCGTGCCCAATTGTGATCGGCGGGTGCGAGGCTGGTCGGATCGATTCTCACCAGTGCCTTGGAAGTTGCTGATCTGGTGGAAGGCGATTCCGGTATCGAACTTGCTCGGGAATTCGGACATGGACGAAGTCACGTCCGCTCCCGGACGTCGAGGCGTCGGCCGCCCGTCGACCGTCGCGTGCTACACGACGTCGATCGTCGAGTGGCTCAGGGCGGAGCCCGAGGTCTCAAGCGCCGACATTCTCCGGCGGATCAGGCTCATGGGCTATCGCGGTGGCAAGAGCGCGCTCTACGAGCTGGTCAAGCGCCTACGGGCCTCGGGCCGGCGCATGAGCCACTCCGAGCATCCGCGCGCGAGCGGCGAGTAGCCCTCACTTGACGCCGGCGGCGGCGAGCGCGATTCTGGCGCGCGCCGATCCATGCTCTTCCCGACCACGCTCGTCGGCAGCTACCCGCAGCCGGACTGGCTGATCGATCGCCAGCGCTTGGCCGGCCGCTTCCCGCCGCGCGTCCGTGCGCGTGAGCTGTGGCGGGTCGCCGAGTCATGGCTCGCCGAGGCGCAGAACGACGCGACGGTGCTGGCGATCCGCGCCCAGGAAACCGCGGGACTCGACATCGTCACCGACGGCGAGATCCGCCGCGAGAGCTATTCCAACCGCTTCGCGACGGCCCTGGAAGGCGTGGACATCGACAACCCCGGGACCGCGCTCGATCGCTCCGGCCACCCCAATCCCGTGCCGCGCATCGCCGGCCCGATCCGGCGCCGCCGGCCGGTCCTGGTCGAGGACGTGAAGTTCCTCCGGGCGCACACGACGCGGACGATCAAGATGACCGTGCCCGGGCCGTTCACGATGTCGCAGCAGGCACAGAACGACCACTACCCGAGTGAAGCGGCCGCGGCGGTTGCTTACGCGGCGGCGGTGAACGAGGAGATCCGCGATCTCTTCGCGGCCGGAGCCGACATCGTGCAGGTCGACGAGCCGTACATGCAGGCCCGGCCCGACAAGGCGCGCGAGTTCGGCCTCCGGGCTCTCAACCGCGCGCTGGAGGGGATCGCCGGCACCACGGCCCTGCATATCTGTTTCGGCTACGCGGCGATCATTCACCAGCGGCCGTCTGGCTACTCGTTCCTCCCGGAGCTGGCGGGCTCCCCGGTTCAGCAGATCTCGATCGAGACCGCGCAGTCCAGGCTCGACTGCGCGGTGCTGACGAAGCTCGAGGGGAAGTCGATCCTGCTCGGCTGTCTCGATCTAAACAACCTGGCGGTGGAGACCCCCGAGACGGTCGTGGCGAGGGTGAAGCGCGCGCTGCCCTACGTGCGCGCGGAGCGGATCGTCCTGGCGCCGGATTGCGGGATGAAGTACCTGCCGCGCGACGTCGCCTTCGACAAGCTGAAGGCGATGGTCGCGGCGGCGGCGATGCTGCGGGCTGAATTCGGCGGCTAGCGCGACGCGCGCGGCGGCCCGGACCGGCGGCGGGCCGCCGATCCGAGCCGCGACGCGATCGTCAGGACTTCACGGTGAACTTCTGGAAGGTGTGGCAGCTCTCGGGCACGTGGCCGCGGCTTCCCGCGAACGTCCAGGTCACCTCGCTCACGTAGACGTCCTTGCGTGAATCGACGGCGATGCCGTGCGGTGCTGCGAACGCGCCTTCCGCCGTCGGGTCGGGACCGCCCCACCGCGCGAGAACGCGGCCGTCGCGGTCGTACACGCTCACGCGTCCCGAGCGCGTCGCCGGATCCGCCGGCCCGTAGCGCGACGAGACCTGGC
>Ga0134123_10001474_pt1 | contig 15305 bp, 13 predicted proteins | sample KB303_FD_96460 | JGI IMG/M metagenome (GOLD analysis project Ga0134123, IMG submission 96460) | Terrestrial soil microbial communities without Nitrogen fertilizer from Kellogg Biological Station, Michigan, USA - KB3-0-3 | ecosystem: Environmental > Terrestrial > Soil > Unclassified ...
AGCCAGCGAGGCGAGGGATCATGGGCCAGTACGAGTGTCACGTCTTCGTCTGCACGTCCGGAGAGACCTGTCCCGAGCAGGGGAACGTCGAGAAGATGGTCAAGACCCTGCGCACCGCCGTCGCCACCGCGGGCAAGCACAAGGAAGTCCGCATCAACAAGGCGGGCTGCTTCTCGCAGTGCGGGCACGGACCGATGATCGTGGTCTATCCGGAGAACGTCTGGTATCAGGGCGTCGCCGAGTCGGATCTGGCCGAGATCGTCGAGTCTCATATCCTGGGCGGGCGGCCGGTGGAACGCCTGATCTACAATCCCGGCGTGCCCGGCGCCAACAAGGTGCCGCTCCCGCCCAAAGGGGCCTGATGCGCTGGAACCGGAGCCTCATCCCCACCCTGCGTGACGACCCCGCCGACGCCGAGGCGGTGAGTCATCGCCTCATGGTGCGGGCGGGCCTGGTGCGCCAGCTCGCCGCCGGCATCTACGTCTATCTCCCGCTCGGCCTGCGTGTGCTGGACAAGGTGAACGCGGTCATCCGGGGAGAGATGAACGCCATCGGGGGGCAGGAGATCACCATGCCGGTGCTCCTCCCCGCCGAGATCTGGCAGCAGTCCGGCCGCTGGGACGCGATCGGCTCCGAGATGTTTCGCCTGAAGGATCGGTACGGCCGCGACATGTGCCTGGGCATGACGCACGAGGAAGTGATCGCCTGGCTGGCCTCCAAGGAGATCCGGTCCTATCGCGATCTGCCGCAGATCTGGTACCAGATCCAGACCAAGGAGCGTGACGAGGCGCGGCCGCGCTCCGGCGTCCTGCGCACGCGCGAGTTCCTCATGAAGGACGCCTACACCCTCGACCCCGACGCGGCCGCGCTCGACCGCTCGTATCAGGCCCACCACGACGCCTACTGCCGCATCTTCGAGCGCTGCGGCGTGCGCTACATCGTGGTGGACTCGGACCCCGGCATGATGGGCGGCTCGGGCTCGCACGAGTTCATGGCCCCCAGCGCGGCCGGCGAGGACGACGTGGCCCTCTGCGCCGCGTGCGGGTACGCGGCCAATGTCGAGCTCGCCCGCGGGGTGCCGGTCACGCCGGCCGCACCCTGGAGCGCGCCCGCGGAAGTCGCCACCCCGGACGCACGGACCATCGCCGAGGTCTCCGCCCAGCTCAAGGTGGACCCGGCGCTGACGGTGAAGTCGCTGGTGTTCATGGCGGACGCGGGCCCCGTGCTGGCGCTGGTCCGCGGCGACCATGGCCTGCACGAGCGCAAGCTCGCCCGCGCGCTGCGCGCGGAGGCGCGCCCGGCGCATCCCGAGGAGGTGACCCGTCACCTCGGCGTGGCGCCGGGCTCCATCGGGCCGGTGAAGGTGGCCGGCGTCTCCCGCGTGCTCGCGGACGAGTCGCTGCGCGAGGGCCGTTACGTGGTGGGCGCCAATCGCGAGGGCTATCACCTCACCGGCGTGGCCCCGGGGAAGGACTTTCCCTGTGAGTTCGTGGATCTGCAGGTGGCGCTGCCGGGGGAGGGATGTCCTCGCTGCGGCAAGCCGCTGGCGGTGGAGCGGGTGATCGAGATCGGCAATATCTTCAAGCTGGGCACGATGTACTCGGAGGCGCTGAACGCCGTCTACCTCGACGAGGGCGGACAGCAGCGCCCCATCGTGATGGGCTCGTACGGCATCGGCCCCGCGCGCATCGCCGCCGCCGCGGTGGAGCAGCGCCATGACGCCGACGGCATCATCTGGCCCTGGTCCATTGCCCCCTTCCAGGTTCACGTGGTGCCCATCGCGGGCAAGGACGGCGCGCAGACCGCGGCCGCCGAGGCGATCTACGGGGAGCTCCAGGGTGCCGGCTTCGACGTGCTGATGGACGACCGCGACGAGCGCGCCGGCGTCAAGTTCAAGGACGCCGACCTCCTCGGCTGTCCGATCCGTGTCACGGTGGGGCAGGGGCTGGTGAAGGAAGGCATCGTGGAGATCCGCGAGCGCGCCACGCGCCGCGACCACAAGGTGCCTCGCGATCAGGTGCTTCCCACCGTGAAGGACATCGCCGCCCGCCTCTCGACGACCTGAGCCGGGCCGCGTAGTCCTGACCCACCGGCCCCCCGCCGGCTCCCACCGGCACCGCGGGGAGGCCTCCTCCCCTTGCGAGGGGGGGAGGCGTGTGCTAAAGTGTCGCCAAAAGTGGGCTCTGCCCACTTTTTTTTCTGGAAGACGAAGGGGGCGATCTGGCAAATGAGCGATCTGCACGCGCGGCTCAGCCGGATCGAGGCGGTGGCATCGCCGGTGCTCGAAGCGCACGGCCTGACCCTGGTGGATTCGGAGTGGCGCAGGGAGGGTCGGCGCTGGGTGCTGCGGTTCTACGTGGACAAGGTCGGCGGGGTCGGGATTGCCGACTGCCAGCGCTTCAGCCGGGAAATGGGCGATGTCCTGGACGTTTCCGGGCTCATCTCCGAGCCGTATGACCTCGAAGTTTCGTCCCCGGGACTCGACCGCGAGCTCAAGTCTGATCGGGAGTTCGCCTGGGCGGTGGGCAAGGAAGTGAAGTGCTGGGTTCGAGAGCCACTGGAAGGCCGGCGCGAGCTGGCCGGTGTCCTGGTGGCGGTGACGCCGGAGGCCTTGACGGTGGCGGAAGCGGGTCAGGCGACGCAAGCGGTGCCCCGGCGGCTGCTCGACAAGGCGCGTCTGGTGCCGGTGCTGTTTCCAAGGAAGCAGGGTTAAGCCGTGATCAACAAAGAGCTCATCTACGTGATCCAGCAGATCGGCAACGAGAAGGGAATCGGAGTCGAGGTTCTCTTCGAGGCGCTGGAGTCTGCCCTGCTCTCGGCGTCGAAGAAGACCATGGGCGTGGCGGATAATGTACGGATGCACCTCGACCGTCACACCGGCGCGCTGCAGGTGTTCGCCCGGAAGAAGGTGGTGGAGGCGGTGGGCGATGCCAAGCTGGAGATCCGGCTGGCGGAGGCCCGCGCGCTCAATGCCGCCGCGGAGCTGGACGATGAGATCGAGGTGGAGCTGGCCCCCCAGGAGTTCGGCCGCATCGCCGCCCAGACCGCGAAGCAGGTGATCCTGCAGCGGGTGCGCGACGCTGAGCGGGACGCCATCTATTCCGAGTTCATCGACAAGGAAGGCAAGATCGTCCGCGGCGTGGTCCACCGCATCGAGAAGCGCAACGTGATCGTGGAGCTCGGGAAGGCGGAGGGCGTCATCACCGAGCGCGAGCAGATCCCCGGCGAGCGGTACAACCCGGGCGACCGCGTGCGCGCCTACGTGCTGGAGGTCAAGAAGACGGCCAAGGGACCGCAGATCCTCCTCTCGCGCACCCATCCCGGCTTCCTGGCGCGGCTCTTCGAGGCGGAGATCCCGGAGATCGCGGAGGGTATCGTGCAGGTGCGCGCGGCCGCGCGGGAGGCGGGCGAGCGCGCCAAGGTCGCCGTCGCCTCGACCAAGCGGGATGTCGACCCCATCGGCGCCTGCGTGGGGCTGCGGGGCACGCGGATCCAGGTCGTCAGCCGGGAGCTGCGCGGCGAGAAGATCGACATCGTCGAGTGGGCGGCGGAGCCCTCCACCTTCGTGGCGCGCGCGCTGTCGCCGGCCAAGGTCTCGTCGGTGACGGTGACCGAGCGCGTGGACGAGGGCGAGCAGGCCTCGGTGCTGGTGGTGGTCCCCGACAACCAGCTCTCCCTGGCCATCGGCAAGCGCGGCCAGAACGCGCGCCTGGCCGCCAAGCTGACGGGGATGCGGGTGGACATCAAGAGCGAGGGCGAGCTGGAGGAGGAGCGCCGTCGGGACGAGGAAGAGCGCGCCACCGGGCGCGAGGCCATCGGCAGCTTCGCCGGGGTGGGCCCGCAGATGGTGGACCGCCTGACGGAGGCGGGCCTCTTCTCTCCCGCGCGCATCGTGCGCGGCGGCCTCGAGGCGCTGGAAGCGGTGCCCGGACTGGGGGACAAGAAGGCGGAGGCCATTCTCCAGGCGGCGGTGGACTGGCTGGCCGAGCATCCGCCCATCACGGAGGCGGAGCTGGGCGCCGATGAGGCGATGGTCGAGGCCGCGCCCGCGGACCAGGGCGGCGTCGACGACGGGCCGCGGGCCGAAGCGGGGTGAAGAAGTCCCCGCCGCGTCGGACCTGCCTGGGCTGTCGGCGGGTCCGGCCTCAGGCGGAGCTGATCCGGTTGTCGCGGGGTGGAGACGGGCGCGCGGTCCTGGATCTCGGCCGAAGCGGCGGCGAGAACGGGGACGCGCGCGGGACGGGCACGGGGCGTGGCGCCTATGCGTGTCCGGTTCTCGAGTGCCTGGTGGGCGCGCTCCGGAAGGGGCGGCTCGACCACGCGTTCCGGCGGCCGACGGAGCCGCCGGCTGAAGGCGCAGCGGCGATGCTGGCGGCATGGACGGCGGGCAGGGAACTCGGATAGTCGTGAAGTCGGGTAAAGGAGAGACGCTTTGGCGGGACGGTTGAAGGTGATTGACCTCGCGAAGGAGCTCGGCGTCACCAGCAAGGATCTGCTGCTGGCGCTGGACAGCATGGGTCACAAGGGCAAGCGCGCCATGACTCCACTCGACGTGGCCACCGCGAACGAGCTCCGCACCAAGCTCGGGCGCGGTCGGGAGCTGGCCCCCGAGGCCAAGCCCAAGCGCGTGCCCAAGCCCAAGGCCGCCCCCGTCGAAGGAGAGGCGCCGCTCGCCGTGGAGCCGGCCAAGCCCGCGCGCAAGTCCGGGAAGGCGGCCCCGGGCAAGGCGCCGAGGATCGAGCCCGAGCCTCTGCCCGCCATCGACGTGGTGAAGCCCGCCGCGACCCTCTTCCGGCCCGCTCCCGCCGCTCCGATTTCCGCCGAGCCCGCCGCGGCGGCGCCCGCGGCTCCGGCGCCGTCCCCGCTGGCGCCCACGCCTCCGGTGATCGAGCCACCGAAGGTCGAGCCGCCGCGCATCGAGCCGTCTCGCATGGAGCCCATGCGGCCCGCGCCGGTGATGCCTGCGCGCCCCGCCGCCGCGGCCGCGCCCGCGCCCCCGATCGCGCCCGGTCGGCCCCCCGTGCGGCCCGGCATGCCGGCCCCGCCCGCCGGCCCCGCCGCGACGCGTCCCGGCGCGCCCCCGTCCTCTCGGGGACCCATGACCGCGCCGCCGCGCATCGTGCCGCCCTCGGCGCCGCGGCCCGTGGTGGCGCCGCCCGCGCGCCCGGCGCCGCCGGTCGCTGCCCCCGCGCCGGCTACCGCCGCCCCGCCGGCCGCCGTGGCGCCGTCCGTGCCCCTGATGCCCATCGACGAGTCGCGTCCGCTGCCGCCGCCGCCCGAGCCGCCGGTCGAGGTGAAGCGCGAGCTGATCAAGCTGCCCGAGTCGGTGACGGTGGGCGAGCTGGCGGCCGCGATGCGCCGGAAGTCGGGTGAGGTGATCAAGGCCCTGCTCGAGCTGGGCGTGATGGCGACCTTGAACGAGGTGCTCGATCCCACCGCGGCCAAGCTGGTGGCGGACAAGTTCAGCTTCGACGTGGAGGTCCGCTCGCTCGAGGGTGACATCCTCGAGGAGGAGGAGACCGATCCGTCGCAGCTCCGGCCCCGGCCCCCGGTGGTCACCGTCATGGGTCACGTCGACCACGGCAAGACCTCGCTCCTCGACGCCATCCGCAAGACCCGGGTGGCCGAGAAGGAAGCGGGCGGCATCACCCAGCATATCGGCGCCTACCAGGTGGACACCACGCACGGGAAGGTGACCTTCCTCGACACGCCGGGCCACGAGGCCTTCACCGCCATGCGGGCGCGTGGCGCCAAGGCCACCGACATCGTCATCCTGGTGGTGGCGGCGGACGACGGCGTGATGCCGCAGACGGTGGAAGCGGTGAACCACGCCAAGGCCGCCGAGGTCCCCATCATCGTGGCGGTGAACAAGATCGACAAGCCCGGCGCGGAGCCGGATCGGGTGAAGCGCGAGCTGTCTAACCACGGGCTCGTGCCCGAGGACTGGGGCGGGCAGACCATCTTCGTGCACACCTCGGCGAAGCGCGGCGACGGCATCGCCCAGCTCCTCGAGATGACCGCGCTCCAGTCCGAGATCCTCGAGCTCAAGGCGAACCCGAACCGCGCCGCGCGCGGGGTCATCGTGGAGGGCCGGCTGGATCGCGGCCGCGGCCCGGTGGCCACCGCCCTCATCCAGGCCGGCACCCTCAAGGAGGGGGACGCGGTGGTGGTGGGCTCGCAGTCCGGCCGCGTGCGCGCGATGTTCAGCGACCGCGGCAAGAAGACGCAGTCGGCGGGTCCCGCGGATCCCGTCGAGATCCTGGGTCTCTCCGGCGTGCCCCAAGCGGGCGATACGCTGCTGGTGGTCGCCGACGAGCGCAAGGCGCGACAGATCGCCACCGTGCGCGCCGATCGCGAGAAGCTCAAGGGCAAGGGCTCCGCCCGCATCACGCTGGAAGAGCTGCACAAGCAGATCGAGTCCGGCGAGGTCAAGGAGCTCCGCCTCATCCTCAAGGCCGACGTGCAGGGCTCGGTGGAAGCCCTCACCGAGTCGCTGGAGCGCCTGTCCACCGACGAGGTCAAGCTCAAGGTCATCCACGGCTCGGTGGGCGCGGTCAACGAGTCCGACGTCATGCTCGCCTCCGCCTCCAACGCCATCGTGCTGGGCTTCAACGTGAAGGCCGACGCGAAGGCGGCCAGCCAGGCCCAGTCGGACGGGGTGGACGTGCGGAGCTACAGCGTCATCTACGACGTGATCAACGACGTCCGGGCGGCGCTGTCCGGCATGCTCGCGCCCGAGATCCGCGAGACCATTCTCGGCCGCGCCCAGGTCCGCCAGGTCTTCCCCATCTCCAAGCTCGGCCTCATCTTCGGCAGCGCGGTCACCGAGGGCAAGATGGTGCGCGGCGCCCGGGTGCGGGTGAAGCGGGGCGAGACCCTGCTCGGCGAGGGCACCATCAGCTCGCTGAAGCGCTTCAAGGACGACGTCCGCGAGGTGCTGCAGGGCCTGGAGTGCGGCATCGGGGTGGACGGAGTCAAGGGCGTGGCGACGAACGACACCATCGAGGCCTTCACCACCGAAGAGGTGGCGCGGACGCTCTAGGCGATGTCCGGAGCCCGGGTAGCGGTGGGGACCGTCGAGCTGCACCTGCCCGACGTGGGCTCGCTCAAGGGCAAGCGACACGTGCTGAAGGGGCTCAAGGAGAAGCTTCGCCACCGCTTCGAGATCTCGGTGGCCGAGGTGGACCACCAGGACCTGTGGCAGCGCGCCACCCTCGCCCTGGCCTGCGTGTCGGGCGACTCGCGCCACGCCAACGAGGTGATCTCCAAGGCCCTCGACTTCATCGAGGATAATCTCGACGGTTACGTCACCGACATCCACGTGGAAGTGCTCTGAGGGCAAGCGACCCATGCAGGCGAAACGGCTCGAGCGAGTCAACCAGCTGATGAAGGAAGAGATCTCCCGGCTCGTCCAGCGGGAGCTCAAGGACCCGCGCCTGGGCTTCGTGACCATCACCGAGGTGGACGCCACCCCCGATCTCCGCCAGGCCAAGGTCTACGTGTCCGTGCTCGGCCCGGAGGAGAAGTGGGTGTCCTCCTTCAAGGCGCTCGAGAGCGCCCGCGGTTTCATCTGGAGCTGGCTCCGGAAGAACCTCGATCTCCGCGTGACGCCCCAGCTCCTTTTTCGTCCCGATCGCTCCATGGAGCACGCGGCGCGGATGTCGGCGCTCCTCTCCGGGCTGCGCCCGGCGGACGACGGGCCCGACGAGGATTGAGCGCCGTGGCCGAGTTCTCCACCACGCCGCCCGCGGCGCTGCTCGACCTGCTGGGAGGGACTCCGGGCGAGGCGCTGCTCCTGGGCCACGTCCACCCGGACGGCGACGTGCTGGGCACCTTGCTGGGCCTGGGGCTGGCCCTCGAGGGGAAGGGCTGGCGCGTCCGCTTCGCGGGGCCGCATCCCGTGCCCGACGTGCTGGGCTTCCTCCCCGGCAAGGACCGCTGGGAAGTGTGGCCGAAGGCCCCGCGGACCTTTCCCGTGGTCATCCTCACCGACTGTCCGAATGACGGGCGCACGGAGGGGCTGCTCGAAGGCGCGCGCGAGGCCGCGGGGCAGGTCCTGAACATCGACCACCATCCGGACAACCGGCGCTACGGAACGGTGGACTGGATCGATCCCACCGCGGCCGCCACCGGCGAGATGATCTGGGAGCTCCTCACGCGGCTGCGACTGCCGCTCGACCCCGCCATCGCGCTCAACCTCTACACCGCCATCCATACCGATACCGGCTCCTTCCGCTACTCGAACACCACCGCGCGCACCTTTCGCATCGCCGCCGATCTCACCCAGGCCGGCGCCGAGCCCACGCTGGTCACCGAGTGGCTGTATCAGCGCCGCGCTCCCCGCGCGCTCAACGAGCTCGGCGAGCTGCTCCGCCGCATCCAGCTGGGCGACAGCGGCGCGGTGGCCTGGCTGGCGGTGCCCCGCGGGCTGGTCTCGGAGGAGTTCATGGCTGCCGAGGACGTGGTCACCTATCCGCGCTCCATCGGCGGGGTCAAGGTCGCGGTGCTGCTCCGGGAAGAGGCGCCGGGCATCGTGAAGGTGAGCCTCCGCGGCAAGGGCGAGGTGCCGGTCAATCGCATCGCCGGGCGCTTCGGCGGGGGCGGGCACGAGAACGCGGCGGGCTGCACGGTGCGCGGCACGCTCGACGACGCCACCGCCACCATCCTCGCGGCGGTTCGCGAGGCCCTCGCCGCGCCCGCCCGGTGACCGCCGCGCGCCCCGGGGCGCCGCGCTCGGGCGTCCTTCCCGTCGAGAAGGGACCCGGGGTCACGTCCTTTCAGGTGGTCGCGCATATCCGCCGCCTCCTTCGCGCGCCCAAGGTGGGGCACGGAGGCACGCTCGATCCCGACGCCACCGGCCTGCTGCCCATCCTCGTGGGCGAGGGGACCAAGCTCACGCCCTATCTGGGGGCGCTGGACAAGGAATACGTGGCGCGGGTGCGGCTGGGGCTCACCTCGGATACCCAGGACGCGTCCGGGAAGATCCTCGCCACGCGCCCGGTGCCGCCCTTCGACGCGGCCGCCATCACCGCCGCCCTCGTGCGCTTCGTGGGCGAGATCGACCAGATCCCGCCCATGTACTCCGCCCTCCACCACGAGGGCCGCCGCCTCTACGAGCTGGCGCGCGAGGGCGCGGAGGTGGAGCGCAAGCCCCGCCGCGTGACCGTGCATGCCATCACGCTGGAGGACCTGGCCCTGCCGGAGCTCACCATTCGCGTGCGGTGCGGGAAAGGCACCTACGTGCGCACGCTCGCCGCCGATCTGGGCGAGGCGCTGGGGACGGGCGCCGTGCTCGCCCACCTGGTGCGCTCACGCGTGGGCCCGTACCGGCTCGAGGAGGCCGTGCCCTGGGCCACTCTCCAGGACGCGCGCGACGGGGGGGCGCTGTGGCCCGCGCTCCTGCCGCTGGACTCGGCGCTGGCCGAGCTTCCCGGGCTCACGCTCGACGCGCCGCAGACGCGCGCCTTCCTCCATGGCCAGGCGGTGCCGGCCCCGGCCGGCCTCTCCGGGCTCGCGCGCGTATATGGCGACGACGGGGCGCTGCTCGGCGTGGGCGCCGCCCAGGGCGGCCAGGCGCGGCCCGAGCGAATCCTCCATGCGGATCCTCCGCGGACTCCCGTCCTTCCCCGCTGAGCTGGCTCCGTCGGTGACGGCGCTCGGCGCCTTCGACGGAATCCATCTCGCCCACGCGAAGATTCTCCAGACCACGGTGGCGCGCGCCCGCGCGCTCGGGGTGGCGGCCATGGCCTGTACCTACGAGCCGCACCCGGCGGCGGTGCTGCATCCCGAGCGGGCGCCCGTCCCCATTGCCACGCCGGAGGAGAATCTCGCGCGGATGGCCCGGGCCGGCCTCGACGCCACCCTGGTCATCCCCTTCACGCTGGAGTTCTCGCGCATCGAAGCCGAGGCCTTCGTGACGGAGGTGCTGGTGAATACGGTCCGGGCCCGCGAGGTGGTGGTCGGCTACAACCACACCTTCGGGCGCGACGCGCGCGGCACCGCCGCGCTGCTCCAGTCCCTGGGCGCGCGTCACGGCTTCGTGGCCCATGTGCTGCCGCCCTTGCAGGTGGACGGACAGACCGTATCCTCGAGCACCATCCGCGAGGCCCTGCGCGACGGCGACCCGGCCCGGGCGCGCCTCTTCCTGGGCCACCCCTACTCGGTCAGCGGACCGGTGCTCCGCGGCGCCGGCCGGGGCCGGACGCTGGGCTTTCCCACCGCCAACCTGCGGCCCGATCGCCCGCTCATCCTGTCACCCGGGGTGTATGTGGCCCGGGCGCGGTGGACCGGCAAGGGCGAGGGCGGGGGCGGCACGGCGGGGGCGGTGGTCAATATCGGCTACCGGCCCACGTTCGCCGAGCACCAGTACTGGGTGGAGGCCTTCCTGCTGGACTTCTCGGGCGACCTCTATGACCGGGCCTTGACCCTCCAGTTCTACGATCGGGTCCGGGGAGAGCAGAAATTCGCCGACGTGGAGGCGCTGAAGCGCCAGGTCATGGCCGACATCGAGACCGCGCGCGCCGCGGCGCCCCTGCTCCCGGCGGAGGAGTGAGCCCAGCGCTTTACACCGTGGGCGCGCCATGTTACCGTACAAGCCGCTACGGCAGATTTTCCAAACATTTTCCCGGAACCCGCCTCGATGGAGATGCAGCGAGATCTCTGGGGGCTGGGCGATTGGGGGGGGATCCCCCGGAAGGAGCGAGTCATGCGTCTGTCCGTCGAGAAGAAGAAGACCCTCATCGAGCAGTTCAAGACGCACGATGGGGACACGGGGTCGCCGGAAGTCCAGATCGCGCTGCTGTCCGAGCGGATCACCGGCCTCACCGACCACTTCAAGGCCCACCTCAAGGACCATCATTCCCGGCGAGGGCTCCTCATGCTCATCGGCAAGCGCCGTGGGCTGCTCGAGTACCTGCGCAAGAAGGACACGGAGCGCTACCGGGCATTGACCGAAAAGCTCGGAATCCGCAAGTGATCGCGGGTTCCCGTCATCTCTTTCCCCACCAAACCCGGCGGCGCCGGGCCCACCATCTGACCGCGACACGTTCAGCGGGAGGTTCAGTACGCATATGAGTCACACTGTCCAGACATCCATCAGCGGTTCCACACTTTCCATCGAGACCGGCAAGGTCGCCAAGCAGGCCGACGGCGCCGTGGTCGTTCGCTGCGGCGGCACCATGGTGCTCTCCACCATCGTCTTCACCAAGACGCCCATGGAGGGACGCGACTTCCTTCCGCTCACCGTCGAGTATCGCGAGCGCGCGTATGCGGGCGGCAAGATCCCGGGCGGGTTCTTCAAGCGGGAAGGGCGTCCCGACGAGAAGGAGACGCTGACCTGCCGGCTCATCGACCGGCCCATCCGGCCGCTCTTCCCCAAGGGCTTCCGCAACGAGATCCAGGTCATCAACTTCGTCATCTCCGCCGACAACGAGAACGATCCCGACGTGCTGGCCATGATCGGCACCTCGGCCGCGCTGAGCCTCTCCGGCATCCCCTTCGACGGTCCCATCGGGGCGGTGCGCGTGGCCCTCGTGGACGGCAAGCCGGTGGCCAACCCGACCTATGCCCAGGTGGCGGCGTCGCCGCTGGAGATCGTGATCGCGGGGACCGAGGACGCCATCCTCATGGTGGAATCGGGCGGCAAGGAGATCGCCGAGGACAAGATGCTCGAGGCGCTCGCCTTCGGGTTCGAGCAGTGCAAGGTGCTGGCGCGCCTGCAGAAGGATCTCATCGGCAAGGCGGCCAAGCCGCGCATGGCCTACGAGCCCGCGGCGGCCGACCCCGCCCTGACGGAACGGGTGAAGGAGCTGGCATCGGCCAAGGTGGCCCAGGCGCTGTCCGTCCACGAGAAGCTGGCCCGCGCCAGGGCCATGGAGACCGCCTTCGAGGAAGTGCTCGCCGCGGTGGGCGGCGACGAGACGCTCAAGCCCAAGGTCCGGGAGGCCTTCGAGAAGGTGGAGAAGGCGGAGGTCCGCCGGCTCATCGTCGAGAAGGGCATTCGCGTGGACGGGCGCAGCGTGAAGGAGATCCGTCCCATCTCCTCCGAGGTCGAGTATCTTCCCCGCGCCCACGGCTCGGCGCTCTTCACGCGGGGCGAGACCCAGGCCCTGGTGGCGGCGACGCTCGGCACCAAGAACGATGAGCAAAAAATTGAATCTTTCGAAGGAGATATCTATCGCCGATTCATGCTGCACTATAACTTCCCGCCGTTCTCCACCGGCGAGGTGAAGCGCTTCGGGACGGCGGGCCGGCGCGAGATCGGCCACGGCGCGCTCGCGCACCGGGCGGTGGAGGCGGTGCTCCCCAGCAAGGACGAGTTCCCCTACACGATACGGGTGGTCTCCGACATCACCGAGTCCAACGGCTCGTCCAGCATGGCCAGCGTCTGCGGGGCCTCCATGGCGCTCATGGATGCGGGCGTGCCGCTCAAGTCCCCCGTGGCCGGTATCGCCATGGGGCTGGTGAAGGAAGGCGACAAGGTCGGCATCCTCACCGACATCATGGGAACCGAGGACCACTACGGCGACATGGACTTCAAGGTCGCCGGGACCGACAAGGGCATCACCGCGCTGCAGATGGACATCAAGATCAAGGGCGTATCCATCGACATCATGCGGCAGGCGCTGGCCCAGGCGCGCGAGGCCCGGCTCTACGTGCTCGAGAAGATGGCCGAGACCATCAAGGGGCCCCGCACCAACCTCTCGCCCTATGCGCCGCGCTTCGTCACCATCAAGATCCGGCCGGAAAAGATCCGCGAGATCATCGGTCCCGGCGGCAAGGTCATCCGCGGCATCCAGGAGAAGACCGGCGCCAAGATCGACGTGGAGGACGACGGCAAGGTGACCATCTTCTCCTCCAGCAACGACGCCGCCCAGGCCGCCCTGGGGATGATCCAGGACATCTGCCGCGAGGTGGAGCTGGACCGCATCTACGTGGGCAAGGTGAAGAGCATCAAGGAGTTCGGCGCCTTCGTCGAGGTGATTCCCGGCACGGAGGGGCTGCTGCACATCTCGCAGATTGCCGAGGCCCGCATCCGCACCGTCAACGACGTGCTCACCGAGGGCGACATCGTGGCGGTCAAGGTGATCGAGATCGACGGCAACGGCAAGATGCGCCTGTCGCGGAAGGCCGCGCTGCGGGACCAGCCCGCGCTGGCGGAGAAGGAGCAGCTCAAGGTCGTTCCCTCCGGGGCCGCTTAGTGCCGGAGGGCTACCGCAAGGCCGTCCTCCCCAACGGCATCCGCCTCGTCACCGAGGCGATGCCGCATGTCCGCTCGGTGGCGGTGGGCGTGTGGGTGGACACGGGCTCCCGCGTGGAGCCCGAGGAGCGCGGGGGGATGTCCCACCTCATCGAGCATCTCGTCTTCAAGGGGACCGCCACCCGCTCAGCGGAGACGATCGCCCGCGCCATCGACTCGGTGGGCGGGCACATGGACGCCTTCACCGCCAAGGAGCACACCTGCTTCTACGTGGGGGTGCTCGACGAGCATCTGCCGCTCGCGGTGGACCTCCTCAGCGATATCCTGATGCGGCCGCTCTTCGCCGCCGACGACATCGAGAAGGAAAAGTCGGTGGTCCTCCAGGAAATCAAGATGGTGGACGACACCCCCGACGACCTCATCCACGATATCTTCGCGGAGCAGGTCTGGAAGGGGCATCCCCTCGGCCGCCCCATCCTCGGGCAGTGGGAGCGGGTGAAGACGTTCGACCGCGGAACCATCCTCCGCCACTTCGAGGAGGAGTATGCGCCGGGGCGCATCACGGTGGCGGTGGCCGGCCACGTGGAGCACGAGCAGGTGTACCAGCTCTTCGCCTCGCGCTTCGAGGGCTTCGGGCGGCCGGCCGCGCCGCGGGAGGCCGCCCCGCCCACCCTGAGCCCCGTCGTCCACATGGTGTCCAAGCCGCTGGAGCAGGTGCACATGGTGCTGGGGTTTCCCGGCATCGCCGATACCGCGCCCGAACGATACGCACTGTATTTACTGAATGACGTGCTGGGCGGGAGCATGTCGTCGCGCCTCTTCCAGGAGGTGCGCGAGCGCCAGGCCCTGGTGTACTCCGTGCACTCCGGGGCGCAGGGGTACCGGGACACCGGCATCCTCTACGTGTACGCGGGCACGGAGCCGGCGAACTTCGGCAAGGTGCTCACGGCGGTGCTGAAGGAGGTCCGCGGGCTCAAGAAGGACGGGGTCAGCCCCGAGGAGCTGCGGCGGGCCAAGGACCATCTCAAGGGCAGCCTCATGCTGTCGCTGGAGTCCACCTCCAGCCGCATGAATCGCCTCGCCAAGCAGGAGATGCGGTTCGGGTCCTTCCTCTCGCTCGACGAGATGCTCGCCGCCTTCGACGCCGTCCGCCCCGAGGACGTGGAGGCCCTGCTCCACCGCGTGCTCGACGAGGAGCAGCTCGCCCTCGTCACCCTGGGCCCCGTCGACAAGCGCGACCTCCCCCCCGACCTGCTACAAGGGTGATGCCCAACCCCGCCGGTTGCCCTAACCGATTGGACCACGGTCAACATGCCGCAGGCATGTTGATGAAAAATGATTGACAGATACTCGCGCCCGGAGATGGCCCGGATCTGGAGCCAGGAGACCCGGTACGACAACTGGCTCCGGGTCGAGCTGGCGGTCTGTGAGGTCTACGCGCGCCGGGGCGTCATTCCGGGCGACGCGCTCAATCGCATCAAGGCCAAGGCCAAGGTGGATCCCCGCAGGATCGACGAGATCGAGGCCACCACCCGCCACGACGTCATCGCCTTCCTCACCAATCTGGAAGAGGCGATCGGCGCGGACTCGCGGTTCGTCCACATCGGCATGACCTCCTCGGACGTGCTCGACACCGCGCTCGCGCTGCAGCTCCAGCAGGCTTGCGAGATCCTCCTCGCGGATCTCGAGCGCTTTCGCGCCGCGGTGCGGGCCCTCGCCCTCGCCCACCGGACCACCCTCTGCGTGGGCCGGAGCCACGGCATCCACGCCGAGCCCATGACCTTCGGGCTCAAGGCCGCCCTCTGGTATGCGGAGGCGGGCCGCAACCTGGAGCGCCTGCGCCGCGCGCGGGAGACGGTGCGAGTGGGGAAGATCTCGGGCGCGGTGGGGACCTTCGCCCACATCGACCCGGACGTGGAGGAGGAGGCCTGCCACGTGCTTGGCCTCGAGGCCGCGCCGGTGTCGAGCCAGATCGTCCAGCGCGACCGTCACGCGGAGCTGATGACCACGCTCGCAATCATCGCCGCCTCGCTGGAAATGGTGGCGATGGAGATCCGCGCGCTCGAGCGCACCGAGATCGGCGAAGCGGAGGAGCCGTTTGCGGAGG
>Ga0134123_10001475_pt1 | contig 15303 bp, 18 predicted proteins | sample KB303_FD_96460 | JGI IMG/M metagenome (GOLD analysis project Ga0134123, IMG submission 96460) | Terrestrial soil microbial communities without Nitrogen fertilizer from Kellogg Biological Station, Michigan, USA - KB3-0-3 | ecosystem: Environmental > Terrestrial > Soil > Unclassified ...
GTCAGGAGATGATCTGGCTGGCGACCGCCGCGAACAAGTGGTTCGTCGAGGAAGACGACCTCGGCTCGATCGAGCCGGGCAACAGGGCCGACCTGGCGGTGCTTGACCGCGACTTCTTCACGGTGCCTGAGGCCGACATCACGCGGACGCGATCGCTGCTTACGCTCGTCGGAGGACGGATCGTGTATAGCGATCTGCCGGGGACAGCAGCGTAAAGTCGACGAGCCGGCCGATCTGCTGCGCCAGGAGCGTCACGGCGGCGCGCATCGCCTGGCTCGTCTCGACGCCATCCGGAAGCTCGACCGCCAGCACGCCGATGCAGCCGGTGCCTCGCATGATGGGCACGGCGAGCGCGCCGTTGCTGCCTTCCACGCCAGGCACGGCGCAGATCTTCTCGAACCTGAAGGCGGCGGCCGTCGCGTTGTCGGCGTCGCGGGCGACGCGCGGGAGCTGCGCGAGCACCCGTTCGGAGTAGCCGGCGCTCATGGCCGGCACGAGGGCGTCGACGTCGGCGTCCCAGACCCACGCGATGATGCCGGCGGTCCCGAGGACGCGGCCAATCTCCTCGTCGTCAAACAGCTCGTGGCGGACCGGCAGGTGCGGCGCCACCGTCTCGACCGGCGCGGCGGCCAGCTGATCGTCACGCCCCACCATCCGGCGGAGGAACCTCAGCACCGACTCGATGACGCTGTCGGCGATCTGGGCAATCCGCGTCTGCGGGCGGAGCCGCTGGCTCGGCACGGACGCCAGCGCGGCGCCAATCGTGACGACTTCACTCGGGTCTGGATAGAGCGCGAGGAACTCGCGCACGACCTCGTCCGGCTTCAGGCCGATCGCCTCCGCGTACGCGCGGATGAACGCGCGGCGGAAGATCCCGGACGGCCAGTGCATCACCCGATCGCTCTCGAGCTCATCGAGCAACGGCAGATGAATCTTCGTCTGATCCGCAATCGTCGCGAGAGAAACCTGCCGGCGCTCACGCTGACGCCGCAGACGCGTGCCAAAACTTTCACCCATGATGAAAGAAATTCCCGGTTTGAGTTGGATTTGGCTGGCTAGACAGCACTCGGCGTATAAGCCTGCAACTATTTTGCCGCGACGATCGCCGTGACGGTGATGGTCCTGGTCTTCGCGTCGAGCGTGCCGGTGACGCGGACTTTTCGTCCGGCGTACTTTTCCGGCAGCTGCTGATTACTGAGGTTGTAGACCGTCTTGCCTGCGAGGAGCACGTACGAGGCGCCGTGCGCCTGAAGGCACGCGTACGTGCATTCGGCATCCGTCGGTCCCATCCGCATCACGGCATGGCCTGCCGACCCGCATTCGCTGTCGGTGATCACGCCGAGGAACGTCTGCTGCGCCGGAGCGGCAATCGCCGCCCCGGCCAGCAATGCAAGCGCGAGCTTATTCACCAGGGATCATGAGGTGCGCGGTCGTCGTACCCGCGTTCATGATCCACACGCCGCCGCCGCGACCGTTCTCCGGCAGCCCGAGCGACGCCATCGTCGCACCCGGGACGGCGACCGTCATGTGGCCGCGGCCGCGCGCCTCGTCCGGTCCCTGCAGGTGATAGAAGACCGAGCCGAACTCCGGCTTCACGCGCTGGCCGCTCTTCTCGAGCTCGGCAAACTGCGCTTCTGCGGCTCCTCGATCGGCAGCCTTGGCTTCGACGGTCATGTTCTGCTTGACGCGATCGAGGTTGCCGTTCTGCGTGCACTCGACCGAGAACGCCTGCTGCAGGTTGAACCCCGATCGGTCGTAGCACACGAGCCGATTGCCTTCGTTGGCCTTCCGCAGCACGGTGTACGACTGGCGGTCAGCCGCCCATTTGATGACCATGGCGCCGTTCTTCAGGTTGGCCGGCGCAGCCACGAGCGCCTTGTCGACTTCTGCCTGCGACGCGCCCGCCTCGAGCGGCTGCGGCGGCGCCGGCGCACCGCGACCCTGAGCCAGGACGATGGCCGATGCCGCGAAGACAGTGAACACGATGACAACTGTACGTTTCATTCTGAGTGACCTCCACTTCCAAGAGACAGATTCTACACCCCTCACTCCCGGCTAAATGAACTTTGACGGGGTCTAACTCGTAACCGCGATAGCCAACTTAACTGGAGGGTCGTGCATGAGACGCGCACTGGCGGCATTCGGGTTCGTGGTCATGTCGGGCGCGGTTTTCGCGCAATCCCCTCAAACCACACAGAAATTTGACGCGGTCGACATCAGCGTCCGGGACCATCACGGGGTGACCGGACAGCCGGGGATGACCGGCGGCGTCCTCCGCAACGGACGCTACGACCTTCGAAATGCCTCGATGATCGACCTGATCTCGACGGCCTACGGCATCACCGACACCACGCTGATTTTCGGCGGCCCGAGCTGGGTCGAATACGACCGGTTCGACATCGCGGCCAAGGCGCCGCAAGGCACCTCTCAGCAAAACCTCAGATTGATGCTGCAGGCGCTGCTGGCGGACAGATTCCAGGTGAAAGTTCACAATGACACCCGCACCGTCGACGGCGGGTATGTGCTGACGCTTGGCAAAGAGAAGCACAAGATGAAGGAAGCGTCCGGTCCCGGCAGCGGCTGCCAGCCGGTCCCGCCGCCGCAGCCACCGCCTCCGGTCCCATTGAACGTCGGCCAGTGCCGCGGCGTAACGATGGAGCAATTCGCCGACCTCCTCCGGGGCATCGGCCAGGGCTACATCAACGGCCCGGTCATGGATCAGACCGGATTGAAGGGCTACTGGGACTTCGACGTGCGGTTCACGCCCTACGGCGCGCTCGCGCGCGCCGGATCCGACGCGATCACCGTCCCGCAGTTTGTCGAACGGGATCTCGGGCTGAAGGTCGAGCCGGGCAAGGCTCCACGGCCCGTCACCGTCATCGACAGCGCCAGCCGGCCGAGCCCGAACGCTCCGGGCGTGGCCGCGACCATCCCGCCGGCTCCGAAGCTGGAGTTCGACGTCGCCGAAATCAAGCTGAGCCTGCCCGACGCGCCGCCGATGCTGCGCTGCTGCCAGGGCGGGCGCATCGACGGCTCGGGCGTCACGCTCCACCAGATCATGCAGATCGCCTGGGATTTGACCGTCGACGACCTCGTGACCAACACACCGAAATGGTGGGACGAGACCAAATACAGCATCGTCGCGAAGTCGTCCACGTCGATCACCGGCAACGGCCAGAACTTGAGCGCCGACATCGAAGATCTGAAGGCCATGCTGCGCCAGCTGGTCAGCGAGACGTTCAAGATAAAGTCGCACTACGAAGATCGTCCCGTGACGGCGTATACGCTGCTCGCCGACAAGCCGAAGATGGCGAAGGCCGACCCCGGCAATCGCACGGCGTACAAAGAGGGTCCTGCCGCCGGCAAGGCCGATCAGCGCAACCAGATTCTCGGACGCATGGTCACCGTGACCAACATGACGATGGACCAGTTCGCCGAGAACCTGCAGCGGATCGCGAACGGCTACATCCGCGTGCCCGTGGAGAACAAGACGGGGCTCGAGGGCGCCTACGATTTCACGCTGGTGTTCTCCGGCATCGGCCTCGTGCTGCAGGGCCGCGGCGGACGCGGCGGCGACGGGCCCGCAGCGGGACCGGGCGGACCTGGAGGCGATGCCGCTGGGGATCCGTCGGGCGCGCTGTCGCTCTTCGACGCGGTCAACAAGCAGCTCGGGCTGAAGCTCGAGGAGCGCAAGCGCCCGATGAAAGTGCTTGTGATTGACTCAGTGCAGGAGAAGCCCGAAGTGTAGCGCGAAGGCCTTGGCCGAGCGATCAGCGCCCGTCGCCGAGCAGGTGCGGGACGTCGCGGTTGTTCTCGGTGCAGATGTACTCGATCAGATCCTGCCCCACCACGAGGCGTGACGGGCTGAGATCCACGGTCCAGGGACGGGCATAGGCCTCCGGATCGTCGAAGGTCGCCGTCACCTCCATCGTCCCGAAGTTCCGCCGGCGATAGCGCTCGATCACGTGGAGCGCGTCGCTGTGCGGCCGGCCGGCGTTGTCCATCCACGTCTTGTCGTTAATCCCCGTCGTGTCCACGACGAACGTGTCGCCGTCCCATTTGCCGACCGAGTAGCCGATCCACGACGGCTGCGGATCCTTCGGGAGCGCGCGGCCGTCGGTGAAGATCTGGCGGAACGTCGTGAAGCCTTCGTACAGAATCACCGTCACGCCCGGCAGCTGGTAGATCTTGTAGGGATATGGCAGGTAGATCAGCTTCGGCATCCCCGGCACGCAGTACGCGGCCGGATCGTCTTTTCCCCGCGCGCCGTTCGCGCGCGTCTTCGTCAGCTGCTCGGACCACGGCAGATACGGGACGTCGCGATTCGCCACGCCGACCGAGAGATCCTGAAGCGGCCGGCTGTTCGGCGTCCACACGCCGGAGAGATCCGGATGGCCGTCGGCCGCCTTCGGCGCCGGCGCGGTGAGATCGACCTTGCCGTCGGGCGTCTTCGGCATGCCGGTCGTCGGCGTGTTGAGCCACTGTCCCGCGAGCGCGAGCGCCGCTGCGAGAAGCGGCGACAGCAACAGCTTCATGCGGACCTATAGTAGTGCAGGCCCGCCGTAGCGCAACGCGCGAAGGCGGCCTCCCTATGCTCGCAGCGCTTGCCATTGTCTGGCTGACGGCCGACGTGTCCGTGGAGCACCTCTCGGTCGCTCCCGCGAATCAGAATGGCGCCGGCGTCCACGCGGGACTGGAGATCGAGTTTCCGCTGCGCCCGGCGCTGTCGTTTTCGCTGACGGGACGCGCGGGCGCGACGCGCGCGGGCGACTGGCGTCCGATCTTCGAAGGTGCGGCGAAGCTGACGTGGCGGGAGACGATCGAAACGTATGGCGGGCTGCGTCACGACGACCGCCTCCGCCGCGAAGGCGCACTCGCCGACTACCGCGATCCGACGGGACGCATCTTTGTCGGCGCGGCCGTCCTGCCGTTTCGGCACGGACCGCTCGCCGTGGGCGCATCCGTCGACTACGAGCGCGCGCTGCCGGGCGCCAACCGTCTACCGTCCGGCGTCCTGGGCGCCGCCTTCGCGCGGTGGCGCTTTCACTAACTGGTAGGCTGACAGCACGTGCATACGCGACGTCCGAGATATCCCGGCAAGAACCCGCGCGCGTTCCACCACAAGTACAAAGAGCTCAATCCGGAGCGCTATGCCGAGGACGTGCAGAAGATCCTCGCCTCCGGCAAGACGCTCGCGGGCACGCACCGGCCGATCATGGTGGACGAAGTGCTCGGCTGTCTGCAGCCGGCCGAAGGCGAGGTCGCGGTCGACTGCACGCTCGGCGGCGGGGGCCACGCCGAGGCGATTCTCGAGCACATCCGGCCGGGCGGGCGGCTGATCGGACTCGACGTCGATCCGCTCGAGTTGCCAAAGACCGAGGCGCGGCTGCGTGCCGCCGGATTCGGACCCGAGGTGTTCACGGCCCGCCAGGGAAACTTCGCGGGCCTTCCGCAGGCGCTCGCGGCGGAAGGACTGGCGGCGGTGGACATGATCCTGGCGGACCTCGGCGTGTCGTCGATGCAGATCGACAACCCCGATCGCGGCTTCAGCTACAAGGAACCGGGCCCGCTCGACATGCGGATGAACCCGTCGCACGGCGAGCCCGCGTCGCGGCTGCTCGCGCGCGTCAGCGAGGATGACCTCGGGCGGATCCTCGCCGACCACGCCGACGAGCCGCACGCGACGCTCATCGCCCGTCTGCTGAAGCAGAAGCCGCTCACGACCACGCACGCGGTCGAGAACGTCATTCGCGTGGGCTTGAGCAAAACGCTGCCGCACCTTCCAAAGACCGACGTGAAGATGTCCGTCCGCCGCACGTTCCAGGCGCTGCGGATCGCCGTCAACGACGAATTCTCGGTCCTCGACGCGCTGCTGCGGACGCTGGCGCAGACGCTGGCGCCCGGCGGCCGCGTCGCTATCCTGACGTTCCATTCCGGCGAGGACCGGCGCGTGAAGAAGGCGTTTCAGGCGGGCCTGCGCGCGGGGGTGTACGGAGAGATCGCGAACGAAGTGATCCGTTCGACGAAAGAAGAGACGTTCTCGAACAGGCGCGCCGCGGCCGCTAAACTGCGCTGGGCCGTCCGCGCGCGCTGACGGTTACGAACGCACGCTGGCGCTTCCACTCGTAGCAGAGCTCGCGCGCGGCCTGACGCCAGATGGGATACTTGAACCTGAACCCGGACTCGAGCAACCGCGTGGGCACGACACGCCGGCTCTTGAGAATCAGCTCGCTCTCGGTCTTCAGAAAGACGGCGCCGATCTCGAGCATCCACTCGGCGGCCGGCAGGCCGATGCGCATTCCCCACGCGTCGCGGATGCACCGCATGAATTCCGCATTCGGCAGCGGATTCGGCGACGCGATATTGACGGGGCCCGTGAATGTCTCGTGATCGATCAACCACCGCAGGGCTGCGACGAAATCTTCGTGATGGACCCACGAGACGAACTGCCGGCCGTCGCCGGACTTTCCGCCGAGTCCGTACCGGACGAGACCCAGCAGCGCGTCGAACACGCCTCCCGCATCCGGGCTCATCGTCATCGCCGAGCGCAGAATCACTTGCCTCGTGCGCGGCGTGTCGATCTCGTCGAGGGCGCGCTCCCACGCCTGTGCGACATCGATGCTGAAGTTCCAGGTGTCGGGAGCATCCGGCTCGTTGCCGCCCAGAATGCCGGTGCGCTCGTCGTTCGGCGCGTCGTATCGATGTGCGTAGATCGTCGCGGTCCCCGCCTGCAGCCACACCCGCGGCGGCCGCGGGGCTCCGGCAATCGCGCGGCCGACGATCTGTGTCGACAGCAGCCGGGACTCGAGGATGTCACGCCGGTTCTTCGCGTGGTAGCGGCAATTCACGCTGCGGCCGGCGAGGTTGATGACCGCGTCCGATCCGTCAATCTCGGACATCCACGGGCCCGGCGTCTCTCCGTCCCACTGTCCGACACGCCACGGCCGTGGCTGCGGGCGACGGCTGAGCACCACGACGTCGTGTCCACCGGCATGGAACGCACGCGCGAGGACAGTGCCGACCTGACCTGACCCGCCGGGGATGACGATCTTCACGACACCACCTCGGGTTCCGGCTCACGCCACGTCCAGACCAACACGATCAGGCTGAAGATCGGCGCCAGGGTCCAACTAAGTGCCAACGGACCGCCTGGCGTGGTGAAGAACCGCATCAGGTCCGCAGTGCGTGACTGAGAGAGGTTCATTCCGATAAACAACACCTGAACAGCATTCAGCACTATCGCCGCCGCGTGGATCGTCCGGCGCAGGATCATCATCGCCAGCTCCCTTCGTTGGTCGCGGCCCGAAGCGCAGCCGCAGACGCCTGCCGACACTGCTTCTGCAGCACTCGAACGATCGGCTTTCCGATTCGCGCCAGCAACGCGCGCGGCCTCGATATCGCCCTGATTCTGTAAGTGACTTGATCGGACCGCGGATCCCATGCGACCTCGAACAGCTCTTCGCCGCGCTCCGCGTGGTTCGGCAGCGTCGCGTACGCGAAGCCCCGCCGCGTCTCCGACGTCCCGTCGCCAACGGCATAAACGACGCGGCAGCCGTTGAGCGACCAGAACCCGAGATGCCTCATCACCACGGCCACGACAGTACCGGGTTCGACGTGGCCGGTTTTCGGAAACACTTCCAGCCATCCGAGGTCGAAATGCTTCCAGGAATGAAGCGCACGTTCGGCCTTCTCGAAAGTCTTTCGCCCTTCTCCAATGACGACGACGTCCTCGTCGAGATCGAACCCCGGAGGGCAGCGTCCATCGAGACCGACGATGTCGAACGACAGTGGCAGGTCCTGCGACTCTCGAAGAAATCGGTCGATGGCTTGCGACGACGGACGCGTGAGAAGAAACATGGCGTCTGCTACTTCAGCCAGCGCGGCTGGACAGCGGCCAGCGTGTAGACGATCGGCAGGTAGACGAACACGGCGTTGAGCGCGCCGTAACCGAGGCGCCGGAATCCGTTCGTGAGGTACGGTTCCATGTCGAAGACGAACGTCGCGACGAGGAACCGCAGCGTCCAGAACACGGCAAGAAACACGCAGAGCGCGCGGGCCAGTGCGCTGCCGTCCGCGAGCGCGCCGGCGAAGACCGTGCTGATGACGCTGAACGCGACCAGGCACAGCGCGATGAACGTGTAATAGACCCAGAACAGCTGGCGGATGAACGGCGGGAGCGTGGCGAGATGCCAGCGAAGCCGCACCACCTTCGGCATCAGCAGGCCGCCGCACATCAAGCCCAGATGCAGCACGCCCGCGACTTGCAGCAGCAGCGTCATCGTGATCGTCATGGCAGCCTCCTCAGATGGCGCCGAAGCTCGCGAGCATCGGCAGAATCACGCGCCGGATGAAGAGCGGCGGAAACAGCCAGAACGCCGGACCGGCGGCGACGACGACGGCAAACGTGCGTCCACGCCAGCCGTGTGCGAGGCCGAGCGCTTGCGCCGGCGCCGAGCGCTCGCCGAGCACGGCCAGCCCTTGTACGGCGAAGTACGCCGTCGGCAACCCGTAGCCGCCACCCGCGGGCACGGAGATCACCAGCTCATGAATGACGCCTGAGATGAGAAACACGAGCAGCGCCGCGGCAGGCACACCCAGGCGCGATCGCAGCGGCTGGAAGCTGAATCGATTCGCGAGCTCGTGGAACGCCGTGTTCCAGCGGCGTCCCCAGAACTCGCCAAGCGACGTCGAGTGCAGCGGATGCCGCATGACAGGGATGGCGTTGACGCCGACGCTGCGCCATGCCAGCGAGAGCAAGTCGAACGTGCCGAAGTGAAGCACGAGGATGACGCCGGTCATTCCCGCCCATCCGGCGACCAGCGGATGGCTCTCGGAGAGGACGCGCGCGGCCAGCCAGAACAGGAGTACGCCTGACAGCGTCCGGCCGGCCGCGGAGAGCCACTCAGTTGCGGACGGGACGACGGGATGCTCATTGCGCGCGAGAAACGCCGCCGCGTCCATGCCGGGCCAAAGCGCGAGATAGCCGATCGCGCGCGGCCAGGAGGCCGTGACACCCCGGCGCCGCGCCTGCGCGAACGTCAGGCCCTTGCACGCCGCATACAGGGAAAACGCCGTAATCCACATGACGATCCAGCGGGGCATCACACACCACCCTCATCCGACAATGCCGAGCAGCTTCAGCACCCGATCGCCCGCCTTCATGAACTTCAGAATCGCCGGCGTCGACCACCCGCGGACCTTCTCGTACCAGGCCGTGGTGGACTCGAAGAACTTGTGCAGCTCGACGAGCCGCTCTTCAGTGTATTCGTCGGTGGCCTTGTCGGCCTTGGCCTCGGCAATGCACTCGTGCAGCATCTTCATCGTCGGGTCGAACTCGCGCTTCTTCCGCTCGTCCATCACGACGCGGAACATCTCCCAGACGTCCTTCATGCTCTCGAAGTGATCGCGCTTGTCGCCGCGGACGTGCACCAGCTTCACGATGCCCCATCCCTGAAGCTCCTTGAGGCTCGTACTGACGTTCGAGCGCGCAACTTCGAGGGCCTCGACGATGTCGTCGGCGTTGAGCGGATTGGGCGAGATGTAGAGCAGTGCGTGGATCTGGGCGACGGTGCGGTTGATGCCCCATCGGGTGCCCATCTCGCCCCAGTGACGGATGAACTTCTGTTGAACGGCGGAAAGCTTCTGAGTTTCAGTCATTTCTGTCTAGACAGAAATTACAGAAACTATGGAAACGTGTCAAGTCCCGCCGCCCGGCGGGTTTTCAGGCCTGTTTCTGGCGATTTGGACTACGGGAGCGCGTTACAGGGGCTCGATCTCGTGCACCCGGCTGACATCGACCGCGACGCGCGACCGCGCGTCGGTCTCGAGGAACATCGACCGGAACCGCGCATTCCAGATGATTTCGTCCGCCCGATACGACGACCGCGCGTGCACGGTCTGCTCCAGCGCCTCGTCGACGCCCGACAGCAGGACCAGAATCTCCCCCTGCGCCGCCTCGACGGACTCGCGCGTCTGGCCGGCGAGCGGGCTCGCGCCGTCGATCGGATGGACCACCGTCCACGACAGCGGGAAGAACGTCACCTTGTTCCGCTCGAGCGGCAGCAGCGTGTAGCGCCTGGTCGCGCCGCCGCGGCCGTCGGCCGCCATCGCGCTGAACAGCACCTGCGCTTCGAGCTGGATGATCTCGTTGCGCCGGCGATTGACCATCCGGAACATCAGCGCCTGCCCGTCGTTGTACGGCGCGATCACCGCCTGCCGGCTGAAGAGCACGGCCGCCGTGGGACGCGTGAACCTGGCGAACAGCAGTCCGGTCGCCAGCGCCTGATACATCAGCCCGACGAGCGCCTCGATGGTGACGACGACGTTGGCGACGACGCCGTTCGGCGCCACCTGTCCGTAGCCAATCGTCGCGAACGTCTCGACGCTGAAGAAAAATGCCTGCCCGAACCGCCCGCCCATCGTCGAGAGGCCTGAACCGACGAGCGCGTCGGCGCCGCTCGCGAGATACGCGACGGCAAAGAGCAGATTGACGATGAAATACGTGGCGACGACGGCGGCGAGGAACCCTGACCACGGCACCGTCAGCAGCGCATGGTAGGGCGCGAAGCTTTCGAAGAACCCGAGGCCGTAGCGCGCGACGTTGAACGAGCCGTCGCGGTTGAGCAGCCGCTGCCGGCTCTCACGGCTGACGACGGACCCGAAGCCGAGGTCGCGGTCACGCGCCTCGTCCTCGGGTGAACGGCGGGGAGCCAGCGGACTGGGTTCGAATGGTGCGTCGGACACGGCCCGCTGCCCTCGACTATGCCAGCGCGGTCTTGTAGAGCGCGAGCAGTTTGCTCCACGCGCGCTCGGCCTGCGCTTTGTCGTAGATCGGCGGCGCCGGCGGCTTGACGAAGTCGCTCATGCACCAGCCGTGCTGCGACGGGTACACCTCGATCTCGGCCGGCACTTTGGCCGCGGCCATCGCTTCTCTCAGTTTGTCCTTCGCGTCCGGCTGCTGCTCGTCGTCGTTCTTCGCGACGCCGAAGTACATGCGCGCGTGAATCTTCGGCGCGAGCAGATGCGGGCTGTTGGGATTGGCCGTCACCAGGCCGCCGCCGTGGAACGAGCCGCCCGCCCCGATCCGATCGGAGCTGGCCGCGGTGCGCATCACGAGCGGACCGCCCATGCAATAGCCCTGTGTCCCGATCTTCTTCGCCTTGTTGACTTCCTTCTGTTCGTCGAGCCACGCGATGAACGCGAGCGCGTCCTTCTCGGCGGCGCCGGCGGCGTTGATCGATCCCATCAGCGGGTTGAGTTTTGCGCGGTCGGCGGTGTTGCCGAAGTCGAACGTCCGGTAATCCAGTCCCGCTTCACGCACGACGCGATAGAACGGATTCGGCACGAGGACCGTGTAGCCTTCCTTCGCGAGCGTCCGTCCCATCTCGCGCAGCACCGGCCGCAGGCCGAAGGCATCGGCCCAGATGATCACTCCGGGATAGGAGCCGGTCGCCGGATGGATGAACGCCGCGTTGCACGTGCCGTCCGGCGTCTTGATCTCGACGTCCTTCTCGGTCACCGGCAGATCGGCCGCCGACGCCGCGCCCGTCGCCGCCACGATGCCCGCGGCGATGCCCATCGCCACGAAATCACGTCGCGTCAGTTCGGCCGCTTCTTCGTCCTTCTTGATCGTCTCGTCGCTCATGATCCCTCCACGGCAGGCCTGAAGGCCTGCACTACTTCTTCAGCCGCAGAATCTTCCCACCGGGTCCGTCTGTCAGCACGTACAGCGCGCCGTCGGGCCCTTCGTTCACCGCGCGGATGCGCGTGTTCAGATCGCCCAGCAGCCGTTCCTCGGCGACGACGCGGTTGCCGTTCAACTGGAGGCGGACGAGATTCTTCGAGACGAGGCCCGAGACGAAGAGACTCCCGTCCCACGACGGAAACATCCGGCCCGTGTAGAACGCGATGCCTCCCGGCGCGATATCCGGCGTCCAGAAATACACGGGCTGCTCCATCCCTGCCTGCGCGGTCTTGTCGTTGTTGATCGGCTTGCCGGTGTAATCGCGGCCGTAGCCAATCACGGGGAACCCGTAGTTCTTGCCCTTCTCGATGTCGTTGATCTCGTCCCCACCGCGCGGGCCGTGCTCGCTCGTCCACAGACGCCCGGTCTTCGGGTGAATCGCGAGGCCCTGGTCGTCGCGAAGGCCGAGCGCGTAGATCTCCGGGCGCGCGCCGGCCCGGCCGGCAAACGGGTTGTCCCTGGGAATCGTTCCGTCGGCGTTGATGCGCAGCACCTTCCCCATCAGGCTGTCGAGCTGCTGCGGCTGCATCCATTCTTCCGACTTGATGCCGAGTCCGGCCGGCACGGTCGTCGTGATGAGCAGCGTGCCGTCGGGCGCCTGCACCAGATGCGCGCCGGTGCCTTCGGTGTCGAGCAGGTCCTTCACGTTCTCGAGGCTGCGGTCGTCGGCCGAGAGCTTCGCGCTCGCGATGTGGAAGTGGGCGGGGTTGCGCTGTTTTGCGGGATCGCCGCCTTCCGGCAGGACCGCGTACGAGATATAGAGCATGCGGTTGGCGGCGAAGTTCCTGTCGGGCTGCACGTCGTTCAGCTGCTGCCCGGTCTTGAACAGGTTGGCCGGCATCCCGCCGAGCGGCTCGCCGGCCTTGCCGTCCTTGCCGACGATCAGAATCTTTCCGCTGGCGCGTTCGTACACGACGATCCGGCCGTCCGGCAGGAACTTGAATCCGCCGGCGCCGGTGAAGCCCTGCGCGAATGTGTCGACCGAGAACGTCTCGGTCTTCGACGTCATGGGCGCGCGCGTCTGTCCGAGCCACTGCGGCAGCGGCTGGTAGCCGTCGGGCGCGGCACTCTCTCCCGGCGGCTGGCCGGGCGGCGCGGCGGGCGGCCGCGGCACGGTCTTCGTCTGCGCGATGAGGAGTGCGGAACCGAGCGCGACCGACGCCACGCCGGCGATGAGTGCCTGACGAATCATGAGTTTTGTCCCCCGTAGCGTCCGGCTTCAGCCGGACGGTGCTATAGCATAATCTTCCTCATGCCCAAGGCCGCATTGCTCCTGGCGTTCGTGTTGGTCCCGTCCCTGTCGATGCAGGCGCAGGCGCCGCGCACCGTGCGCGACGGCGTCTACAGCGACGCACAGGCCGCGCGCGGGGCCGCGGTCTACAAGGACAAATGCGCGTCGTGCCACGGGCCCACGGCTGGAGGCGGCCTCGCACCGCCGCTCACGGGAGACGCCTTCGCCGGCCAGTGGGGCGGGCCGCTGTCCGCCATCGTCGACAAGATCCAGCTGACGATGCCGGCCAACGCGATGGGGACGTTGACGCGGGCGCAGGCCGCCGACGTGCTGGCGTTCATGCTGCAGACCAGCAAGTTCCCCGCCGGCCGCGCGGAGCTGCCGTCTGAAGACGCCGCGCTCAAGACGATCACGCTGCCCGGCGAGCACGTCGTCGCCGTCAAGACGACGCCGGCCGGTGTGCCCACATTTCCGCCGTCGGGCAACATGGCGCAGCTGATGCGCGGCGTGCTGTTCCCCGCTGCGAACATGATCTTCAACGTGCAGCGCTACGATCCGGGGCAGCCCCCGCCCAAGACGAACCTCTCCAAGGAGCAGGGGTTCTCGTGGGTCGACTGGGGCGCCGGCGTCTACACGGGCTGGGAGATCGTGGACTACGCCGCCGTGGCGCTCGGAGAGACGGCGCCGCTGATGCTCACGCCGGGACGCCGCTGCGAGAACGGCAAGCCGGTGCCGGTGAACGACCCCGAGTGGATCAAGTTCACCAACGAGCTCTACGAGACGTCGAAGGCGGTCTACGCGGCCGCGCAGACGCGCAACCAGGAAAAGGTCAGCGACATCACCGAGCGGCTCGCGGACATGTGCCTGCACTGCCACCAGGCGTATCGCGACAAGAGAATCAGCCGCACTCCGGATGATCCGCAGAATCGCGCCGCGCGGTGTTCCAAATAGGGGCCAGGGGCCAGGGACCAGGGCTGGAAGAACTATGAAGCGTGTGCTGTTTCTGATCATTGCGATGATTCTGTCTGCGCGGGTGTTCGCGCAGGACACGACCTTCTATTCCGTCTCGTACATCGAGGTGAAGCCGTCGTCGCGGACGCAGGCCGTGGCGCTGCTCAAGGGCTACCGGGAATCCACGCGGCGGGAGACGAACAACATCAGGCTGGAGTTGTTCGAGCAGGCGGATCGCGCGGGGCATTTCGTGATCGTCGAGACGTGGAGAACGCCGGCGGCCTTCGACGCCAAGGCCGGCGTCCGCAAGCAGCTCGCCGATCAGCTCGAACAGGTGCGCACGAGCGGCTGGGATACCCGCCCGTACAAGACGCTCACCGTGGCGTCAGGGCCGGCCGAGGCGACGAACAAGTCGGTCTACGTGATCAGCCACGTGGACGTCGCGCCCGATCCGAAAGTCGCCGGCATGCTGACCGAGCTCGCCACCGCGAGCCGGCTCGAGGACGGCAATATCCGCTTCGACGTCCTGCTGCACACGATGCGCTCGAATCACTTCGAGGTCATCGAGACGTGGAAGAGCGAGAAAGCGCTCGAGAACCACGCGGCCGCGGCGCATACGAGAAAGTTCCGCGACGACATCCAGTCGGCGCTCGGCAGTCCGCTCGACGAGCGACTCTATAAAGCAATCGAATAGGGGCTAGGGGCTCGAGGCTGGGGACTAGAAGAGCCTTGCGATCCTAGCCCCGAGTCCCGAGGCCCCAGCCCCTATTTCACCGAAATCCCACGATCAGTCAGCAGCGTTCCCGTGGCGCGCGCGTACTCGGTCAGCGCGCGCCGGTAATCGGTCAGCGCCGAGATCTCCGTCAGCTGGGCCTGCTCCAGATCGTTCTGCCGCGTGAGCACGACGAAGTTCGTGCTCGTGCCGGCCGTGAACCGCTCCTGCTCCGCCCGCAGCTGCGTGTTCGCCGCCTCGAGCGCCGCGCGCGCCGCCTGAATCCGGCTCCTCGCCGTCTCGAGCGCGCTGGCCGAATTGAGGACGTCGACGGCGATGCGATCGCGTTGCTGCGTCAGCAGCAGCGCGGCGGTCCGCTGCTGCGCCTGCGCGACACCGTAGTCGCCCTTCGCGGCATGCCTGCCGAGCGGCACGTCCACCGAAATTCCGATTGACGCGTCCGGGAATCGCTGCCGGAACAGCGCGTCGTACGACGCGAAGAGCGACCCGCTGAGCACCTCCGGGAACGGCGCGACGACGCCGGGAAACGCGAACGTCTGTGGATTCTGCGAGCCCGCGAGGCCCCGCATCGAGTAGCCGGCCACGACATCGACCTGCGGGCGAAGGGCGTCTTTCGCCAGCGCCGTCTGCGCCTCGGCTGCGGAC
>Ga0134123_10001476_pt1 | contig 15299 bp, 13 predicted proteins | sample KB303_FD_96460 | JGI IMG/M metagenome (GOLD analysis project Ga0134123, IMG submission 96460) | Terrestrial soil microbial communities without Nitrogen fertilizer from Kellogg Biological Station, Michigan, USA - KB3-0-3 | ecosystem: Environmental > Terrestrial > Soil > Unclassified ...
GTTCTGGCCGACCGTCGCCGTCATCTGCTGCATCGACGCCGAGGTCTCTTCCAGCGCGCTCGCCTGCTCCTCCGTCCTCGTCGAGAGGTCGGAATTGCCCTGCGCAATCTCCCGCGACGCGGTGTTGACCATGTCGCTCGTCTCCTTGATGCGGCCGACGATCGAGGCGAGCTGCCCGACGGTGCCGCGCAGCGCCAGCATCAGCCGGCCCAGCTCGTCGTTCGAGCGCGCTTCCACCTTCTGCGTCAGATCGCCCTTCGCCAGCGCTTCCGCCACCCGCACCGCTTCCTGCACCGGCCCGGTGATCGAGCGGGTGATCAGGATCGCGGCGAGCGCGGCGAGGACCAGCACGGCCAGCATCACGACCGCGAGCGCGAGCATGACGTCGCGTTCGGCCGCGGCCAGCACCGGCTTGCTGCCCTCGATGCGCTTGTTGGCGCCCTCGAACAGCTCCTGGGTGAGGTCTTCCGTGTCGCGGATGACCTGCCGGAACTCGTCCACCTTCTGGTTGCCCTGCTCGGCGCTGACGATGAAGCCGCTGGCGAGATGTTCTTCGATCTGCGCCATGGCGGCCGTGTAGCGCGCGACGTTGGCCGTGAACTGCTCGAGGCGCTTGCTCTCCTCCGGAGTCGCGGCGACCGCGCGCGCGTTGACCAGCAACTCGTCCATGCGCTTGCGGCTCTCGTTCCACTTGCCCCGGTATTCCGTGACCTTGGCCGCGTTCTTGACGTTGAGCAGCATGTCCTTTTCGTAGCGGCGCAGCAGCTGCACGCGGGCGCGGATGCTGGTGATCGCGCGCAGGAACTGCACGTCGCGGTCGATCACGGTGGTGATCACCTGCGACTGCCGGTGGATTCCGTACCAGCCGCTCGCTCCGAGCAGCAATGCGCCGATGACCACGACGGCGAAGCCGAGGGCGAGGCGGGTGGCGACTTTCAGATTGACGAGTTTCATGGTTGTCTCCGTTTGGGATCTGTTCGTTAGGCGTTCTGGGTGGCGTGGTCGACCAGCTGCATGTCGCGGCTGGTCATGAGTCGTTCGATGTCGGCGAGGACGAGCATCCGCTCGCCGAGGGTGCCGAGGCCGGTGATGAAGCGCGCGTCGACCGAGGCGCCGAACTCGGGCGCCGGCCGGATCTGCTCCGGCGCGAGCGTCACCACGTCGGATACCGCGTCGACGACGATGCCGACCACGCGCCGCGCGACGCTGAGGATGATGACGACGGTGAATTCGTCGTAGTTCGCCTTCTCCAGGCCGAACTTCAGGCGCAGGTCGACGATCGGCACGATGGTGCCGCGCAGGTTGATCACGCCCTTGATGAACTCGGGCGTGCCGGCGATCGCGGTCGGGACTTCCCAGCCGCGGATCTCCTGCACCTTGAGGATCTCGATGCCGTATTCCTCGGCGCCGAGGCGGAAGGTGAGGAACTCGCGGCCTTCCGCTTCGGCGGCAGTGCGTGGCTGCGCTACTGCAAGGTTGGTAACGGTTTGCACTTTGCGTCTCCTTGATGACTGACGATGTGGGCGACGTCCAGGATCAGCGCGACGCTGCCATCACCCATGATGGTCGCCCCCGAAAGACCGGGGATGCGACGGAAATTGCTTTCGAGGCTCTTCACCACCACCTGCTGCTGGCCGATCAGCTCGTCCACCATCAGCGCGGCGCGGCCGCTTTCCGATTCGACGATGACGGCGATTTCGCCGCTTTCGCCCATGCGCCGCACCGGCAGGTAGTCGTCGCGCACGCGCAGGGTGCTGCCGTGCCCGGCGATGCCGCGCAGCTCGTCGCGGCCGACGCGCCGCGACTCGACGACCGACGCGAGCGGCAGGACGTAGGTCTTGCCGGCGACGCCGACGGTCATCGCTTCGATGATGGCGAGGGTGAGCGGCACGCTGACCGTCACCGTGGTCCCGGCGCCGGCGGTCGAGGCGAGCTCGACGGTGCCGCCCAGGGACTGGATATTGCGGCGCACGACGTCCATGCCGACGCCGCGGCCCGAGACCTCGGTCACCGCTTCGGCGGTCGAGAATCCGGCCTCGAAGACGAGCTGCCAGACTTCGCGGTCGCTCGCGCCTTCGGGCACGTTCATGCCGCGCTCGGCGGCGCGCGCCAGAATGCGATTGCGATCCAGGCCGCGGCCATCGTCGCGTACTTCGATGACGATGCTGCCGCCGCGCTGGCTGGCGGTGATGGAAACGGTTCCGGCGCGGGGCTTGCCGGCGGCAATCCGCGCCTCGGGCGCTTCCATGCCATGGTCGACCGCGTTGCGCACCAGGTGCGTCAGCGGGTCGGTGATTTTCTCGATCATGCCGCGGTCGAGCTCGGTGCCTTCGCCCGAGGTCTTGATCTCGACTTCCTTGCCCAGGCGCTGCGCCAGCTCGCGCACCAGGCGCGGGAAGCGCGAAAACACCGCCGAGATCGGCACCATGCGGATCGCCATCACCGCTTCCTGCAGGTCGCGGGTGTGGCGCGAAAGGTCGGGCAGCGAGCCGTGCTCCTGGGCGAGCATCGCCTCGGTGATCACCAGCTCGCCGACCAGGTTCACCAGGCGATCGATCTTCTCGACGCTGACGCGGATCGACGAGGCGTCGCCCTGGGGGGCGGGCGCGCTGCGGTCGGCTTCGCGCCGGCCTTCGCTCTTGCGGCGGCTCTCGCCGCGCCGGGCGCGGAACGCAGCCGGCGCCTCGAACAGCTCGAGCGATTCGTCGTTGACCGGCGGCTTCGCCTCGGCCACCTTGCCGATCGTGATCAGGGTCGGGTCGACGACCAGCGCGAGCACGCTGCGCAGGTCGGCTTCGGCCCCGGTGAGCGAAAGCTCGAAGCGCACTTCGCCGCCGGCGATGTTGTCGATGGCGCGCTCGCCGAGCTCGCCCATGTCGGCGAGGCCGGCGAGCATCATCTCCAGCTCGGCGGCGTCGATCGGGCTGGCCAGCGGCCCGAGGCGGACGCTGAACTTGCGCGGCGCGGCCGGGGTGCTGGCGTTCGCCAGCTCGCGCAGGTCGGCTTCCGCCCCGCGCATGTCGGGGGCTTGCGGCAGGCTGCCTCTCCGGAAAGCGATCTGCGACTTGACCACGTCGCCGGCGCGCAGCATCGCGTCGACTTCCGGACGGGCCAGGGCGCGCTCGCCCTTGCGCAGCAGGTCGAGCAGGTTCTCGAACACGTGCGTCAGGGAGACGATCTCGGCGAAGCCGAGCATGCCTGCGCTGCCCTTGATCGAGTGCACCGCGCGGAAAATGCCGTTCAGGGCTTCCGCGTCCGGTGCGCCCGGATCAAGGCGCAGCAGCAGACTTTCGACCGACGCCAGGTGCTCGTCGGCCTCTTCAAAGAAAATGGCGTGGAACGCCGACGCGTCGCCGAGCGCCTTGGCCGGGTTCGCGCTCATGCGACGAACTGCCGCACGATGTCGAGCATCTTCTGCGGGTCGAAGGGCTTGGCCATCCAGCCGGTGGCGCCGGCGTCGCGGCCCTTCGCCTTCAGCTCGGCGCCGGTCTCGGTCGAGAGCACGATCAGCGCCACCGCGTCGTATTCCGGCAGGCCGCGCAGCTCGCGCACCAGCGTGACGCCGTCCATGCGCGGCATGTTGTGGTCGGTGACCACCAGGTCGAAGACGCGGGTTTTCGCCCGCTCGAGCGCCTCGGCGCCGTCGCCGGCCTCCTCGACGCTGTAGCCCGCGGCCTGCAGGACGGTGGCGACCATCTTGCGCATCGAGCGCGTGTCGTCGACGACCAGGATCGATTTGCTCATTGGGGATTCCTCGGCAGGAACTTCGCGATCACTTCCAGCAGCCGGTTCTCGTCGACCGGCTTGGTGAGATATTCGTCGCAGCCGGCGAGCGAGCCGCGCAGCTTGTCGAACGGCGAGCTGCGGCTGGTCAGCATCACCACCGCGGTGCGCTTGACCGCCTGCTTGTTCGACTTGATCAGCTTGCAGACCTGGTAGCCGTCGATGCCCGGCAGCACGACATCCAGGAACACGCAGGTGTATTCCTTGGCGCCGGTCAGGCCGACCGCCTGCTCGCCGGTCTCGGCGAAGTCGGCGCTGAAGCCGTACGGCGCGAGCTTGGCTTCCATGAATTTGCGAACCGTGGCGTTGTCGTCGACCACCAGCACGGCATCGGTGATCTGCTTCGCTTGCGGCGCCGGCTGCGGCGGGGTGACCACGCGGGAGCCGGAACGGGTGAGCTGCGGCTGGGCCGCGTTCAGCACCGCGTCATCGAAGCTCTGCAGCAGGCGCGCCCATTGCAGCGGCCGCTGCAGGGCCGGGAGATTGGTCTCGGGGTCGGACTTGCCGACCAGCACCGCGGGCGCGGGATAGCGCGCGCGCACGGCGCGGAATTCGTTCATCGCGGTATCGTCGGTGCCGTCGACCAGGTAGAGGTCCGCCGGCCGCTCTGCGTTGCCGCTGCGGTGCACGAAGCTCGGATCGCGCCGCGCGGCCAGCCCGAAGATGCTGGACAGGAGCAGCCGCTCGGTCGGGTTGAAGCCGATCACGTCAACGAAGTAGTTGGTGTTCGTCATGGGATGCACTCTAGGCAGGGGGGCGGCGGCAATCGCCAGCCTGTGCAATGCCTTTGTCAGGCACTGAAAACTCTTTCCCCTAGTGCGTCGCCTCGCGCAGGGCGCGCCGGGTCCACACGGCGTCGATCTCGGCCAGCACCGCCTCGGCGCTCTCGAAGCGCTCGTCGGGGGACTTGGCCAGCATGCCGTCGATGAGCGGCTGGTACTCGGACAGAGCCTCCGGCAGGCGGGGGATCGGCGCCGACATGTGCTGCGACAGGATTTCGAGGATCGTGCCGCCGGCAAAGGGGCGCTCGCCGGTCAGCATCTCGTAGAAGATCACGCCCAGGCTGTAGAGGTCGGTGCGCGGGGTGATCGCGCCGCCGTCGGCCTGCTCGGGCGAGAGGTAATAGGGCGTGCCGAGGATCTCGCCGTGCAGGGTCTGCCCGGCCGAGCCGTCGAGGCGCTTGGCGACGCCGAAGTCGGTCAGGACCAGCACGCTCGCTTCGCGCAGCATCAGGTTGGCCGGCTTGATGTCCCGGTGCACGATGCCGCAGCGGTGGATCTCGGCGAGGCCGCTCGCCGCCTGCGAAAGCAGCGACAGCGCCTGGCGCGGCGACAGGCCGCGGTCGATCACGTCGCGAAGGCTGCCGCCGCCGAGGTACTCCATGGCGATGTAGGCGAGCTCGTCGCCGAAGCCCTGGTCGTAGATCCGCACCACGTGGTCGTGGTGGATGGCCGAGACGATCGCGCATTCCTGGAAGAAGCGCTTCCAGAGGCCGTCGTCGTCGCCGCGCCGGCCCTTGAGGACCTTGAGCACGACCTTGCGGCCGCGCGCCGGCTCCTCGGCGAGGAAAACGCTCGACATGCCGCCCTCGCCGATCTTGGCGAGGACGCGATAGCCGTTGATGGTGGGGTCCGCGGCCTGAGGCGCGTGCATCTGCTCGCCGATGGCGTGCAGCGTGCTGTCGAGCGCCTCTTTCGCGGCTTCGGCGGTGAGTAGAGCGCTTTCGTCGAGCATCGCCTCGATGCCCGGCGGCAGCGCGGCAATCCCGGTGGGCGTCGGCTCGTCGGCGCGCGCGACGCGCCCGACGGTGATCCGGGCGCCACGCCCGGCGAGCTCGACTTCGTGCCGCTCCTCGATCCGGAATTCGGGGCCGGCGCGCTCCAGGGTGGCGAGGCTCGCCACGACCGGCCAGCCCAGCTCTTTCGTTTTCTGCTCGAGCCGCGAGGCGACGTTGACCGTATCGCCGACCGCGGTCAGGTCGCCCGAGCCGCCGACCGAGAGGGTAAAAAGCATCACCTCGCCGGTGTGGATGCCGACGCCGACGTCGAATGGCGGCAGGCCCTGCAAATCGAAGCGCTGGGCGATCCACTGGCGAAAGTCGCGCGCCACCCGGACGATGCGCAGGCCGGCGCGCACGGCCGCCGCCGCGTGCGCCCGCTCATCCTCTGGCGACTCGTGGCCGAACACCGCCATCAGGCCGTCGCCCATGATCTTCATGATGCGGCCGCGCTCCTGCAGGATCGGCACGCACGCCGCGCGCAGGTAGCGGCTTAGCAGCTCGGCGATGTCGGTCACCGGCAGGCGCTCGGACATCGAGGTGAAGCCGCGGATGTCGGTGAACAGGACCGTTTGCACGACCCGCCGGCCGGTCATCGCCGCGAGGTCGGCTTCCTCGGCCACGCGCGGCTCGCCGCCTTCGATCTTGGCCTCGTAGCGGCTGCGCAGCTCGTGGGGCTCGGCCATGGCGCGCCCGGAAACGAGCGCGCTCATGCGGCGGCGCTTGTCGAGTGCTCCCGCGACCGCCTCGATCAGCTCCTTGGGCTGCACCGGCTTGGAGAGAAAATCGTCCGCGCCCAGACGCATGCCGCGGCGCACGGCGTCGCGGTCGGTGAGCGAGGTGAGCAGGACGAAGGGCAGCGACGCGGTCGCGGCCTCGGTGCGAACGCTGTCGAGCAGCTGGAAGCCGTCCATGACCGGCATCTGGACGTCGCAGACCACCAGGTCGGGAGACCTGGAGCGGATCTTCGCCAGGCCTTCGGCGCCTTCGGCCGCGGTCTCGACGTGGTAGCCGGCGCGCCCCAGCATGTGCGAGACGAGGCTGAGCATGCTCGGGTCGTCGTCCACCGCGAGCACGCGGGAGGCGGCAGCGATCGCCTCGCTCACGGCGCGAGCCTTGCCAGGTGGTCGAGAAACTCCTGGGCGCTCGCGTAGCGCTGCTCGCGATCCTTCGCCATCAGGCCCTCGAGCACGGGTTGCAGGCGCTGGTGCGGTGCCGGCAGCACCGGCACCGGCGCGCGGATGTGCAGCTCGAGCAACGCCTGGGCGGTGTCGGCGTAGTAGGGCTTCCGGCCGGTGAGCATCTCGTACAGCATCACGCCCAGGCTGTAGAGGTCGCAGCGCTGGTCGACCGGCAGCCCGGTCGCCTGCTCGGGGCTGAGGTAGTAAGGGGTGCCGACGACCTGATCGTGGGCGGTGTCGGTGATGAACATCGCGACGTGCTTGGCGATGCCGAAGTCGGCGAGCGCGAGGCTGCCGTCCTTGCGCAGCATCAGGTTGTCGGGCTTCAGGTCGCGGTGGGCGATGCCGGCGGCATGGATCGCGTGCAGCGCGGCGGCGATCTGGGCCGCGTAGGCGCGCGCCGTGTCGCCGTCGATGCCGCGCTTGATGCGCTCGCGCAGGTCGCCTTGGGAGAAGTATTCCATGGCGATATAGGCGTGGCCGGAGGAGAACCCCTGGCGATGGATGCGCGCGACGTTGGGGTGCTGCACCTGGGCGAGCAGCGCGAACTCCTGGATGAAGCGCTGCAGGTGGTCGCCTTCGTCGCCGCCGACGATGCGCATCACTTTCAAGACCTGGGTTTCGCCGGCCGGATCGGTGGCGAGATAGATCGAGGCCATGCCGCCCTCGCCGATCTTGCGCTGGATGCGGTAGCCCTCGATCGAGAAGTGCAGCGCCGCGCCCCGCGCGGCGGCGCTCGCCGCCGCGGCCATGTCGACCGGGCTTTGATGCAGCTCCTGGTTGGTGGCGATGGCGTCGCGCAGCGCCCGGTAGCTTTCGGGCGAGCTGCGCGAGGTTTTCTGCGGGACGAGGCCGGTCACCTGGGCGATGTCGACGAACGACTCGTCGGGCAGGGCGACCGAGCCGAAGCGGCCGGTCTCGATGCGCGGGCCGGCGGCGCGGCAGGCGTCGCGCGAAGCGACGATGCTCCAGCCGACGTCGGGCGCGGTGCATTCCAGCACGCGGGCGATCTCGACGCTCTCGCCGATGGCGCGCACCACGCCGCTGTTGCCCTTGGCGGCCGGTGTGATCTCAACGCGGCCGAGGTGCACGCCGGCGGCGAGCGAGATGCGCGGCGGCGAATCCTCCTTCAGCCTACGGGCGACGCGTTCGTTGAGCGCGGCCGTCTCGTAGACGGCGAGCGCCGCGGCGTGCAGCGCGCGGCGGGCGTGGTCGGGTTTCTCCTCCGAGTCGTTGGCGAACACCGCGAGGATCGAGTCGGCGCGCTGCTGCGCCACTACGCCGCGGAGCTTGCCGATCGGGCCCTCGAGCACGCCGCGCAGCTCGTCGACGAACGCGGACGCGAACTGCGGCGGCATCGCCTCGCACGCGGGCAGCACGTTGCGCAGCCGGGCGTAGACGATGGTGGCGACGGTTTCCATGCGCGGGATCGGGCTCAGGCCGCGCGCCGCAGCAGGCGGTCGAGGGTCGAGCGCAGGGTTGCCAGCGTCACGGGCTTGGAGAGATAGCCATCGGCGCCGAGCGACAGCGCGTGGAGCAGGTCCTTGTTCTCGGAGCGGCCGGTCAGCATCACCAGCGGGATGGCGCTGGTCTGGGGATGCTGGCGCAGCAGGGAGAGGATCTTGAAGCCGTTGACCTGCGGCAACTCGACGTCGAGCAGGATCAGGCGCGGCAGCGGCGGCTTCTTCATGAGCTGCAGGAACTCGCGGCTGTCGGCGGCAACGCGCACCGGATAGCCGCTCAAGGTCAGGGCCCGCTCGAGCACCCGGCGCGTGACCTCGTCGTCCTCGACGACGATGATCGGCGCGTCGGCGGCGGCCTGCGCCCGGGCGCCGCCGGCGCGTGCGTAGGAGATGAAGTTGCCGGCCTGGCCCTCGCGCAGGCTGCCGATCTCGACGTCAGGCTGCAACGCGGCGGCTTCGCGCCGCGCTGCCGGCGCCGGCGTCGGCGCGCGCTTGGTGAAGTCCAGATCCGCCAGCTCCTCGGTGTTCATGGGCGCCATGATTGGTCTGCGCCTCGCAGGAAATGTCAGGAACTGTCGGTCGCGCGCAAAGTTCTGAGAGTCTCGCCGGGTCAGCGGACCGCGGCGCAGCTCACGCGGGTGGCCGGCGTGACGCCGCACGAGCTGCAGATCGAAGCTGCAGCCGCGACGATGACGAAGGCAATCGACCAGGCCGAGATCACGATCAGGCCCGCGGGGATTCTGCGTTTCATGTTCCCTCCGATACGAAATCGCCGAGCAGATGCCAGACGGTCTCGGCGGCCACGAGCGACAGCGGCGAAAGCCCGACGAGCATCATCTCCGGGCGCTCGTCGAGCGCGGCGGCGACGATGTAGAGGGTCAGGACCCCGGCTGTGGCAATGATCTGGCTCATGCCGGGCATCGTATGCAGCGGCGCGCGGCAAACGTCCGGCACTGTCATGCCGGCGCAAGGAACGGTTAGCGGACGGTCAGCGCCAGGCGCCGCGGATCATCGCCAGGCCGTGCGCGCCGGCCGCGCGCGCGCGGTCCATGTCCTTCGGCACGAGGCCGCCAATGGCGTACACCGGGATCGACGCGGACTCGGCGATGCGGCGAAAGCCCTCCCATCCGAGCGGGCTCGCGTCCGGATGCGTCGCGGTCGCCTTGACGGGGCCCAGCACGACGAAGTCGAGCCCGATCGCCATCGCATGGCCGAGTTCCTGCACATCATGGCAGGAAGCCGCCATCAGTCCCTCCCCCGCGGGTCGCACGCGCAGCCGCATCAGCTGCTCGGCGCTGAAATGGATGCCGTCCGCCGCCGGGCCGCCGTTGACGAGGACCCTGGCCCCGTATTCCTTCGCCATGCTCTTCACCACGTAGATGAGCTGCGAGCGCTCCCAGTTGTCCTTGTCGCGCACCTGGATCAGGCGCAGGCCGCTCCGCAGCCGCGCCTCGACGCGCTCGAGCTGGACGCTGAGACCGAGCGTCTTCGCGTCGGTGATCGCGTACTCGAGAGGCAGCGCGAGCGAGGCGAGCACGGGGCCGTTCGCCGGCAGCATAGGCTCGACGACCGGTTCGCCGATGCGCTGCCAGGCGAGCGCCTGCCCCTCGCGCGGCTGCGGCTCGCCCTGCCACTCCACCACGCGGAAGAAATTCAGCATCACGGTGCCGTGCTCGTAGACATGCACCCGCGAGATCCACGGATACGCCTTGACGACACGGATGCCGAGCTCCTCGAGGAGCTCGCGTTCGAGCGCCCGCGCGAGCGGCTCGCCGGCATCCACCTTGCCTCCCGGAAACTCCCACCACCCGGCGTACACCTTGCCCGGCGGGCGCTGCGCGAGCAGAAAGCTGCCGTCGGCACGCTCCAGAACGGCCGCGACGACCTCGATCACGTGGACTTTCTACTTCCTCTTGGAATGCCGACCAGCCCAATCCCGGGCGAATTGATACGCGACGCGGCCGCTGCGCGAGCCTTTTTGCAGCGCCCACTGCAGCGCTTCTTCCTTCGCCTTGTCGGAAAAATCGCAGGCGAAGGACTTCAGCCAGGTCTGCACGATCGCCAGGTACTCGTCCTGGTCGAAGGGATAGAACGTCACCCACAGGCCGAAGCGCTCGGAGAGCGAGATCTTCTCCTCGACCGTCTCGCCGGGATGGATCTCGTCGTCGACGTACTTCGTCTCGAGGTTCTCCGCCATGTATTCCGGCATCAGGTGCCGGCGGTTGGAGGTGGCGTAGATGAGCAGGTTCTCGGAAGTGGTGGAGATCGAGCCGTCGAGCGCGACTTTCAGCGCGATGTAGCCGTCCTCGGCGCCGTGGAAGGTGAGGTCGTCGCAGAAAAGCAGGAAGCGCTCCGGCCGCGAGGCGACCTGGTCGACGATCGCCGGCAGGTCGACGAGGTCGTTCTTCTCCACCTCGATCAGGCGCAAGCGCTTGCTCTGGTACTTGTTGAGCAGTCCTTTGACGATCGACGACTTGCCGGTGCCGCGCGCGCCGGTGAGGAGCACGTTGTTCGCCGGCTTGCCGTCGAGGAACTGCCGGGTGTTCTGCTCGACCTTGTCGATCTGCGCGTCGATGCCGCGCAGGTCGGAGAGCTTGATGCGATGCACGTGCCGGACCGGCTGCAGCCAGCCGCCCGCGCCGCGCCGCCCGGCGCTGCGCCAGCGATAGGCCACGCTCGCCTTCCAATCCGTGGTCGGCGGCGGTGGCGGCAGCAGCTGCTCGAGCCGCTGCAGGATTTTTTCGAGTTCTCTGCTCAAGTCCTGCCTCTGTGCCTCAGGTCCTGTACTCGGCGTTGATTTTCACGTAGTCAAAAGAGAAGTCGCAAGTCCATACCGTCGCGTCGGCCTTGCCCCGGCCGAGCACCGCTCGCACTGTGAATTCCGGCTTCTTCATCACCGCCACTCCCTGCTCATCGCGGTAGGCGGGATGCCGCCCCCCTTCCGCGGCGACCAGGACGTCGTCGAGGTAAAGCGCGAGCTTCGAGACATCGACGCCCGAGTTGCCGGCGGCGGCGAGGATCCGGCCGAGGTTCGGGTCGGAGGCGAAGAACGCGGTCTTGACGAGCGGCGAATGGGCGATAGCGTAGGCCACCTTGCGGCAATCGGCTTCGCTTTTCCCGCCTTCGACGCGCACGGTGACGAACTTGGTCGCGCCCTCCCCGTCGCGGATGATCGCCTGCGCGAGGTGCCGCGAGACATCGGTGATCGCGGCCTCGAGCTTGAGCAGGTCGCGCGGCGCGCGCACCGCGGGTCCCTGGCCGGTCGCGACGACGATGAAGGAATCGTTGGTCGAGGTGTCGCCGTCCACCGTGACGCAGTTGAACGAGCGGCCGGCGACGCGCCGGGTGATCTCGGCAAGCTTTTTCGGCGGCACGATCGCGTCGGTCGCGACGAAGCCGAGCATGGTCGCCATGTCGGGCCTGATCATCCCCGCGCCCTTGGCAATGCCGGTGACCACCGCCTGGCCGCTGCTGAGTTTCACCTTTCTCGAAAAGGCTTTCGGCACGGTATCGGTGGTCATGATCGCCTCGGCCGCGGACGCCCAGTCGGCGCGGTCGAAGAGCGCCTTCGGCAGCGCGGCGACGATGCGGTCGGCGGGCAGCGGCTCCATGATCACCCCGGTAGAGAACGGCAGCACCTGCGATGCGTCGCAGCCGAGGTGGCCCGAGAGAGCGTCGCACACGCGCGCAGCGCGCTTCAGGCCGTCCGCTCCGGTGCCGGCATTGGCGTTGCCGGTATTCACCACCAGGGCGCGGATGTCGCCCTTCTCGAGGTTCTTGCGCGCCAGGATCACCGGCGCGGCGCAGAAGCGGTTCTGGGTGAAGACGCCGGCGACCGCCGAGCCCTCGGCGAGGCGCATCACCAGCAGGTCCTTGCGGTCGGCCTTGCGCACGCCCGCCATGGCGACGCCGAGCTCGACGCCGGGGACGGGGTGAAGGGAAGCGGGGTCGGGTGGCGCGAGATTTACTGCCATCTCACGTCAGTTTGCCGTGGCACTGCTTGTACTTCTTGCCCGAGCCGCAGGGGCACGGGTCGTTGCGGCCGATCTTCTGCGAGACGCGCACCGGCTTCTGCTTCGGCGCTTCCGCGACCGCGACTTCGCCGTTCTCGGCCTGCATCTCGGTCCCGGCGTCGGAGGTCGGGTGCACCGTCTGCACGTTCTCGATGTGCGCCTGGTCGTCGGGCTTGATGTCCTCCTGCGTGCGGATCTCCACCGCCGTCAGGGTCTTGATCACTTCCAGCTTCACCGACTCGACCATCGCGCCGAACAGCTCGAAGGCCTCGCGCTTGTATTCCTGCTTCGGGTTCTTCTGCGCATAGCCGCGCAGGTGGATGCCCTGGCGCAGGTGGTCGAGCGCCGCGAGATGCTCGCGCCAGTGCGCGTCGAGGATCTGCAGCATGACGTAGCGCTCGTACTGGTGGAACGAGGCCTCCGCGCCGGCCGGGATCTTGGTCTTGTAGGCGGCGTCGGCCTTCTCGACGATGCGCTCGAGCAGCGCCTGGTCGTCGAGGTCGGGCTCCTTCTCCAGCCATTCCCGGATGGGCAGCGCGAGGCCGAGCTCGGCCTTGAGCGCGTTCTCCAGACCGGCGATGTCCCACTGCTCCTCGACGCTCTCCTCGGGGACGTGGACGCGCAGCATGTCGAACACCACCCCGGCGCGCAGGTCGGTGATGCGCGGCGAGACGTCCTGCGATTCGAGCAATTCGTTGCGCAGCGCGTAGATGGTCTTGCGCTGGTCGTTGGCGACGTCGTCGTACTCGAGCAGCTGCTTGCGGATGTCGAAGTTGCGCGCCTCGACCTTGCGCTGCGCGGATTCGATGGAGCGCGTCACCATGGCGTGCTCGATCGCCTCTCCCTCGGGCATCTTCAGCATCACCATGATGCGGTTGATGCGCTCGCCGGCGAAGATGCGCAGCAACGGGTCCTCGAGCGACATGTAGAAGCGCGAGCTGCCGGGGTCGCCCTGGCGGCCGGAACGGCCGCGCAGCTGGTTGTCGATGCGCCGCGACTCGTGGCGCTCGGTGCCGATGATGTGCACGCCGCCCGCCTTGACCACCTGGTCGTGCAGCGCCTGCCATTCGCCGCGCAGCTTCTCGATCCGCTGCTCTTTTTCGTCCGCGGCCACGTTCGCATCGGCCGCGACGAAATCCACCTGCTTCTCGACGTTGCCGCCGAGCACGATGTCGGTGCCGCGGCCGGCCATGTTGGTGGCGATGGTGACCATCTTCGGCCGGCCGGCCTGGGCGACGATCTGCGCCTCGCGCTCGTGCTGCTTCGCGTTCAGCACCTGGTGCGGCAGCTTTTCCTTCTGCAGCAGCCCCGAGAGCAGCTCCGAGTTCTCGATCGAGGTGGTGCCGACCAGCACCGGCTGGCTGCGCTCGAAGCAGTCGCGGATGTCCTTGATCACCGCCTGGTACTTCTCCTTGGCGGTGCGGTACACCTGGTCCTGCTTGTCGTTGCGGACCATCGGCATGTGGGTCGGGACCACCACCGTTTCCAGGCCGTAGATCTGCTGGAACTCGTAGGCCTCGGTGTCGGCCGTGCCGGTCATGCCGGCGAGCTTGCCGTACATGCGGAAGTAGTTCTGGAAGGTGATCGAAGCGAGCGTCTGGTTCTCGTTCTGGATGCCGACCGCCTCCTTCGCCTCGACGGCCTGGTGCAGGCCGTCGGACCAGCGCCGCCCCTGCATCAGGCGACCGGTGAACTCGTCGACGATGATCACCTCGCCGTTCTGCACCACGTAGTGCTGGTCGCGGTGGAAGAGATGGTGCGCGCGCAGCGCCGCATAGAGCTGATGCACCAGGTTGATGTACGCCGGCTCGTAGAGGCTGGCGCCCTGCGGCAGCATGCCGATGCGCGCCAGGACCTCCTCGGCCTTCTGGTGGCCGGCCTCGGAGAGCACGACCTGGTGGTTCTTCTCGTCGACGAAGAAGTCGCCCGGCGGCTCGGGCTGGTCGGGCTTCTTCTCCTCCTTCTGCCGGGTGAGGAGCGGCGCGACCTGGTTCATCTTCTGGTAGATCTCGGTGCGGTCTTCGGCCTGCCCGGAGATGATCAGCGGCGTGCGCGCCTCGTCGATCAGGATCGAGTCGACCTCGTCGACGATGGCGTAGTTGAGGCCGCGCTGGAAGCGCTCCTCGACGTGCATCGCCATGTTGTCGCGCAGGTAGTCGAAGCCGAACTCGTTGTTGGTGCCGTAGGTGATGTCGGCGGCGTAGGCCTTGCGCTTGTCCTCGGGCTCCATCTGCGGCAGGTTGACGCCGACCGACAGGCCGAGGAAGTTGTAGATCTTGCCCATCCACTCCGCGTCGCGCCGCGCCAGGTAGTCGTTGACGGTGACGATGTGGACGCTCTTCCCGGTGAGCGCGTTGAGATACGCCGGCAGCGTGGCGACCAGCGTCTTGCCCTCGCCGGTCTTCATTTCCGCGATCTTGCCGTTGTGCAGCACCATGCCGCCGACCAGCTGCACGTCGAAGTGGCGCATGCGCACGGTCCGCTTCGCCGCTTCGCGCACCACGGCGAACGCCTCGGGCAGGAGCTCGTTGAGCGTCGCGCCGTCGGCGTGGCGCTTCTTCAGTTCATCGGTCTTCGCCTGCAGCTGCGCGTCGGAGAGCTTCGCCATCTCCGGCTCGAACGCGTTGGTAGCCGCGACGGCGTGCGAGTACTGCTTCAGCAGTCGCTCGTTGCGGCTGCCGAATACGCGCGCCGGCAAGCTCCAGAGGAACTGCGCCACCGTCCGCAGGAATTGAAGGACTTTGATCATGGAAGCGAGGACCCGGGAGCGGGTACAACCCCCGGAAAACGCGAGAGTTTATCACGCGGGACGAGGCCGTCCCGCCGGTCTGAGCTATCTGGCCTGCGCGACCGTGTGGGAGGTCGTTACGAAGCGCGCGGGATTCTGCGCCGCGCCGCGGAAGCGCACTTCGAAGTGCACGTGCGGGCCGGTCGAGCGGCCGGTGTTGCCGGAGAGCGCGATGCGCTTGCCCCGCTGCAGCACGTCGCCTTCCTTGACGAACAGCTTCGACAGGTGCGCGTAGCGCGTCACCAGGTCGTTGCCGTGGTCGATGTCGATCATGTAGCCGTATTGCGGATGGAA
>Ga0134123_10001478_pt1 | contig 15296 bp, 12 predicted proteins | sample KB303_FD_96460 | JGI IMG/M metagenome (GOLD analysis project Ga0134123, IMG submission 96460) | Terrestrial soil microbial communities without Nitrogen fertilizer from Kellogg Biological Station, Michigan, USA - KB3-0-3 | ecosystem: Environmental > Terrestrial > Soil > Unclassified ...
CTTTCTGACCATGACCAAGCAGACGATAACGAACGTGGCGCCACCCGCGCCGGTCTCGGTGTCGCCTCCGCGGCACCCGGTCGCGGCCGGCAACGTCCATCACGACGCGCTGCTGCGGCGGATTCGCGGCGAATTCCGGGAGATGCCGGGCCTCGCGCTGTCGCTCTACCAGGCGCAGCGCATGTGGAATCTGCACCGGAACGAGTGCGAGCAGCTGCTCGACGATCTCGTCGGGACGGGCTTCCTCACGTGCACGCCGCTCGGCGTCTTCATGCTCGCGGATTCGGGCCGCGCCGGCGCGTGAGCGGCGCGGTGACGGCGCATCGTGGGCGCGATTGCGGCATGTTGACGTCGACGGCGCCGGGGCACGCGCGGTCAACACTTTGCGCATGCGCGCCGGGGTTTGCTTCTTGCACTCTCGCTCCGCGAATCGGCGGACGACCCGCACGAATCAAGGAAGGGAGACAGACGATCATGCGCATGTCAGCTTACGTGTTCGCCGCCGTACTCACGGCCGCGTTGCCGCACGCGGCGGCCGCACAGACTACGGCTACGTCGGCGGCGCCGGCCTCGGTGCCGCCCGGCACGGACGGCAAATTGTTCGGCACGACCCTGAGCCACTGGACGGCCGCCGGCTTTGTCGGCGCCAACAGCGGCAGCTTCGGAAAGGTCACGAGCGATCCGAACGTGACCTTCGGCACACAGCTCGCGTGGCTGTGGAAGGGCGTGCTCGGCGCCGAGGGCATCGCCGACTTCGCGCCGTCGCTCAAGACCCTGAACAACGCCGGCTTCTCCGGGAGCCCACGGTCGAACGCCTTCATGGGCAACGTCATCGCCGCACTGCCGCTCGGCGGCTCGGGCCAGTTGCAGCCGTATGTCTCAGGCGGCGTCGGGTACCTGACGGTGCACGCCGAGGTCCTGAACGCGTTCCTGCCCCGTCCCAGCGGCACGCCCATTCCGACCGGGACGACGACCGGCGATGCCTCGAGGTTCGGCAACAACATCGGCGGCGGCTTCATGGCGTTTCATGGCCTGATCGGCTTCCGCGCCGACGTTCGCCGCTACCACGGAGAGAACAACAACACCACCACCGCGACGACGCCGGTCGGCCAGTTCATCCAGACGCAGCTCGCCGGCGTCGCGTTCTGGCGCACCAACGTCGGCATCGCACTCCAGTGGTAAGCCTCCGGTCATAACCGGCTGTCACCGCTGGCAGCCGTTCGTGGCCGGCCTCCCGTCGATCCGCGCCTGCCCGGGGACTTTTCCCAGAGTTTTTACCCCGGGCGGCGCGGAATACCGCTTGCTCCTCTGTCCCGGCAAGGAGAGGCGCATCGTGGACAGACGCCGGCAGATGGTGCGACGAGCGACCGATTTCCTTCGCGCGCATGCGTCGGAGGGCGTGCGAATCGGGCGCGTCTCCCGGGCGGCCGGCATCAGCGAGCGCGCCCTGCGCAATGCCTTTCATCGCGATCACGGCGTGAGTCCCAAGCAATACGAGGTGCGCGAGCGGCTCCGCGCGGCGCGCCAGGCGCTCTGCGACGTCACCGCCGCGGAGACGGTCACCGCCATCGCCAGCGACCACGGGTTCTACGAGCTGGGGCGATTCGCGGGCCTCTACAAGCACGTGTTCGGAGAGTCACCGTCGCAGACGATCAGAGCCCACCGCCGCGTGCGCGTCTCAGCGGGTTAGCCGCGTCCGGAGTACCAGGTCGCGCACCATCGATCCGCACCGCACCAGCGTGGCCGCCGCGCGGGCAAATCCCTCCGCCATCTTCGTCAGGACGTACACTTCGCGCGATGAGCCGGTGCCGAGCAGGACGCGCTCGACGATGGCCCGCTGCGAGACGCCCGCTTCCTGTCCGGCGGTGGTCAGGCGATCGATCGTCACGAGGAACGCGTCGATCTCATGGCGATCGGACACACGCGACAGCCCCTGGCCTTCCTCGAGACATCGGACGTACTCACGCGACGCCGTCGCCACCTGATCGGCGAGCGCTTCGAGCAGCGTCGAGGTGTCGGCGTCGATGTCCGGCGGCAGGAGCGAGAGCATGAACGCCATCTCGTCGAGCGACGAGGCCGCGCCGGACGCCTCGGTCATCAGCGGCCGGAGCGCCGGCGTCTCGTTCGAGGAGTCGGCCACGCGCCACTCCTGCTGGATCAAATCGTCGGCGCGCGCCGTCCACGAATCGGCCACCGCCGGCGTATGTGTCGTGGGGTCCGACGCGTGGCGATGACGCCGCCGCAGGAGCTCCAGCCGCACGTGCTCGGCGAGCGCCGCGATCATCGTCGCGTGTTCGGAGACGCGGCCGAGCACATGACGATCCGGCGACTGCAGGTACCGCAGCAGCTCCGCCTCGACCTTGTCTTCGATCAGTCGCAGGGACTGGCCGGCGTTCAGCCCGGCCGAGGTCGTCCTCAAGACCGCCATCAGGAACAGCCGGGCGCCGTCGCGGCCGAACATCTCGTCGAGCCGGCCGTAGCGCGTGTGGGCGGGCGCGGCCCGCTCGAACGCCGTCTCGATCAGATGGACGTCTCCGCACTGCAGAAACGCGCGGTGGCCGAAGTTGTTGTCGGCCGCCCATTTCAGCACGGCCGTCGCTTCGGTCCTGCTGACGAGCCGCGCGAGACGCTTGCGCGCGCGATTCCAGTCGATCAGGAACACGAGACGGGATCCGACGTACGAGAGATACCGCGTCAGGTGATCGCGCGTCCCGGCGGCATAGCGTCCGACGGTCGTCTCGTACGCCGCGTCGGCATCGGGCGTCGTCTCCCACGCCATCGCATAGGGCTTCAGCAGCTCCTGGAAGAACCGGATGCGCGCCCGATGCACGTCGGTGCAGATCACGCTGACGTCGAGGCCCTCGACCTGCACGACCACCACATGCGCGTCGGCGGCGCCGAGATCGTTCTGGATCGACAGCCGGTTGTCATCCCGGACGGCCGCCGTCGTGAGCCCCGGGTGATCGAACTTGAGGCCCGCCGTCTGTCGCAGTCCCGCCATGAACGCGTGCAGGAGCGCCCGGTCGTCGCCCTTCAGGCCGCGAGCGCTGGCGCCGTGAACTTCCTCCACCGACAGCCCGGCCTGGAGCCGGTCCAGCTCGCCGTGGAGATCGACGATGAGTTGATGCAGGGTGTCGTGACCGTTGCGCTGGAGCGTCGTCAGCGCGGCGATCGTGCCGCTCGACACCTGGTCGTCGGCGCACGACGGCATCGCCGCGACGAGCGTCTCGAGGCGCCGCTGGTAGATCGACCCGCGCTCCAGGAGGTCGGGACGGCCGCGGCCGGCGGCCTGCAGCGGCATGAGCATCCGGCGCAGCTCGTCGAAGAGGCGGTCGAAGATCACGCGCGCCCCGGGAATGTACGTGGTGCCGTTGCCGCGCCCGAGGCTGCTCTCGACGATGTGATCGAGCGCCGGGTCGCTGATGCCGCTGGCTTCACGCTCGATCCGGAGGTCCGACGCGGGCGCGAGCGGCGCGTTCGCGTGCGCCTGCGCCGCCTGCAGCAGCGACAGGTAGTAGTTCAGGCGATCGTTGGCGGCGAGTCCCTGCGCGACGAGCTCGGGCACGAGCAGCACGCGCTCGCCGGCTGGCTCGATAATCGGCGGCTTCACGGGCATGAATCCTCCATCGGCGATTGATGACGCGTGAGTGCAAGCGTGCTGCCGACGCGGAAGTCACAGCGGACGGTGATCGCTCGGCTAAAGCCTCGCGCTCAGGCACGCGTTTCGGAAGCGCTCCAACGAACAGGTGGCAGGAGCGCGAGGCGTCTGCCGAGCGTCCCATGCTGGCACCCGCTGTGCATTTTCGGGAGAAGTCATGAGCGATGATCCCGACATCCGCTGGCGGCGCGTTGTCTCGGCGCCGGTCGCGACCGAGTCGTTTTCGCCCGAGTCGTCGAGAGCCGACGTGGAGCTCGCGGCCACCTCAATCTGCGGACGGCTGCGCGCCGACAACACCGACCACTACATGGCGATTCGTCTCGGCCGTCTGCAGGAGACGCTGTTGACGAGTCTCTCGGCCTCGGACCTGCCGCCGCGCTTCGAAGAGTTCGCGTACGCGATGGTCGTCGCCGACGGCCTCGGCGACCGCGGCTCCGGCGCGCGCGCCAGCCGCGTCGCGCTGAGCGCGCTCGCCCAGCTCGCGATCCGCTACGGCAAGTGGAACGTGCGCATCGACGCCGACACGATCACCGACGTCAACGCGCAGGGCGAGCTGCTCTGCTTCAAGGCGCATGACGCCGTCGTGGCCGCGGCGGGCGCCGAGCCCCGCCTCGGCGGCATGGGCACGAGCCTCACGGCGATGTACGTCGCCGGCGCGCATCTGTTCTTCGCGCACATCGGCCACTCGCGCGCGTATCTGTTCCGCGAAGGCCGCCTGATCCAGCTCACGACCGATCACACGGTCGCCGAGCAGGAAGCCAATGTCCATCCGTTCCAGGAACAGAACGACTTCGCGCACGTCGTCACCGAGTTCATCGGCGGCCGGACCGAACCGGCGCTCGACATCGAGCACATCGGGCTCGTGGACGGCGATCGCCTGCTCCTCTGCACCAACGGCCTGTCCGATGCGGTCACCGCCAACGAGATCGCCGGCGTGCTCGCGCTGAAGCGGCGGCCCGCCGACGACTGCCAGCGGCTCACGGAACTGGCGCTCGCGGCCCGGGCGCCCGACGACGTGACCGTGATGGTGGCGGACTATCGACTGCGTTCGGACGGAGGTCCCCGTGGATGAAGAGTCCCGACGGCTCGAACAGATTCGCATCGACGGCGTGCCGTGGCGGAAGTGGGGCCCGTACCTCTCGGAGCGCCAGTGGGGCACCGTCCGCGAGGACTACAGCGAGTCGGGCGACGCGTGGGGCTATTTCAGCCACGACCAGGCGCGATCGCGCGCCTATCGATGGGGCGAGGACGGCCTGGCGGGCATCTCCGACGATCAGCAGCGGCTCTGCTTCGCGCTCGCGCTGTGGAACGGCGCCGATCCGATCCTGAAGGAGCGGCTGTTCGGCCTGACCAACTCCGAAGGCAACCACGGCGAGGACGTCAAGGAGTACTACTTCTACCTCGACTCGACGCCGACGCACTCGTACATGAAGTATCTGTACAAGTATCCGCAGCGGACGTTTCCGTACGAGGATCTGATCAGGACCAACCGGTCGCGCGGACGCGACACGTTCGAGTACGAGCTGGTCGACACGGGCGTCTTCGGGGACAGCCGGTACTTCGACGTCTTCGTCGAGTACGCCAAGGCCGGGCCCGAAGACCTGCTGATCCTCATCACCGCGCACAACCGCGGTCCGGATCCCGCGTCGCTGCAGGTCCTCCCGACGCTCTGGTTTCGCCGGACGTGGCAGTCGCCCTCCGATCGTCCGCATCCGATGCTGCGCGCCGGCGGCGGCGTGCTGCCGGGCATCATGGCCTTTCATCCGGGCCTCGGCGAACGGTATCTCTTCGCCGAGCATGCGTCGGCGCTGCTCTTCACCGACAACGAAACCAACACGCAGCGGCTGTCCGGCACGCCGAACGCGTCGCCATACGTCAAGGACGGCATCAACCAGTTCATCGTCCACGGCTGGCAGCATGCGGTGAACCCCGCCCAGCAGGGCACGAAGGCCGCCGCGCAGTACCCGCTGACGATCGGCGCCGGGCAATCGGCCACCATCCGCCTGCGGCTCTGCGACCTGGCGTCGGCGACGGCGCATCGCCACGGCCCGTTCGGCGCGTCTTTCGACGCCATCGTCGAGGCGCGGCGGACGGAGGCCGACGCGTTCTACGCGGACATCATTCCGGCGTCGTTGAGCGACGATGGGACGAGCGTGATGCGGCAGGCGCTGGCCGGCATGCTGTGGTCGAAGCAGTTCTACTACTACGACGTCGACGCCTGGCTCGAGGAGCACGGCGCCGACCCGTTCAAGCACGGCGCCCTGGCGCGCCGCAACGACCGCTGGCATCACATGTTCAACGCGCATGTGATCTCGATGCCCGACAAGTGGGAGTACCCGTGGTACGCGGCGTGGGATCTGGCGTTCCACGCGATCGCGCTGAACATGGTCGATCCCGACTTCGCCAAGCAGCAGCTCAATCTCATGCTCGAAGAGCGGTACCTCCATCCGAGCGGACAGCTGCCGGCGTACGAGTGGAACTTCGGCGACGTGAATCCGCCCGTGCATGCCTGGTCGGCGATCTTCACCTATCGTCTCGACGCCGCCCGCCGCGGTACGCCGGACGTCGACTGGCTCGAGCGGATCTTCCACAAGCTCCTGTTGAACTTCACGTGGTGGGTCAACCGGAAGGATCGCGGCGGCGACAACGCCTTCGAGGGCGGCTTCCTCGGCCTCGACAACATCGGCGTCTTCGACCGCAGCGCGCCGCTGCCGACCGGCGGGTTTCTCGAGCAGGCCGACGGCACCGCGTGGATGGCGCTCTACTGCCAGAACATGGTCGAAATCGCCACCGAGCTCGCGCTGCACCGGCCGGCCTACGTGGACATGTGCCTCAAGTTCACCGAGCACTTCCTGTGGATCGCCTCGGCGCTCTTTCACGCGGGCGGCACCGGCATGTGGGACGAAGCCGACGGGTTCTTCTACGACGTGCTTCGCATGCCCGACGGCCGCTCGCAGTACATGAAAGTCCGGTCGATGGTCGGGCTGCTGCCGCTGTGCGCCGTGACGGTGTTCGAGGGGCGCCTGGCCAAGCGCGCCCCGCAGATGGTCGCGCGCTTCAAGGAGTTCCTGGAGGCGCGGCCGGAGCTCCGCTCGGCGATCCACGATCCGTCACAGGTCGGGTACGCCGACCGGCACCTCGGCGCCATCCTCAACGAAACCCGCCTTCGCCGCGTGCTCGCGACGATGCTCGATGAGCGGGAGTTCCTGAGCCCGCACGGCATCCGCTCGCTCTCGAAGTATCACGAGGACTATCCGTACGTCTTCCACAGCGACGAACAGGAATACCGGGTGGAATACCGTCCCGCGGAATCCGACACGGGACTCTTCGGCGGCAACTCGAACTGGCGCGGGCCGATCTGGATGCCGATGAACCTGCTGATCATCCGCGCGCTGTACCAGTACTACGCGTTCTACGGAGAGAACTTCACGATCGAGTGCCCGACGGGATCGGGCCGCCGCATGAATCTCTACCAGGTGGCCGAAGAGATCGGCCGGCGGTTGACGTCGCTCTTCCTGCGCGACGCCAGGGGCCAGCGGCCGGTCTATGGCGGCACGAAGATCTTCCAGGAGGATCCGCACTGGCGCGATCTCGTGCTCTTCTATGAGTACTTCCACGGGGACAACGGGGCGGGACTCGGGGCGAGTCATCAGACCGGGTGGACGGGATTGATCTCGCCGATCATGAAGTTGTTTGCCGGGAGATCGGCCAGCCAGGCGCTCGAGCTCGGGAAAGACATCGCGCAGACGCCCGAACCCGAGCCCGTCGCCGGCTAGCGGCGGCTAGCGGCGGCCGCCGCCGCGGAACCCGCCGCCTCCCCTGAAGCCGCCGCCACCGCCCCGGAATCCGCCGCTCGGCGGACGGTAGCTGCCGCCGCCGCGCGATCCGCCGCTGCCGCGGTACGACCCCAGGTCGTTGGTGCGCTGCCCGCCGTTGAAACGGGCCGCGCGATCTTTGTTCAGTTGATCGAGCGTGCCCGCCGACAGCGCGCTGTCTCCCGAGCGCTGACGGAGGTCGGATCCGGCGGTCCCCGTCGGACGCTCGAGATTGCCCCAGGCGCCGTTGTCGTACTTCTGCCAGGAGCCGCCCTGGTTGCGATACACCGTCCCGTCGTGGCCGGCATAGACGTCGCCGCCGCTGCCGCGCGCGACCGTCGTTCTGTTGCCCGTCAGCCCGTTGGTCACGTGCGCAGACTTGGCCCACGAATCACCGCGCCGGACGGCGGACGATCCCCAGCTGCCGAAGACGTTCGCGCCCTGGCGCGTCTGCGCCATCGTGCCCGTCCGCGGGTTCCACGCCTGGGCGGCGCCGCGCGCTCCACCCGGTCCCCACGCCGCCGCACCGCGTGCGTAGGTACCGGTCGAGGGGTTGTAGCGCGCGGCGTAGCCTGCGCCGCCAAACGGGCCGTATGCGACACCGGCCCGCGTGAAGGCGCCAGTCCACGGGTTATATGCGGCGCCGTAGCCGTAACTCGGATAGTGCGGGAAGTACGCCGGATAGTAGCCGCCCCAGCCGACGTACGGCGGGTAGTACCAGCCGGTGCCCCACATCGACACGCCCCAGCCCACCATCATTCCGAGGTACGCCTCATCCGCGGTGTAGGAGACAGACTCGTCGTCATAACCGCTGACGGTGACATGCGTGACGTTGTAGGCGGGCGAGCTGATCGGAATCTGGTAGATCGGATCGGGGATCGCGTCCGCGACCTTCCAGGGTCCGGTCGCGCTCGCCGACACGAACCAGACGCCGTCGAAGCACAGGTAATAGAGGTCACCGACGTTCAGCACCGTCTTGTCGGTGTTGATCGCGCGCGTGGCCGTCGTGTTTTCGATCGTCTGGAACTGCGGCGTCCCCTGATAGAGGACGTCGGGCGCCGTGACGGCGCTGCGCACGACCCTCGCCGTCTGTGGCACCTGCGCGATCAGCACGGCTTCGAGCGCCTGCGTCGTCCCGGGCACCGACGCGAGCACGCGCGACCGCGGGTGCTCGAGCGGAATCTTCTTGAAATCTTCCGGCAGGTTCGGCGTCGCAAACGTCCACGGGCCGTCGAACGCCGGGGCCGTGAACCATCGTCCGGAGACCAGGTAGTAGATCGCGCCCGTCGCTCCCGCGCGGAACACGTCGCTGTCGGTGTTGCTCACCCACACGAGATGCGTGCCCGCGACCGGCTGATACGCCGGCGCGCCGCGGAGCAGGATCATCTCCGCCGGCGTTCGACTGACGAACACCGTCGGCGTCAGCAGTCCTGTTCCGGCGTGCGCGCCCAGCGCGGCCCTGGCGTCCTTCCAGTTCCCGTCGTCGGGCAGCTTCGCGAAGCTGTCGGGCAACGTGCCGGCCGGACTCCACGGGCCGTCGACGACCGGGGCCTTCAGCCACGCCGAGTCGACACGCAGGAAGTACGTGCGAGAGGCGGCGTGCTCGAAGAGATCCCAGTTGGTGTTCACGGCGAACCGCAGGTCGTTGTCCTTGATCGGGCTCCAGACCGGGTCGCCGTCGATGTTCACGAGCACGGCCGGCGTCGTGCTGTAGAAGATCGCCGGAGGGTCGGCCTTCAGGCCGGCGTTGTTCTTCGGCATGACCTTCAACGCGTCGATCGAGGCCAGCACACGGTCGAGGCCGATCACGCGATCCTCGGTGGGAATCACGGCCTTCAAATCCATGACGGTCGCGGCGAGGGCCTCGCGCGACAGTGCCGGAAAGTTGGAGGCGGTGATCTCGAGGTCGGAGAAGCTCACCAGCCGCTCGTCCAGCGCGACTTTGGTGTCGGCTTCCACGCGGATCGTGCCGAGCACCGGCTTCTGGTCTTTACTGGCGACCGCGACCGCGGCGTACATCACGATGCGCTTCTGATCCGTCCAGCTGGCCACTTGTGGCTGGTACAGCGTGAAGCGGACCCCCGCTGTCGTGGTGTACGCGCGCGGCCAGCCTCCGTCCGGTGGCGGTGTCGTGGCAGCCGCCTGCCCTCCGAACAGAGGCCTTGCCGGTGAAAGAAGGAGAAGGAACGAGAGCAGGAACGCGAGCGATTTGTGCACCATGTCGGACGCTCCCGATCACTGGCGATGCATACCCGGGACCTGACGGTCCCGGGCCATGAATGGGATTGCGGAAGAGGAAAGCACGCAGCCGCCGTATGAAGACACGACCGGCGGTGAGAAAAACACCGCCGACCGTGATTCACTCGCGCGGTTAACCGGCCCAGGCGCGGGTCTGACGCACCCGCGAGAGGTCGCTCGGCGCGTCCAGCCGGACGATGCCGAGCTTCTTCATGCGGAAGCGCAGCGTATTCGGGTGCAGCCCGAGCCGCTCGGCGGCATTCCCCATGCCGTTGATGCGCCAGCCGCAGTCGCGAAGCACGCCCTGGATGTGCGCGCGCTCCACCGACGTCAGCGTGTCGGCAACCGGCGGGGCGCCGGGCAGCGCGAGGTTCGGGTCGAGCAGCTCCAGCGTGTCGCCGGTCGAGTGAATCAACGCGCGCTCGACGACGTTCTCGAGCTCGCGGATGTTGCCGGGCCACGAGTGCTGCTGCAGCACGGCCATCGTCTCCGGCAGGACACTCGTGACGTGGCGCCGGAGCGCCACCTGGCGCTTGCGGATGAAGGCCCACACGAGCGCCGGGATGTCCTCGCGCCGCTCGCGCAGCGGAGGCAGCCGGATCGGAAAGACGTTCAGCCGGTAGTACAGATCCGCGCGAAACGCGCCCTCGGCGACCGCGCGCGGCAGATCCTGGTGCGTGGCGCCGATGATCCGCACGTCCACGGCCTGGGTCTGCGACGCGCCGACGCGCTCGAACGCGCCTTCCTGCAGCACGCGCAGCAGCTTGGCCTGAAGCTCGATCGGCAGATCGCCGATTTCGTCGAGAAACAGCGTCCCGCGATGCGCGAGCTCGAAGCGTCCCTGCCGCGGAGCGATCGCGCCGGTGAAGGCGCCCCGCTGGTGACCGAACAGCTCGCTTTCGATCAACGTCGGCGGCAGCGCCGCGCAGTTGACCGACACGAGGGAGAACGCCGCGCGGGGCCCGCGCCCGTGGAGCGCGCGCGCGAAGAGCTCCTTCCCCGTTCCCGTTTCTCCGAGCAGCAGCACCGTGCAGTCGGCCTCGGCGACCTCGTCGAGCGAGGCGAGCGCCGCCTTCAACGCGGCGCTCTCGCCGACGATGCCGGCCACGCCGGTGCCGGTCGTCCACGCCCTGGCGGGCCGCGCCTTCAACGGCAGCCGGCTGACCGGCGTCGCGCCCATCGGCGCCTGCTCGGCCGCTTCCGGCCGGAACCATCGCGATCGCAGCGCGGCCGACACGAGATCGCCGACCGTCTGCAGATGTTCGACGACGGGTTCCGCGAAGACATAGCTTGTGTCGATCGCCCCGAACAGCCACGCGCCCGTCGCCCGCTTCCCCGTGGCAATCGGCAGGAGCAGCGCGGTACCGAGTCCGGCACCGCGCAGCGAAGCCTTGACCGAGGCCATGGCGCCATCATCGACATCGGCCGCTGCGGTGTCGATGACCATGGGCTGACGAGCAAGCTCGAGCCCATTGAGGAGGCGGGCGAAAGCGGCTGACTGGAAGGGACATTCGCGGAACGGTTCAGAGGTCGAACACCACGCGTAGCCGGAGCCGATCGTCGACTCCTGCTCGCCGGCGTCGACCAGCGCGCAGCAGTCGAGGCGAAGCGACTCGCCGATTTCGCGCAGCATCGTGTTGAAGAAGGCCCGCAGTTCCTCATCTTCGAGCGAGGCCGCCGCCGAGGCGAAATCGCGGGCCGCGAGATTGATTTCCGTGCGCCACTTGTCCTGTGACGAATCCATGACCATGTTCTCCGTGTGGGAATACGGTAGATCAGCGCGGGCAGGAAGATAAGTTGGCGAAAGTACCGGAAGTGGCAGCGATGAGTGACAGTGAGGAGCCTGTGAAACGTACCAGTACGTCAGACGATCTGACGCGCGACGGCGAAGCGTACGAGTTCGGCACTGCTCTTGATTTTCAGCATGTGCATCATCCGGTACTTGTGGAACGCCACGGTCCGGACCGTGAGGTTCAGCGCCGACGCCACTTCTTTCATCGACTTGCCTTCGGCCAGCAGCCGCAGCACGGTGCGCTGACGATCGGTCAGCTCCTGATCGCGGACGCGCGCGAGCGGGCTCGTCAACGACTCGATCATCCCGCCCGCGATGCGCGGCGTGACATACGACTTGCGGTCGACGACGCAAGTCACGGCGTCGAGCAGCTCCGACACGTCGCACGTCTTCAACAGGTACGCCGACGCGCCGCTGCGGAACGCCAGGCCGGCGAGCGCCGGGTCGTCATGCACGGTCACGACGATCACCTGCGTCCGCGGAAGCAGATCGCGCAGGTCCCGAATCAGCCCGGATCCGATGATCGGCGCCGACGACAATCCCTGCACGATGAGATCCGGCCGGTGCCGGCGCGCCTCCTCGACGAGCATCCCGAAGTCGAAGACGGTCGCCACCACGCGGCAATGCGGCGCGAGCAGGCATGCGAGGCCGGAGGCGAAGAGTCGCTGATCGTCGGCGATGAGGACACGCGGCTTAATCATGGTGGCCGGATCGGGAGCAGATGCTATTCAAATGCCGCGCCCGTTTCCCGGCAATACAGGAGAGTGCTGACGGCTGCCGGTGCATCACACCGACACCTTGCTACTTAGAGGTCTATCAGACCCATCCGTAGCGCATAGCGGACCACGGCGTTCATGGAATGGAGATCGAGCTTGTTCATGAGGCGCGCGCGATGCGTTTCGACGGTGTTTACACTGATGTTGAGCGCGGAGGCGACCTCCTTGTTCGACTTCCCGCTCGCGAGCAGCCGCAGCACCTCGAGCTCGCGCGCGGTCAGCACCGCGCGCGGCGGTTGCTGGGGAATATCCGCGGGAGCAGCGTCGGCCTCAGGCTGCAGACGATCCCGGAAGAACGTGCCGTGCTCGAGCAGCGCGCGGATGGCCGGCGCCAGGGAATGTCCGACATCGGGCTTCAGCAGGTAGCCCTTCGCGCCCGCGGCCTGGAGTTGAACGGCGAGCTCCCGGGATTCATAGACGCCGATGACCAGCACCGTGGCCGACGGCGTCGTCTTCCGTAACTCCCGCACAAGCGTGACGGCGTCGAGCCCCGCGAGACCGACGTCCATCACGATCACATCAGGAACAAGGCCGCCCGCCTTGGTGACAAGGTCGGCGGCGGTCACGGCTTCGCCGCACACAGTCCATGCCGGCTCCTCTTCAACGGCGGCGCTCAGCGTCTGGCGCATGACGCGATGGCTGTCGGCGAGCAGAATGCGCGCCGTCGCGGAAGCCACGTCTCGATTATTTCAGCACGCGCAATAGTTGGTGTGCACTATCATTCGCGACGCCATGCATAAAGGACTGGTACTCGCCCTCGCCTGTTCTGTCATCTGCGGATCATCCGTGCGCGTGCCTGCTCAATCGCCGGCGGCGACCCTTGCGCCAACAGGGACGCTGCGCGTCGTCTTTCTCGGAATGAATCCCGTGCAGGGCCGAATGGACCCGCAGACCGGCAGAGCCACCGGTCCCGTGCCGGAAATCGTCGAGGCGCTCGCCCGCCGGCTGAACGTGCCGTTCCGGATCCTATCGTCGCCGAATGCGGCAGGCATTGTCGCGTCGCTGAATATGCGCGAGGCCGATATCGGCGTGCTCGCGTACGACGTCGAGCGCACGCGCGACGTGGACTACGGCGCGCCGCTGCTCGTGATGTTCAACAGCTATCTGGTGAAGGGCGACTCGAAGATCACGCGCTCGGCCGAGGTCGATCGCGCCGGCGTGACGGTCGCCGCGGTGCGCGGGCAGACGCAGGAGCTGTACGTCAGCAGCCATCTGAAGAACGCGAAGGTCCGCATCTTCGAGACGATGCCGCCGCAGAAAGACGTGGAGGCGCTGCTGCTGAACAACGACGTGGACGTGTTCGCGATCAACCGGCAGCGGTCGCTCGACGCCGAAGCGGCGTCCGGCCGCCGGCTGCGCGCGCTGGCCGACAGCTTCCTCGAAGTCGATCAGTCGTTCGTCGTGCGGAAGGGGGATGCGGCCAAGCTCCCGATCCTCGCGCAGATCGCGAAGGACCTGCGGGCCTCGGGGTTGATCAAGTCGTCTATCGAGCGGGCGAAGCTGACCGGCGTGGACGTCGCGAAGTAGACGCGGGCACGCTCAGCGCGTGCACGTCATCGGGCGAGCGCCAGCTCGCGATCGCGCCAGGCCTCGAGATCCCGGCGGCGGAAGTACGTCATCCGGCCCAGCCGCACCGCGGGAAGGACGCAGGTGGCCGCGCGGCGGCGCAGGTTGGCGTCCGCGATCAGGATGTCCATCACCTGCTCGGTCGTGAGAAGATCGCTCGCCGGTTCTGCCGTCGTTCTGTCCATTGAACGATCTCCATTCTAGAGATCGGCGGCGCGGAGGAAAATACGTGGAAAGTTTAGGCGGGCGGTCTATCCGACGGTATAGGTGGCTAACTCCATGAGCGTGCGGCTGATCCTGGTCGACGACCACCCGATCGTGCTCGACGGGCTGCAGCAGCTCCTGCAGCGCCAGCCGGATTTCACCGTGATCGCCGCGTGTCCGGACGCCGACACGGCGATGGCGGCGGTGACGCGCGAGCGGCCCGACGTGCTCGTCCTCGATCTCCGCATGCCCGGCACCAGCGGCCTGGGATTCCTAAGGCAGCTCTCCGACGCGGGCCTCTCCTGCCCGAGCATCCTGCTCACCGCCGCGATCGAGGACGCCGAGGTGACGGAAGCCGTCAGGCTCGGCGTCGCCGGGCTCGTGATGAAGGACTCCACGCCCGACACCCTCGTCCAGTGCGTCCGCAAGGTCCACGGCGGCGGCCAGTGGCTCGACCACGAGATCGTGAACCGGGCATTCAAGTCGCAGCTGGATCGCGAAGCCGCCGTGCGTGACACGGCGCTGACGCCCCGCGAAATCGAGATCGTGCGGATGGTCGCCGAAGGCCTCCGCAACCGCGCGATTGCCGAGCGCCTGTCGATCTCGGAGGGCACGGTGAAAGTCCACCTGCACAACATCTACGAGAAGCTCGGCGTCGACGGACGGCTCGAGCTCACGCTCGTCGCGCAGCAGAAGAAGCTTCTCTAGCCCCCAGCCCCGAGCTGATGCCCGACGACCGGAATCACGAACTCCACGCGCGAACCGGTCGGCCGCGATTCCACTGACAGCCGTCCGTCCAGCGCGCTCACCCGCTCGCGCAAGCTGACCGGTCCCGCGCTGAACGCCTTGAGCTCGTCGTGATCGAGCCGGCCCCGGAACGGAAATCCCAGCCCGTCGTCGGCAATCGCGACCTTGAGCTGCCCGTCGCTCGTTTCGACGTCGATCGCCACGCGCGACGGATGGCCGTGCTTGAGCGCATTGCTCACGCCCTCGTGAATCATCAGCCGGAGGGCCTGCTCGACGGTCCGCGGTAACGCGACGTCGACGGGCGTGACCCGGAACGTGACGGGGATCTTCCATTCGGCCGAGAAGCGCGCGCACATCTCGGTCAACCGCGTGGCAATCGAATCGGATTCGGCGATGCCGTGCGAGGCGGGCTTGAGCTCGTCGATGAACAGCCGCAGCTCGCGCTGTTCGATCGCCAGCGCGCGCTCGAGTGCGCGAAGGCGATCGGCCCCGGGGCCCGC
>Ga0134123_10001481_pt1 | contig 15283 bp, 9 predicted proteins | sample KB303_FD_96460 | JGI IMG/M metagenome (GOLD analysis project Ga0134123, IMG submission 96460) | Terrestrial soil microbial communities without Nitrogen fertilizer from Kellogg Biological Station, Michigan, USA - KB3-0-3 | ecosystem: Environmental > Terrestrial > Soil > Unclassified ...
CCGGCTGCGGCGTCCGCCGTCGCCACCGCCAAAGCCGCCGCCGCCACCGCCAAAGCCGCCGCCGCTCGACTCCCTCGGACGTGCTTCATTGACCGTGAGGCTTCGGCCGCCCACCTGGAATTGATTCAGCTCGGTGATGGCTTTCTGCGCCTCGGCGTCGGTGCTCATCTCGACAAACGCGAATCCGCGGGCTCGTCCAGTGGCCATGTCGCGGACCACTTTCACGTTGTCGATCGTCCCGGCGCGCGCGAACAGCTCCTGCAGTTCGTTCTCGCCGGTTTCGTACGGAAGATTTCCTACATACAGTCTGCGACCCATGTTCTGACTCCTCGGGCACTCTGGCCCAGTCTCGAGCTCCAAAACGGACCTCGAGTAGATTTCGTCTCGTAGTGAGCTGAGATCAGGAGGAGCGAGTCAGAGAAGGCTCGTTACGCCCAACAGGCGGCACAACACGCGGCTAGATCCGTAGAGAGGATATCACGTTGCATTCTCCTTAGCGGATTTCCCGCGAGACCGGCGTCGGCCCGTCGAAAACGAGTGCCCGGGCACAGTGTGCCTTCAGAGCGGGAGGGCAGGACGATCCGTCTCTTGGCGCTCAGCTCGCCTTCGCGACCAAAATGGGCCGTCGGCAACGTTGTTCAGTTGTTTGGGCTCGGGCCAAGCAGCCCTTCCGCATGAAGGGGCCCGAGCATCGGTGGCCGCCAGCCCATTTTGTGAGACGTTGTTCGTTGACGCTTGGCGAGAATCGCACCTACGCGACGGATCGTCCTGCCCTCCCGCCATGGAACCACACGGTCCGTGGGCGCTCGCTTGGCGCCGACTTCGAACTGACGTGACTCGCGAAGCGGAGTAAAACACGTCCGCAGGCCAGGCTGCCGCGTCGATCCTCCCCGCCCGTAATGGAGGTGGATGAACCCGGATGCGACCGGTTTTTGATATGGAAGGACCGTGTCAAGTTTCAGGATTATTCGCTCGCTGACATACCTCGCTGGGACTCAATCATCTGATCGGCCGAGCGGCAACGACGATGAATCACTCTGATATTCGCGGATTGGCACCGCATGACTATGATTCGTCGGGAGCTGCCTCGCTCTAGAAGCGCGAGTTCGAGACCGAAGTCATCGATCGCATAAAAACCCCGAGGATTCTCCTTTCGACGTCGGCCGATCAGATGGCTGCGTCAACGCGGCCCACAGGAAGCCCGAGAGCTCGCGAGCAATCGCGGTGACGATGTGTTGCTTCGGCTTGCCACGCGCGGCCAGCCGACGATAGCGGCGATGCAAACGGCATTGCGCCGCCCAGGCGTGGGCGATCGCGCCGGGTGGCGCGCCGCGCTGGCGGCGCCGCAGTGGATCGCCCACGAACGGGGGATGTCGATAGTGCCACGCGGCTTCGACGAGGACGCGTCGGAGATGGGCATTGCCCGTTTTCGTGATCCGGCCCCGCGCGCGCGAGGTCCCACTCGAATATTCGGCCGGCACGAGGCCCGTGAAGGCCATGACCCGCGGGGCGGACGGAAAGCGACGGGCGTCACCAAGCTCGGCGGCGACGGTGAGCGCCGTCAAATCGTCGATCCCGCGGAAGCAGCGAAGCGTCTCCACGCGGGTCCGGAGCGGTTCGAGCACTAACACGTCGCGCAGCTCCGTCTCGATGGCCTGGAGTTGGGCGACCGCTTCGTCCACCGCGCGCACATAGGCCCGATGCGTGTGCTCGAGTGCCGCCAACGGCCAGCGTTGCGTCTGCAGCCACTGGTGATGGCGTTTGCTCCAGGTGTTTTTGGTGGCGGTAAACCGACGCCCATGGCGCAGCAGAAATTTCGACAAGCGGTGTCGCGCGCGGAGCAGGTCGGCGCGGATCTGTTCGCGGCACCGGAGGAGATCGCGCGCGGCTTCCTCCTGCTCGGTGGGAATATGGATCGCGGTCAGCGCGCCCGCACGATAGAGCACTGCGAGGTGTGTGGCATCGCGGCGGTCGGTTTTGATGCGGTCGCCAGGCCGGCGCGGAATGAGGGCGGGTGCAATCACGTCACATGGGAACTGCTCCGCGCCTAACGCGCGCTGGAGGTCGAACCCGCAGGGCCCGGCCTCGTAGAGACACTGCACCGGCCCGGTTGCAGAAAGCCGTCTGAGAAATCGTACAATCGTGGCGCTGTCGGAGGTCAGGGCATGAAGCGCAGGTGTCTGGTGCCCGGGCAACAACACGGCGGCGACGGTCGTTGCCGCGTGCTGATCGAACGCAACGATGGTTGTAGACTCCGACATGACCGACCTCCTTTGTATGCGGCTCTGCGTTGAGCTCTCGCAGGTCCAGCGTAACCCGCGGAATTTGCAAAGCCGAGGTCGGTCCTTCCATCTTGTCTAGACCGAGCGGTTGAATCAGCTGAATCGACGCGGCCATCGACAGCTCATGCCGAAGGGCGGGTTTTTCCACGTGAGTTCGTTGAGGCGGCAAACGAATGTCTGCGGACCGTGTCCAACTCCGGTCCGATCGCGGGGATCAATGATTCGCGCGGGCGGATCCGACCGTGAACGGAATCGTGATGGTCTTCGGGTTCGGGCTCTTGTCCACGGTATCGAAGTTGTCGACCTCGAACGCGCGGCCGATCTGATTGCCGGCGACATCCTCCAGAATGTCCAGCGCGAGCAGCTCATATGATCCGCCGCGCCATGGCTCGCGAGGTGTGAACGTCCATCGCGTCTCGGCCTGGTCGATCGCGATATCGCCTTCGACCGCCTCCGCGCCGCGCCTGACGCCCAATGCGCGCATCAACAGTCCGTGATCGAGCGGTTCAGGGAAGATCACAACCAGGCCATCGCGACCGCCCACGGCCGGCGGAGGCTGGATACGCCACGAGGCGGTGTCGAGGGGATGCTCGTCGGCCGGTCCGACGCGGAGGACTCGCTTGAAGTCCTCTTTCAAGGGCCGTCCGTATTGATCGCGCCACTCGCGGCTGATGACGAGCGTGACGGACTTCCCCGGCGTGAGCGCGCGACCCATCTCCTGGTTCGGCAGGATGCCGTCCTTGACGCGGCCCGGATCGAAGAACGCAGTGAAGCGCGTGTGATCGGGACTCCAGAACTCGTAATCGAGCGGCAGGAACGCGCCGCGAATCTCCTTGCCGTCCTCGTCGAGAAGCGACATGTGGGGGATGCCGCTCGGCCTCCCCATTGGTCCCGAGAACTCGACGTACATCCGCAACAGGTTCTCGGGCACGATGTCGCTCGTTGGATAGACGCGCGTCACGACGGTGGAAGGTGTCGCGTCGCGCGCCGGCTCGCCGACGGTGGCGACGATGGCGCTGGCTCCTGGAACAGCCGCGCCTGGAAGACGCGCCGAATCGAAGCGGACGCGATATTCGCGCCCAGGATCGAGCGGGTATAGCGGTGTGAATCGCAGCGCACCGTCAGCGACGCTGTAGCTGCCGAGCATGCCCGGTGCTTCATCGCTGACCGCCACACGAAGAATGGCCGACCACTCGTCAGCGGTCCGATCCGGGCGAAGCGCGTCGAGAACATCGGAAGACAAGCCGGTGACTTCGACGTAGGCGGGGCCGCCTTGCGGGCTCGTGAGCCTGATTGCTGGGGTGGAAGAAGCCGGGCCGCAGGCCGCGGCAATGGCGAGCGCACTCGCCATCACCGCGACCGCGCGGAAGGAACCGCGCATTACGGGAGCGGGAGTGTCTTGAGACTGATCCCGCCCGAGGAATTGCGCGCGATGACGATCGAAGTATTGTCGTCGAGCTTGTCGAGCTGCTCGATGCCCGTCATGCTCGTGACTTTCTCGAATGGCACGCCGCCCGTCTCACTCTCGACTGGTGTGGTGATCGGCGCCGCGTTTGCGAAATTCTTCGTCGGGATCTTCATCACGCCGCGGCTGTTGTTTGCCGTGAGCAGAAATTCCTGACCGCCCTTGTTGTACACGATCATGTCGAGCACGCGATTGCCGGCTCCGAACTCCCCGATCGTGGTGCCCCGGACCTTCGCGCCGGCCTTCAGATCACCAATCGGGAACTTGACGAGCGGCGTGCACGTGTAGCCGGCGAGCAAGTACGGCTGGTTGTTGAGCGTATACGGCACGAACGCGTTCACCGGCGATCTGGTCTCGACCGCTCGGTGATTGCCGTGATAAATCTCGACGCTCACGCCCCGGTCGACGCTGGCAAAGGGGTACGGGATGGCGCGCAGCTTGGACGCGAACTCCTCGTTCGAGAGACCGGCGACCCACAGCCGGCCGTCGGCAAACGCCATGTCGGTGACGACCTGCGTCCGCGGATTCGTTCGTGCACCGCCGCCAGCGTCCGGCGCATTCGGCAGCTCGACCTTCTGGAACTTCAGCGACTGCAGCGGAATGTTCGTGATCGCCGCAGCACCGTCGATCCGGAACAGTACCGGCGCCGCGCCGGCGCCCTGTCCGCGCATCACAGACACGTACGCGTTCCGCGTCTGCGGATGCACGGCCAGATCCGTGACGCTGATCTCACGCGCACCCGTACCGAGCAGGGCCGCGAGTTTCTCGTCCAGAGCGTCGAGCCCTTTGGCGCCGGGCGCGCCGCCGTTGGCCAGTGTTCCGAGATCCAGGGCAAAAATCGCGGCGCCCTGGTTGTCGGCTGTGAAGAGAGTCCCGTCGGGACCGAACGCCAGCGGTCCAATGGAGGACAGCGTTGGCCCCTGGCCGGTGTGCGTCACCTGCAGTGCCGAAGACGGCGCCAGAGTGGCCACCAGGACGAGCGTGACCAGACCAAGCTTCACGCGAAAGTAACTCATGATGAAGAGCTCTCCTTTCTGAGCGCCGACTACGTTACGCCTGCACGCGAAGTCAGTCAAACGGGCTTTGGGCTTCAGGCTTTGGGCTTCAGGCTTTGGGCTTCAGGCTTTGGGCTTCAGGTTTTGGGATGCCGCAACGGCACAGCACATGGCGCCGGCGACGAAGAAGTAGTAGTTGCAGAAGGCCTTCGAGCCGAACGCAAACGCCAGGAACGACGAGAAGGCCAGCGACGCGGCGAATCCCGCCGGCGTGTTCGGCGTCACGAGGATCGTTAGCACAAGGGCGACGCTTGCGGCCGCGGCTGCCCAGACGAACGAACCGGCACCGAACCCTTGCCTCACGATCCAGCTCAAGTAGCTGAGCGAATCCAACCGTACTGGCTCGCGCAGCTGCAGCAGCAACACGCTCTCGATGAACGCTCGTGGTGACCAGATCACAAACGGCAGCGTGACGAGCGCACCCACGACGACCGCGCGGACGACGAATCCGCGCAGGCCCGGACGGCCGGCGGCGAATCGCCACAACAGCGGAACGGCGAGGACCAGGTACTGTTTCGCGACGATCAGCAGCCCACCGGTCCATGCCGCGAGCGCCGGGACGCGTGCGATCGCGAACAGCGTCAGCGCGAGCATGCAAATCGCCAGCGGTTCGGTCCAGCCCTGCTCGAGCACGAAGAAACCGCGAGGCTGCATCAAGAGAAGAACGGCAGCAAGTTTCGAGATCATCCCCTGCCCCATGAATCCCACCAGTGCGGCGGCGACGATCCAGGCGGTCAGCTGCGCGTAGCGATAGTCGCCCGCGATCCAGCGAGCGGGTGCGGCCGCAAGCAGATTCAGCGGCGGATACGGATAGCCGAACATCACGCGATTGCCGGCAACCGCTTCGGGGTTATAGAAGCCCGACTCGGGACTGTAGATGTTTTCGAAGTTGATCGCGTAAGGACTGCGGCCCGCCTTCATCGCATCAATCGCCTCACGATGGACGACGACCACATCGATGGCCGGTGCCGGCGAGGCGTGAATCATCCAGACACCGAGCGCGAAATGGACGGCGAGGAGCGGCGGAAACCAGAGCCGGGCCAGCGGCTTCAGACCGGCGATGCCAACCAGAGCAAGCGCGGCCAGGACGACGACGCCAGCGTTGAACCACTGAATATTCGCTCGCGGCTGAAGATACATGCCCGGAGACTTCGTCAGGAGCAGAGCCACGTGCCAGGTGATGGCGAGGGCCGCAACGCTGCGCGGCAGAAGTTCAAGCCGCGCCGACGTGATCACCGGCCACTTCAGCGTGAAGACAGCCACGGCACACAAAAGCAACGCAGCCGTCAGCCATGTCAACGCCGTCTCGTCGTAGAACCCGTCGCGGATCTGCAGGGCCTTCCCGAGCATGGCCACGCTGCCAAAGAGGCACGCCTGTGCCAAACGGTTTTCCGGGTTGCCTGTCATGTGTGCAGCAGGCTATATCATTTGGGCCATGCGAATTGCGCTCGTTGCGTGTGTGGTGATGCTCTCCGCGTCGGTGTGGCGACCGGTGATGGCCCAGCCGCCAGACACCGGCGCTCCGCAGGATGCTCAGCCTCCCGAGCAACCGTCGCCGCCCGATCCGCCGCCGCCGTTCGACACTGGCTTCCGCTTTCACGGATACCTGCGATCGGGCTTCGGCGTGGACGGCACCGGCAAAGGCCAGCAGGCGTTCCAGGCTCCGCTCTCGGGCGCGAAATACCGTCTCGGCAACGAAGCTGAAACGTACCTGGAAACGACGTTCGACTACGGCACCAAGTCAGAAGATCCGGATCCGGCGTACTTCGATACGCGCCTGACGTTCGCGTATGTCGCACCGACATCTCAAAGCAACGCCTTCACGACGACGCTCTCGTTGCGCGAGGCGTACGCCCTCGCCCGGCAAATCTGGGAGTCGCAGCCGAACGCGACCTTCTGGGCCGGCGAACGCTTCTACGATCGCCACGACGTCCACCTGATGGACTACTACTATCGCGACCCCAGCGGGTTCGGCGGCGGCGTCGAGAACATCGAGATTGGCGAAGACACGAAAATGTCGGTGGCGTGGATCGGCGGCACTTCGGATCAGCTCGATGCGAACGGCACCGTCCCGAAGAACGAGCTGTACCGCTTCAACAAGAACAGCTTCGACGTGAAATTATTCGGGTTCCCCGTCGGCAGCGGGCAGCTGTCGATCGCGTTCGACATGTCGCATTTCAACGGTGACGACGTCGTGCAGACTGCCGGCGCTGCGCCCATCGTGCTCGGGGACAATTTCGGCGGATCGACGACGGCCATCGTCGAGTCGCCGTTTACCGGAGGCCGCAACAAGGTCGTCGTGCAGTACGGCAGCGGGGCGGCATATGACTTCCGATCGATCTTCACCCCGCCGGCCGGCCGGACCTTCCTCCCGGGCGAACACGTCGATCCTGGCCAACTCTGGCAATTCCGCATCGTCAACGATCTGCTCATCGAACAGCGAGGGCCGTGGCAGTTCCAGGGCGTCTTCATCTATCAGGAACTGGATAACGGCGCGGCCGCCAATAACCGGCTCAAATGGGTGTCATTCGGCGGCCGGCCGGTATACCAGCTGGGACGCTTTTTCTCGCTCGCGACCGAAGCGGGCTGGGATCACACCGCGCAGTCCGGCTTGCCCGGAGGCTCGCTTTTCAAGCTGACGGTCGCGCCGCAGATCACGCCGGCGCTGAAATTCCTCAGCCGGCCATCACTTCGGGCGTTCGCGACGTGGGCGCACTGGTCCGACGAATTCCGCGGCCAGGTCGCGCCTGTCGGCTATGCCGACGCCACGAAGGGAACGGCGTTCGGCGTTCAGCTGGAATCGTGGTGGTAATCGAACAATTGCTAATTGCTTACTGCTTAATGCCAGCTAAAAGATCCAGAACAGCCGCGTTGGTCCAGCCGAAGCCGATCTGATTCGCGCTGTAGCCGAACTTGATGTCGGCAGCGACGTCCGACTCGCGCCGCCGGACGTCGTACTTCTCCACGATCGTCCCGTGCTCGTTGAATTCCTTCTCGACGAGCGACACGAATTTCGCAGCAAGGCGGTTTGCATCCTCGTCGAATCGGTAGCGCCGCAGGCCGGCTACGGCCATCATCTGCAGCGGCGCCCAGCCAAACGGCGCGTCCCACTGGTTTCCGGTGACCTCCGTGCTCGTCAGCAGTCCACCGGGCGCTTCAAACCGCTCGAGGTTCGCTCGCACGCGCGCGGCCTGCGCAGGTGACGCGATTCCCGCCCACAGCGGATAGAAGGTCGTCGCGAAGTCGTAACGGCGTAGGCGACGGGTGCGGAGGTTGTAGTCGTAGTAGAGACCGGCCTGTTCGTCCCACATCAGGCGGTTGATCAGATCGCGCCTCGAAGAGGCACGCGACGCCCAGGCCGATGCAGCCGGCCGATCGCCGAGCGTCTCCATGATTCGCGCGGCATCGTCTTCCATGACATAGAGGAGCGTGTTCAGGCAGACCGGCGCGAAGTGAATTATGTCCACGTTCAGCGCGCCAAACCGGTTCGAGGGATCGAATCCAGACTCGCGCATCGAGCGGTCGCCCTTGTAGAAGAGATCGGTCAGGCGATCGCGGCGGGCGTCGTAGTAAAGCGCCTCGTCGTAGTCGGTCACCTCGTGAGTGCGGTAATACTCCCGCGCGCGATCGTAGTGCGTGCGCCCCTGCTCATCCTTCTCGTCGGCCAGGACCTCGGGCGCCGGACCGGCGCCGCTGTCGAAGTACCGGGACAGCCCGACGTCCGGCACCGCGTGCTGGCCGCTCGTCCAGAAACGGTAGTAGCGATCGATCGCCGGCACAGTGCTTCGCAGCCAGGCATCATCACGAGTCTGGTCGTAAACGCCAAGAATCATCCGGGTGAGAAACGGCGGCTGCGACCGCGACAGAAAATACGTCCGGTTCGCATTGAGAATCGTCCCGTAGTGCTGAATCTCGTAGATGAAGTTGTCGATCATGTCACGCGCGCGCTGGAACTCTCCGTCGCGCAGCAGACCGACCTGGATGAAATAGCTATCCCAGCCGTACATCTCGTTGAAGCGGCCGCCGGGCACGACGTATGGATGCGGCAGATACAGGAGACCGTGCTCGCGGATCGAGAGCACGTCCCGCGGCAGCGTACGGATCTCGATCTGCTTCAGTTCGCCTGCATCGAGGACGCTGGTCAACTCGTCGCGCACACGGTCGCGCGATTCCTGGCGCGAGACATAGAGCAGCCAGGGTTCGCCGGGCTTGCGCGGCATTTTTGGATCGGGCAGCGCCCTCGGCAGATCGCGGGTTGACCGCGTCAATGTGGTCCAACCCGTCTTGATATACTCGCGCAGCCGCTGCAGCCGCGCTTCGTCCGGCAGACCTTGAGCATCCGCCGGCTCGAGTGTGGCGCAGACCAGCGCCACCGCACACACAACCGTCAGCAGTCTTCGCCGTTTCGCCGCGAGGCCCGTCGTCACGATTGCATGATACGCGGCCGTCGCTACTCAGCAGCTGCGGCGACGGAGGCGCTCGCGAGGTTCTACACATGAGCGAGCCGATGCGACTGTCACTGAAAGCACCGCTCTCGGGCGTAGTCGTGCCGCTCGACGAGGTGCCCGACCCGGTATTTGCGCGGCGGATGGTCGGCGACGGCGTGTCGATCGACCCTATCTCCTCGTCCCTCACAGCCCCGTGCGACGGCACCGTCGTGCAGATGCACTCGGCGGCTCACGCGGTGACGATCACATCGAGCCAGGGCGTCGAGATCCTCATGCACGTGGGCCTGGACACGGTGCAGCTGAAAGGCAAGGGATTCAACGCGCGGGTGAAGAACGGCGACACGGTCCGCGCAGGCGACGTCCTGATCGACTTCGATGCGGATTACGTCGCCACCCACGCAAGAAGCCTGCTGACGCAGGTGATCATCACATCAGGCGATCGCGTTGCCGGCATGCAACCTGCGTCTGGCACAGTGACCGCCGGCGCCGACACACTTTTGAGCATCACGCTCGCGAACGGCGCGGCGGCAACAAGCCGGTCGTCAACCGACACGGTACGCTCGGCGCCGCTCACCATCTCGAATCCATCCGGTTTGCATGCACGCCCCGCCGCGGTGCTCGCGAGCAGCGCCAAACGGTTCAGCGCCGACGTTCAGATCAAGCGAGGCAGCGATCAAGCCAATGCGCGCAGTGTCGTCGGCATCATGGGGCTCGAGATCGCGCACGCGGATCGCGTCGAGATCATCGCGTCCGGTCCTGATGCGGCCGAAGCCGTGAAGGCACTCTCGCAGCTGATTCTCGACGGGTTGGGTGAAGACGCGGCCTCGGCGCCGGCGGCTTCCGCATCGGCGCCGTCGGTGGGCATCGCGCGGCCCGCGAAATCTGGCGACCCGAATCTCCTGTCTGGATTCGCTGCCGCTCCAGGGATTGCCGTCGGAAAGGTCGTGCAGGTCCGGCACGAAACGCTCAGCGTCGTCGAGAACGCGAGGGACGCGAGAACCGAGCGTCAGGCGCTCGATGCCGCACTCGAGCGGGGGAAGTCCGAGCTCGACGAACTGCAGGCGCGGCTCCACCGTGAAGGAGCTGGAGACAAGGCGGCGATCTTCGCCGCCCATCGTGAACTGCTCGACGATCCCGATCTCCTGAAGATCGCAGGTGATGCCGTGTCGGCCGGCAAGACAGCGGCATTCGGCTGGCAGACCGCTTTCACCCGCCACGCCGATCGCCTGGCGCATCTCAAGAACGAGCTGCTCGCCGCGCGCGCCAACGATCTCCGCGACGTGGGCCGGCGCGTGCTCCAGAAGCTTACCGGCGTTGAAGATCAGCCCGTCAGCTACGAAGGCGAGTCGATTCTGGTGGCCGAGGAACTGACACCCTCGGACACGGCTTCGCTGAACCGCGCGAGCGTCCTCGGCCTGTGCACGACAACGGGCGGCGCCTCGTCGCACGTGGCGATCCTGGCTCGCTCGCTCGAGATTCCTCTCGTGGCGGGCATCGATTCGGATGCGCTCGATCTGCCCAATGGCACCCGCGTGATTCTCGACGGCACCACGGGCACGCTGCGCGTGAATCCGACGACAGACGAGGTGGCGAAGGTGCATCGGGCGCAGGAGAAGCAGTCGAAGGACCGCCGCGAGCAGCACGCACACGCGCACGAGCCCGCCTCGACACTCGACGGCCATCGCATCGAGGTCGAGGCCAACATCGGCGGCGCCGCCGACGCGGAGCAGGCGGTCAGGCTCGGCGCCGACGGCGTCGGCCTGCTTCGTACGGAGTTTCTGTTTCTCGAGCGCACCACGGCACCAACGGACGAAGAACAGGCGGTCGTCTACCGCGACGTGGTCCGCGCGCTCGGCAAGGACAAACGGCTGGTCATCCGGACGCTGGACGTCGGCGGCGACAAGCCGCTTCCCTATCTGCCACTGCCACGCGAGGACAATCCGTTCCTGGGCGAGCGCGGTGTGCGTGTGATGCTGAATCGGCCGGAGCTCCTGCGGTCGCAGCTGCGCGCGGTCCTGCTCGCATCTCGCGAAGGCCGCGTCGCCGTCATGTTTCCGATGATTGCTTCGATCGACGAGTGGCGCGCGGTGCGGGACGTCCTCGACGGAGAATGCAGAAAGCTCGACGTGCCGCGTGTCGAAGCCGGCATCATGATCGAGGTGCCCTCGGCCGCACTCCTCGCGGACCGGTTCGCGGAGGAAGTTGATTTCTTCTCCATCGGCACCAACGATCTGACGCAGTACACATTGGCGATGGATCGCGGCCACCCGCGGCTCGCGCCGCAAGTCGATGGCCTGTCGCCGGCCGTGCTGCGCCTGATCGATCTGACGGCCCGCGCGGCGCACAAGCACAAACGCAGGGCCGCGGTCTGCGGCGGCATCGCCGCGGATCCTCATGCCGTCCCGCTGCTCGTCGGCCTCGGCATCACCGAATTGAGCGTCACCGTACCAGCAATTCCGGTAGTCAAAGCGCAGGTTCGCAAGCTGCGGATGGACGACTGCCGCAAGCTCGCCGCGGCCGCATTGGCGTGCGCGACGGCCGCCGAAGTCCGCGCGATGGTTCCTCAGGACATCCGGTCATGAGCAAAGAACGACCGCTCTTCGCGATGCTGCAGAAAACCGGCAAGTCGCTGATGCTGCCGGTCTCGGTGCTGCCGGTGGCCGGCCTGCTGCTCGGCATCGGCAGCGCGCACTTCACCTGGCTTCCGTCCGCACTCTCGGACGTGATGGCCCAGTCGGGCGGCGCGATTTTCGGAAACCTGCCCCTGATTTTCGCCATCGGTGTGGCGCTCGGCGTCACCCAGAACGACGGCGTCGCGGCGCTCGCGGCGGTCGTCGGCTACTCGGTGCTGCTGGCGACGATGGGTGTGATGGCGGCGCTCTTCGGCTATGAACCGACGACCATCATGGGCATCAAGTCGATCGAAACCGGCGTCTTTGGCGGGATCGTGATCGGCAGCATCGCCGGCTGGCTGTTCAACAAGTACTTCAGGATTCAGCTGCCGTCATACCTGGGCTTCTTCGCCGGCAAGCGGTTCGTCCCCATCGTCACGGCCCTTGCCGCCATCGCCGTCGGGATCGTGCTGAGCATCATCTGGCCGCCGATCGGCAGCGCGATCGATACGTTCTCGCGCTGGGGCTCGTCGGAAAACCCCGCCGCCGCCTTCACGCTCTACGGCATCGTCGAACGCGCGCTCATTCCATTCGGCCTGCATCACATCTGGAATGTGCCGTTCTTCTTCGAGGTCGGGCAGTACGTCGATCCGGCGACTGGCGAAGTGATCCGCGGTGAGATTCATCGCTACACGGCTGGAGATCCGACGGCCGGAAACCTGGCCGGAGGATATCTCTTCAAAATGTGGGGGCTGCCGGCCGCCGCGCTCGCGATGTGGCAGAGCGCGAAGCCGGAGAATCGTGCCAAGGTCGGCGGCATCATGATCTCGGCGGCGCTCACGTCATTTCTCACGGGCATCACCGAGCCGATCGAGTTCTCGTTCATTTTCGTCGCGCCGTTCCTGTATGCGGTGCACGCCCTGCTCGCGGGCGTGGCGTATTTCACCTGCATCGAGCTCGGCATCAAGCACGGCATGACGTTCTCCCACGGGCTGATCGACTTCATCGTGCTGTTCAATCGATCATCGAACGCTTGGGCGTTCTTCGTCCTTGGTCCTCTCTACGCGGGCATCTACTACGGACTGTTTCGCGTAGTGATTCAGCGCTTCGACCTGAAGACACCGGGGCGCGAGGACGAGGCCGACGACGCGGTTGCTGCCGCGCCCGTTGCAGCGGGCGGAATGGCCGGCGAGCTGGTGGCCGCGTTCGGCGGGCGCTCGAACATCCAGAGCCTCGACGCCTGCATCACTCGTCTTCGCATCGAGCTGGTCAATCCCGCAACAGCCAACGTCGATCGTCTCAAGGCCCTGGGCGCGACTGGCGTCGTCAAGGTCGGCAACAACGTCCAGGCCATCTTCGGCACGCGGTCCGAGAATCTCAAGACCGACATGGAGCAGTTCCTGCGCGCCGGCAGCGGCATCGAAGCAGCTCCTACCCCGAGAGCGGTCGCGGCACCGAAGCCAGCACGCGCGAGCACTCCTGATCCAGTTGCCATTCGCACCGCCGAGTCCATCGCCGCCGCGCTCGGAGGCACACAGAACATCGCGTCGGCCGAGGCCGTTGCGCTCACGCGCATCCGGGTGAAGGTGATCAATCCCGCGCTCGTCAACGAACGCGCGCTTATACAGAGCGGGGCGGCGGCCGTCATGCGGCTTGACGGAAACGTGCTCCATCTAATCGTTGGTCCAACAGCAGATTCGATCGCAGCAGCGATGGCGTTGGATCCTGCGGGCTCGCGGATCTAGGCGGCAGGCTCGATTCACCTGCGAAATAGGGCTAAGGGCAGAGAGCTGAAGGCTGAGGGAAGGATCGAGGGTCCGTCCCTTTGCCCTACCCTCAGCTCTGAGCCCTCAGCTCTCAGCGCTGACTCATTCGAGTTTCAGTCGACCAACGCATAATGGCTGACCACCATGTCTCGACTTCTTGTAAGTACGACAGTTCTTTGCTTGATCGCGGTCTCATCACTCGTTGCTCAAACGCCGTCGCCGGTATCTCTCTACGGCGTCGTGCCCGGCGATCCCACGGGTGCCCAGGGCGTGTCTTCGGCGGAACAGGCGATCCCGACCGCGGTCGATCCGACACAGAAGACAAAGCGCGCGGAGCTCGTGATTGCACCGATTCCGATCATCAACCCAACGATCGAGAACGGTCTCGCCGTGCTTGCCGGATATCTCTATCGACTCGACGCCAACGACACGATGACGGCGCCGTCGGCGACCGGCGTCGCCGGGTTCAAGACCAGCAACGGAAGCTGGGGTGCGGCGTTCATTCAGAGCCTGCATCTATCGCACGACAAGTTCCGCCTGCTCGGAGTGGGCGCCTATGGCGACGTGAACTACGCGTTCTACGGTGTCGGCCAGGAGGCTGGTGACAACGGTCTGTCGATCGAGTTGAACCAGGCAGGACCGGTCGGCATGGTCGAAGGCTTGATTCATGTGGGCCGCCGATGGTACGCCGGCGCACGCTACTTCGCGCTCCACATGTCGGTGACGTCCAGCGGCGTCGCCATCCCCGGCGGACCGACGCTGCCCGGCGTCGATGCCGACATCCGGACAGCCGGCCTCGGTCCGCGCGTCGATTTCGACTCACGCGACAACCCGTTCTACGCCACACGCGGCACGCAGCTCCAGAGCATCATCGGGTTCTACGGCGAAGGCGTCGGCGGTCATCGCAGTTACCAGTCATATCAGGGAGCGCTCAATCGCTATCACGCGATCGGCACGCGCAACGTGCTCGCGTGGCACGCCGGCGGCTGCGGCATCGCAGGCGACGCGCCGTTCTACGACCTCTGTCTGCTTGGCAAGCCGCAGGACGTGCGCGGCTATTCTCTCGGACAGTATCGAGACCGCGCGATGCTGGCCGCGCAGGCCGAGTGGCGATCGGAATTGTGGTGGCGCCTCGGGGCGACCGCGTTCTTCGGCGAAGGACTCGTCGCCCCGGACTTCGGCTCGTTCAAGTGGGACGGCTTGCTGCCGGGCGGAGGCGTGGGCCTGCGATTCACCGTCGCCACGCAGAATCACGTGAACCTGCGTGTGGACTACGCGTGGGGAAAGAACAGCTCGGCGCTCTACATGGGCGTCGCCGAGGCATTCTAAAAGCCTGTAACAAAACACTCACCGACAACTCTGCAGCTGGAGGTTCGCTTATGGCCGCTGCGCTGACCATTTGCTCCAGCTGGGGAAGCCGCTGAATTGCGGCGTCGCTGTGAACGTGATCGGGGCGTCGCCGGTGCCGTCCGCATTCATCGTGTACACCTGCAAGTGGCCCGCAATCTGGCGATGAAACGCGATCCGGTCACCCGTGGGAGACCAGGACGGCTTCGTGTCCTGTCCCGAGAAGGTCGTCAACCGCTTCGGCCCGCTGCCGTCCGCATTCATTACGTAGATCTCGGCGTTACCGTCGCGGTTGCTCTCGAATGCGA
>Ga0134123_10001482_pt1 | contig 15278 bp, 14 predicted proteins | sample KB303_FD_96460 | JGI IMG/M metagenome (GOLD analysis project Ga0134123, IMG submission 96460) | Terrestrial soil microbial communities without Nitrogen fertilizer from Kellogg Biological Station, Michigan, USA - KB3-0-3 | ecosystem: Environmental > Terrestrial > Soil > Unclassified ...
CCCTTTCGCGAGCACCATCGGGACGCGCTGGCGATGACGAGGCACGGGCTGGCCGAGATCGCGGGCAACAGCTGCCTCGCCGTCGCCCCGCTGCTCGGCGCGGTGGCCTTCCTGGCGCCGCCGGCCACCGGCGCGCCGCTCTCACTGGCGGCGCACGCCGCCCTCTTGAGCTTTGCGGTGGGCGCGGTCATCACCAACCAGTTCCACAAGTGGGCCCACCTGCCGGCGCCACCGCGGGCGGTGTTGCGGCTTCAGCGCGCGGGCCTGGTGCTCCGTCCGGCGCATCACGCGGGACATCACCGGACTCAGGCCGAGGCATACTGCGTGGCCACCGGCTGGCTGAATCCCGTTCTCGACCAGATCGGTTTCTTCCCGGCTGCCGAGCGGGGGCTCTGCGCTCTGGGGCTGCCGATGTCGGTCACCGCGCCGCGATGGCGCGAAGCTCAGCGTCTTCGGAGGAATGGCCCGGCCCCGCGGAGGAGCGGATAGACGAGCTGCCGGCCGTAGCCCTCGGGCACGGGATCGCCCTCGAGACCGTAGCGCGCGGGCCAGCGCCGCCCCGGCAAGTAGAAGGTCCCGAACACCCAGTCGATCACGGGCAGGTGCACCGCGAAGTTCTTGTCCACCGCCTCCGACTCCGCGGCGTGATGCCAGTGATGGAACTGGGGCGTGGCCAGCAGCCAGCGCAATGGCCCGAAGGCGAAGGACACGTTGGCGTGAATGAGGATGGCCTGGAAGGACACGAAGACGAGGTACGCATAGGTCGGCCCCGGCGCGAAGCCCAGCACGTAGACGGGGACGAAGCCCACCGCCCGGGTGACGGCGATGTCGACCAGATGCAAGCGCGAGGCGGCCAGCCAGTCCATGTCGCGGCTCGAGTGGTGCACCTGATGGAAGCGCCAGAGCCAGGGCACGCGGTGGAAGAGCCGGTGCATCCCGTACTGCGTGAGATCGGCGATGAGCAGGATCTCCACGAATTGAAGCGCGATCGGCTGGGCGGCCACCGCGTTCTGGATGGCGGGGCTCACCGCCCAGCGGAAGAACACCGCCGCGGGGGCGAGGGTGAGCAGCACGCTGGCCTGCACCATGAGATGGCTCACCGCGAAGTGCGCGAGGTCGGTGGTCCACCCACGGCGAAAGACGCGCTGCGCGGGCAGCCGCGCGAACACCGACTCGAGCGGGACGAAGACGGTGGCGAGGATGAGCAGGTTGATGAGGAACCAGTCCAGCCCCAGGTAGTCGGACCGCCGCACCGGCGTGGCGACCTCGACCGCGGAACCGCCCATGAGCGTGGCCAGCGCGGCGAGCCCGATGCCGGTGAGGCCGAGCGCCTTGCGGCGCTTCAGGAGCAGGCTGGCCGCGCCGAGCACGAAGGCGGCGACGAGACCCGCCTTGATCACGCCGCGGATCAGCCGCATGTCGTAGACCTCGCGCAGGGCGGGCGTGGTCAGCAGCGCCGGGTACCAGAGGCAGAGCACGGCGCCCACGCCGGCCGCGCCGAGAACCACCGACGCCACGCCGGTCATCCAGCCGAGCGGGCCGAGCCAGCGCCGGCGCGCGCGCGCCGACTCACTCATCGGCGTCCCCGCCGGCGCAGGCGCACCGCGGTGAAGGCATCGGTGCCGTGCCGGTGCGGGAAGAGCCGGATCATTCCCCCCTCGTCGGGCGGCACCAGAAAGCCGGTCGGCGCCTCGATCACCCAGTCGGGATGCGCGGCCAGGAACGGCAGCACCACGTCCTCGTTCTCCTCGGGCTCCGGCGAGCAGGTGGCGTAGACCAGAACGCCGCCCGGCTTGGCCATCGCGGCGGCGGCGCCGAGGATGGTGCGCTGCTTCTGCTGGAGCCGGCGCAGATCATCCTCGGTGCGCCGCCACTTCACCTCCGGGTTCCGGCGGAGCACACCCAGGTTGGAGCAGGGGGCGTCCACCAGCACCCGGTCACAGCGCCCGCTCCACCGGGGCGCGAGCGCGGCGACGCCACCGGCATGGCTCTCCACGATGCTGACGCCCAGCCGCGCGGCGGCGCGGTCGAGCAGCTTGAGGCGCCCGGCCGAGGCATCGATGGCGACGATGCGGCCCCGATTCCCCATGAGCTCGGCGAGCTGGGTGGTCTTGGTGCCGGGCGCGGCGCAGGCATCTGCCACCACGTCGCCCGGCTGCGGGTCCAGCAACAGGGCCACCAGCATGGAGGCTTCGTCCTGCACCGTGCACCAGCCCTCGGTGAAGGCGGCCAGGCGGGACACCGCGCCCTTCTCGAGCACGAGCCCATCGGGCGCCAGCGCGGTGAGCCGGCTTTCGGCCAGGTCCTCCTCGCGAAGGCGGACCGCGAGCGCCTCGCGGGTGATGCGGAGCCGGTTGGCGCGAAGGGTGAGCGGCGGGCGCTCGTTGAGCGCCGCCATCAGCGCCTCCGCGTCGGCTCGCCCATACCGGGCGATCCACCGCTCGGCGATCCAGTCGGGAAACGACCACCGGACGCCGGCGGCTTCGACCGATGCTGCGGGAAGCGGCGGTGGCCCCGGCGACCGGGTCAGGGCCCGCAGCACGGCATTGACGAACTCCGCGGGGCCCGGCGTGCGCGACTTGAGCTTGGCCAGGCTCACCGCCTCGTCCACCGCGGCCCAGCGGGGCACGCGGTCGAGGAAGAGGACCTGATAGGCGGTGAGACGCAGGAGCGCGCGCACCCACGGATCGAGTCGCGCCATGGGCCGGTGCAGATGAGCGGCGAGCCGCCAGTCGAGATGGCGCTGCCACCTCAGTGTCCCGTACACGATCTCGGTGCAGAGGGCCGCGTCCCGAGCCTCCAGCGCCGCACGGTCCAGCGCGTGCTCGAGGGTGATGTCGGCGAAGGCGCGGTCGGTCTCCACCCGGACGAGAATGCGCAGCGCTTCGTAGCGCGCCTGCGCCACGGGCCCGGCGCGAAGCACCGGGCTCACGAGGTGATCTCGGTCAGCCGATCACCCGGTCCGAGCCGGGCGCCGCGAAGGAAATCTTCCCAGGGCATGGCCTTGCGGTTCTCGGGCTGCACCTCGAGCGGAAGGAGCAGGCCCTCGCCGGTGGCCGCCGCCATGGCCCCGGGACCCGTCTTCACGAGCGTCCCGAGCGCCGCCGTGGTCGCGTGCGGCACCACGACGGCTCGCCAGATCAACAGGCGGTGCGTGGCGGCGGCCAGCGCGGCGCCGGGCCAGGGGTTGCACCCGCGGATGCGATCGACGAGCGCCTTCGCCGGTTCGCCGAGCCGCAGCCAGCCGTCCTCCTTCTTGAGCCGCGGGGCCAGCGTGGCCTGTCGATGGTCCTGGGGCGTGGGGGTGAGCACGTCCAGCTCCGCCAGCGTGCGAAGGATCACCGCCGCGCCGAGAGGGGCGAGCCGCGCCGCCAGCTCGCCCGCCGTCTCGCCGGGGAGGATGCGCGTGCTCTCCCGCAGCAGCATGGCGCCGGTGTCCATGCCCGGATCCATCTGGAACGTGGTGATCCCGGTCTCCGTCTCCCCGCGGATGATCGCCCAGGCAATCGGAGCGGCGCCCCGATAGCGCGGCAGCAGCGAGGCGTGGATATTGATGGAGCCGCGCGCCGGCGCGTCGAGCACGGCCTTGGGCAGGATCTGGCCGAAGGCCACCACCACCGCGATCTCGGCGCCGAGCTCCCGGAGCCGCTCGGGCCAGCCCGCGTCCCGGAGACGCGGAGGCTGCAGGACCGGCACTCCGGCCGCCAGAGCGCGCTCCTTGACCGGCGGAGCGGCGACACGCTGTCCGCGGCCGGCGGGCTTGTCGGGCTGGGTGACGACGGCGACGACGTGGTGAGCGCCGAGCAGCGCCTCGAGGGTGGGCAAGGCGAAGGACGGCGTCCCGTAGAAGAGGACCCGCAACGGCGCACGTCCGCTAGAGCGCGAAGGCGTGGTGCGGCGCGTCCTCGGGCAGGCCGTCCTTCTGGATCTTCTTCTTCATCCGGTCCCGGGTCACCGGGGGCAGGCGGTCGATGAAGAGCACCCCGTCGAGATGGTCCAGCTCGTGCTGGATCACGCGGGCCTGCAGGCCCTTGGCCTCGAAGCTCAGCGGGCGCCCCTCGGCGTCCATGGCCTCCACCCGCACCCACTCGCTGCGCTCGACCTCGCCGAAGAAGCCGGGAATCGACAGGCACCCTTCCTCGCCGCGCACGGAGCCCCGCTGATCGACGATGGCGGGATTGAGGAGCGCGCGCGGTCCGCGCGGGCCGTCGTCGACCAGGATGATGCGGAGGCTGACTCCCACCTGGGGAGCGGCGAGCCCGATCCCCACCTGGTAGTACATGGTCTCGAGCATGTCGGTCAGGGTCTTGCGGATCTCGGGCGTGATGGCTTCCACCGGCTGGGCCTTCTGCCGGAGGATGGGATCACCGTAGCGCCTGACGTTCAGGACTGCCATGGGTTCCGCACTCCTGGATTCTGTGCTCTCATCCGTTTTTCGTCTTATTCATAAGGTCTTTATTGATCTACGGTCGTCCCAAGGAATTTGATCCACGGTCGTCCCAAGGGACGACCTTCATAGTGAATTGGGTCTCTTATAGGGAGATTGGATCTATCTCTATGTTTACCACACCGGGGGAGCGGCGGCGGCGCTCGAGGAGGGAGCGCAGGGGCCCTTCGAGAAGACGCGGCAGGTCGGCGGGGCCCTTGACCAGGATGCGCCACCAGGGCCGCCGCGCCGCCGGCGTGCCCCGGGGAGTGGGGGCGTAGACGCGGATGCCCGGAATGCCGCGCAGCGCCGCCGTGCATTCCGCGATCAGCGCTCGAGCGCCCTCCTCCGTCTTCCCCCGCACGTCGAGCAGGCAGAGCCGGCGATAGGGCGGATAGCCCAGCTCGGCGCGGAACTGCAGCTCCGGCTCGTAGAACAGCCGCCGCTCGAGCTGACGCACCGCCTGGATCGCGTAGTGCTCAGGATGCAGGGTCTGAACGATCACGCGCCCGCCGCCGCCCACCGCTTCCGCCGCGGCCCAGAGGGACTGGAAGGCGCGCTCGCCCGCCCGGAAGTCGGGGATGCGCAGGAGCCCGTCCAGCGCCACGAAGCCCACCGCGCTGAGGCTGCCGGGCGCCAGACCGCGCAGCACGCCGGCCCCGCCGATCACCACCTGCGCCCCGCCGGCGCGCGGCCCCGCGCGGGCCACTGTCAGCTTCGGGAAGCGCTTGCGCACCGACGCCTCCACACGCTCCGGGCTCCAGCCGAAGGGCGAGAGCCGGTGGCCGCCGCAGCGGGGGCAGGCGCCCGGCGCTGGCTCCTGGCGGCCGCAGATGCGGCAGGCGAGCGGCAGGCCCGCGCGCGCGAGCCCGAGGGGGACACCGCAATCGGGACAGCGCAGGACCTCGCCGCACTCGTCGCAGCCCAGCGCGGCGGCGCCGCGCGAGACCACCAGCGCCACGCGACGGCCGAGGCGCCCGGCGTCCTCGATGGCTCGCGTGAGGGGCAGGGTGAGGGGATGGTTGCGGAGAATGCCGCGCGTGTCGGCGGCAATGATCTCCGGCCAGGCGGAAGGCCCGGCCGCCTTTCCCCCCGCGGGGGTGTCGAATCGAAATGTTCCCAACTCCGCGTGGTGCCAGGTCTCGACGGCCGGCGCGCCGGCGAGGAGGATGAGCCGGCTGCCTTCGCGCCGGGCCCGCTCCACGAGGAGCTCGCGCGAGTGTAGCCGCGGGGCGCCCGGGGGTTTGTGCGCGCTGTCGGCCTCGTCGAGCAGCGCCAGGGTGGCGGGCGGCGGCAGGGGGACGAGCAGGGCCGAGCGCGTGCCCACCACCACGCGCGATCGGCCGCGCCCGGCGCCGAACCAGGCCGCGCGGCGCCCGGCATCGGGGGCGCCGCTGTCGAGGCGGGCGCCGTCGAGGCGCTCGGCCCAGGCGGCGGCGGACTCGATATCAGGCGCGATCACCAGCACCGACCCCTCCGCCCGCGCCGCCAGCTCGGCGAGCCTGAGGTCGCGCGCCACGTCGGTCCACAGCTCGGGCGGCGCGGGCGCGGCAGACCGCGCCGGCATCGGCGGCGGGGCCAGGCTCTCCGCCGTCCCGCGGCGCGGAGCGGGGGGCAGCAGCGCGGCCAGCGTCGAGCCGGCGGCGGAGAGGCTTTCCGCGGCGGCCCAGACGCCGAGCTCCAGCATCGCCGGCGAGAGCACCGGCACGGGCTCGAGCGCGGACGCGATGGCCGAGAGCCCGGACGCGTCGGCGTCACGGAGCGTGACCACCAGTCCCACGCGAGCCCTCCCCTGCACGGGCGCGGTGACGCGCTGGCCCGGCGCCACCCGGAGCCCATCGGGCACGGTGTAGGACAGCGGGTGGCGCAGCGGGAGATCGAAGAGGAGGTCGGCGACGAGCAAGCGGCTAGCGCTTGAGGGCGGCCAGGCGGTCGAACTCGCGCTTCGCGAGCTTGAGGTCGTCCCAGGCCATGCGCCGGTACTCGGGGCCGGGATTTCGGAGCAGGAACGCGGGGTGGAAGGTGGGCACGAGGATGCTGGACCGGTACTCGTAGGCGCGGCCCCGCAGCTTTGTGATGCCCTCCCGGGTGCCGAGGAGCGTCTGGGCGGCGAAGTTGCCCAGCGCCAGGATCACGCCCGGTCGCACGGTGTCGAGCTGCGCCATGAGGAAGGGATTGCAGGCCGCCACCTCATCCGGCTCCGGATTGCGGTTCCGCTCCGGCCGACACTTCACCACATTGGCGATGTACGCGTCGCGCTCTCGGTCGAAGCCCACCGACTCGAGCATCTTGGTGAGGAGCTGGCCGGCGCGGCCCACGAAGGGCTTCCCCTGCCTGTCCTCCTCCTCGCCCGGCCCCTCGCCCACCACCAGGAGCCCGGCGCGGGGATTGCCCGAGCCGAAGGCGATATTGGTCCGGCTCCGGCAGAGCTTGCAGAGGGTGCACCCCTGCAGCGCGGCTTCCTGAGCGGCGAGCGCCTTCGCGGCGTCGATCGGCGGCGGAGCCGCGGCGGCGGCGGCGCTCAGGGGAACCTCGGTGACGCCGAGGTCGCGGTGGTGGCGAAGCGCGCCCGCAAGGTCGCGCAGCGCATCGGCGAGCTCTTCCCGGTCGTGCAACGCCGGCCCTTCCCCCTCAGGAGCGCGGGCTGGGGTGAGGGGCGACCGCGCCGGCACGAAGGGCGAGCACGCGATCGAGGATGGCGTCGGCGACGGCGATCTTGGACATCATCGGCAGCTCGATCTCGCCGCCCCACCGATCGAGGAGCACCACCTGGTTGTCGTCCGCCTCGAAGCCGATGCCCTTGCGGCTGACGTCGTTGGCCACCAGGAGGTCGATGCCCTTGGCGGTCAGCTTGGTCTGCGCGTTCCGCCGCAGGTCATTGGTCTCGGCGGCAAAGCCCACAAGGAAGGTCCGCCCCTTTCGCGCCGCCAGCTCGCGAAGGATGTCGGGGTTGGGCACCAGATCCAGCGTGAGCCCCTCGTCCTTCTTGGACTTGATCTTCTGGCCGGCGGGGCTCGCGACGCGATAGTCCGCCACCGCGGCGGCCTTGATCACCACCGTGGCCGACCCGAGGTGCTGGAGCGCGGCCTCGCGCATCTCCTCGGCGGTCTGCACGGGGACGAAGGTGGCGCCGGGCGGGGGCGTGAGCGCGGTGGGCCCCGAGATCAGGGTCACCGCGGCGCCCCGGCGGAGCGCGGCGGTGGTGATGGCGTGGCCCATCTTCCCCGACGAGCGATTGGAGAGATAGCGCACCGGATCGATGGGCTCGCGCGTGGGACCCGACGTCACCAGGAATCGCTCCCCCTCGAGGTCGCGCGCGGGGGTGAGGAGGCGCTCCAGCGCTTCCACGATGGCGTCCACCTCGGGCAGGCGCCCCTTGCCGCTGAGCCCGGAGGCCAGCGCGCCCGCGTCCGGCTCCAGAATAACGACGCCCCTCTCACGTAAAGTTGCCACGTTGGCGGACACCGCCGCGTGGTCCCACATGCCGCCGTCCATCGCCGGCACCATCAGCACCGGCCCCCGGGCGGCGAGCAGCACCGTGGTCAGGAAATCGTCGGCGAGGCCGTGGGCCGCCTTGGCGAGGAGATTGGCGGTGGCCGGCGCCACCACCACCGCGTCGGCGCGCTCGGCGATGGCCACGTGCTCCACCGCCTCGCCGCTCTGGGGATCGAACAGGTCGGCGAGCACCGGCCGCCCGGACAGCGTGCGCCAGGTGAGATCGCCCACGAAGCGCTCGGCGTGGGCGGTGCGGACCACGGTGACGCGGGCGCCCAGGCGGACGAGCTCGCGGAGCAGGTACACCGCCTTGTAGGCGGCGATGCTGCCCGTGACCCCGAGGATCAGCTCCCGTCCGCCCAGCGCCATGAGCTCAGTCCTTGGGAGCGTCCTCGTCCTTGAGGCGATAGCCGACCTTGGCGTCGGCGATCTCCTCCAGCGACACGCTGGTGGGCTTCTTGTGCTTGGACTCGATCTGCGCCTGCGCGCCGCGGTTGAGCTGCCGCGCCCGCTTGGCGGCGAGCACGACGAGCAGATAGCGATTGGATACCTTGTCGAGCGAGCGCTCCAGCGAAGGGAACGTCATCAGTCGGGAACCTCCACGTCGGGGAATCGAATGGTGAGACGGCTCGTGCGGCAGCGCTCGGCCTGGATGATGGTGGCGAGCTGATCCACTGCCTCTTTCACGTCACGGTTGATGATCAGGTAATCGTACTCGCGCCAGGCCGCGATTTCCTCGCGCGCCCGGCTCATGCGCCGGGCGATCTCACCCGCCGCGTCGCTCTTCCGCTCGCGCAGGCGCGCGTCCAGCTCGGCCAGGGAGGGAGCCATGATGAATACCGACACCGCCTCCGGGTAGCGGGCGCGAAGCTGCCGGGCGCCGCTGGTGTCGATGTCGAGCAGGATATCCAGCCCGCGGGCGAGCGCGCCCTCCAGGGCGCGGGCGGGCGTGCCGTAGTAGTGCCCGTGCACCTGCGCCCACTCCGCGAACTCGTTGCGGTCGCGCATGGCGATGAAATCGCCCGCGTCGACGAAGTGGAAGTCGGTGCCGTTCACCTCGCCGTTGCGGGGGGCGCGGGTGGTGCACGACACCGAGTAGTAGAGATCGGGCACCAGGGAGCGCACCTCGTGGCAGAGCGTGGTCTTGCCCGCGCCCGACGGCGCCGAGACCACCACCAGCGTGCCGCGCCGCTTGATGAGCTCCATCACTCGATGTTCTGCACTTGCTCGCGGATCTTTTCCAGCGTGGCCTTGGCGGCGATCACGGCCTGCGAGATCTCGAGGTCGTCGGCCTTGGATCCCACCGTATTCACCTCGCGATTGATCTCCTGGATGAGGAAGTCCAGCGGGCGTCCCACCTGACCGCCCTCGTCGATGCGCGCGCGGAGGTCGCCCAGATGCACGCGCAGCCGCGCCAGCTCCTCGGTGATGTCGGCCCGCTCCGCCAGCGCGGCGACCTCGGTGGCGAGGCGGCCCTCGTCCACGGGGATCTCGCCCAGGAGCGCCTGGATCCGCTCGCGGAGCCGGGTCATCCGCCGCGTCTGGGCGACGGGGACGCGGGCGGCCACCAGCGCCATCTGCGCCTCCAGCGTCTCGTGCAGGGCGCCCAGCTCCTGGGCGAGCGCCTTGCCCTCCGCCTCGCGGCGCGCCACGAGATCGGCCAGCGCCGCTTCCAGCGCCTGCGCGACGAGGGCCCAGCCTTCCTCGGGCGCGACGGCGGGCTCGGTGTCGCGCGTGAGCACCCCCGGCTGCGCGAGCAGCCACTCGACGCGAAGCGTCGCCGTCAACCGCAGCTCGTCCGCGACCGCCCGCGCGGCCGTCGCGTACTCGCGAGCCTGCGCGGCATTGACCGACAGCGTGGTGCCGCTCCCTCCGCCCGCCGGCGTGAGCGTGGCGGACACGTCCACGCGGCCACGCTGCACGGCCGCCTGGATCAGCCGCCGGGCATCGGGCTCATAGACCGCCAGCGCCCGCGGGAGCTTGAGGGAAATGTCCAGGTGGCGATGATTGACGGAGCGGCACTCCACCGCCGCCGATATCCGGGGCCCGGACACCTCGGCCCGGCCGTACCCCGTCATGCTGCGAATCATGAGCGCCTCTGGAGGTGGGAAGTCAGGGGGGCACAGCAGGCTCCCATCGCTGGACTGTATCGAAAAACATCTTTCCTGTCAACGTGTTCCGGGTGTACAGTGCGCCCGGACCCCCATCCCATCCCGTAACCGGAGGACTTTCATGGCAGAGCGGCCGGACGATCGACGGTGGACGCGGCGAGGCTTCATGAGGACATTAGCCCTGGCGGGGACCGGGGGCCTGGCGGGGGCCAGGGGTCTGGTCGGGGCCGGGCTGACCGGCGGCTCCGTCCTGGCCGGCAGTCCCCGGGCCGCTCATGCCCAGGGGGCGCTCAAGTCCATCACCGCTTCCCACAGCGTCTCCACCATCGTCTATGGCCAGCATCTCGTGGCGGTCCAGAAGAAATTCTTCGAGGAGGAGGGTATCAAGAGCCCGGACTTCATCGTCCCCGGGGGCGGCGCCAAGGTGGTGCAGGCGGTGGCGGCGGGCCAGGCCCAGTTCGGCCTCGGCGACTCGAATCACCCGCTCAAGACCACCGAGAAGGGCCGCGACGCTGTGATCCTCTTCGCCACCGATACCCGCTGCTCCTACGCCAATGTCGTGGTCCGCAAGGAGCTCTTCGACCGCGGCGTGAAGACCGTGGAGGCGCTCGGCGACGAGAAGCTCGTGGGCCGCAAGGCGGTGCTGGCGGCGACCGCCATCGGGTCCGGCACCCACGTGTACGGCGTCTTCGTGTGCAAGAGCGTCAAGGCCCCCGACGGCAAGGCCGTGAACGACCACGTGGAGTGGGTGGGCGGGGGCGCGTCCACCACCATGCTGGGCGGGCTCAAGGCGGGAAAGTTCGACGCCATCATGGCGGTGCCGGAGTGGCAGTCGGCGGCGGTGAGCGAGGGCTTCGGGCGGCCCATCTACGATATCCAGGACGAGAAGGCGTGGAACCGCGTATTCGGCGGCCCCATCCCGGTGACGGTCGGCTATTGCCTGAAGGAGACCGTCGACCGGTCGCCGGATCTCGTCCAGGCCTATGTCAATGCCTGCTACCGGGCGCAGCAGTGGATCCGGCGCGCCAAGGACGACGAGGTCGTGGAGCTCCTGCACAAGCCCTACATGGACGCCTTCGGGCGCGAGGTGGTGCTGGAGTCCGTGCGCTACTACCGCACCATCTTCGACTGGGACTTCCTGGTCGAGGAGGCGGACTACGCGCGCGGCGAAAAGGTCTGGATCCCCACCGCGCTCGACAAGCCCATCCCCTACGCCCAGGCCGTGGACATGCGCTTCGTGCGGAAGGCGCAGGCCAAGTTCAAGTCCTAGCGCGGTGGCGGCCCCGCGCGTCCGCATCGCCGTCCAGGACCTCGCCAAGACCTTCAGCGAGGGCGCGCGCGAGGTCCACGCGGTGGCGGGCGTGTCGTTCGACGTGGCCGATCAGGAGTTCGTGGCCATCGTCGGGCCCTCGGGCTGCGGCAAGTCCACCATCCTCAACATGATCGGCGCCCTGGTGACGCCCAGCGGCGGTCGCATCCTGGTGGACGGCGAGCCGGTCGCGGGACGGGCCCCGCGCCAGGTCGGCTACGTGTTCCAGAAGGACACCGTCTTTCCCTGGCGCACCGTCGAGCGGAATATCGCGCTGGGGCTGGAGTACCGGGGCGTTCCCGCCGCCGAGCGCGCGGCCCGGGTCAAGGAGGCGATCGCCCTCGCCGGGCTCCAGGGCTTCGAGGAGGCCTTTCCCGCCACCCTCTCGGGGGGCATGCGCCAGCGGGTCGCGCTCATGCGCTCGCTCGTGGCGGACCCCGAGATCATTCTCATGGACGAGCCCTTCGGCGCCCTCGACACCCATACCAAGCTCACGCTGCACGCGGAGCTCCTCACCCTCTGGGAGCGCAAGCGCCAGACGGTGGTGTTCGTCACTCACGACCTCTCCGAGGCCATCACCCTGGCCGACCGCATCGTGGTGATGACGCGCCGCCCGGGGCGCATCAAGCTCGTCTACGACGTGAAGCTTTCGCGACCCCGTGACGTGATCCGCATCCGCGAAACCGAGGAGTACTCCCGCGAGTACAGCGAGATCTGGCACGCCCTGGGCGAGGAGTTCGAGCTTGGCGAGGTGCAGCCGAAGGCGAGCCGGTAGTGGTTTGGCGAGCCGCAGCCGAAGGCGAGGCGAGCGGATACATGATGGGGTCCGAGCGGAGCGAGGGCAAGGCATGACCGCCGATCGCTGGAGGATCCTCGCCTGGCAGCTCGCGATCCTGGTCGCGATCGTCGGGGCGTGGGAATACCTCACCGGGATCAAGGCCATTTCCCGGACGCCCGGGCTCTACTGGATCGACCCCTTCTTCATCAGCCGGCCGTCGAAGATCGTCGAGCGCTTCGTGCATCTCGCGGGGCCGTCGGTGCGGCTGAGCATCTGGGCCATGGCGTGGTCCACGGTGCAGTCCACCCTCTGGGGCTTTCTGGTGGGAGTCACCACCGGGTTCGTGGCGGGACTGGTGCTGGGACGGAGCGAGCGCCTGGCCCGCGTCTGCTCGCCCTTCATCGTGGCGTTCAACTCGCTGCCGCGCATCGCGCTGGTGCCGCTGATCACCATGATCTTCGGCTTCGGCCTGCTCGCCAAGGTGGTGCTGGCCTGGAGCATCGTGTTCTTCATCGTCTTCTTCAACACGTTCCAGGGGGCGCGGAGCGTGGACGCCGACCTCATCCACTCCGCCCGCTTCCTCGGCGCGAATGAGCGGCAGGTCATGTGGTCGGTCATCGTGCCCTCCGCGCTGGCCTGGACCTTCGCCTCGCTGACGCCGTCGATCTCCTTCGCGCTGATCGGCGTGGTGGTGGGCGAATTCATCGGGGGCGAGTCCGGCGGGGGGCTGGGATACCTGATCATCCAGAGCCTGGGCACGCTGAACGCCGCCGACATGATGGTGGCCCTGGTGGCGCTGGGGCTCATCGGCATCGTGATGGCGCTCGGCATCCGCCAGGTGGAGGCGCGGCTGCTCCGCTGGCGCCCGGAGTACCAGAAGCGGTGAGCGCCCTTGACAGCGTCCGCGACCGCGCCTAGCATCGCCGCAGCCATTCACCCCGGGTCGGTCGTCCCTCACTCCACCGCAGCAGGGAGGGCATATGGCCACGCTGACTGTCAACGGCAAACCCTATACCGTCAATGTTCCCGGCGACACTCCGCTTCTCTGGGTGATTCGCGAGCATCTGCAGCTCACCGGGACCAAGTTCGGCTGCGGCGTGGCGCAATGCGGCGCGTGCACCGTGCATCTCGACGGCAGCCCGATGCGCTCCTGTCAGATCCCGATCTCCGTCGCGGCGGGGAAGAAGATCACGACCATCGAGGGGCTGCACCCCCAGGGCCAGCACCCGCTCCAGGTGGCCTGGATCGCCGAGCAGGTGCCCCAGTGCGGCTACTGCCAGTCCGGGCAGATCATGCAGGCGGCCGGGCTTCTGGCCAAGAATCCCAATCCCAGCGATGAGGAGATCGTGACGCACATGTCGGGCAATATCTGCCGCTGCGCGACCTATCTCCGCATCAAGCGCGCGATCAAGCGCGCGGCGAAGGGAGGGGCCTAGCCATGACCACCCAGCTGGATCGCCGGGACTTCCTCAAGAGCGGCGCCGCCGCCGGCGTCGGGCTCGCCGTCTACTTCACCATCCCCGCCGGGCGAGGCGGCGTCGTGGAGGCGGCCGCGAAGTACGAGCCCAACGCGTTCATCACCATCATGCCGGACGGGCTCGTCACCGTTCACGTGCTGAAGGCGGAGATGGGGCAGGGAGTGGGCACCGCGCTCGCCCAGGTGGTCGCCGAGGAGCTGGAGACCGACTGGAAGGACATGCGGATCGACTACCCGGTCGCGGACCCCAAGTATGGCCTCATGCTCACCGGCGGGAGCTGGAGCATCAACTGGACGTTCGACAGCCTCTCGCGCGGGGCCGCCGCCGCCCGGATGGCGCTCATCGACGCCGCCGCCACCTCGTGGAAGGTGCCCGCGAGCGAGTGCGCGGCCGCGCGAAGCGCGGTCCGTCACCTCCCCACCGGCCGGGTCCTGACCTACGGCGAGATCGTGGCGAAGGCGCCCATCACCCGGACCTTCTCCGAGGACGACCTCAAGAAGATCACGCTCAAGAAGCCCGCCGAGTACAAGGTGATCGGGCAGTGGATCCAGCGGCTCGACATTCCCGAGAAGACGAACGGACGGGCGAAGTTCGGGATCGACACCTTCCTGCCCGGCATGGCGTACGCCAAGATCGCCTACCCTCCCACCCGGGAGGGCGGCAAGCCCACCGCGGTGGACGACAGCGCCAGCAAGAAGGTGCCCGGCTATCTGAAGACGGTGAGGCTGCCGGACATGGTGGCGGTGGTGGCGACGTCGTACTCGGCGGCGGTGAAGGCGCGCGACGCGCTCAAGATCACCTGGGACCTGGGCCCGAACGCCAACGTATCCTCCGAGACCATCTTTGCCGACTACGCCCGAAAGGCGACCGATCCGGGCGCCGGGATCGAGTGGCACAAGTCCGGGACTCCGGGGGCGGCCCCGCCCGCGCGCACGCACCAGGCGACGTTCATGACAGACTACGTCGCCCACATGCAGATGGAACCGATGAACTGCCTGGCCTCGGTGAAGGACGGCGTCTACGATCTCTATACCGGCAGCCAGTTCCAGACCATGGCGGTGGGGCTGCTCGCGGCCACGCTCAAGGTGCCGCCCGCCAATGTCCGCATCCACCAGCACTATCTGGGCGGCGGATTCGGGCGGCGGCTCGAGCCCGACATCATGGTCGAGGCGGCCCTCATCGCCCGCGAGGCGGGCCGGCCCGTCAAGCTCATCCGGTCACGCGAGGAGGATCTCCAGCGTGACGTGTATCGCTCCGCGACCTATCAGGTCGTCAAGGCCGGGGTGGACTCGGCCGGCAAGGTGATCTCCTGGGACGCCACCATCGTCTCCGGGCACCCCGGCGGACGCTGGGGGCCGGACTTCCTCAACAAGCAAGGCCTCGACGACTTCGCGCTCAACGGGGCCGACCACGTCTACGACATCCCCAACCAAGTCGTGCGCGGGGTGCGGGCGGAGACCGGCATCTCGGTCGGCTATGTGCGCGCGGTGGCGCCGAACTACACCTTCTTCGCGGTCGAGATCATGATGGACGAGCTCGCCAATCTCGCCAAGGTCGACCCGGTGAAGTACCGCCTCGACTTGCTCGGCGGCGCGCCCCGGCTCGCCAACGTGCTGCGCATCGTGGCGGACCGGTCCGGCTGGGGCACGCCGCTGCCGGCCAATGTGGGCCGCGGCATCGC
>Ga0134123_10001483_pt1 | contig 15276 bp, 13 predicted proteins | sample KB303_FD_96460 | JGI IMG/M metagenome (GOLD analysis project Ga0134123, IMG submission 96460) | Terrestrial soil microbial communities without Nitrogen fertilizer from Kellogg Biological Station, Michigan, USA - KB3-0-3 | ecosystem: Environmental > Terrestrial > Soil > Unclassified ...
GCGAGAGACAGCGCCTGCTGAAAGGCTGCGATGGCGTCATGCAGCGTGCCGACCTCCATCAGGGCTAATCCGAGATTATTATGGGCTTCCGCATGCGTGGGCTTCAGCTCGAGGGCTTTCCGGTAACAGGCGATGGCTTCCAGAGGAGCACCCTGCTCCTTTCTGGCGACTCCGAGATTATTGTGTGTGTCCGCCTGGGCTGGATTGAGCGCCAGCACTTGCTGGTAGGCGCTGACGGCCTCTGACAGGTTGCCTGCATCGCGGAGCATGTTTCCGAGATTTCCGTAAGCTTCGGAGTAGCGCGGATTCAACGAAATGGCTTTTCGATAGGCGGTCATTGCGTCCGGCGAGCGGCCGGCTTTTTGCGAGACGACGCCGAGATTGAACCAGTAGATCGGAGAGGAAGACTGACGGTCGACGGCGGCGTGAAGATACTCCAAGGCCTCGGGGAGGCGCTGCTGGCGAAACGTGACCAGGCCGAGAAGATGCAGGGTTTCTGCATGGTGTGGGGAGAGCTCGAGCGCCTGCCGGTAGGCCGCTTCGGCCTCTGTCAGGCGATTGGCCTGTTGATGGACGCGTCCCTGTTCGAGCCAGGCTTCGACCGTCGCCGTGGAACGTTGGTGCGCTACTCCTCGTTCGGCTTCTTGACGGCGTCGCTCGGCTCGATTCATGATGCCTCAACTGCGGCCGGACGTAAGCGTAACTGAAAACCGTCCGACCGGTCAAAGGCAAGGGGAATGTGGTCTCACACCGGACGAGGCGACTGGAGAAATGGAGCAAGCATGAAAGTGATAAAGTTGTCAGATTATCAAGTGTTTAGTACGGATAAAATGAAGAAAAACAATATCTTTCAAACGCCTCGGTTTTTCTGCGACGTCTATTGTTTTGAGCCGGGTCAGGAACAGAAGGGACATGTCCACGGGGAACAGGACAAGGTCTACCTCGTACTCGAAGGGCAAGGCATATTCCAGGTGGGAACGGAGAAGCAGATCCTGGGACCCGGGCAGGGGACGATGGCTCCGGCAGGCGAAGAACACGGCGTAAAGAATGAGAGTGGACAGCGGCTGAAAGTTCTCGTCTTCGTCGCGCCCAACCCGTAGCAGGCTAGTCGTCTTTTTTGATTTTTTTTAGGCGGCGGTCCAGTGCAAACCTGGTCAAGCCGAGTTGTTTGGCTGCAAGGCTCTTGTTGTAATCGGCGAGCCGCAGGGTTTCCTCGATGATACTGTCTTCGATTTCGCCGAGCGTGTGCTTGCCCACTTGCATCTCGACACGGATCACTTGACCGTCTCCATGTGTCACGGACATGGCCGTCTGTTTGGCCTGATCGCGCAATTCCCGCGGCAGACTACTTGCCGCCAGCGTCCGTCCCGAGCAAAAAATCGTCGCCCGTTCGATGATGTTCTGCAACTCGCGGATGTTGCCGGGAAAGTGATAGCGCTCCAATAATCCCCGGGCCTCAGCGTCGATCTCGGTCACGTCCTTGCCGAACTCCTTTCCGTAATGCAGCAACGCCTGCATGCTCAGGGGGAAAATGTCCTCGGTTCGCTGTCTCAGCGGCGGCAATTCAAGCGCGACGACGTTCAGACGGAAGAAGAGGTCTTCTCGAAAGGCGCCCGAGGAGATGTTCTTTTTGAGATCGCGGTTGGTCGCGGCGATCAAGCGGAAATCTGCGGTGATGTCGGTGGTGCCTCCGAGGCGACGGAAGGTCCGTTCCTGGAGTACTCTCAAAAGCTTCGCTTACATGCTCAAATCCAGGTCGCCGATTTCATCGAGAAACAACGTCCCGTTTTCGGCCCGGTCGAGCAAGCCGAGTTTCCGCTGGTGTGCGCCGGTAAAGGCCCCCCGTTCGTAGCCGAACAATTCGCTTTCGAAAAGATCGCGTGGGATGGCCGTGCAATTGACACCGATGAAGGGACCGGCCGCGCGGCTGCCGTTATGGTGCAGCACGCGCGCGATGAACTCCTTCCCCGTACCCGTCTCTCCCAACATCAGCACGGTGCTTTTGGGATTGTTGGCCACTTCCCGAATCTGCTCCAGAAGACTCTTCATCGCCGCGCTGTCGGCGATCAGATGATTCATGGCATATTGATTTCTGTCCTGTTCGCTCTGATAAGAGAGACGGCGCCGAAGCGCGAATAGCTCAAGTGCTCGCTCAAGGACCTGTTCCATCCCGTCGAGGTCCACGGTCTTGATGACGAAATCATAGGCTCCGAGCTTCATCGCCTCCACGGCGTCCTGCACCGTTCCGTAAGCGGTGAGCATGATGATCAGGGCGAACGGCGCCTTGGCGCGACAGGCTTTCAACGCCTCGAGACCCGAAATGCCCGGCATCTTCACATCCAAAAGCATGAGGTCCGGCACCTCGTGCTCCAAGGCTTGGAGCAATGCCTCGCCGGATTCGAACGCGGTGACGCGATGCTGACGCCGGGACAGACGTTTGACGAGCGCGGAGCGGATCGCAGGCTCATCGTCGGTGACGAAGATCGTGGCGTTCATGCCAAGCTTCCCAGAGAGTCGGGCCCTGGCCGCAGCGGCAGCCAGAGCCGCGCGGTCGTTCCGTGGCCCGGCTCGCTTGTCAGGATCATATCCCCTCCGTGGGCCTCGGCAATATTCCGGCAGATGGCCAGGCCCAGTCCCGTACCGTGCTTCTTCCCGGTCGTGAAAAACGGCTGAAAGACCTGCGCGAGGTGCTTCGGGCTGATCCCGGAGCCGGTGTCGGCTACCTCGATGAAGAGGCCGCTATGTCCTCCGCGGGCCGAGTGGCCGGCGCCGATGCGGAGTTCGCCGCCGTCCGGCATGGCATCCAGCGAGTTGTGGCACAAATTCAGCATGACCTGTTTGATCTGGTCCCGGTCCGCATAGGCCGCCGTCGTCGTGCCGCAGGACCGCATGACCATGACCTGCTGGGTCTCGAGACGCGTATCCAGCAACTTGAGCACTTCCTCGATGAGACCCTCCACCAGCCAAGTCGTCGGCACGAGATCCCGCGGACGGGCGTAGTCGATGATCTGATTCACGATGCGGTCGAGCCGGCGGGTTTCATTCAAGATGATGTCGAGGTCCGCTCGTTTTTCGTCCGACGGATCAAACTCGTCCCGTAAGAGCGCAGCCGTCGATCCGATTCCGACCAGCGGGTTCCGGATTTCGTGGGCAATGCCTGCGGCCACCTGCCCCAACGTGGCGAGCCGCTCGGCCCGGCCGAGCTGCTGCTGCATATCATCGAGGGCGGTGATATCGATGTTGAATCCCTGGTAGATCACCGCCTGGCCGGGCTCCTGTTCTAGCGGAATGCGCCGGCTGAGAACCTTGCGCATCGTGCCGTTCTGGTGCAGAAACCGGAACACCGTCTCATAGGGTTTACGCTCTTGCACCGCTCGGGCGAACTCGGTGAGTACCCGTTCACGGTCCTCAGGATGGATCCATTGCCGGAAGGCGTCGGGGTTCTCGTCTCCGTCGGGGTCGAGGCCGGCGAGGATGCGGTTGTGCCGGTTGCTGAATGTGACGTCGAATCCTTTTGTCGAGAAGATGCCGAACGGAGCGAGATCGACCAGGCTGCGGTACTTGGCCTCCGAAGCGGAAAGATCGCGGTTCACGTTGCGCAACTCCGCCTCTGATTTTTCGACCATCCCCAGGTGGGCTTGGAGTTGGGTGCTCATCGTATGGATGACTTTGGTGAGATTGCCGATTTCGTCTGTGCGATCCATGACGGGGACGGTTGGTGCGATGCCGGCGGGAGACGAACTCACCGCTTTCGCCAGGGACACGAGCGGTCCGGTGATCGAGCGGGCAATGAGGTGCAGCGCCAGAAGCATCAGGCACAGCGCCAGCGTACCGCCGCCGAGGATGACGGACAGCATCGTGCTTCGATCCTGTGACAGTCGTGAGAGAAGCGTATTTAAGGTTTGCTGCCTGGCTTTATCGAAGCGGGACATTTCTTCGCGAATCTGGATCATGATCATCCGGCCGCGCCCTTCCTCGATGTACTGTCTGAGTTCATCCTGTCGCCCGGCCTTCATGGCTTCGATCAACGCCTCCTTTTCGTTCGTAAACTGAGTCACGAGGGTGCGGACGCTGGAGAGGATGGCGCGCTGTTCGTCATATCGGCGCACCTGTTCGTCAAGCGAGATCCCGACGGCTTGAATGTGATCCTGTGCGGTCCGATAGGGGTACAGATATTTTTCATGCTTGGTGATGACGAAGCCTCGGAACCCGGTTTCAAGGTCGACGACCAGGCGTAAATACTCCGCGGCAAGCCGCTGGGACAGATACAGGGTGTTGAGTTCGCTCTCATCTTCAGAAAAGTTTTCGACGCTTCGGTAGGTGACGATGCTGAGCGAAATGACCGTAAGGACAGGGATGACCGAGGCCAGCAACAGCTTGCGCGCGATCGGGAGGTCGCTGAACAGTTTCAGAAGGCGTCGCATCAAAGCCTCCTGAGGTCATCGTAGTTGCGGAACTGACACGAGTCAAACCTGGACCGGAATTTTTCGTTCACGGAAGAAGGACGGGCTTGGTCAGATCGTTGTGTATCGCGTTATTCTCGGCATTGACGTCGATCCCTTTGAGAGGGGCCGGTTTATTGAGATTGACGTATTGGAACGTCCCGAACGGCTGAATTTGCTCGTCGGTCGGCAGTTGATTCCGATTCCAGCCCCCGCCGAGCGCACGGAGGAGCCCGACCGAGCTTTGCAGCAATTCGGCCTTGATCTGCACCGATTCGATGCGGGCAGTCAGAGTGGCGACCTGCGCATAAATGAGTTCAAGGCTGGAGGCCAGACCACCCTGGTAGAGTTCCGTGGTCAGATTTTGCGCTTTGTAGGTGGCTCCAACGGCGGCGTCCTGCCGATTGGCTGCAAGAGTCAGCTGACCGGTCAGGCTCAGGTTATTTTCGACTTCGCGAAACGCGTTGAGCACGGTCGAGCGATAGCGATCTTCCGTCTCGCGATAGGCTGACCAGGACTGTTGCAATTGGGCGCGCCGAAGCCCGCCTTGAAACACCGGCAGCGAGACAGAAGCCCCATACGACCAGAAACTATTGGCGAGGGACATCAGATTAAAGCCGACATCCTCAAAGCCACCAAGAGCCCGGAACGTCACGTTCGGAAAGAAGGCGGCACGGGCGATACCGATAGCTCGGCTCGCCTGGGCCATCTGCCGTTCCATCCTGGCGATGTCTGGGCGGCGTTCCAGCAGCGTCGAGGGGATGGTCCTCGGGATCGCGAAACTCGCCACGCGAAGATCGTCCGCCGATCTAGGGTTGATGGTAAAACTGGCAGGCGCCATATTGACGAGGATGGCGATCGCCTGTTCCGTGATCTGTCGTTGGCCTTGGACCCGGGCCAACTGCGTCTCTGTGGTGAACAAGAGCGATTCGACACGGGCCACATCGAGCGCCGAGGCGATTGCGCCTGCGAACTGCGCTTTGACGATGGCCAGCGATCGTCGATAGAGATCGATGGATTGGTTGTAGATTGTGATCTGTGCGTCATACCCGCGGAGCAGGAAATAGTTCGTTCCAATTTCCGCCTGGAGGCTCAGACGTGCGAGCCCGTAGTCGGCCGCGCGTTCTTCGGCACGATAGGTCTCTATACGGGTGGCATTGCGCAGGGCTGACCAGAAGTCGGGCTCCCAGGAGGCAAGCCCGCCAAGATGCACGGTCGAGGCCTGTTGCGAAATATCACGGGGGAAAAACAGCGCATTGTTCGAGGCGCGGTTGTCCGAGGCGCCGAATCCGAGGCCCAGGCGAGGAAGATACTGAGAGCGCGCTTTCATCATCATGTCGCGCGCCTGGACAAACCGCTCGGCTGTGGCTTCCAAATCCGGATTGGCCACCATAGCTTGTTCGATCAAGGTGGTCAGGACCGGATCGTCATACAGCTTCCACCAATCCGGCCGCAGTTCAGCGTCCGAGGGCTTGGCCTCCACGAAGGGACTTGCACCATGCCACGATGCGGGGACGACATATTCAGGCGGCTCATAGGCAGGGGAAAGATCGAGCGTCGGGAACATGTCGCTGCACGCCGTGAGAGTCAGCAAGCACAAAAGCCCGCAACCGAGGCGAGGGATTTCTCTCATGACCGGTCTCATCTGCATCTCGCCCCCGCTCATCGTGACATGGCCGATTGCTTCTTCGGCGACTCATCTTTGTGGTTTGCCGGCGAGGCGGGTTCCAGCTGGTCAAGGTCGTAGCCCGGGGCCGGTGTGACGATGCGGACCTTGTCGCCTTCCAACAATGCGGCACCCGGGTTATTCACGATCCGGTCGCTGGCGGCAATCCCTTCGGATACTTCGACAGCACTGTCGAGAAGTCTGCTTACGGTGATCACTTGGAAGTGTACTCGGTCGTCCTCCGTCACCACCGCCACTTGCGTACCGTGTTCCTGGAATACCAGCGCCGTCGACGGAATCATAAACACTTTCCTGTCGACTGGCGCGGTGATCACCACTTTGCCGTAGGAGCCGGGCCACAAGGCCCTATCCTCGTTGTCGATCGTAAAGACGGTGACCGCCGTGCGAGTGCTCACGTCGAAGCCCTTGGCGACGGTCAGGAATTTTCCGGTAAAATGACGGTCAGGTAATTGCGGGACTGTCACGTCGGCCGTCAGGCCAGGGTTGAGGAACGGACCAAACGACTCAGGAACATTGACAAAGAGGCGCATCATGCTGACGTCGGCGACGGTAAAGAGATTGCTGATCGACCCGGGAGTGCTGATCGTGCCTTCCTTGTTCACATAGTCGCCGACATTGATATTTCGAACGGTCACCACGCCGTCGTACGGTGCGACGATCGTTTTGAACCGAATCAATGCCTCGTAGTTCCGGACATTCTGCTCGGAGGCCTTGACCTTCGCCGCCTCGGCTTTCGCTTCCGCGACTTTCACTGAAATAGATTGTTCGGACACCGCTTGATTGGGACGAAGCGCGACCCAGCGTTTGGCGGTGATATCCGCGAGCGCATACTTGGCACGCTCCGAATCCAGATCCGCCTTGGCCTGGGCATATTGGGCATCGAGCGCGGGTGCATTGATTTCTGCCAGGATATCGCCCTTCTTCACCTGTGCGCCGTAATCCTTGTACCACATCTTCACATAGCCGGAGACTTGTGCGTAGATCGGCGCCTCAAACCAGGCAGTAATATTGCCCGGAAGAGTGATCGTCTCGCTGGCCTCTGCCGGTTTTGGATGGACTACGGCCACCGTAGGCACCGCGTTTTCCAGCGTCTTCACCTGCAGTGCAGCGGCGTCGCTTTTGGTCTCATAGAGGCGATAGCCAACGTAGGAGAGAAAGAGGACGAGGGCGGACAGTGCAACGACTTTTCCGCTCAGACGTTGCATCATGCGGCACGCTCCTTCTGGCGAGGCATTCGCCTATTGTAAATCATGGCATACACGCAGGGCACGAAGAACAGCGTGAACAGCGTGGCGACGAGCAAACCGCCGATGACCGCACGGCCCAGCGGGGCATTGGTCGAATACCCTGTTGCCATCGGCACCATCCCGATGATCATGGCCGAGGCGGTCATGAGCACTGGTCGAAGACGCGTTTTCCCGGCTTCGATGGCGGCCAGGAGTGCATTGCCGTGTTCTTGAAGCCGTTCCCGCGCATAGGAGACCACGAGAATCGAATTTGCCGTTGCCGTTCCCATCGTCATGATGGCGCCCGTCAATGCCGGCTCAGACAGACGCGTATGGGTCAGGAACAACGCCCACGCGATGCCGGCCAGTGCGCCAGGTAATGCCGTAATGATAATAAAAGGATCGAGCCAGGATTGAAAGTTGACCACAATCAACAGATAGACCAGCACGATCGCGGCGAGCAGCCCAAAGATCAGCTCGAAATAGGCGTCGTGCATCAGCGAGGCCTGACCATGGATTTCGACCTCGGCGCTGCGGGGCTTCTCGTGTTCCATAGTTTTGGCGATCTTCTGGACGTCCGTCAACACGCCGCCGAGATCGCGCCCCTCCGCGGAGACATACACATTGAACAAGGGCATAATGTTCCCGTGCGTAATCACGCCCGGGGTCCCCTCCGCTGAGAAGTCGGCCAGGTTGCCAAGTAACTGGATATCGTCTTTCACAGCCTTGTCCGAGGAATCGATGGGGATCGTCTTAAGACTATTGAGGCTGTTGATCTGTGGTTGCGGAGTATAGACATTGATCAGGTACGACATGCCGGTTGACGGATCGAGCCAATAGATCTGATCGACCTGTTGGCTGCCGGCAGTTGTCATCAGTAAATTGTCGGCCATATCCTTCAGCGTTCTGTTGACACCCATTCCGAACGTCCGGTTGCCTTCGACCATGAGGGTCGGTGTGCGCATCGTCTGTTGGATCACGACGTCCACGGCGCCGGGGATCTCGCGAAACTTCCCGACCAATTTGCGCGCATACTCGTAGTTGGCATAGATGTCCGGTCCGTTGACCTGCACGTCGATCGGCGCCGGCGCGCCGAAGTTGAGAATTTTGGCGGTCAAATCGGATGGCTGAAACGTGAATTCGGTTCCCGGGTAACGCTCTGTCAAGCCCTTGCGCAGCGTGCGACGATAGTCCCACACCGGCGACTTTTCATTCTCCAACAGGATCGTCAAATCACAATCCTGGGACCCGATCGTCGGCGTGGGAATGAATGCAAGATTGTGCGGGCCGACCGGCAAGCCGCAATTGCTGACGATGTTTTCAACCTGCCCAGGAAGCAGCTCCTCGATGCTGTTGGAGACCAGTGTGGCCAGGCGCCCCGAGACTTCGATGCGTGTCCCGAGTGGCGCCCGCATATGCATCTGAATGACGCCCGACGGGATCTCAGGGAAGTAATCGCGTCCGAGAAAGAAAAAGAGACAGAGGGATGCCAGCGCAATCGCCAACGAAATTTTCACGAAGGTGCTGCGTCGGTCGATGACATATTCGAGCCGCTGACCATAGCCCTCGCGAAACTGATCGAAGCGACGCTCGAACCCCTTCTGAAAGCGGACAAAGGGGTTCCGCGAGGGAGAGCCACTGAACGGCCCATGAGGGTCATGCGGGTTGGACATCGTGACTCTTCATCATATATTTGGCCATCGTCGGCACCAGCGTGCGTGACAGGATGAAGGAGGCGAGCATCGCGATGATCACCGCCTCCGCCATGGGTTTGAACAGGTAGCCGGCAACGCCGCCGAGCTCGAAGAGCGGAATCCAGACGATCGCGATACAGAGCGTCGCCACGAGCGTCGGGACGATGATCTGGTTGGCGGCGTCGATAATAGCCTGCTCGAGCGGCTTGCCCATTTCAATGTGGCGATCGATGTTCTCGATCATCACCGTGGCATCGTCGACAAGAATGCCGACGGCCAACGCCAACCCGCCCAGGGTCATGACATTGATCGTCTCGTTGAGCCAATGCAGGCCGATGATCGCAGTGAGAATCGAGAGCGGAATCGAGGTCCAGACGATCAACGTGGCCCTCCAAGAGCCGATGAGCAACAGCACGATGAGGCCGACCAGCGCCCCGGCGAGCGCCATTTCATGTACGACGTCAAAAATGGAATCCTTGACGAAGGTCGAGGCATCGTCGAGAAGCCTGATCTGGACGCCCGGAGGAGAGACCTGCTCGGCGCGCGGAATCATCTTCTTGATTCCATCGACCACATCAAGGGTCGAAGCCTCGGTGCTCTTCATGGCGACGATGATCACGGTCTGTTTGCCCTTCACCAGTACGGCATTCTGCTGCACCCGGCCCATGAGCTGCACCGTGGCAACATCGCGCAAATAGACGAACGCATTGCCTTCCCGCTTGACCGGGATATCTCCAAAATCTGTGATTTTCATCGGCGAGGCGTTCGTCAGGACGATCCAGTCGGTCGACTTGATCTTGATGTCACCGGACGGAAGCACGAGGTATTGCTTCATGAGGACATTGTGAATATCAGTCGGCGTGAGGTGACGTGCGAGCAGTTTCTGCTGATCGAGGTTGACCATGACCTGCATGTCCTGGCCGCCGTAAGGGTGCGGAAGGACGATACCCGGCACGGTCACGAGCAGCGGCCGGATTCGCATGTAGGCCAGATTATAGAGCTCAGCAGGCGTCAGGTTGTCGGAGCTGATCTGGAGCATGGCCACCGGTATCGACGATGGCGCGAGACGCATCACCATGGGAGGCGAGATGTCCGGCGGCAGCGCTTTGACGACGTTTTGGGCAATGCCCACGATATCCGCTTCGGCTCTGGCCACGTCGACTCCATCCTGGAGAAAGATATTGGTGATACTGCTGCCGTAATAGGAATGACTATGGATATATTTGATGCCTTCGACCGTTGACGTGAGGAAGCGCTCGAACAAATAGGTGATGCGTCCTTCTACCTGCTGCGGCAGCAGGCCTGTGTAGATCCAGACTACGGACGTGACGGGAATCGTGATATTCGGAAAGACGTCGGTCGGCATGTGGAGGATCGTCTTGGTGCCCATGAGGACAATCAAGATGGACATGACGACAAAGGTATAGGGCCTGCGGAGGGCAATGAGGACGATCTGGTTCATAGGCGGCGCGAACTCCGGCCAGACAATCTGTAGTGTAGAGCAACGTGCTCCGGGGTAGCAAACAGCTTACCTGTCGTACGTGCCCCACCTTCTGTCAGGCCTCACCTGTCAGAATATATGCCATTTATCGTTGGGATATCGGATGGGGACCTCGGAATTTCTACTGGCCGGTACGCAAAGAAGAGAAGAGGCATTGCGCTTTCGCACAGTGAGGACTGTGCGGAATCTCACAGGTGCGAGGAGCCGATCATCGAGGAGACCCACGAAATGCAACGGGTGGGCGCATTTGCTCAGTCATGGAACCAAGAGATTACGTGGTATTGAATTTGCGTGGAATGATCGTGCATTGCGCTCATCAAGGCCTATTGTCTGACGAAGGGAGCAGCATCGTGGGAATGGGAATTCGGAAACTGGCCATAACAATGGTGCTCGTCTGTGGAGTCGCCAGCCTAGGAATGGGAGCCCCTGCTCGGGGCGAGACGCTGACGGTGGCAGCAGCCCAGAGCCTCAGGGCGCCGTTCCAAGAAATCTTGCGCATGTTTGAAAAGGAATACGGTGTGCCAGTGGAGGTGCGGTACGGCCCATCGCATACGCTGCGGCGGCAGATCGAACAAGGGGCTCCAATCGATGTGTTTCTTTCCGAATCGTTGCAGGAAGTGGAAACGCTCCATCAGAAGGGACTCACGCTGCTGGGCGGGCCTCGCCAATATGCACAGACTTCCATGGTTGTGGTCATGTCCTCCGCCTCGGCTGCCACGTCGGTCTCATTTGGAGACGCATCGTTCCCGAGGAACTGGCGGGTGGCCCTCGTCGATCCCAAAGCGTCGAGTGTCGGAGTGATTTCCGTGAAGGCGCTCAAACAGATTGACCCCTTGGCACATCATCATGCGCGCCTGGTTCCGGCGCCCCATACCGACGAGGTTGTCCGCCTGGTCAGTGTGGGCGAAGCCGATTTGGGAATCGTGTACCGCGCCGACGCCATCAACAGCGGCCAAGTCCGTATCATCGATGAAGCGCCGTCCGGACGCTCCATTCCCGTCATATTCGGACAAGCGGTAGTCTCAACCTGCCGGCAGGACTCGCTCCAGGCCGCTGAGCAGTTCGTGAATTTTATGACGAGTCCCCGCATTCAGAAGCTGCTGCTCAAGTACGGCTTCGATGCGATGCCCCCCAAGGCCACAATGGGGTAACCGCTCGTACATTCATTACGAACGGTCGAACATTTGGTGCGCCAGTGCTGTCCGTCCTCATCCTGGGACTCTGGTCGGGCTGCGCGGCGCCGGATCAAGAGATCGACTTGGTCTCGTTCAATTCCGCGGTCGATCAGCGCCTCATCGCCCACTACTATCAACAAGAAGCATTCCGCCACCGACAACAGGCCGACGAGTTGGACGCTCGCGCTGATCTGTACGCGCGGATGTTTGGTCCCGATTCGGATTGGGTGTCAGGCACCCGGCTCCTGGCGCAATCCTACCGCCTTACCGCCGACGATCGCGAACGATTGGCGACAGAACATCTTGATGCGAGGCGGAATGGCCGGTCGTCCGCTTCGGCACTGCGACCACAGGCGTCGTCAGAAAGGACACCATGAAACGTTATGGCTGTTTCCTGATTGCGTGTCTGCTGCTTGCGCTTCAATCCGGTTGCGGGACGACCGTCCAGCCAGGCCAACGAGGGCTACGCTGGTATCCTTTCACCGAAGGTCTGACGACCACCACGTTGAAAAGCGGATTCTATTGGAGGGCACCGTGGAACGATGTCTTCACTTACGACATCCGTTGGCAAAGCTATGTGGAAGGCGTTGATGCGCTCAGTTCCGACGATTTGCTCGTCAAGCTGCGAGCCGCCATCATCATGCGACCCCTTCCCGATGAAGTCTACTTCCTTGCCCAGGAAATCGGGCCGGATTTTTATCCCCGAGTCGTGAAGCCCGAGCTGCTGGCCGCCGTGCGAAGCGTCGTGTCCAATTACGCGATGGTGAATGTGCCCGAGCAGAGCGCCGAAATTGCCGGGAAGGTCCAGGCGGTGGTGGTGGACAAGCTCAAAGGCCGTCATCTCGAAGTCGCCAGTGTGGCGTTAGCCGATATCGAACTCGCCAAGATTGTCTTGGAAGCAGTGGAACGCAAACAGGCCAAGGAACAGGAGAAAGAGCAGAAGGAGTTTGAACTGGTGATCGCGGATCGAGATGCCGAGATCATGCGCAGGCGCGCTAAGGGTGAGGGCGACGCCGTCCGGATTCGTTCGGAGGGAGAAGCGGAAGGCCTTCGCATTCGTGCCATCGGCCAGGCCAAGGCGCAGGAGACAATTGCCAAGACGCTGACACCCGATTATCTCCGGTTCAAGCTCTATGACAGCCAGAGCTCGAAGTTCGTGCTGCTCCCCGACAACCTGAATGTCCCGATTCTCATTAATCCCGGAGCCGACAATCCCACGAAGATCACGCGGGAACCCGCGCCGCATGCCGAGGAGCAGCAGTTGGGCCGTTAGGTCGTCAGCGATCGTCGGAGCAGCGGCCCAGCCGCGACCGAACGGCTGACGACCTTCGTTCACTAGTGGAAGTCCCAGGCAAACGGATCATCATGCTAGGGTGGAGCAGTGAATCCTATGGATCGCACTATGTGACCCAACGGCCTGCGGCCGGATATCGTGGAGACAGAAGATAGGCATTCGTAAGGGCAGTGTTGAACTTCCTGCTTGGACAACACTCGATCAAGATTGTCCGGAGGCATCGTCCCACCTTTGATGAGGTCAGTGGCGTTTCCGGACGAGAAGGGAGGAGTTGTCATGGCCTTCTTGCCGTTTCGTGACCGGGCCAGAATCGTGCTCTTCCGCTGGCCGGCGGTCATCGCCGGATTGTCAGTCGCGTTGGGAATTCATATCGTGCTTACGGCATTCGGTCTTGGCGTCGTCTTCCTACAGGAACAATCGGCAGACGGCGGCAGCAGCATGGTTGCGGCCGGTCTACTATTATGGAGCGGGTTCGCCTGGGTCATCGCCTCGTTTATTGGGGGCTATGTCACCGCCTGGGTGGCAGATGCTTCCCGCTACCTTGAGAGCCTCTTTCATGGGCTGGTGCTTTGGGGCGCCTTGACCTTCACCTTGATGTTCCTGCCTCCCAGCACCATGGGAATCAGCACAGATAGCGAATCGCCGCCTGCTCTAAGCCTCATCTCATCCGTTGCCTGGTTTGTTGCCATCGGCGGTCTGCTTTCTCTCGGCACCACGGTCTGGGGCGCTATCATCGGTTCCCGAGTCGTGGGCGAAGTCGAAACCAAAGAGGCCGGCACCTATCGTGCGGCGTAAGGAGAGTGTGATGGAGCGTGGAGACAGTAACAAGCAGAAGGCGGCGACGATCAGAAAGTGGATCGATCCAGAGGAACGAATCACCGTTCAATTCGACGATCAGGGGGATCTCAGCGCCGAGGTGACCGGTTGCACCGATCAAGTCGTGTCGCTTTCGCTGGATACGGCGGTCCCACACATGCGTCAGGAAATTACGCTGCCGTTGAGCGCCGTCGAGGTCTCGAAGGATTTTTCCCACTATACGCGTGATCCAGAGCGTCCGCTCAAGCGAGAGCGAATGATGCTGATCGCTCACGGGAAACGCCCGGCGGTCGTATATTGATGACCTAGCGACCCGGCACGGGGCGCGCGCCGCCGGGTCCGGCCCCTGCGGTGATGCAGGACCGCATCACCGCTGCCCGACAACGACCCTGCGAGAAAGACAGTCCGTTCACGAAGGCGGCCAGCTCTTCTTCTGTGCGGCGCAAGCCGTCGTGGTCGACCAGGAGATGATCGGGAATCGTCTCGGCCTCCACCCTTGTGACACCCTCGAGGCGCTCCAAGGTTTCGATGATGTTTTGGTGCGAGAGACGGCAGCCTGAACCGGACAGAGTGAGGGCGGCACGCTCCAGTGCGAAGGCCCCGTTGCTCCAGAAAACGACCCAGAGTGAGATCATCCAAGCAGCGAGTCCAGAACGCAGCATAGGGGTCACCGTTGTTGAGTCGCCCGTCTAATGGCCGGGCGCTGGGGTGATTTCAGTTTGTGGAACAGTGACCTTCCAAGGCACCATCGGCATGAGTGCCTGTGGTTTGGCATCGGGCGATGCGACGAGCACGGCAATCGCGCCGCGCAGCGCAGCGGTTAGCGAATGGGTGACCAGGGGATAGGCACCGGCTGATTCGACGACGACATCGAACGTTGCCGCGCTTCCCGGTCCCACCACGTAGGTTTGGACCCCCGTGAGCTTGTTGGCCGGATTGCCGCTTTCATAGACGTTGTCCCAGATCTCGCCGATGGGATGGAATGCCGAAAACTCGTTCGGCCCTGCATTGACGAAATAAATCCGCACACGTTCGCCCGGTTTTGCATCCAATTTTCCGCCGCCTGTCACGAAGGGGTGATATTTAAAAATCCCGCCGTTGAACATCACGCCGTCGAATTTTCGATCGAACATGCTCTGGACGTCGTCAGGATTTTTGAAATATTCCGATTGCACGAGCACATATTCCCGATCGGCCTTTGGCCATGCCTTGGAGTTCTTGGGATCGACGATGATGGCGCCGAACATGCCTCGGGCGACATGCTGGATCATAGGTGGGGCACCGCAGTGATAGAAAAACACTCCCGGCTTCTTCGCGACGAAGGTGTAGCTGATTGTCTCGCCCGCGTTGACCGCTCTGTAGTTTTTCAGGAAGTCGATCTCTGCGGCGTGAAAATCCATGGCGTGCGGATACTTGTTCGTGGCCGGATTGGTTAACGTAA
>Ga0134123_10001485_pt1 | contig 15270 bp, 12 predicted proteins | sample KB303_FD_96460 | JGI IMG/M metagenome (GOLD analysis project Ga0134123, IMG submission 96460) | Terrestrial soil microbial communities without Nitrogen fertilizer from Kellogg Biological Station, Michigan, USA - KB3-0-3 | ecosystem: Environmental > Terrestrial > Soil > Unclassified ...
AGTCGCAACCCCTCGGACCGTAAAACAATCTTCCCGTTGCTGTCACACCGGCGTCATCACGCACCGCGACCCTGCGCGCCATGTCAGGCGAGGTGGAGTGCGCATGAGCCCGACGCCCAACAGCAAGCCGACCTATAGATTCCGGACGGTGTTCATCTCCGATATCCATCTGGGATTCCGGGGCTGCAGCGCCGCTTACCTGCTCGATTTCCTGCGCTCGGTCGAAACCGAGACGCTCTATCTGGTCGGCGACATCATCGACGTCTGGAGTCTGCGCAAGTCGTTCTTCTGGCCGCAGGCCCACAACGACGTCATCCGCACCATCCTCGGCAAGGCGAAGCACGGCACGCGCGTCGTCTACATTCCAGGCAACCACGACAACCTGTTCCGCGATTACGACGGCATGGTGTTCGGCACCGTCGAGATCCGCCGCGAGGCGATCCACGAGACGGCCGACGGCCGCCGCCTGCTAGTCCTGCACGGCGACGAGTTCGACAGCGTGATCAAAGCGAGCCCGCTGCTCGAAGCGCTCGGCAATCGCGCCTACTCGTTCGTGCTGAAGCTCAATCGCTACGTGAACCTGCTGCGCCGCGCGTTCGGCTTCCCGTACTGGTCGATCGCCGCGTATCTCAAGCACAAGGTGAAGAACGCGGTGAAGTACATCGCGAACTTCGAGCGCGCGCTGGCGCAGGAAGCGCAGCGGCGCGGCCTGGACGGCGCGGTCTGCGGCCACATCCACCGTGCCGAGATTTCGCAGATCGACGGCGTCCTGTACTGCAACGACGGCGACTGGGTCGAGAGCTGCACGACTCTCACCGAGGATTTCAACGGCCGGCTCAGCCTGCTGCGCTGGACCGAGAGCAAAGAAGTGATCACGCACAGCGGCGCGCTCGCGCCGTGCTCGCTCGAGCAGGCGGCGTGAAGATAGCGATCGTTACCGACGCCTGGCGCCCACAGACCAACGGCGTGGTCCAGACTCTCAGCACGACGGCGCAGACGCTGCGCGCCGGCGGTCACGATGTTCTGGTCATCGAGCCGAACGACTTCCGCACCTTTCCGTGTCCGACGTATCCGGAGATCCGCCTCGCGTGGTTTCCGTATCGCCGGCTGGCGAATCTGCTGCAGGACTTCGCGCCCGACTGCATTCACATTGCGACCGAAGGCACGCTCGGCATGGCGGCACGCAGCTGGTGCATGCGCAATCGGTTTCCGTTCACTACGTCGTATCACACGCAGTTTCCGGAATACGTGCGGGCGCGCGCGCCGATTCCGCTCGCGCTCAGCTACGCGCATCTGCGGCGCTTTCACTCGGCCGCGGCGCGCACCATGGTGGCGACGCCGACGCTGCAAAGACAGCTGGAAGCCCGCGGCTTTCGCCACATCGTGCGCTGGACGCGAGGCGTCGATGTGCAGCTGTTCAAGCCCGGCGACAAGAATTTCCTCGATCTGCCGCGACCGATCTTTGCGTATCTGGGGCGCGTCGCGGTCGAGAAGAACATCGAAGCGTTCCTGTCGCTCGATCTGCCCGGCACCAAGCTAGTCATCGGCGACGGGCCGGAGCGCCTGCAGTTACAGGCGCGATTTCCCACTGCGGTGTTCGTCGGCTACAAGTTCGGCGCGGAGCTCGCGGCGCATGTCGCGGCCATCGATGTGTTCGTGTTCCCGAGCCGCACGGATACGTTCGGCCTCGTGCTGCTCGAAGCACTCGCGTGCGGCGCGCCCGTCGCGGCGTATCCGGTAACGGGACCGATCGACGTGATCGAGAACGGCACGACCGGCGTGCTCGACGAGGATCTGCGCAAGGCGGCGCTGGCCGCGCTGAAAATGAATCCGGCGCAGTGTCGCGCGTTTGCGCTGGCGCATACGTGGGAGGCGGCGACGAAGCAGTTTGTCGGGAATTTGGCGCCGCGAGAAGAAAGAGTCGGGCTAAAGCCCGACCTACAAATCGACCCGCAACGATCGCTGTAGACCTGTAGGTCGGGCTTTAGCCCGACTGCCTCTATCCTCTATTCAAACTATCCGACCGCGCCTGCGCTTCCTGCGCTTCGATATTCTTGCCTCGCGCGCGATACGAATCCGCAATCAGCTTCCACGCCGACGACTGTGCGCGCGGCGCATTCACCGACATCGACACGGCCTTGCGCCCCATGTTTTCTGCCTGCACGTAGTTGCCCTCGACCAGGCGCACTTTGCCGAGCTCGATCCACAGCAGCGGATTATCAGGCTCGATGCGCAGCGCGCGTTCGATCGACGACGCGGCGACTGCGTAATTCTTCGTCGCCACCTGCGTTTGTGCCTGACCGACCAGCGCGCGCGATGCAGCGCCGAGCGTCGGTTCGCGCACGACCGGCGCAGGCAAAGGCTGCGGCTCTTCCACGGTGCTCGGCGGCTCGCCGGGACGCGTCTCGGCAGGTGGCGTTTCCGTCTGCTGCTCGGGCGGCGCCGGCTTCTCGTAGGGGGATGGCGCGGCGCACGCGGCGAGCAGGGCACTCGCAGCCAATAGCGCCAACCGTTGCTGACTTCTCTTCATTCGCCGCTATCTTACGACGCTCCGCCACCATTCGCGGGCCCGCTCGCCGAGCTCGCCGAATACGCTCGTTTCGCAGCCCGACTTGGCCGGCAGCTGCGTGCCGCTGGGCACTGCGATCGTCACGAGGTTCTCGCCGCCGCAGCCGGGGTTCGCGGCCAGCCCGGTCATGAATTCGATCGACTTCTCTTCGAGGCCTTCTGGCAACGGTGCGCTCCACGACGTTGTTCCGATGGAGCGCATCAGGCGCGACCAGACCGGCAGCGAGCCGGACGAGCCGGTCAGCCCGGTCGGCGAATTGTCGTCGTAGCCGATCCACACGACCGCGAGCGTGTTGCCGGAGAAGCCTGCGAACCAGCTGTCGCGGTAGTCGGACGACGTGCCTGTCTTGCCCGCCACGACGATCTCCGGCGGAATCTGCGCGCGCGCGGCCTGCCCGGAGCCGTGCTCCATCACCTGCACGAGCATCCGGTTGACCTGATAGACCGCTTGCGGATCGGCAACTGGGGTGACTTCGAGCGCGAACGACTTCAGCGGTTTACCCTCAGCATCGACGACCGCACGCACTGCACGCAGCGGCGTGCTGAAGCCACCGTTCGCAAACGCGTTGTACAGCTGTGCGACCTCGAGCGGCGAAACGTCGAGAGCACCGAGCAGCACGGACGGCAGTTGCGGCGGCTGTCTTTCCAGTCCAAGTGCGACGAACTCATTCGTCACCTTCGGCAGGCCGACTTCCAGTCCGAGATGCACCGTCGCGAGATTCAGCGACTGCGCGAGCGCACGCACCAGCGGCACCTGGCCGTAGTACTCCTCGGAGATGTTCTGCGGCGCCCAGACCTTGCCATTCGCGAGCTTCACTTCGACGGGGCCGTCTTCGACGATCGATGCTGCGTGGTAGCGGCCGGTCTCGACTGCGGCGAGATAGATCACCGGCTTCACCAGCGAGCCGATCGAGCGCTTCGCGTCGAGCGCGCGGTTGAAGCCGTCGAAGCTCGCCTGCCTGCCGCCGACCATCGCGATCACTTCGCCGTTCTGCGGAGCCGTCACGACCACCACGCCTTCGAGCAGCTGTGCCGTCTTCCGCTTGCGCGCCTTGTCGAGCCGCTCCAGCTCCTGCGTCAGCGCCTTTTCCGCCTGACTCTGGATCAGCGGATTGAGCGTCGAGAAGATCTTGAGTCCTGCTTCCGTCAGATCTTCCTCGCGATAGTCGCGGCGCAGCGTGCGCCGGACCAGGTCGAGAAATGCCGGGTAGTAGCTGCCGGCCAGCGTCCCGGTGTTGACGACGCCGAGCGGCCGCTTCGCTGCCTCTTTCGCAGCGCGCTCGTCCACGACCTTGTACTGCGCCATCAGCTTCAGCACCAGGTCGCGACGCGCCCGCACCCGCTCTTCGTGCCGGCGCGGATCGTAGTAGGACGGGCCGCGCACGATCGCCACCAGCAGCGCCACTTCATGCAGCTGCAGCTCGGCGAGCGGCTTGCCGAAATAGAACTGGCTGGCGAGCCCGAAGCCGTGCACCGCGCGGTTGCCGTCCTGGCCCAGATAGATCTCGTTGATGTACGCGTTCATCAGGTCCTGCTTGTCGAAGTGCACTTCGAGCAGCCAGGCCATCATCGCTTCCTCGAGCTTGCGTCCCAGCGTGCGCCGGTTGTCGAGGAAGTAGCTCTTCACCAGCTGTTGCGTGAGCGTCGAGCCGCCTTGCTCGATCTGCCCCGCACGCAGGTTGACCCACGCAGCGCGCGCGATCGCGCCGAAGTCCACGCCGCTGTGCGAATCGAACTTGCGATCCTCGACGACCTTGAGCGCCGCGGGCAGGAGCGGCGACACCTCGGCCGGCGTCACGACCACGCGATCCTCGCCGTGAATCGGAAAGATGCTGCCGATCAGCAGCGGGTCGAGGCGGAAGATCGGCACGTCCTCGTTGCGGCCGTTGCGCATGCTCTCGATCGAGTTGCCGCGCGTGTCGATCGATATCAGCTGCGGCTCCTGCAGCGCATCCCAGAACTGGAAGCGGCGGTTGACCAGATCCACGTGCGCGCCGCGCCGGCTATAGCTGCCTGGCGCCTCAGCCTTGTCCGCGCGCCGATAGCCGAGGCGCTTCAGCTCCTGTTCCAGCGTGTCCGCGCCGAACGATTGGCCGGCGTACAGCTCCAGCGGCTCGGCAAAGACCTGCGCCGGCAGCGTCCAGCGCCGACCTTCGAATTGCGCAGTGATGATGCGGTCGAGGTAGACGATCCAGGCCAGCAGCGCGATGAGCAGCCCGCCCATTACGAGGCCGACGCCGGCGAGGATCGTGCGCTTGGTTTTACGGGTGAGGGCCATCTGGGGCTTAGACGCGCGGAGCCGCTTAATGATCCAGCCTACGGGTCAAATCGGGCGGAATTGTGGCTGACGGCTCAGCGGCGCCAGAAGGTGGGGGAGACCAGCACCAGCAGCGGGAACACTTCGAGACGGCCGAGCAGCATCGCCACCAGGCAGATCCACTTGCCCGGATCTGACAGCGTCGCGAAATTCTGGGCCACCTCGCCGAGGCCGGTGCCGGTGTTGTTCATGCAGGCCGCGATCGCCGAGAACGCCGTGACCTGGTCCTCGCCGATCGCGATCAGCAGCACCATGAGCGCGCCGAACGCGACGATATACACGCCGAAGAAGCCCCACACCGCATCCACGATGCGCTGGTCGATCGCTTTCTCGCCGAGCTTGACCGGCACTTCCGCGCTCGGGTGCACCAGCTGCACGACCTCGCGCTGGCCCTGCTTCCACAACAACAGCCAGCGCACGACTTTCATGCCGCCGGAGGTCGAGCCGGCACAGCCGCCGATGAACGTCGATAGCATGAGGATCACCGGCAGAGCTCCGGGCCAGTGCGTGAAGTCATCGGTGAAAAAGCCGGAGCTGGTTTGCATCGACACTGCGTGAAACAGCGAGCGGCGGAAAGCGTGGCCCGGATCGGCATCCGGCTGGCTCAGCCACAGCACCGCGAAGTAGACGGCTATGGCGAGCAGCAGCACGAACATGTAGGCGCGGAACTCGGGATCGCGGAAGTAGCTGCCGACGTTCTTGTAACGCCACGCCAGGAAGTGCAGCGAGAAATTCACGCCGCCGACGAACATGAAGAACACCGCGATGCCCTCGATCACTTCGTTGTCGAAGTAGCCGAAGTTCGCGTCATGCGTGGAGTTGCCGCCGGTCGAGACGGTCGAGAAGCTGTGCGCAATCGCATCGAATGTCGACATGCCCGCGAGCTTGTATGCGACCGCGCAAGCGATGGTGATCGCGATATAGATGCGGCAGAGCTCTTTCGCCGTTCCCGTGATGCGCGGCGTGAGCTTCGAGTCCTTGATCGGTCCTGGCGTCTCCGCGCGCATCAGCTGCATGCCGCCGACGCCCAGCATCGGCAGCAATGCGACAGCGAGCACGACCATGCCGATGCCGCCGAGCCACTCCATCTGCACGCGGTAATACAGCAGCGACTTCGGCATCGAATCCAGTCCGCTGAGCACGGTTGCGCCGGTGGTCGTGAATCCGGAAACGGATTCGAACACGGCGTTGGTGAGGGAGAGCTGCACTTCTTGCGCGAGCAGCAAAGGCACAGCGCCTGCTGCGCCGACCACGAACCAGAACAGTGCCACGACCAGGAAGCCATCGCGCACGCGCAATTCGCGCACGCGGCCACGCGCGGGCCACCAGATGAGCGCGCCGATTGCGAGCAGTGCGAAGAACGCGTGCGAAAACGGCGGCCAATTGCCGTCGCCGTAGTACAGCGACACGCCGAGCGGCGGCAGCATGGTGATGCTGACCAGCATGACCAGCAGGCCGAGGATCCGCTGCACGGCGAGGAGGTTCATGCGCCTTTGCGCCGCGGCACGTCGAACAGCTTTTCCACGACTTCGACGTAGCGTCGATCGGTCAGGAACAGGATCACGTGATCGTCGCGATGAATGACCGTGTCGTGGTGCGCGATGATCACTTCGTCGCCGCGCACGATCGCTCCGATCGTCGTGCCGGAGGGCAGCGGGATGTCTTCGATCTTGCGGCCGATCACGCGGCCTTCGCCCTGGATGCCGTGCGCGACGGCCTCGATCGCCTCGGCCGCGCCACGGCGCAGCGAGTGCACGCGCACGACATCGCCGCGGCGGACGTGTGCGAGCAGCGACCCGATCGTCACCTGTTGCGGCGACAGCGCGACGTCGATCGAGCCGCTTTCCATCAGCTCCGCATACGCGGGCCGGTTGATCAGTGCGACGACCTTGTGACAGCCGAGGCGCTTGGCGAGCATCGCGGACAGGATGTTCGCCTCTTCCGCATTCGTCACCGCGATGAAGATGTCCGCGCTGTCGATGTTCTCTTCCAGCAGCAGCTCTTCGTCCGCTGCGTCGCCGCTCAGCACGATCGTGTTGCCGAGCTGCTCGGAGATGCGTCGCGCGCGGCGCTGGTCGCGTTCGATGAGCTTCACCTGGTGCTGGCGTTCCAGCCGCTGCGCGAGGCGCAGGCCGATGTTGCCGCCGCCGGCGATCACGACGCGGCGCACCGGGTCCTCGGCCTTCTGCATCTCGTTCATCACCAGTCGGATGTCTTCGCGCGCTGCGATGAAGAACACTTCGTCACCATGCTCGATGATCGTGTCGCCGATCGGCTTGATGCTCTGGCCGTTGCGATAGATCGCGGCGACCCGCGCGTCGCGCCCCTTGATGTGCGTGGCGAGCTGCTTGAGCTGCTGACCGACGAGTGCGCCGCCGCGCAGCGCCTTGACGCCGACGAGCCGCACGCGGCCTTCGGCAAAATCCAGCACCTGCAGCGCGCCGGGATATTCGATGAGGCTCGCGACGTGATCGGTGACGAGCTGTTCCGGACTGATCGGCACGTCGACCGCGAACGCGCGGTCCTCGTCCTGGAACAGCTTGCGATGCTTGGTGAAATCCGCCGAGCGAATGCGCGCGATGCGGGTCGCGTCCTTGTTGAACAGGCTCCACGCGATCTGGCACGCGGTCATGTTCACTTCGTCGCTGTTGGTCAACGCGATGAAGATGTCCGCCTCGCGCGCGCCCGCGGCTTCCAGGATGCTGGGCTGCGTCGCGCTGCCGACCACCGTGCGGATGTCGATGCGGTCCTGCAGATCCCGCAGCAGCTCGTCCTTGACGTCCACTACGGTGACTTCGTTCGCCGGCTCCCGGGCCAGGTGGTAGGCCGCCGTGCGGCCGACCTGGCCGGCGCCGAGTATGATTATTTTCATTCTTTTAGATGGGCTCCAGATTGGCGTACGCCAGCATCAGCCACTTCTTGCCCTGGCGCTCGAAGTTTACCTCCACCTGCGCGTGGCTCCCCTGCCCCTGCAGATTCAGGATCACGCCCTCGCCGAATTTGCCATGCCGCACCCGCTGGCCGAGGCGCACGCCGCCCGGCGCGGGATCTTCCTCGACGTTGCCACGGCGCGGCATGTAAACCGGCCGCGACACCTGGATGCGGGGCCGCACCTCTTCGAGCAGCTCGGCGGGAATTTCGCGAATGAAGCGCGAAGGCGTGCCGTAGCTGTCAACGCCGTGCAGCCGGCGTTGCTCCGCATACGTGAGGAACAATTGCTTCATCGCGCGCGTCGCCCCGACGTAACACAAGCGGCGCTCTTCTTCGAGGCCGTCGATGTCGGTGGTCGAGCGCGTGTGCGGGAACAGGCCGTCCTCCATGCCGCAGAGGAACACGACTGGAAACTCCAGTCCCTTCGCTGAGTGCAGGGTCATCATCTGCACGCAGTCTTCCCAGGCATCCGCCTGGTCTTCGCCGGACTCCAGCACCGCGTGCGCAAGGAAGCTCGCCATCGGCAACGCTTCCGAATCGGCATCCGGCTCGTAGCCGCGCGCGGCACTGACGAGCTCGTTCAAGTTCTCGACCCGCGCTTCGCCGCGGTCGCCGCGCTCCTGCTGGTAATGCGCGAGCAAGCCGCTCGCGTTGATGACGTGATCGACCTGCTCATGCAATGGCAAAGGACGCATCTGCTTGTCCAGCTGCTCGATCAGCAGCATGAAGCCGTGCAAGCTCTGGCCGGTGCGTGCGCCGAGCTCCTGAATGCATGCGCCGGCGGCTTCCCACATCGTGCAAGTGTTGGCACGCGCGTAGTTGCGGATCGTATCCAGCGTCTTGGCGCCGATGCCGCGCGTCGGCAGGTTCACGACGCGCTCGAACGAGGCGTCGTCCGCGCGGCTGAACACGAGCCGCAGATAAGCGAGCGCATCCTTGATTTCCGCGCGCTCGAAGAATCGCAGGCCGCCATACACGCGATACGGGATGCGCGCCGAGAGCAACGCTTCTTCGAACGCTCGCGATTGCGCATTCGAGCGATACAGGATCGCGCAGTCGCTGCGCCGGCCGCCTTTGTAGACCCACTCGCGGATGCGATTGATGACGAAGTCCGCTTCGTCGCGCTCGTTGAACGCCGCGTACAGCTTGACCGGCTCACCCTTCTCGCCGGCGGTCCACAGATTCTTGCCGAGCCGCCCGTTGTTGTTCTCGATCAGCGCGTTCGCGGCGGCCAGAATGTTGCCGGTCGAACGATAGTTCTGTTCCAGGCGGAACAGCTGCACGTTCGGGTAGTCGCGACGGAACTGCTGCAGATTCTCGACGCGCGCTCCTCGCCATCGGTATATCGACTGATCGTCGTCGCCGACCGCAAACGGCAGCCCTTCCGAGCCCGCCAGCAGCTTGATCCACGCGAACTGAATCGTGTTCGTGTCCTGGAACTCATCGATCAGCACGTGACGGAAGCGCGCGCGATAGTGCGCAAGGATGTCCGGCCGATCGCGCCACAATTCGAACGCGCGCAGCTGGAGCTCCGCGAAGTCGACCACACCGCTGCGCTCGCATTGCTCCTGATACTGCTCGTACAGCTTGATGAACTGGCGCCGCGTCGGATCGCCCTCGTCCTTCAGGTGCTTCGCGCGCAGGCCTTCGTCCTTGCGCGCGTTGATGAACCACATGATCTCTTTCGGGATCCAGCGCGACTCGTCGAGATCGAGCGACTTGAGGAGCTTGCGGATCGCGCGCAGCTGGTCCTCCGAGTCCATGATCTGGAACGCCTGCGGCAGGTTCGCGTCGCGCCAGTGAATGCGCAGCAGCCGGTGCGCGATGCCGTGGAACGTACCGATCCACAAAGGTGAGCTCGGCGTGTGCAGCAGCGCTTCGATGCGGCCGCGCATCTCGCCCGCGGCCTTGTTGGTGAACGTGACGGCCAGGATGCCGTGCGGCGATACGTTTTCGACCTGCACCAGCCAGGCGACCCGATGCACCAGCACGCGCGTCTTGCCGCTGCCGGCGCCGGCCAGAACCAGCGTCGGCGCGAGCGGTGCGGTCACGGCCGCGTGCTGCGCGTCGTTGAGACCGCCGACGATGGGAGTGATATCCATGAGGGCCGGCATTCTACCGCGATTTCGCGGGGTGCTCTTTCCGCGGTATGCTTTTTGCCGACTCCGATTCGAGCAGGGGGATTTGCATGCGCGGCTCGCGGCGGATTTCAGCGCTGGTGTGCTCGACGACACTGATGCTCGCGGCTTGTTCGCGTCAGGCAGAGCAGCCCGCGCCGACCACACCCGACACCACTGCCCCAGTTACTGCCACGGCGACCGAGCAGCAGCAGACGCAGCTGCAGTCGCCGCCGGCGCAGCCCGCGCCGCCGGCCGATTCCAGTCTTGCGATCAAGCGCGGCATCGTCATGCTCGCGCAGGACCGCATGACCTTCCGCCCGTGCAACGAGAAAGCCGAGCTGTGGCTGCTCGACCAGAGCGATGGCGTGTTGCGGCAGACCTTCGAGAGCGAGATGCAGAAAGGCCCGGCGATGTTGTACGTCGAAGCGTACGGCGAACGCGCGCCGGTTGCCGAGGACATCGCCGAAGCTAAGGCGTATGCCGGAACATTCGTGCTCGAGGAAGTGACGTACGCAGGTGTCCAGGGCCAGGTGCGCGGTTGTGACGAACCGGCGCCAAGTTATATCGTCGCGGCGCGCGGCAGCGAACCGTTCTGGGCCGTAGAGGTCGGCGACAACGGCATCGTCTGGCGCCAGCCGTCCGAGCCGAAGGAGATCGCTCTCGGCGCACCGCAGACGCAGGATGCAGAAGGCACCGTGCGTTACCACGCCAGCGGCAACAGCCACGAGCTCGAACTGCTGGTCGACGGCCAGGTCTGTCGCGACCCGATGTCGGGCGAGCTGTTCGCCTATGCGGCCCGCGCAGTGCTCGACGGCAAGGAATTCAGCGGTTGCGCACGCGTTGGAAGATAGTGTCGCGCGCGAACGCGCGCGGCCGCATGCGCTGATACAGCGAGCGAAACGCCAGGCCGACTCCCAACGCCAGCAGCGGATCCGTGATCGACGCACTCTGCTCCGGCAGCCACGCCTGCAGCAGCTCGATCGCAAGCACCGTGGCGACGAGCGAGAGCACCGCGACTCCGATCGAGGCGCCCCACTCCTTGATGACCCAGAGCAACGCGCCGTACAGGAACAGCTTGCCGAACAGCTCGCTCCAGTCGATGAGCTGAATCGCCGCCGGCAGCCCGATCTCGAACCAGCCCAGGAACGGCCACAGATCGAAGTGGCCCATCGGCGGCGCGAAATCGAACGGCGCCAGGCCGTCGATGAGCAGCACGACGATCACCGCGAACACGAGCACGGCGCGGCGCGGCCGCGGCCGCAGCCGATGCATCACCAGCAGCATCGGCAGCAGCAGGAGCAATGCGAGCAGCTCGCCCGGCAGGAAGGTCTGGCTCGCGACCAGCAGCCGGCCGACGAGAACGGTTGCGATCACCAGCAGCAGCGTTTCGAGACGCCGCGGCCGGCTCACGACGGCAGCCACTGCCTGGTTGATGACCAGCCAGAACGTCAAAAAGCTGAACACGATCACCGGATCGAACTGCGGGCTGAACAGCGGCCGCAGCGCTTCCTTGAGCTTCCCCAGGTCGAACTGCGGCACGAACGGCGCGAAGCGCCAGGCGAGCCAGAGTCCCAGCAGCAGCATCGCGCCCGGATCGCGCAACGGCTTGTCCGCTCGACCCGGCAGGTGCATCAATCGAGTAAGGCCGCCCCACGCGAGACCGGCGCTCACGCCGAGCAGCGTGCCGAGTGCATTCAGCGTCACGTCCCAGAGGCTAGGTACCCGCGCCGAGATGTAGACCTGCGCGATCTCTATCGACAGCGACAGCAGCGTGCCCAGCGCTGTTGCCGCGATCATCGAAAACGCGCGGGGCCAGCGTGTTTCCAACCAGAGGAACAGGCAAAAGCCGAGCGGCAGGTACAGCAACACGTTGGAAATGCGATCGGCGCGGCCGGCCCGTGCCCACGACAGCTGGTGCAGTGCTTCGAGCACGCCGCCGTGGATGGCATCCGCCTTGAAATTGAACGGATACAGCGAGCCGTAAACGATCAGCGCGAGGACGACGAGCAGCAGCCAGAGGATGACTGAGCGACTGTGCGTGCCGGCCACAGCGCCTCACCCGATGCGGATCGTGAAGTAGTGATCGACCAGCAGCGCTGCGAACAACAAAGCGAGGTACGTGATCGAGAAGCTGAAGGTACGCATCGGCAGGCGCACGTCCGAGCGCGCTTTCAGCTGCAGCACGCGATACAGGAAGAAACCGCCGAGAATTGCCGCCGCCGCGAGATAGATGAGACCGCTCATCCCCGTCAGATACGGCAGCAGCGTCACGATCACCAGCAGGATCGTGTAGAGCAGGATGTGCAGCTTGGTGAACTCGTTGCTGTACGCGACGGGCATCATCGGCACGCCGGTCTTGGCGTAATCTTCGCGCCGCGCAATCGCCAGCGCCCAGAAGTGCGGCGGCGTCCACGTGAAGATGATCAGGAACAGCAACAGCGAGTGTGCGTCGACCTGACCGGTGACCGCGGTCCAGCCGAGCACGGGCGGCGCCGCGCCCGCAGCTCCGCCGATGACGATGTTCTGCGGCGTCGCATGCTTGAGCCATGCCGTGTACACGACGGCGTAGCCGAGCAGCGAGGAAATCGTGAGCACCGCCGTCAGCGGATTCACCCAGCCCCAGAGCAGCAGTATCGACAGCAGTCCGAGGATGGCCGCGTACGCAAGCGCCTGTCGTTGCGTCAGATGACCTTGCGGCAGCGGGCGATTGCGCGTGCGCGCCATCTGCGCGTCGATGCGTCGATCCAGCACATGATTGACGGCCGCGGCGGCGGAAGCTGCGAGCGCGATGCCGAGCGTGCCGAACAGCAGCGCATTCGGCGGCGGGAACCCCGGGGCGGCGAGGAACATGCCGGCGATCGCCGTGAACATGATCAGCATGACTACGCGCGGCTTGCCGAGCTCGTAGTAGTCGCGCCACGTGGCGTGAGGATGCGGAATGGTGGGGGTTGCCACGGGCCGGATTCTACCGGAGTCAGGCTGAAGCCTGACCCACAGGGTGATTGAGCTTGTGGGTCAGGCTTTAGCCTGACTCGGGGAAGCCAGACCTGCGAGCGACCGGTTAAGTGCTACTGCCGCGAGCAGCAGCAGCGCCGCGACAGCGTTGTGCGCGGTAGCGAGTGCCAGCGGCAAGGCGCGAATCACCATAACCGGGCCGAGGATCAGCTGACACACGAGGACCGCGCCGAGCACAGCCCCTGCAATCCGGACGCCGCGCGTCGGGCCGAGCCGCATCGCCGCGATGCTCGCGAAGCCGAGCATCAGCGCCGCGACGACAGCCCCGAGCCGGTGCACGAAATGGATCGCGACCCGCGCCGGATGATCGAGGACACCGCCTTCGTAGTCGATGCCGAGGCCGCGCCAGAGGATGAAGGCGTCCTTCGCGTCCATCTGCGGCCAGTAGGAATTCTGGCAAGTCGGGAAATCGGGGCAGGCGAGCGCGGCGTAGTTGCTGCTGGTCCAGCCGCCGAGCGCGATCTGCAGGGCGAGGACGACCAGCGCGGCAGCGGCGGTTCTGCGCAGAAAGCGGACATTCTTCATTTCCGAAGGATTCGCTGCATGTCCCCAAGCCAGCCAGGCCAGCAGCGACAGCGTCGCGAGGCCGCCGAGCAGATGCAGCACCACGATCAGCGGCTTCAGCAGCAGCGTCACGGTCCACATGCCGAGCAGGCCCTGCAGGATAACCAGCCCGACCAGCACGATCGGCAGCACCACGGGCTGCTGTGGGTCGCGGCGGTTCGCGATCGCCAGCCCGGCGAGCGCCAGGATCAGCAGCCCGAGGCTCGAGGCAAAATAGCGGTGCACCATCTCCTTGATGGCCTTGTGATACTCGAACGGCCGCTGCGGGAACGCTTCGTTGATCGCATCGACGTTGCGAGCGGCGTCACCGGCACTCAGGTGGCCATAGCAGCCGGGCCAGTCCGGGCAGCCGAGACCGGCAGCGTTGAGTCGCACATAGGCGCCGAGCACGACGACGCCGAAGGCGAGCACGACGCCCGCCAGCGCGAGGCGCCGGAAGAGACGGTAACGCGAGGTCATTTGCGGTCGGCGTTATACGCCTGAACGGTGCTCGCCGCCCGGTCCGCGGCGAGCATGCGCACCGCGGGCAGCGCGGTGCTCACCATGATGAAGATCGGCACGATCGCCCAGAAGATCTCGGCGACTGCGTTGCGCGAGCCGGACGCGCGGCGGAAGGTCGCGATCGAATGGATCATCACCGCGAACACGGCCGCGACCACGAACGCGCAAATCCACAGGACCGGGGTCGGCGTCATTCTAGTGCTCTGCTGCCGGCTGCTCAGCCGCATGGCCGCCCGCATGAGCGCTGGGCTTCTGGACTTCGTGCACGAAGGATTGCAGCCGGGTCAGGAACGTGTAGTCGCCCTCGATCGCCATCAACCCGACGAGCACCAGCAGCGCCAGCGGCGGCACCAGGATCGCGAGCTTGAGCGCGAGGCGCTCCCACGCCATGTGCATGAAGATCGCGACGATGAAGCCGGCCTTCAGCAGCATGAAGATGATGATCAGCGTCCAGCGCAGGTAGCCTTGCAGCTGGAAGAAATCGACCAGGTACGAGAACGTGCTGAAGACGAACAGCAGCAGCCATATCCACAAGTAGATCCTGATCGGATGCTGCACACCCTCGCCGTGCCCGCCGGCGGGCGCAGCGTGTGCCGTGGAGTGATCAGCCGAATGCGCGTGAGCCATCTGAGCTCCTACCACAAATAAAAGAACGCGAAGATGAACACCCAGACCAGGTCGACGAAGTGCCAGTACAGGCCTGCGACCTCGACCGTCTCATACGTGCCTTTGCGGTCGTAGAAACCGTTGAGCACCCGGATTGCCACGACCGACAGGTAGATCACGCCGCACGACACGTGCAGGCCGTGGAAGCCGGTGATCATGAAGAATGCCGAGCCGAACTGCGCCGCGCCCATCGGGTTGCCCCACGGCCGCACGCCTTCGTCGAGGATCAGCTTGCTCCACTCGAACGCCTGCATGCCGACGAACGACAGGCCGAGCAACGCGGTCGCGAACATCAGCAGCGCGGTCTTCTTGCGATCGCGCCGGTAGCCGAAGTTCACGGCCATCGCCATCGTGCCGCTGGAGGTGATCAGGATCATCGTCATGATCGCGATCAGGAACAGCGGCACCGGCGTGCCGAACACGGTCAGCGAGAACACCTCGCTGGGGTTCGGCCACTGGGCCGTCGTCGAGATGCGCACGTTCATGTACGAGATCAGGAAGCACGAGAAGATGAACGTGTCGCTGAGCAGGAATATCCACATCATCGCCTTGCCCCACGGCACCGGGAAGGCCTGCTTGTCGGCGGAC
>Ga0134123_10001486_pt1 | contig 15266 bp, 12 predicted proteins | sample KB303_FD_96460 | JGI IMG/M metagenome (GOLD analysis project Ga0134123, IMG submission 96460) | Terrestrial soil microbial communities without Nitrogen fertilizer from Kellogg Biological Station, Michigan, USA - KB3-0-3 | ecosystem: Environmental > Terrestrial > Soil > Unclassified ...
CGGCAACTGTCTCCTGGTCGGCGTGCCCGGTCTGGCGAAGACGATGCTGATCCAGTCGCTCGCCGAGGTGCTCGACCTTTCGTTCGCCCGGATTCAGTTCACGCCCGACCTGATGCCTTCCGACATTACCGGGACGGACATCATCGAAGAAGACCGATCAACCGGGCATCGGCGGCTCGAGTTTATCCAGGGACCGCTCTTCGCAAACATCATCCTTGCCGACGAAATCAACCGCACGCCGCCCAAGACCCAGGCGGCGCTCCTCGAAGCTATGCAGGAGGGGAACGTCACGGTCCAGGGGACGACCTACGATCTGCCAAAGCCGTTTTACGTGCTTGCCACTCAAAACCCGATTGAGATGGAAGGCACATACCCGCTGCCCGAAGCTCAGCTCGATCGATTCATGTTCAACATAAACATCGACTACTTGAGCGAGGACGATGAAGTGGATGTGGTGAGCCAAACGACTTCGGTCCAGGACATACGCTTCGAGAGGAATGTGACCGGGCCGGACATCCTGGCGTTTCAGCGGTTGATTCGCCGAGTGCCCGCTGCCGAATCGGTCACTCGATATGCGGTCAGGTTGGTTGGTGCGAGCCGGCCCGGATCGGACGGCTCACCGGACTACATAAAGAGATGGGTGAATTGGGGCGCGTCGCTCCGAGCTTCACAGTTTTTGATATTAGGCGGCAAGGCTCGCGCGGTGATGATGGGCCGGTACAACGTGTCGGTCGAGGATGTGAAAGCGCTCGCCTATCCTGTGTTGCGACATCGGATTCTTCTTAACTTCCACGCTGAGTCCGAGAAGGTGAAGCCGGATGACGTAATCAAGCGATTGATAGACACAGTCTCTGAGCCAAAGTCCGGGCTCTAGCCTTCGTTCTGCGCCCGGGATCGAGTTTCATTGCGTCCATACGGAAACACGGGGTTCACCTTCTATGATGCAAGCGAGCGTTCAGCAAACGGGCGCGCGATTCCTGGCTCCCGAAGTCCTGGCGCGCATCAGCTCGCTCGAGCTCGTCGCGCGGTCGGTCGTCGAGGGCTTCATCTCCGGACTTCATCGTTCGCCCCACCTGGGGTTTTCAACCGACTTTGCCGAACACCGCCAGTACATGCCCGGCGATGACTTGCGCCACCTGGACTGGAAGCTCCTGGCCCGAACCGACCGGCTCTACATCAAAAAGTATCAGGGCGACACGAACGCTCAGCTTCACTTGTTGGTCGACGCGAGCGCGTCGATGGGTTATTCGAGCGGCGAAGTGACAAAGCTTCAGTACGCGCAGTACCTGGCGGCGTCGCTCGGATTTCTCGGAGTTCGCCAGCACGACTCCGTTGGGCTCGGGGCCTTTGACGAGCAGATGGTCGAGCACGTTCCGCCGAGTTCGCGGTCTGGTCATTTGAGAACCGTGCTTGGGGTGCTCGAGCGGCTTGTTCCCGGACGAGGAACTGCGCTGTCCGCGCAGCTTCATCGAATGGCTGAGCTGCTGACCCGGCGCGGGATCGTGGTTTTGATCTCGGACCTGTACGACGAGCCGGAACGAATCATGGAAGGTCTAGAGCACCTTCGTTTCCGAGGCAACGACGTGATCGTGTTTCAGGTGATGGACCGGCAGGAGCTTGATTTCGAATTCTTCGAGCCGGTTGTGCTCGAAGACAGCGAGACCGAAGAGCAGCTTCATGTTTTGCCGGACGTAGTTCGCGAAGAGTACCTGCGCGCGATGAAAGCTCATACCGAAGCTCTGAAAGACGGGGCCGCTCGCAATCGAATCGACTACGAGCTGCTAAGAACAACCGAGCCACTGGACGCGGCGTTGTTCTCGTATCTTGGGAGACGGTCGCAGTTCGGGTAGGGACCTCAAATGAAGCAGCGAAGGGGACTCTCAGACACAGATCCGGAGACGGAGCGCGTGCTGATTGAGCTTGTTCGCGCGACGCCCGACGGAAAGAAGATAAGCCAGATCTTCGAGGCTATTGAAACAACCCGGTCTCTTGCCGTGGTTGGGCTTAAGAGTCGGTATCCGCACGCTTCCGAGGAAGAGTTGAAGAAGCGGCTCGCGGCCCTTGTATTCGACCGTCAAACGGTGATCAAGGTTTATGACTGGGACCCTGAGGTAGAGGGTTACTGATGGACTTTGAGAAGATCGATGTCGTTTTGAGAGTGATTGCCGTGTTCGAGGAGCTCGACATTCCATACCTAATCGGCGGGTCATTCGCGAGTTCTTTATACGGACTTGTACGCACAACTAACGATGCGGATCTCGTAGCGGCCCTAAAGACCGAACACGTGGATCCTGTGTTTCGAGCTCTGGAGTCAGAGTTCTACGTTGACGATCTCGCGATCGAGCGAGCGATAAGGACAGGGAGCAGCTTCAATGCGATCCACAGCGGCACACAGTTCAAAATCGACGTCTTTACGCCAAGGCTGACTGGCTTCGCAACACAGCAGCTCGAGCGCCGTCAGGAGCGGCCGTTCGGCGAGGATTCCAGGCACAAGGCATACTTCGCGTCGCCTGAAGACACGGTTCTTGCGAAGCTTGAATGGTATCGCCGCGGCAATGAAGTTTCGGAGCAGCAGTGGCGGGATGTTCTGACGGTCATCAAAGTGCAACGAGGCCGGCTCGACCTCGACTACATGCGGCGGTGGGCAGAGGAACTTAAGGTTGCTGACCTGCTGGAGGAGGCTCTCGCGGAGACGAGACCAGTCTAATCGGATCATTTGTTCGGGGGGCGAATCAGATATTCTAATGGCGTTTCTGAATCCATTCTTTTTGATTGGTGCGCTAGCGGCCGGAATCCCCGTGCTCGTCCATCTCGTGCGCAGGACCCGCGCGGTGAAGCTGCAGTTTGCATCGCTGATGTTTCTCCGGCGCATCGAGCAAAAAACCATCCGCAAGCGAAAGCTTCGAAATCTTTTGCTGCTGGCTATGCGCTGTGGCGCTCTGGTACTGCTAGCGTTCGCGTTCTCGCGCCCCTACTTCACAAGCGCAAACTTGTCCTCGGCTTCGTCGGATCACGCAAGCAGCGTCATCCTTGTCGATGCCTCTTACAGCATGCGTTACGGCGATGTGTTCAGTCGCGCGCGGCAGGCGGCTCACAGGGTCGTCGGCGATTCGGCGTCCGGCGAGGAACTCGCGCTTGTGACTTTCGCAAACGCGTACGACATCGCAATGCCGCTGAAAGCGAACATCGCCGAAGCGAACACCTTGATCGATCAAATGCAACCGGGTCTTGGCTCGACTGACTATCTTCAAGCCATACAAGCCGCCGTCGCGTTGTTGAAGGAGGCGGGCGGGCGCGAGCGGCGCATACATCTGATCTCGGATTTCCAGGAGGCCGGTTGGAACCGAGCGACCGCACCCATCAAGCTGCCGCCTGACATAAAGTTCATTCCGATCAATGTAGCCGAGGCGAACGCCTCCAACCTCGCGGTGTCTGATGTCAAAGCCGATCCGGTTATCTACGCGCAGAAGTACTCGGGTAAAGTCGTAGCGCGAGTTGGCAACTTCGGAGTTGAGGCAATCGACAACGCGACGATCGAGTTGAAGCTCAACGATCTCACCGTCGAGCGGCGGCCGCTAAAGCTTGAAGCGGGCGGTACGCAGACTATCGAGTTTACGGGTTTCAACGTTCCCGAAGGCTCGAATCGCGCGACCGTCGAAGTCGCCGGAGACACCTTCCCGCTCGACAATAAGTTCTTCTTCACCATCAGACGCGACAATCAGAATCGAGTGCTGATCATAGACACTCCGGTTCGCGGCCGCAGCGAGAGCTTCTTTGTTCAGCAATCGATGATGGCAGGTGAAAACAACCAACACGGGCTTACGGTAAAGACCGCGGGCACCTTGAATCCCGCGGACGTCGAATCGTATCGCGCCGTGATTGTGAACGATGTTTCGGGGATCAACGAGGCGCTGGCTTCGGCGCTCAAGGGATTTGTGGAACACGGTGGCGGCTTGATCCTGGCAGCCGGCAAACACACCGACGACTCGGAATTCAATCGCGTGTTCGCCGGGCTCGCTCCGGCTACGCTGGACGAGACGGTTCGCTCACGGGGTTACGCTTTGATGAGTCAGGTGAAAACGGACCACCCGATTTTCAGCGCGTTCGCCGGTAGCGGGCGGCTGACTTCGACTCGGGTATTTGCGTATCACCGGGCAACGCCGCGAGAAGGGACATTGACTCTTGCGGCTCTGGACGACGCAAGTCCGATTGTTGTCGAAGGCTCGGCGGGAAGAGGCAAGGTGCTGCTGATTACCACCACGTTGGACACCGCCTGGAATGACCTGCCGCTTACACCGATGTTCCTGCCTCTGATGCGGCAGATGCTCGACTACCTCGATGGACGTGCTAAGAGCGCCGGGTGTCTTGTTGGACAAGTCTTCAATGCGCCCGCCGATCCGGACGGTTCGATGCCTGCGGTTGATGCTCCAAGCGGGAAGCGGGTTGATGATTCGAAGCCGGCTCAGACGGAAGAGCGAACGGTTGACGCGACGGAAGCGGGGTTCTACAAGCTTCGATATCGCGATCGAAACGAGTTTGCCGCCGTAAATCTGGACACCAGGGAATCGGATCTGGCAAAGCTAAACCTTGATGAGTTCATCGCGGCGATCTCGCGAGGCGAAGGCGATGTTAACGCACAGCCGTCGCAATCGCCTCGTCTGACCGCTGAAGAGACCGAGGCCAAGCAGCGGCTGTGGCTGCCCTTGCTGATTGCGGCGCTGATGCTGTTTGTTACCGAGGCACTGATTGCGAGGCGGATCAGAATGGCGAAGCTGATTAGTTGACAGCGGGGAGTTCTCGCCACGAAGGCACAAAGACACAAAGCGGCACAATGATGATTTGTGAATCTTTGAGGCTTGGAGTCTTGGTGGCGAATTGATTCGGCATTATACTCACTTGCATCAAGGGGGATCGTGGTATGAGTCCTCAGGTTAAGAGCTACGACGAGACGATCAAACAAGTGCGCGCGCGAATAACCACCCGCGCGTTGTTGCTCGGAGTGTTGGTTACGGTTGCGGTAGCCGCAGGGTCGCTGTTGCTTGCCGGGTGGGCCGCGGGCAACGCAGGCAACAAGCGCGGCTTGCTGATCTTGCTTCGAGTGCTTCCGATCGTGGTGACGCTTGTAGTGACATGGCTGTTTCTGGTTCGGCCATTGCGCACGAAGCTCTCCAACACCGTAATCGCTCGGCTGATCGAAGAGAAGTGCGGTCTCGCAGATCGCCTGGTTACGACGGTCGAGTACAACCAGGCGCCTCGCGATGCTTCGCCTGCAATCCTTTCGCGACTTAATCAGGACACAACGGAACGTTGCGCTGCGATCAACCTCGATGAAGTAGTCGATCGGCGCCGCGGGTATGCATACGGTGGCGGCGCTGCACTAATCGTGGCGGGGATGATCATCGCTTTTGTAGCGGGCCCGAAGCCGCTCTCAAAAGGTCTCGCGGAGCTTTACTCGGATCCGGACGCGGTTTCTGCCAACGCGATGTTTATCAGCGTCAGCCCGGGAACCGCGCGAGTTCCCCGAGGCTCCGATCTGCGGATCAAGGCAACGCTTTCAGGTTTCGACTCGGAACTTGCCCAGGTTTTCGTGCGCAAGCAGGATTCCGATACCTGGACCGCGCAGCCGATGGAACCCGCCAAATCTGACGGTGAGTTCCAACACGTGATTTTCAATATCCAGGACTCGATCACCTACTACATCGAATCGAAGGATGTTCGGTCGGCGGAATTCGCGCTTGAAGTAGCAGACCTCGCCTTCGTCAAACAAATAGACCTTCTCCTGAACTTTCCCGCTTACACGCGGCTTCCAGGCAAGAAGATCGAAAACGGCGGCGAGGTAGCCGCGCTCAAGGGAACGGTCGTTCAGGTGTTTGCTCATCTGAGCGGTCCGGTCAAGTCCGCCAGGATCGCGATCAACGATGGAACCAAAGCCGAGATGACCAGCGCGGTTGGCAATTTGTTCACCGGGCAGTTCTCGGTCAAGCAAAACGGGTCCTACAAGATTGAAGTCACCAGCGAAGAGGGCGAACGATACAACGGCTCGAACGAATACGACATTACGGTGCTCGAAGACGGCGCGCCCACGGTGTTGATTGACAAGCCCGGGCGCGACATGAAAGTCAGCAGCATTCAGGAAGTGTTTACTCAGGTCCGAGCCGAAGACGACTACGGCGTGAGCTCAATCGAGCTCTTCTATTCGGTCAATGGAGGCGAGGAGCAGCGGGTTCAATTGCAGGACTTGAAGAGCGAAGCCGCGCACTCGCTGTCCGGTGGGCATACTTTCTTTCTTGAGGAGTATGGACTCAAACCGGGCGACTTCGTTTCATACTATGCAAAGGCTCGCGACAACAATCAGGAAGCCACCAGCGACATTTACTTTCTCGAGGTCCGGCCGTTCGATCGCCAGTTCCGACAGGGACAGCAGCAGCAGGGAAGCGGCGAGGGCGATCAGGATCAAAATGCTCTTACTCGCAGGCAACGCGAGATAATCGCGGCGACTTTCCGAGTCCAGCGAGAGCAAACAAAGTACACGCCTCAGGAAAAGGAAGAGAACTTCGGTGCGGTTACGTTGAGCCAGGACAAGCTCAAAACCGACGCGGAAGCGCTTGCGGAGCGCATTCGACGGCGCCTCGGGGATCAACTCGCTGCCCAGCCTGACTTCGCGAAGCTTGTCGAACACATAACGCAAGCTGCGAAAGAGATGGACGCCGCGACTACGGAGTTGCGGGGCCGAAAAACAAAAGAGGCGCTGCCTCCTGAACAGCGATCGTTACAGCAATTGCTTCGGGCGGAAGCAATCTTCCGCGACATCCAGGTGGCGCGCGGAGGCGGACAAGGTCAAGGCAAGAGCCCGGAGAACGAAGAACTGGCCGATCTGTTCGAGCTTCAGCTCGACAAGATGAAGAACCAGTACGAGACGATTCAGCGCGAGCAGAAAGCGAGCCAGAGCCAGCAGCAGGACGAGATCGCTCGTCGTTTGGCCGAGCTTGCCAGACGGCAGCAGCAACAACTCGAACAACAGTCGCGCCAGCAACAATCACAGCAGGGCGGCGGAGGCGGAGGCGGCTCGCAGCGCCAGCAGCAGGAGATGATCGATGAAGCTCAGAAGATGGCACGTGAGCTCGAGCGGCTGTCTCGCGACCGGCGTGATCCGAAACTCGAGGAAGCGGCGCGCGAGCTTCAACAGTCGGCCGATGAGATGAAACGCGCGCAGGCGGCATCTTCTCAATCACAATCCCAATCTCAATCATCGTCATCGCAGGGGGCTTCTCAAAACGCAGAGGCGACGGCTCGGCAACTTCGCGCGCTGCAACGTATGGAGCAGGCTCGAAAGCTCCTCGAGTCTTCGCAACGCGCAGGAGGACAGAAGGACGTGCAACGGCTCCGGCAACAAACCGAGGAGGCGTTGAAGCGACAAGACGAGATCGCTCGAGGTGTGGATGACCTCGCGCGAAACAAAGGAGCCAACGGGTCTGAGCAGAAAGCTCAACAGCTTTCGGAGCGTAAGCAGGGGCTTGCGGATCAGGTTGCCGGGCTCGAGCGCGACATAACTCAGGCGGCGCGCGAGATGGGCAGCGATCGGCAGAAGGCGAGCGAGAAGTTGCGCGATGCGGCAGGGTCGATTCGCCAGAATCGAATTCCGGAGCGCATACGCCAGAACAATCAGTTGATCGAGAACGGCTGGTACGAGCAAGCTCGCGACCGCGAGAAGATAATTCGCGGCAACCTGGAAGAGGTTTTGAAGGACCTGCAAGCGGCCGAGGGTAACGCTTCCAAGCGAACGCCGGGCGAGAGCCTTGAGGATGCGTTGAACAAGGCGCGCGAGCTTGCGGATAGTCTGGAATCCTTGAAGAGAAAAATGGAGTCCGGAGGCGATGGCAATCAGCAATCAAGCCAGCAATCGGGCAACAACCAGCAGAGCGGCAAACAGGGCCAACAAGGTCAACAGAGCCAGTCGCAAGGGAACCAGAGCCCGCGACCCGGACAGCAACCCGGACAGCAGGGTCAGCAACAAGGCAAAGGCCAGCAACAAGGTCAGGGTCAGCAACAAGGCAAAGGCCAGCAACAAGGCAAAGGCCAGCAACAAGCAAAGGGCCAGCAACAGGGCACAGGCCAGCAACAAGGTCAGGGTCAGCAACAGGGGCAAGCGCAGGGTCAGCAACAGGGGCAAGGCCAACAGCAGGGTAAAGGTCAGCAACAAGGTCAGGGACAGGGACAGGGTCAGCAGCAAGGTAAAGGTCAACAGCAAGGCCAGGGTCAACAAGGCAATCAACAGGGCGGGCAACCTTCGCTGGGGATGGCTCAGGATCCGACAACGGCCGGCGGCGGCCCACCGCGAGGCGGCGGGCAGCGGCAGCTCGAAAGCGAGTTGCGCCAGAGAGTGGCGGAGGCTGAAGAGCTCAAGCGCGCACTCGGACCTAACAGCGATCTCGCGCGAGAGTTGAATCGAGCTATCGAACAACTGAAACGGCTAAACCCTGACGTGTTCAGCAACCCGGCGCAACTGGCACTGCTCAAGAGCGAAGTGATCGACCCGCTCCGCCAGCTCGAAGTCGAGCTCGCGCGGAGGCTCCAGGCCAAGCTGGGCAACAACGGCCCGGGCGCTCTGGGCGACGGCGATGCGCCCGACCGCTATCGCAAGATGATCGAGGATTACTATCGGCGGCTCTCGATGCGTTCGCCTGAAAAGCCGTGAGTGTGTACGGGCGAGTCGACGGAAGCAGCGGAAGCGTGGCGCGCTCGGAAGAGGGTTCTTGGGATGGATAAGGACGTTCCCGAACCCTTCGCGAAGTTTGCAGATTACTAGAACTGAACCTGAGGTGTTGAATGATCAAGTCCGATCGATCGTTTCGTGTTTTGGTTTTGACCTGTTTGTTGACCGTCTGCCTGGCGGCCGGCGCGGCCGCTCCAAAACCGGCTGGACGTGACCACAAATCTTTCGCGTCGCTATCAGCGAGGCTTTCGGAGCAGGGCGGTTACTTCGATTCGGATAATCTGATCTCCAACGAGACGTCTTATCTGCACGTGCTACCCAAGCTCAAAGAACTTGGCGTCACCGGCGGTGTCTACATCGGAGTCGGACCCGACCAGAGTTTTTCTTACATAGCCAAAATTCGCCCGAAGCTGGCGATAATGATCGACATCCGGCGAGACAACCTGCTCCAGCATCTGCTCTACAAAGCGCTGTTCTCACGCTCGCGCAATCGTGTCGAGTATCTGTGTCAGTTCTTTGGCAAGCCCTTCCCGAAGACCAAGGGGTGGGAGAGCCGCAACATCAAGGAGCTGGTCGAATACATTGACGGAACTCAATCGGACCCGAAACTCTTTGAGAAAACGGTCACAAACATCCGCAAGGATGTGCAGTCATACGGCATCTCGCTCTCCGCGTCGGACCTGGATACGATCGTCAAGATACAGCGCGCCTTTTACGGCGCGGGGCTCGAGATTCGCTACTCGAGTTATCATCGGCCGCCGCGTTCAATCTACCCGACCTATCGAGACCTGCTCCTTGAGACGGATCTCGCCGGACGCCAGCAGAACTACTTCGCAACCGAAGACGACTTCCAGTTTCTGAAGAAGCTCGAAGAGCAGGACATGATCGTTCCGGTTGTTGGCGACCTGTCGGGTCCCCAGGCGGTAAAGGCGATCGGTCAGTATGTAGCCGAGCAGAAGGAAAAAGTCTCCGCGTTCTATGTATCGAACGTCGAGTTCTATCTTGCGCGGCAGGGCACATTCGACAAGTTCGTCGAGAACCTCAAATCGCTGCCGATCGACAATCGCAGCCTTATGATTCGAAGCTATTTCAACTACTATGCGCCGTCGCATCCGCAAGCCGAGCCCAATCACTTCAGCACTCAGTTGCTCCAGCGGATCGAGGACTTGTTGAAACAATGCGCAACCGGCGAGTGCGACAACTACAACGACATCGTGACCAAGAATTCGATCCTATTGCGGTGATCGCGCCAGACAATGGAAGGGCGACGCAAGGGCCTCAAAGGACTCAAAGGACGCAAGGGACTCAAAGGACGCAAGGGACTCAAAGGACGCAAGGGACTCAAAAAGACCCAAATGACTTAGGTTCCTTGAGTCCCTTAAGTCCCTTGGGTCCCTTGAGTCCTTTATCTGAAAAACATCCGTGGAAGACATACGCGTTGCAAGTTGGAATGAACTGAACGAGCGGCTGTACGAGAGTTCGTGGGAAGAGCCGCTTGCGCGGTTTCGCTCGAACCTGGCGTTCCGCGGGCTGGGCAATTCTTCATACGACCTCAAAACCGGTCTGATCCGGCTGGGGGGCGTGGAACGACTCGAAGGGCATCTGCTCCGAAACTATCGCAAATACGCGCGCCGCGATTCGGTGCCCGATGATTCGATGTGGAACTGGATTGCGCTTGCGCAGCATCACGGTCTGCCCACACGATTGATCGACTGGACGTTCTCGCCTTACGTTGCAATGCATTTTGCGACAGTGCGGCTTCAGGACTACGAGTTTGACGGCGCAATTTGGTGCGTGGATTTTGTAAAGACCAATCAGTTGCTTCCCGATCAGCTTAAGAGACTGCTTCAGGAGGAAGGTTCGAACGCGTTCACAGTCGATATGCTAAGCCGGGTCGCAGGGTCTCTTACACAATTTGACCAGCTCTCGGCTGATGAGTTCGTCGTGTTCTTCGAGCCTCCGTCGCTCGATGACCGAATCGTAAATCAGTTTGCATTGTTCTCGATGATGTCCAACCCGAAAGCGAGGCTCGACCGCTGGCTTGAACAACACCCCGAGTTGTACCGGCGAGTGATAATACCGAAAGAGCTGAAGTGGGAAGTGCGCGACAAGCTCGACCAGGCAAACATCACCGAGCGAGTGCTGATGCCGGGGCTCGATGGCCTGAGCAGTTGGCTGAAGAGATACTACACGCCGAAACCCATGCTGGAGCCGAAGAGCGAAGGGGGACGGGCTGAAGGCGCAACTCGGTCGAGCGGAGCAGGTTCAAACAAGTCGACACATGGAAAGTGAAGTCTACGACTACGAAGTCAACGGTGAAGTCATCAAGATGATTCACGGCGAGCTGCCGGCGGTGCGCTGGACTTGCGGTGGCTGCGGCGAAGACTCGTGCACTATTTTTTACGAGCTCGAAGCTACACAGACGCGGGCAGAATGTGAGTTCTGCGGTAAGAGCAGTCTGGTGCGCCGGTCGAGCGACTAAGCCTCACCACGAATCCGCGAATTGCGAGCACCACTAATTCACTTGATTCGACTGATTTTGCGCGATTCGCGTGATTCGCGGACTGTATTAACTTTCGATAAATGATCCACGACCGAAGCGAACTGATCGCCGCGATACGCGAGAGAGTCAACTCAGCGGAGATGCCCGCGGCGCTTGTTTTCAACTGTCATATCACGGGACTGGCCGTCGCGCGTTCGCTTGGGAAGCGCGGCGTCCCGGTTATTGGGCTCGATCGCGACGAAAACGGCTACGGTCTGCATTCCAAGCTGACCGCGGTCGCCGGACGTTGCCCGTACCCGCTCGATGACGAACGGGCGTTTATCGACTTGCTCCTCGAGATAGGCGCCGAGCTCAAGCGAAAGGCAGTATTGTTTCCGTGTCTCGACGAGTGGGTGTTTGCGGTTGCGCGCCATCGCCCGGAGCTCGAGAAGTACTTCTTGATTCCGCTCTCCGATCTTGAGACCGTCGAACGAATACTCGACAAGAACCTGTTGTACAGAAAGTGCGAGGCTCTAAGGATCCCGATTCCACGTACCTGGTACGTCGGCGAACAAACGCCGGACCAGATCGCTGCCGAGATCGAGTTCCCCTGCATAGTGAAGCCTGCGCTTCAACGCGAGTTCACCAACGAGTTCGGCGAAAAGGTCTTTCGCGTAGAGACTCGCGACGCGTTTCTTGAAATGTGCGGGCGCGCTTCTCACCACCCGCTGCTCGCGCAGGAGATCATTGGGGCGGGCGTGGACGGTTTCTATTCGCTTTGCAGTTACATTGGCCGGGACGGTGAGGCAAAAGGCGCGTTTGTCGGACGGAAGCTGGAACAGTATCCGCCGGATTTCGGAACGGCCTGTCTGGTTGATTCACGCTATATTGGCGAGATAGTTGAACGCGGTGTTGATGTACTCCGCGAGTTCGGTTATTACGGGACCAGTGAGGTCGAGTTTCTCAGGGACGAGCGAGACGGCGAGTTCAAGTTGCTGGACATCAACACTCGCGTGTGGAAATGGATCGGGTTGCCGATTGCGGCGGGCGTTGATTTGCCGTGGCTCGCGTACGCTGATGCTGTCTACGGCAGAGTCAAAACGGCCGGGCGTCAGCGCGAAGGCCTGCGATGGGTTTACTTGAAGGACTACGTCGCGCTCCGAAGAGCAACATCAGGCATCGACGAGACGACTTTGAGCGAGAAAGACTGGCTCGAGTTGGTGGCGGGCGAAGACGGCGGCGGGATTGTAGATGCAGTGTTGGCGCGAGATGATCCGGCGCCGTTTGTCCGGCTGATGGAAAGCCTGTTCGAGAAGCGGCAATACTATTGCGCCTGTTAGGAATTGCGTCACAATCCGAAGGCGGATCTGCGTCTTAACCGCGGAGACGCAAAGACGCAGAGGAAAACGCAGAGTCAGTTCGAGAGAGGAACAATGCAAAAAGTACGCTTTGGATTCTGGATGCCGATCTTCGGTGGGTGGCTTCGCAATGTCGAAGACGAACAGATGCACGCTACGTTCGACTACAACAAACGGCTTGCACAGCGCGCCGAGAAGATAGGCTTCGACATCGCGCTGCTCGCGGAGCTGAACCTGAACGACATCAAAGGCGCGGCAGCTCCGGTGCTGGAGTGCTGGACTACCGCGGCGGCGATCGCTTCGGTAACCGACAGCCTCGAGTTGATGAACGCGATCCGGCCGGGCTTTCGCTTGCCTGCCGTGGTCGCAAAGATGTCGGCCAACATCGATCAGATTTCAAACGGGCGGTTTAGCCTGAACATCGTATCCGCGTGGTGGGAGCAGGAGATGCGCGAGTACGGGGGCCAATGGGTCGCACACGGTGAGCGCTACGAACGCACGCGTGAGTTTATCGAGGTTATGCGCGGAATGTGGAGCGAAGAGGAGTTCAGCTTCGAGGGTAAATACTACAAAGTCGAGAAAGCGCATCTCGAACCCAAGCCGGTGCGCAAGCCATGGCCAACGCTTTATGCGGGCGGCGAATCCGAAGACGCCAAGCAGATGATCTCGCGTTTTTGCGACGGGTATCTGATGCACGGCGACCCGCCGGAGAACGTGAAGCCAAAGGTCGATGAAATGACGGGACGCCGCCGCGCGCTGGGTATGGAACCGATGTCATACGGTATCGCGGCTTACGTCGTTTGCCGCAAGAGCGACGCCGAAGTCAAAAAAGAGATAGACCGGATTTGCGATGTCAAAGACACCGCCGGCTACTTCGGCTTTAAGGATTTCACCACTCAGAGCCAGCTCGAACGCGAGCTGTCGTTGCGTGATTACAGTGTTTCAAATCGGGGCTTGCGGACGGGGCTGACCGGAACACCCGAGCAGATCGCCGAACGAATGATTGAGTTTCGCAAGGCCGGGGTCGAGATATTCCTTATGCAAATGAGCCCTATGATCGAAGAGATGGACCGCTTTGCCGAGGAAGTGATGCCGCTCGTGAATGCGGGCCTGGCTTGATCTGAGTACCCGATGAAGTTAATTGCTTCGCTCTTTGTCGCTGGCTTAGTTGGTCCCGCGCTCCTGAGTGTCAGCTCGCGCAGCCGCGCACTAGTCGATAGCAACATGGGCAACCCTGACGGGACCGCCGTGATGATGAGCGTGAACAAGACACCCTTACAACTCCCTCTGGTTGAACCGCGCATCGAAGTCTCCAAGAGCAAACGCGAACTGGTCCTCTACTCTTCAGGCAAGATCGTTCGTAAGTATCGAGTGGGGCTCGGGTCTAATCCCAAAAACGACAAGACAAGGCAAGGGGATGGCTGTACGCCGGAAGGCGAGTTCTATGTTTGTTCAAAGAACCCCAAGAGCAGCTACTATCTCTCGCTCGGGTTGAGTTATCCGAACGAAGAAGACGCCGAGCGCGGGCTTCGCGACAAGCTGATTTCGAAAGCGCAGCGAGATCAAATCGTGCAAGCGATTCGGCGGAAATCCTGCCCGCCCTGGAACACGAGGCTTGGCGGCGAAGTGTTTATCCACGGCAACGGGTCTTCGAGCGATTGGACGCTTGGGTGCGTGGCGTTGGACAACGAGAATATTAAAGAGCTCTTCGGTGTGATTCCTAAGGGCACGCTTGTGAAGATCAAACCCTGACTACAACCGCGTGTAGTAAGCTTCGCCTGCGCACGCCCGGCAGAGCGTGCGGCCGTCGAGCACCACTTCGCGATGATCGTTGATCCCTTCGGTACACTCGTCACAGGCAACCCTTGAAACCGGCCTCCCGGGCTGATCCTGCGCCGGTACTTCCACTTTCACGCGTTCGGTTTTGAACAACTCTTCATCGCTGAGGAGCTTGTAGGCGTGAAGCTGGCGCTCGTATTTGTTCTCGATCTCGGGAAACGCGCAGTTGGCTGATTCGCGTGACGAGTCGAGCGCGACTACCCGGATCGCTTCACCGGTTTTGGTGTTGAGAAACGTAGCCGCCAGTTTGCCGTAGTCGTGAAACTTGAGCGTGCGTTTGCCGAGCCTGCACCCGGTCACCGTGTTGATTGCGTCGGCGGCGCAGCGGTCTATCTCGACGAACACCAGCAGACTTTTCTTGTCGGCGCCGCGCGGGTCTTCGATGCCGACGGCCCGACAACCCAACAACGCCATCCTGACGCCCAGCACCTGGCCGGCACACATATGCCCGTGAGATTGTTCGGCTCGTTGAAGGAGTTCCTCGAGCGGTTCCATGTCGCGATTATAGACCACGGATGCGGCGCGGCCGAAGTAGCATCGACTTTAGTCTGGTCCGATTATCCCTCGCGCACTGGACGCTGTTCTTCACAGATTGAGTTTATGCTACCTCACACAGACTGAAGTCTATGCTACTTGTGCTAATCGTAGAGCAAGTAATCTCTGCGTCGCTCCGTGAATTCATCTACGTCCGCTCGCCAGCTTTCTTCGATCCGATTCACCGCCGTCCCGGCTTCGATCTGTTCGCGCAACTCTGAACCTCCGTTGATCACATCGAAAGGAAGCCTGTCGTACACATACTCGTAAGGCGGTTTGCTCCAATCGAAGCCGGCCGGATACAAGCGGCGAATCGCGCCGACAATCGCAGCCCCGGTGA
>Ga0134123_10001487_pt1 | contig 15250 bp, 12 predicted proteins | sample KB303_FD_96460 | JGI IMG/M metagenome (GOLD analysis project Ga0134123, IMG submission 96460) | Terrestrial soil microbial communities without Nitrogen fertilizer from Kellogg Biological Station, Michigan, USA - KB3-0-3 | ecosystem: Environmental > Terrestrial > Soil > Unclassified ...
CCGTGAATGGTGTTCACGTGCGCCTCTTCCAGCTTCGTCAACGCTTCGTCGAGGCGCGTCCGGACGTCGGCCTCCTTCGCCTCGCCTCTCCGCGTCTCGAGCGTCTCGCGAATGCGCAGCTTCAGCTCGCCCGCGGCCTTCTCGGTGAACGTGACCGCAACGATAGGGTCCATGCCCGCGCGGCCGGTTTCGACGACACGGAGGATGCGGTTGACGAGCTCCGTGGTCTTGCCGGTGCCGGCGGCGGCTTCGACGACGAGCGTCTCGTCGAGGGCGTCGCGGATGGCCGCCCGCGCCTCGGCGTCATTGGTTCCGGAGGCGCCGGGGAACTGAAGGACGACGCTCATCGCATCTCCCGGAGCGCTTCGAGATCCGCGATGCGGTCGCCGGATTTCCGCGTGACCCGCTCTTCTTCGCGAGGACCGCAGACCGGCCGGAAGTCGCACCACGTGCAGGCGCGATCCGACGGCGCCGCGACGAGGAAGCCCTGCTCGATCGCGCGGTCGACTATCGCGAGCGCCTGGAGGCCCTGATTCCTGTTGTAGTCGTTGATCGGAATCGCGTGGTCGGCGAATCCGCCGGGCGTGGTGCAGTAGTAGAGGCGGCCCGCCGCGACCTTCTGTCCAAGGCCCTGCTCCACCGCCGCGCTGTAAAGCACCGGCTGGAGTACGGCGCCGCCGCCGATGATCAGGTCCTTGTTCGAGCGGTTCTTGCCGGTCTTGTGATCCGTGATCCGGAGCATGTCGCCCGCTGCCGTGCGCTCGATCAGATCGACCGACCCGCGCAGGACGAACCGTCCATCGACGGTGATGGGATCCTTCAGGCTGCGCTCGTCGCGTCCCTCGTCGGACAGGCCGAAGCTGAACTCGAAGTACTCGGGGATCCAGGCCGCGGCGTCCTTGGCATCTTTTTCAGGAACCATCTTCTGCACCCAGATGCCGAGATCGCGGCGAAGCTCGTCGATCTCGTCGCGCCAGACACGTTCGATCGCCGGCGCGAGCTGCTCCTTGTATTCGTCGGCCACGCGTTCGAGCGCGGCTTCGACGGCCTTCGACGCCGTCGCGACGCCCTCGCGCGTCACGGGCAGCGCGCCCGCCTTCTTCATGTCGCGATAGAACTCGGCCTGGGCCTTGTGAAAAAGGCTGCCGCGGGTCAGCGGATCGAGGCGCACGAGCGGCTCGGGCTCCTCGCGCGGCTCGAGCCGGTAGATCGTCGCGAGCAGAAACTGGTACGGACACGCCGCGTACCGCTGCAGCGCCGACAGCGAGTACGGCCGGTTGCTCAGCCGCTGCTTCTCCAGCGCCGTCTTGAGCGCGGGCGCCACGCGGATCAGGCCGTCGGCCTGTGACCAGGCGCTCCGTCCCCGCGCCCATCGGCTGATGACCGAGCGGCGGAGCGCGTCGTTCAACTGCAGCAGATAGTGCGCGTGGCCGCGCACCGACGCCGGATCGCGCGACTCGAGCAGCGGCTTGAGCGACGCGAGATCATGCTCGAGGTCGTCGATCGCCTGCGTCGGATCTTTCGGCGCGGGCCAGGCGAGGCTCGCGCCGGCTTCTTCGGCCGACTCCCGCGCCAGCTGGCGATGGTCGGGAATCTCGCCGGTGATCGCGCGGATGACGTCGAGCGCGTAAAACGACGGGACGCGCGCGCGCGTTTCCGCGACGTCGAGCCGCGGATACGACAGATAGAGCCGCTCCTCCGCCGCGCCGATCGACAGCTTCAGCAGCAGGCGTTCGGCGTTCTTGCGATCGTCCTGCGCCACCAGCGAAGCTCCCAGCGCGCGTCGCCGGTCGTCGAGCAGCAGCGGATCTTCATGCGGACGCTGCGGCACGACGCGCTCGGCGAGGCCGGGGACGAACACCACGGCGAACGTCCGGCCGCGGGCCTGGTGCGGCGTGCCGATGAACACACGGCCGTACCGGCGCGACGCGGGCTCCCAGTCGAGCATCACGAGCCGATCGCGAAGCACGTCGCGGACTTCTTCGAGGCCCACGGGTCCGACCGCCGCCATCGGCCGCAGCGACTCCATCGTCTTCAGCACGCGCTCCGGCCGGCGAATCGCGCGGCCGGCCAGCGCGACGAAGCGATCGAGCCATTCGCCCCACGTCGCCTGCTCCGGCCACGCCGACATCTCGTCGACGATGGGCAGCGCGAACTGGCGGAGGTGCTGGAGGTTCTTGAGGTCGCGCTCGAACCGCGCGATGCGCGCCGACTCCGGCTCGTCGCGCTTCAGCTCGTCGATGCGCAGCGTGTAGTCCGCCGCCAGCCCGGTCAGCCGGCGGCGCCAGCGCGCCCCGCCGTCCGCGCGCGTCCGTCCGCCGACGACGGCCGACTCGACGACGAGTTCTTCCCACTTCCATGGTGACCGCAGCGTGCCGGCGATGACCGCTTCGTCGTCTGAATCTGGAATTGTTGTTTCTTCGTTCGCGATCTCCTCCGGCGACTCAGGATCATCGGTAGTGTCCGCCTTTAGGCGGACCTCGTCCGGCTGAAGCCGGACGCTACGAACGACGCTACGAACGTCAACCTGCGGCACCTGTCCGAGCGACAGGTATTCGTCAAACCGTTTCGCCGACAGGCCCTCGACCGCGCACGACAGCAATGCGACGAATGCGCGGCCGGCAGGATCCGGACGCCGGATGCCGCGATCGAAGTACGCCGGCACGCCGCCGCGATCGCATGCGTGCTCGAGCAGGCCGAGATAGTGCGACGGCGTCCGCAGGAACACCGCCATGCGGTCGAACGGGACGCCGCGCTGCGCCTCGTCGAGCAGCCGCCGGACGATCTCGATCGCCTCGCGACCCTCGCCCGGCGCCGAGAACATCCGCACGTCGCCCTTGCGCGCGCGCTGCGGCGGCCGCTCCACCGTGAACACATGCCGCCGCAGGTGCACCAGATCCGACGCCGCGCTCGCCGCGTCGTCCACCCGCTCGAGCGTCGCGCCGAGCCCTGACCACAGCGCCGCTGGCACGTCGTCGCCTGCCGGCACCGTCGCCAGGAGCTGTGAGGCGCGCGCCGCGAGCGCCGTGACGAACTCCCGTTCGACGGCCGCATCGAGCGGGACATCGAGCAGGACGATCGGCAGACCCGCCCATGGCGCGTTTCCTTGTGTCACGGCGGATGTCGCCAGGCGGAACAGCTCCGCGCGGTCGTCCACAGCGGCGCGGCCGAACTCGGTTTCAACGCGCGCGAGCAGCTGTCCGATGTCGGCGGTCGCCGGATCGTGGCCGGCCAGCGATGCGGCGTTGACTCCGGCCAGCCGCAGTTCGTGGACCGTGCGCGCGAGCGCCTTCGAGAATCCCGGCATCGCCGCCACCGGCGTGAAGTACCTCAGGGCGCCGGCGCATTCGAAGACCGCGCGGGCTGCAACGGCCTCGGCTCCCGCGGTGGTCGACGGCGCGCGCCGCCGCGTCGCGGCGAGCGTGTCGGCCGCGCGCGACGCACATTCTGTAAGGCTGAGCCTGGTCAGGCCGAACGTGGCGCCGGCCTCGCGCGCGATCGACCGCACGAAGTCGTCGGCGGCGCCGCGCGTCGCGCCGATGACGAGCACTTCTGAGGCGACGGGAAGTTCTTTGAGGAAGCGGCGCGCGGCACCGAGTCGTGCCGCGGCGGACGTCGAACTGACAACACGAAGCATTGCCGTACTCTTTCTTCCGGACGCCATGCCGGACATTCGGTCCGCGGCGGCTTCGCCGCGCTGTCGATCGGCGCTATTCTAACTTCCAGCGTGCTTGTTTTCGCTTCTAACTTCTTACTTCTCACTTCTTACTTCGCCTTCGCCGTCACCAGCCTCGCCGCGCTGGAATCGCAGGTTGCGGCCAATCCGGAAGACCTGCGCGTGGCCGCGGAGTATCGCCAGGCCGCCGTCGCCGCCGGCGACTACAACCGCTCGATCGCGTTCTTCGAAGAGCTCACGCGCCGTCCCAACGCCGGGCCGCATGCGTTCCTCAGCCTTGGTCTCGCGTACATCGACCGCATTCCCGCGGTGGGCGCGTTCAAGCGCATCTCCCTTGGCAACGACGCGACGAAAGCGCTCACGCGCTCGATCGAACGCGAGCCGACCGACGTCGCGTACCTGATTCGCGGCCTCGTGAATCTACATTTCGAGAAAGGCTGGTTTCACCGGACGCCTGACGGCGTCGCCGACCTGGAGCGTGCGCTCCAGCTCGCGGGACGATCGGCGGACGCGAGCCGCTCAGCTGAAGCCTCGCGCTCCAGCTCCAAGCCATACGTCGCGCGCATCTATGCCGCCCTCGGCGACGGTTACTGGCAGCTCAAGGACCGCGACAAGGCGAGGGCGACGTGGCGGGAGGGACAGGCCAGGTTTCCGGGTGACGAGCGCCTGCGAATCCGCACCACCGCGACCGATCGCGTGATTGCCGACACAATTGCACACGACCTCGACGCCTCGGTCCGCGTGGATACGAGCCTGCGCGATTTAGAATGAATAAGTGAAATCCCTGCTGCTGCTGGTGGCTCTGGCCCTGGCAGCGCCCTGTCTCGCCCAGACGTCCGACCCGCGCATCGCCATCATGGAGCGCGCGGCCTGGGACGCGCTCAACGCGGGACAGACGAAAACCGCCGCGGAGATTTTCCAGAAGGCGCTCGCCTCCGATCCGGACAACGCGGAGCTGCATGTGGGCGCCGCCATGGCGGCCTATGCCGACCGCCGCGACGACGACGCGAAGAGCGCGCTGGGGCGGGCGCTCGCGCTGAATCCGAAGCTCGTCAGCGCCCGGCAGCTGATGGGCCAGGTGCTCCACCGCCAGGGCGATCTGCTCAGCGCGATTCGCATCTACGAGGCGCTCAACGACACCCGGTCGCAGGCCACGCTCGATCGGTGGCGGCGCGAGTTCGATCTGCAGCTGCGCATGCAGCAGGCGTTCGGCGGCCACTTCGCCGTGTCGTTCGAGGGACCGGCCGAAGAAGAGCTCGCGCGGAAGGCGGTCGAGTCGCTCGACCGGTCGATGGCGCGCATCTGCTCCGTGCTCAACACGTATCCGACGCGGACCATCCCCGTCGTGCTCTACACGACCGAGCAGTTCACCGACATCACCCGCGCGCCGTCATGGGCCGCCGGCGCGTACGACGGCACCATCCGCGTGCCGATGCGGGGCGCGCTCGACGACGAGCACGAGCTCGACCGCGTGCTGGCGCACGAGTTCACGCACGCGCTGGTCCACACGCTGGCGAAGTCGGCGATTCCGACCTGGCTCAACGAAGGCATCGCGACGGCGCTCGAAGCCGGCTCGCTCGACTGGGCCGAACGGAGAGTCAGCGAGGCGCGGCCGGTGCCGCTCTCGGCGCTCCGCCGCTCGTTCGGTCAGTTCTCGGGCGCACAGGCAGCGCTCGCATACGCGACGAGCGCGCTGGCCGTCCGGCGCATGCTGGACGAGGCCGGCGGCTTCGCCGTGGCCAATCTCGTTCGCGACCTCGGCGACGGCGTCGACTTCGACACGGCATTCACCCATCGCATTCAACGGAGCTTCGATGATTTCCAGGCCGCGCTTCACTAGACGACTTGCCGCGGCCGTCGCCGCCTCGCTGGCTCTGCTGTCGGCCCATCCGCAAGCGCAGACGCGCGCGCTCGCGTGGAAGGCCACTCGCGGCGCAGGCGTCGTCTACCTCGTCGGCTCGGTGCACATGCTGACGAGCGATTTCTACCCGCTCGCGCCTCCGCTCGAAGCGGCGTTCAAGGACTCGGACCTCCTCGTCGAGGAAGCCGACCTCGCCGAGATGCTGTCGCCGAACACGCAGTTCTCCATGCTCTCGAAGGGGATGCTGCCCGCCGGCCAGACCCTCGACAAGGTCGTCTCGCCGGCGACGATGGCGCTCGTCAACCAGCACGTCGGCGGACCGCTGCCGATTGACGCGCTCAAGCAGTTCAAGCCGTGGTTCCTCGCGATGACGCTCGAAGCGCTCGAATGGCAGGAAGCCGGGTTCGACGCCTCCCTCGGTCTCGACAAGCATTTCTTCGATCGCGCGCAGGTGGACGGCAAGACCATCCAGGGCCTCGAGACGACGGACTTTCAGATCTCGCTCTTCGACAACATGACGAGGGATCAGCAGGATCGATTCCTCGCCGAGACGCTCAAGAGCGTCGACAAGGAAAAAGCGGCAGTGAAGACCCTGACCGGCGCGTGGAGAAAGGGCGACGTGGCGACGATCGAGCGGCTCGTGATGGACGACGTAAAGAGCGATCCGGTGATCTACGATCGTCTCCTCGTCGCCCGGAACCGCGCGTGGCTGCCCAAGATCGAGGCGCTCTTCGCGCGTCCCCGCCACGCCTTCGTCGTCGTCGGCGCTGCTCACCTGGTCGGTCCCGACGGCCTCGTGACGATGTTGAGAGCCAAGGGATATCAGGTCGTCCAGTTATGAAACGTTACGTCCTCTTATGCCTCGTGGCCGCGTCCACGGCCGTCGCGGCTGACGGCAACAGCTGGTGGAAACACGTCGAGTTCCTCGCCGACGACGCGCTGCAGGGCCGCGACACGGGCAGCCCGGGTCACAAGCGCGCGGTGGAGTACGTCGCCGGGGAGTTCAGGAAATCCGGCCTCGAGCCCGCGGGCGATTCAGGCGGCTTCACGCAGACCGTCGCGTTCACGACGCGCAAGGTCGACGAAGCCCGCTCGAGCCTGGTCCTCAGCCGTGACGGCCACACGATCCCCCTCACGCTCGGCGACGATGCGTATTTCCGGATGGCCGTGGATCCGGCGCCGGCCGTCGACGCGCCGCTCGTGTTCGTCGGCCACGGCCTGAACATTCCCGAGCGCGGCCTGAACGACCTCGACGGCCTCGATCTCAAGGGCGCCATCGCCGTCTACCTGGCGACGACGCCGCGATCGCTGCCGGGCGCGCTGCAGGCGCACTTCGGCTCGGCCTCTGAACGCTGGCAGGCGTTCCGCGCCGCCGGGGCGGTCGGCACGATCAGCATCGCCCTTCCCCGCAACGTCGAGACGCCGTGGTCGGTGACGACGGCCAACCGGCTGCAGCCGGCGATGTCGCTGGCCGACGCTGCACTCGACGAGTACGGCGGCCAGCAGGCCGCCATCGTCATGAACCCGGCGCGCGCGAACGTGCTCTTCGAAGGATCCGGACACACCTTCGACGAGATCGCCGCGCTCGAAATCGACGGCAAGCCGCTGCCGCGCTTCGCGCTTCCGTCGCGGATCTCCGCGAGAATCGGCGTCACGCGCGGGACGGTCGAGTCGCAGAACGTCGCGGGCATCCTTCGCGGAGCGGATCCGGCGCGGGCGAACGAATACGTCGTCCTGTCGGCGCACATCGATCATGTGGGCGTCGGCGCGCCGGTCAATGGCGACGCGGTCTACAACGGCGCGATGGACAACGCGTCGGGGATCGCCGCGATTCTGGAGATCGCGTCGCGGATGCGCGCCGCGCGCGAGCGGCCGGCGCGGTCGATTCTGTTTCTGGCGGTGACCGGCGAAGAGAAGGGCGAGCTCGGCTCGCGGTACTTTGCGGCCCGCCCCACCGTGCCGCCGCGCGCCATCGTCGCCGACGTGAACACGGACATGTTTCTGCCGCTTTTCCCGCTGAAGGAGCTCATGGTGCTCGGCCTCGACGAGTCGGATCTCGGCGACGACATCCGCGCGGTCGCCGGCGCGATGCATATACAGATTCAGGCGGATCCCGAGCCGCAGCGCAACCGGTTCATCCGGAGCGATCAGTACAGCTTCATCCGCGCCGGCATTCCGGCGCTGGCCATGAAAGTCGGCTACGAGATGAACACGCCGGAGGCCGCCATCGCGCAGCGGTGGAACGCCGAGCGTTATCACCAGCCGTCCGACGACCTGCGCCAGCCGGTCGACAAGGGCGCCGCGGACACGTACATCGACGTCGTGCGTCAGCTGGCGCTGCGTATCGCCAATCGTTCCGACCACCCGCGATGGAACGACGCGAGCTTCTTCCGGCGCTTCGGCCAGTGACCATGCCATTGATTCATTCGGCGATCTCGAGATTTGGTGATCTTTGAAATCACCGAATCCCTACATCACCACCTCGAAAGATTTAGCGGGCACGACCGTGGTCGTCGCCGGCGCAGGTCTCTCGGGCCTCACGGCCGCCTACGACCTGATGAACATGGGCGCGGACGTCACGGTCGTGGACGCGCGCGAACGTGTCGGCGGACGTGTGTGGACGATCCGCGACGGCTTCACGAACCGCCAGCACGCCGAAGCGGGTGGCGACCTGATCGACGGCGAGCAGAACGAGATCCGGCACCTCGCGCTGTCGCTCGGACTGAAGCTCGTCCCGATTCTCAAGGGCGGCTTCGGCTACATCCGTCCCGACGCGCAGGGCCGTTTGAAGACGATGAAGCGGACGAGCGGCAAGGGATGGGATCGCCTGCCGCACGAGCTCGACAAGTGGGTCAAGCGGTACACGCTCGGCGAGCGGCGCTGGGACACGCCGATCGCCACCGAGATCGCGCGCCGATCGGTTGCGCAGTGGCTCGACGAGGAGCGCAAGGACGAAGAGCTGCGCACGACGCTGACGGGGCTGCGCGGGTTCTTTCTGGCCGATCCCGAGGAGCTGTCGCTCATCGCCCTCGTCGATCAGTTCTCGAACAGCGACGAGCCGGCGCCCTCCAACATGTCGCGCATCGCCGGCGGCAACGATCGCCTTCCCGTCGCGCTCGCGGAGAAACTGGGCGCGCGCGTGCACCTCGGATCGGAGCTCGTCGCGGTCTCGGTCCGCGGCAACCACGTCCACGCCGCCATCAAGCATCAGCGCGCGACGGCGACGATCACGGCGGACTACCTCGTATTCGCGATGCCGGCGACGCTGCTGCGGCGCGTGCCGATTGTCCCGGCGCTGCCGACGCCGCAGCATCAGGCCATCGTGTCGCTCGCGTACGGCCGGGCGACGAAGACGCTGCTGCAGTTCGATCGCCGCTTCTGGCGCGCGCCGGGCAAGCCCCGCGCCTTCGGTTCGGCCCTGCCCTTCGGCGCGCTGTGGGAAGGCAACGAAGACCAGGCGGCGAAGCCCGGCATCCTGTCGCTCCTGGCCGGCGGCGGCGCGAGCACGGCGACGCAGGCGGCGGTCGCCGCGGACGGCATCCAGAAGTTCGCCGCGAGCTTCGCCTGGCTCGGCAGCGGCCCGCCCGCGAACCTGCTCACCAGCAAGCAGATCGTGTGGGAATCCGATCCGCTGGCGCGCGGCGGCTACGCGTTTTTCAGCCCGTCGTTCGACCCGGGACTTCGGGAGTGGCTCGCGCGCCCGGCCGGCCGGTTGTTCTTCGCCGGCGAGCACACGAGCCTCAAGTGGCAGGGTTATATGAACGGCGCCGTGGAATCGGGTCGCCGCGCAGCCCTCGAGATCCTCGCGAGCGTCGGGCAAAACCGCACACCTGTTTTGTAACCGGCTGTTTTTCGCCCCTTTGGGGTACAGTTCGAGACTCCATGGACTGGGAGCGCTCGGCGCTCGAAGCGGCCGCGGCCTACCTGCGCGACATGATCGAAGCAGGAGCAAGCGACGCGCGTACCCGGACGGTATACGAGGGCCTGCTGGACGTCCTCGACCCGACGCGTCACGCCACGCGGATTCAGCGCGCGGCGTCGGCCGACGCCGCCGCCGCGATCATGCAGAGCGTGCGCGATCGCCGCGCCCGCGTCGAACGGCGGGGCCATACCGAACGGCGGCTCATCAACCTCGGTCCCGGCGCTGCCGGCGAGCGCCGATCCGGTGTCGATCGTCGGAGCGGAACGGATCGGCGCAAGCCCTGACGGAGACGTCATAAAATCTGGGAGTGGCGCACCAGAACCCTCCGGACAGCGACATCGCCAGGTTTCTCAACTCCTCACCCACCATCGCCCTCGTCGGCGCCTCGTCGAATCCCGGTCGATCGTCGCACGGCGTGATGTCGCACCTGCTGCAGATGGGCTACCGCGTCATCCCGGTCAACCCGAACGAAACCGAAGTGCTCGGGCAGAAGGCGTATCCCTCGCTCGCCGACGTCCCGGTGCCGATCGACATCGTCGACGTGTTCCGGCGCGACGAGCATCTGCCGGCGATCGCGGACGAAGCCGTGAACGTCCACGCGAAGATGCTCTGGATTCAACAGGGACTGTGTAACGAGGACGCCGCCGCCCGCGCAAGCGCGGGCGGGCTGACGGTGGTGATGGACGAGTGTCTCGGCGTGGTCGCGTCGGTCATGCGCCGACGTTCGTAGCGTCCGGCTTCAGCCGGACGTCCGTCTACGCGATCTCGTTTTCCAGTTGCGTAACGAGCGCGTCGAGCTGATCGACGACGGCGCGGACCGGCTCGGGCTTGCTGAGATCCACGCCCGCGCGCTTCAGGAGCGCCATCGGATGGTCGCTCGCCCCTGACTTCAACAGCTCCAGATATCGATCGATGGCCGCCTTGCGATCGGCGTCGCTGCCTTCCGTCAACTGCTTCATCAGCTGCGCGCTCGACGCGAAACACGTGGCGTACTGATAGACGTAGTACGGCGTGCTGTAGAAATGCGGAATGCGCGCCCAGGTCACGCGCGCGAGGTCGTCGTAGTCGTACGCGTCGCCGTGGTAGGCCTTGAGCAGGTTGAAGTAGATCTCCGACAGCGTCTCGGCCGTCACAGGCTTACCGCTCTCGACGAGCCGGTGCGCCTGCAGCTCGTAGTCCGCGAACATCACCTGCGTGTAGAAGGTGCCGACGATGCCGTCGATGGCGTGCTGCAGCAGCACGATCCGCTCGCGCTCGTCGGTCGCGCGCGAGAGCATGTACTGCAGGAACAGCGCTTCGGCGAGCGTCGACGGGACTTCCGCGACGAAGATCGTGTAGTGGGAATAGACGAACGGCTGGTGCTTGTGCGACAGCTGCGTGTGCATCGAGTGGCCCACCTCGTGCGCCAGCGTGAACGCGGCGTCGAGCGTGTCGTTGTGATTGAGCAGCATGTACGGGTGCACGCCGTACACGGGCGCCGAGTACGCGCCCGAGCGCTTGCCGGGGTTTTCGTAGACGTCGATCCAGCGGCCGGTCACGGCCTCGGCGAGGAGCTTCGCGTACTCCGGACCGAGGCACTGGAACGACTCGGGCAGCCACGCGAGCGCATCTTCGTACGGGTACTTCCGGTCGAACTCCACCATCGGAATCGTCGTGTCGTAGACGTGGTACGTGTCGAGCCCGAGCACGCGCTTGCGCAGGCGGTGATAGCGGCGCAGCGGCTCGGTGCCTGCCTTGGTCGCCTCGAGCAGGTTCGTGACGACGGCCGGCGGGATGTTGTTGCCGTGGAGGGCCGCGTCCAGCGTCGAGGCGTAGCCGCGGGCCTGCGCGTGGAACCACTCGCGCTGCATGACGGCGTTGTAGAGCGAGGCGTAGGTGTTGATCGTGCTCTTGTAGTTCGTATGGAGCGCGTCGAAGGCGACGGCGCGATCGGCCTGGTTGCGGTTGGTGGCGAGAATCGCGCGGTACTGCCCGTAGGTCACCGTGACCGACTCGCCGCTCGCCAGCGTGATCACCGGATGCTTGACGTCGGCCGTCGAGAGCGCCGCGTACGCGTCGTACGGCGTGGACGACAGCTGGCTCGAGAGCGACAGCAGATGCTCGCCTTTGTCGTCGAGGACGTGCTCCTGCTGCCGGTAGAGCTCTTCGATCGCGAAGCGATAGACGGCGAGCTTCGGGTTCGCGTTCATCCACTGGCGGACGGTCTCGAGCGGAATCGACAGCAGCTCGGGATTGAACCAGGCCATGGCCTGGCCGCCCTTCGCCGCCAGGATCTGCACCTGCTGGCGCCGGCCGTTGATGGCGTTGTCGCGCTGATCCTCGTCGTACTTGAGATGCGGGAAATACCCGACCCGGTACTCGAGCTGCATGATGTGGTCGGCGAGCTCGAGCGCCGTGAGGAGCTTGTCGGGACCGCCATTGAGCGTGCCCTGCAGGGCCGCATACCCCGCGATCTCACGATCGAGCTCGTCGTACCCGCGCTGCCATGCGTCCCAGTCGGGGAAGATGTGCGAGAGGTTCCACTTGAAGCGGTCTTCGATCTGATCCCGGGTTCGCTGAGCGGGAGCGGCAGACGCGGCATTATCCACTGCGGGGAAAAACGACGAGGTCATATTAGTGTGATTGTACTTCGCGCAGCGGGACCGCAGGAAACGCTTCAGCTATCTCTGTGTGCAGGACTTCCCGAAATTGACCAGGCGCGAGCGTGCCGAGGTCCAGGCCGCCAAAACGGACGCGCTTGAGCGAGGTGACCTCGTGGCCGATCGCGTCGAACATCCGCCGCACCTCGCGGTTCTTGCCTTCGCGCAGCTCGACGATAAGGTGCGACTCGCGGTTGGAGGCCTTGCGCAGCGTGATGTGTCCGGGGAGAGACTCGACATCCGCCGGCGTCACGCGCCCGCGCACCGTCACGACATAGAGGCGCGGCACGCCGTTCCCGGGATCCGTCAGCCAGTCGGCCAGCCGGGTGTCCGACGTCAGGAGCAACAGCCCGCTCGTCGCAAGGTCCAGACGTCCCACCGCGATCAGCCCCCGCCCCTCGTCGCCGAGCACGTCGTAGACGGTCTGACGCCCCTCCGGATCCGATCTCGTCGTCATGACTCCGCGGGGTTTGTGAAAGAGGATCGTCCGCCAGGGAGCCTTCCGGGCGTGACCGCCGTCCAATTCGATGCGCACCTGCTCAGGCACGATCATCGTCGTCGGCTTGCGGATCCGGCGGCCGTTGACCCGGACCCGGCCCGCCAGGATGGCGTCGGTGGCCTGGGCACGCGATAGCACGCCAAGCTTCGACAGGGCGCGATTCAGGGGTATCTTCTTCATATGCAGGCTGTGCGTGCCGTCGCCGTTGCTCTCCTGGCCGTCCCCCTCGCGGGCTGCTTCCAGTCCACCACGCTGATCCGCGTCAAGGCTGACGGCAGCGGCACCATCGAGCAGCGAACCCTGCTGACCGAGACGGCGATGGACCAGCTGCGGACGTTCGCCATCCTCGGCGGCGGAAACCCGGACGCCACCGACCCAACCACGGAAGCCCAGGCGAAGGCGATGGCCTCGACCATCGGCACGGGCGTCACTTACGTGTCGTCGATGCCGGTCCAGATGGACAGGCTGCGGGGCCGCGAGACGATCTACGCGTTCAGCGACATCAGCCAGCTGCGAATCAGCGAGCAGCCGAACATCCCCGGCAACATCCCGCTGCCCGCCGCGGCGGGCGGCAACACGCCGCCGATTTCCTTCGCGCTCGACAAGAAGCCCGACGGCAACATCGTCCTGCGGCTGATCGTACCGCGGCCGGCGATCTTCCCCAGCGGTCCGAACGGCCAGCCCATGGCGCCGTCGCTCGATCAGATCACGATGGTGAAGCAGCTGCTGGCGGGCGCCAAGCTCTCGGTAGCCGTTGAGCCCGACGGCCGGCTCGTGCAGACGAGCAGCCCCTTCGTCGACGGCAACCGCGTGACGCTCGTCGACGTCGACATCGACAAGGCCGCCGCCGATCCGGACCTTCCGGCGAAGCTGAAAGCCGCCAGCGATCCCGCGACCGCCAAAACCGCCGTCAACAGCATCCCCGGCATCCGGATCACTCTCGATCCGGAAATCACCATTGAATTCGCGACGAAGTAGCCAACTCGCACGCTTGCATATCACGAAGGCACGACGAGAACACGAAGGTCACGAATTTCTCCTTTTGAAAAGCGTTCGTGTCCTTCGTGTGCCCTTCGTGCCGTCGTGATGAACAGGCGCAACTAGCCAGCTCCGTCTATGATTTCCGGTACTGCCGCAGCGCCGGCGTGGAGGCCGCCACCCACGCGGTCGCTATCAGACAGCCGAGGCCTCCGCTGACGACCGACACGATCGGGCCGAGCCAGTTGGCGACGGTGCCGGCTTCGAGCTCGCCGAGCTGCGGGCCGCCCTGGAAGAACACCATGTTGACGCCCATCATGCGGCCGCGCAGCCGATCCGGCGTCTCCAGCTGCCGGACGATGTTGCGGATGATCATGCTGATCGTGTCGGTGGCGCCGGTCATCGCCAGCGCGAAGAACGTCAGCCAGAAGGACGTCGAGAGCCCGAAGATCACCGTCGCCAGGCCGTAGCCGGCCACCGCCCACAGCAGCACCGGACCGCGGCGCTCGATGCGGTTGGTCAGCGGAATCATCACCGCGCTCATCGCCACCGCGCCGACCGCCGGCGCCGCATACAGCCAGCCGTAGCCGCGCGCGCCGACGCGCAGCACGTCCTGCGCGAAGATCGGCAGCAGCGCCGTCGCCGACGAGAAGAACGTCGCGAAGAAATCCAGCAGCATCGTCGACCGGATGAGCGGCGACGCGAAGACGAACTTCAGGCCCTCGACCGCGGCGCGGAGCGAGATCTCGCTCTCGGGGTCGTTGCCCACCCGCACCGGACGGCCGCTGACGCCGCGCATCAGGAGCAGCGCGAGGATGACACACCCGAACGAGATCGCGTTCGCGAGGTACGCCCAGCCGACGCCCGAGGCGGCGATGACGATGCCGCCGATCGAGGGGCCGATGACCGACGCGACCTGGAACATCATGGCGTTGAGGCTGATGGCGTTCGGCAGGTGCTCGCGCGGCACCAGCGTCGGCACGAGCGCCTGGCGCGCCGGCAGGTCGAAGGTACCGACCGAGGCGCCGAGCGCGGCGAGCACGTAGACCGGCCAGACCGCGGACAAGCCGCGAAACGCGAGGAACGCGAGCGCGAGCGACACGCAGGCCGCGCCGGTCTGCGTCAGCAGCATCAGCCGCCGCCGGTTCACGGCGTCGGCGACGACCCCGCTGACCATCGAGAAGAACACGATCGGCACGACGCGGACCAGGCCGACCAGCCCGAGCGCGATCGCCTTGCGATCGGGCGGCACGAGCAGCGACACGTGCCAGAGGAGCGCCGCGTTCTGCATCATCGACCCCGTCATCGAGGCCAGCAGACCGAGCCAGATCAGCCTGAAGTTGCGGTGCGTGAGGGCGACGTAGTGTTCGCGCGCGATCAATTACAGGGGCCCGACGACCGGATGCGGCTGGTAGAGCTCTTCGAGGAATCTGCAGTCGTCGGCCGACAGCTTGACGTCGAGCGCGTCGATCGCCTCGTCCAGGTGCGGGAGCTTGCTGGCGCCGACGATCGGCGCCGTGACGCCGGGACGCGACAGGACCCACGCAAGCGCGATCTGCATGCGGCTGACGCCGCGGCGCTTCGCGAGCTCGCCGACGCGATCGGCGATCGCGAAGTCGCTCTCCGCGAAGTAGAACTTCGCCGCCAGCTTGTCGCTGTTCGCCCTCGTCGTCTC